>Ga0184637_10000463_pt1 | contig 30348 bp, 20 predicted proteins | sample PLM3_127_b2_FD_133143 | JGI IMG/M metagenome (GOLD analysis project Ga0184637, IMG submission 133143) | Groundwater sediment microbial communities from an aquifer in East River, Colorado, USA - PLM3_127_b2 | ecosystem: Environmental > Terrestrial > Soil > Riparian zone | place: USA: East River... | reverse complement strand
CCTTGTCTCACGCACTCTCTCGGGCTTGCGCTCCTCGTCGCGAGGCTCGAGACCGCAGCGACGTGGTCGGCCTCGAGGGCATGGCGCATGCCGATGAAGAACCCCAGGATCAGAAAACTGACCATAATACAGTGCTCACTCCTCGTCGCCGACGAAGCATACCTCGAATCCCGTAACGGCAATGTGAGAGGATTGGACAGCGCCGTGCGCAACCAAGCCGTATTCCGCGTCGTTGCCCTCAGCGCCTTTTTGTCCGCCGGCGGTCAGGAGTCGAATCAGGTGACGGTCGCGGAGCTCCACCGTGATCCCAGCCGATTCCACGAGCGCGAGGTCCTGGTCCGGGGAGAGCTCGAGCCCGGCCGCACCCCGTTAAGCGAAATGTACGTTCTCCGGGACAAGGCCCATTCCGTCGCTCTCGTCGCACCCGCGGCCCCCGGATCCGACCTGACATTCTTGCTCCTTCAGCGAGTAGACGTCCGAGGCACCTTTCTCGACCACTCGATGCAGACCCCGGGCGAGGGCTGGAAGCGGTACGGGCGATTCGTGATCCTGTCGAAGGACATCGTCGAGGCGCCGGAGGATCCACCCGCCGCGGCGCCCGAAGAGAAGGAGGCTTCCTCCGGCCGGGGGTCTGACGCTCCTCCCCCCGAGATCGCTTCCATCGCGCCCTCGGCCGGCCGAAGGGATCTCCATCCGGGCGCGGTTTTCGAAATTCGCTTCTCCACCGGCATGGACGAGACGACGTTCGAGGGAAACGTCTGGCTTCGTATCGGAGACATCGGTCGCCAGCCTTCCGCGTTCGTGCCCGCGGTCTTTGCCTACGACGAGGAGACGAGAACGCTGACGCTGACGCCCCTCGAGCCTCTGCCCCTCTTGAAGCAGGTTTCGCTCTCCCTCCACCGCGGCATCTCGGGAACTGACGGCCAGCCCCTCCGCGTGGCGCCGCAGGCACCGAAGTCCATCCAGTCGAGACGAGGCGCGCTCCAGCAGGGCGCCGATCTGCGGGAGCTCGTCGTTTTGACGTTCGTCACCCGCGGCTATTGACGGAAAGATTTGCTCCGCGACTCCACCGTGGTCATCCCTGCCGGTGACGGAGTGGATGCCGGGATGCTACGCTTCCCGGCTGGAGGAATCACCATGCGAAGGATCCAGGCGTCCGCCTTCGTCTTCGCCGCTGTCGTGGCCTCGCCGGAAACGCTCCGGTCCCAGGGCGGGGGCGGGCGGCCAGCGGGGCTCGATGCTCCGCGGCCCATCGAGGCCGTGGACACGGTATTCACCGAAGAGATGACGTGGATGGAGGTACGCGACGCCCTGCGGGCGGGCAAGACCACCGCGATCGTGGCCACGGGCGGACTGGAGCAAAACGGCCCCCACGTGGCGACCGGCAAACATAACTTCGTGCTTCGCTCGACGACCGAGGCCATCGCGAGGAAGCTCGGAAACGCCCTGGTGTCGCCCATCGTCCCGTTCGTGCCGGAGGGGAAAATCGATCCTCCGAGCGGGCACATGTGGTACCCCGGCACCATCAGCCTCCGCGAGGAAACGTTCCAGGCGCTCCTGAAGGACATCTGCGCGAGCCTGAAACAGCACGGCTTTCTGGATATCGCGCTCATCGGCGACAGCGGAGGTAACGAGCGCGGAATGCAGGCGACCGCGGATTCGCTCAACGAGGAGTGGCGGGAAGGGACGACGCGGGTGTATCACGTCGCCGAGTACTACGAGCAGGATATCTGGAGCTACGACGAGCTGAAACGCATGGGCATCGTGCAGCAGCCGGACGTGAAAATCGGCGACGCGCGACCGCGTCCACGATTTTCACTACGAGTCCATGGTCGCCCTCTTCGACCCGAAGCACATTCGTATGGACGAGCGCATCCGGGTGCCGGGCGGTTCTTTGACAACCGCCCGATTTCTGCGACGATATGAGCGGCCGACAGAAAAAAGTCGGCCCAGCGTTAGAAATCGTGTTGTAGGGCTCGGGAAGCACTCACAGTGGGTTGCTGCGGCGAGTCAGCCGATAATGTCTCTTATCGCTGTCCAACTGAAAACCGACAATTCGAGGGTTTTTCTACAGGCTCGTTATGTGGAAGGTGCGAGATGGATGCCATGTCCTCTGCACTGAGGAGCGAGACCACGTCAAGATGGTTTTCTTGGGCCATCGCCTCGCAGCTATGCCTCGGAATCTACTTTGAGCTCTGCGCTTGGGTTCCTCTCGGCGCTTGGAATGACCAGCCCGGACGCGCAGAGCCCACAACGTTTGGGGAATGGCTCTTCAATCTTTTCTTCGGACTCGCGCCGATATTGTTCAGCCTCGCATTCCTCAAAAGAATCCGGCCCCTGATGTGGCTTGGCCTTGTCTTCCACGCCGTCTGGCTCGCTCTCCAAGTCCTAGGCTGGTGGGTACCCTATCTGTTCGGCGCTTCGCCGCAACACATGGAGATGTACAACAGGGTCTTCGGCCGAACCTACAATTTCTTGCCAAGTTTCGAGAATCACCCTGCTCCAGATGCTATGCACTTCATTTTGCAGATGCTCTTGGTAGCGGTGGTCGTGTCCTGCGCAGGTGCACTTCTTCGTGGCCGTGAGCACGCTCGAGCATGGGGTTCCACATAACACCCGCTCAAGCGGACGGTCGGCTCGCCGTCTGCCTCACAGCAAGACAGGAATATACTTCAATGTCAGCAGCCGCCCGCTACTTAGCTTTTCGTTAGATCCGTGAATCTCCGATGAATGCGCAGTCCCGCATCCTCTCACGCCGTGCGACATCGGCGTGGGCTATAGGTCCGCTACTGTTCCTCGCGTGCGGTGCCCGCGGCGAAGAGCTTCTACCCTATCCAACACCAACCTTGACCGCCGCGTCACGGCGTGAGTTCCAGCGCGCCCTCGACCTTTACTACGCGTTCGACTACGAGGCTGCCATAAGCGCGTTCGAGCGCGCGGCTCAACTTGACCCTAACTCCTCTATGCCGCAGTGGGGCATCGCCCTCGCCCTGGGTCCCAACCTCAATGATCCCGCAATGGAGGGCCGAATGCCGCGGGCACGCGCGACTGCGCAACGAGCAGCCGAATCTGCCCTAGATGAAAGCGCTCGAGAACGCGCCTACGCCCGCGCGCTTTTGCAGCGGTACACCAGCGGGTCGGAGTTCAATCTCGACGCACTTAACCGCGCCTACTCCCGGGACATGAAGGACCTCTTCGTTCAGTACCCACAGGATGACGATGCTGCCGTCCTGTACGCCGAAAGCGTCATGCTCGCATTGGGTATACAGACCGGCCACGGTCATACGAAAGCGCCATCAACCCACGATGCCCTGGCTGCAGTGGAAGCTGTTCTGGATCGCAATCCCCGTCACGTGGGTGCGAATCACTACCACATTCACCTTCTTGAATCCTCCGCGACGCCCGAGCGCGCGTTGCCTAGTGCCCACCGTCTGGAGACGTTGACGCCCGATGCCGGGCATCTGCTGCACATGCCATCGCACATTTATATGCGGCTCGGTGACTACAGGGCAGCCGCCTCCAGCAACCTCCGGGCCGTTGCCGCGGATCGGGCTCATGCTGCGAAAACTGGTAAGGAGCCCCCACTTGCGGCCCACTCTCGCGAGTTCTTAGCCGCAGCCGCGAGTATGACCGGGCAGTCGAACGTGGCCCGGGAAGCCGACGACAACGTCTTTGTTCGGCTCCGCTTTCAGCGTTGGGAAGACATCCTTCAGCAGCCGATGCCGAAACACCCGGTCAGCATCCTTGAATGGCGTGTCGCTCGCGTGCTTGCGCTCATCGCGCGCGACAAACTGCGCGAAGCCGAGGTGGCCCGAATCGAGTATGAGGCTGCCGAACGCGCGTTGCCACCGAACGCTACGTGGTGGGCGGATCCCATGGTGAAGTTTGTTCGGATGGTCCGAAATGAGATGGATGCGCGAATGGCCTGGGCCGCAGGAAACAAGGCCCAAGCCATCAGCCACTGGGTCGAGGCTGTTGACGTGCAGGATCAGTTGACGCGAGCGGAGGCCGTGCTCCCGTGGTTTCACCCGCTCCGAGAGTCCCTTGGCGCTGCCTTCTATCTCACTGGCCAGCTGGTTGAAGCGGAGCGCGTCTTTCGCGATGACCTGAAGCTCAACCCAAAGAGCGGTCGCTCGCTCTTTGGACTCTGGCGCACACTCATCGCACTTGGCAGAATTGCCGAGGCTGAAAGCATCGAGCGACAGTTCGACGACGCGTGGCGGGACGCCGACGTGCAACTGGAGATGGAGGATCTCTAGGCTCCCACCCCAGGTTGCAGGGTCTACCCATCGCCTGCAGCTGGTGGCCCTCGTCTTCGGGTAGCATATAGCCATTGGCGAGTGCTCACCTTCGGCAAGCGGCATGCTGGGGACAGATCAAAGGGTGTTGACAGCTGCTGCGCAGGTAAGGACGGGCCATGACGCTGAGTCTCGAGTTGGCCGGATGAAGAGGCCACCATGACCTCGCCTAGGGATATCGCGGTCCGGCTGAAGGACTCAACGGGACGACGGCGTTCGGCACCGGAACAGGGTGGGGCAACATGCTCCATAGCCCAAGAATCAGCCTCACCGTAAAGCTGGGAGGCAAAGGGATGGCTGAGACCGCTCGAATCGCGGATATGTTCGAGCAGACTTTCGAAGGTAAGCCATACCATGGGCCGTCCGTACTCGCCTCCCTCGAGCATGTCTGCGCAGAGCACGCTGCAAGAAAGACGGCGGGCGCGCACAGCATCTGGGAACTCGTCACGCACCTGACCGGAGAACTCGACTACGCGCGTGCCCTTCTTCAAGGTAATGCCGAGCCATGGATCGAGGGCGAAACGACTTGGCGTGCGGTCACCAATACGTCTGCAGCTGCTTGGCGTGCGACTATTGAAGATCTCAAGCGGGCCAACCGCGCGCTTGTCGACGCCATCAGGCACCTTGACGATAGTATCCTTAGCGAGAAAGCAGGCGCAGTGGATCGCCAGTATTACATGGTGTTACATGGGACAATGCAGCACAACATCTACCATTCTGGCCAGATCTCGCTACTCAGCCGGCAAATAGCTCAAGCGGACTCGGAGGTCGCAAGCGATCCAATCCACGGGGCCACACGGGAGTCGGACTGAGTCGAATGATACTCTCTGGGCGACCGCCACAGTTCTGGCGTTTCATCTGAGGTACCGTCCAACACGCGCTGAAGCAGACGGTCGGCAGGACCGTCTGCCTCACAGCAAAGACAGGTATCTGAAGAAGTCACGACGGGCGCGCGACATCACGAAGGGAAGTTCATCGTCAAACTCGCCCCGTGCCGCTCGCGCCGCGATGCCCGAGATCTGAAGGAGGCTGGCCGCGAGTTCTCCGTCAGCGATCCATTCGAACTCGACGACAAAACGTTCGCCCTCCGCATCCAGATACCAGGCGGGCGCGGGCTGGAACCATGTGCCGGCCCGAGAGCCGTCCGGAGTGGCCAGTTTGCCGAGGCGGACTTCGTGATGTTCGTGGGACGAGATAGCGCGAGTCTTCGAATAGGTTGCAGCGCTGGCCTAGCTCCGTCATCGACCTCCGTCAGCGCGGTCTAGCCTGGCTGCAGCTTGCCGCCTACCGATCTCGAACGTGAAGCGGATGCGCTCACCCGCCGTCCCGCTGAGCCGAAAAACGATCGCACGTCCATCGCTCCAAGCCTCGGTTCCGGACTGCACCTGCACGCTCCCGGGCAGGAAACGCTCGTTGCCGAAAAATCAAACCTCCAGAATGTGGATGAACGCGTTTCCCGCCACTCGGTAGTGAGTGAGGAACTCGTGGAGGAAGTCGTAGCTCTCCTGCTCGCGGTTGGGGAAAGCGAGGAGCTCAGCCTCGGGGTGCGTGTCGGGAACCGGCTCGTCGCCGTCCGGGCCCGGGCGCACCACCTCGAGCTTGGGCTCCGAGGCCGACGTCGCGAGCGCCTTCACGCAGGCGCTCACGATCGGGTTCTTCACGTAGCCGAGACGGGCGGGCTCGAGGACCTCGTAGGGAGAGGGGAGGGATTTGCCGGCATCCCCACTCGAGAAGACGACGTCGGCAACGCCGAGCGAAAAGCCTAGCGGGTCGTAGGATCGGGCGTCAGGGGCGCGGTCTCGTTTGCGGCGGCCCGTGGCCCGATCCAGTCGATGGCCGGGGTCGGACACTTCCTTTCCTGGAGGCGAGCACCGGAACGGTTTCAGCGAAGCTTCAGGGCGGGATCGCCAATCAGGTGGTAGATGCGCAGGAGCTCGGGGAAAGCGCCGGTCTCTGCGTAGGCCTCCTCGGCGGCAAGGACGGCGTCGCCGAGCCTCTCGTACCTGGGATCGAAGAGGGCTTTCATCATCTCTCGATGGAGGATGTGGGCGGGCTCGTCGAGGCTCAGCCCCGTCGGGGAAATGGCGGCGACAGCGCCCCGTCCGTCGGCTTCGACGAGGGCTTCGGAGAGCGAATCGAAGAAGGGGAAATGGAAGTAGCCGTTGAGACAGTTCATGGTCAGAAGAATCGGCTGCTCTTCTTGGGGCGCCAGGAGCGGAACTACCGAGTTATCGAGAATGTTCTCGCTCGCCCAGAGCTGGATCCCGCCGTGGCCGAGGTAGCTCAAGACCGAAGCTCCCTCGTCGAAAGCGTTCCGGATCGAGGCCCGGGTTTCGAGGACACCCTCCTGGGAGAGGCTCACGAAACGCACAGCGCGGTCGCGCGGGACGTAGGTCGCGATCTCCCTGGCATCGGCGTCGAAGTTGCCGGCTGAATCCGGGTTGTCGGTTACCAGAACGACCGGACCCTCGAGCCGGCGCGCGGTAGCCTCGTAAGCGACGATCTTCCCCGCGAGGACGCGAACCTGCGCCTCCGAGGAGGCCGGGAGACGACCGATGGCGAGATCGGGGAGCGGGTCCTCGCCATGGACTGCCGCGAGCGTGGGATCGGAGGCGGTCCAGAGGTAGCGCGTTCTCACCATGAGAGGAGGCACTTCGTTCCGGGCCCCGAGACCGAGGTAGTCCTTGAAGTCGTAGGTGCCGTCGCCCAGAAGCAGGACGTAGCGGAGCGGAGCGGCCGGGCTTCCCCACGAATCGTAGGCGTAAGCGATGAAATCCCGGATCGCCTCGGGGCGCTTTTCCCCGTAGCCAAGCTCATCGTAGATATCTTCGGTGGCGACGGCCTCGACGCTGAGCCCCTGCTCGCGGCGGAGGCGGAGCAGATCGGAAGCGGCATCGAGATATGATCGCGGCCCGATGGCGAGATAGCTCGCCGAGTGCGCCGCTCCCAGGAGGCGCGGGGGAGCCGCCGGCCGGATCTGGGGTTTCCGGAGCGCGTCTCGACCTGCGACGAAGTAGCGATGACCGGCGACCACGCCGAACCGCGCTGTATCCTGGAGCACTTCCGCCCGCAGCCAGCGGGGCGATTCAGTCGTCAGATCGACGACCGATGCGCCGGCTCCGAGGCCCGAGACCTCGGTCACGCCGGAGGCGCTCCAGGCTCCCGAAAGAGAGCTCGCTTCGGCGACGGGACGCCGCGAGTAGCGGAGTGAGAAGCGGTCCAGCATCACCATCGAATAGGCCGCGCCGGTGTCGCCGGCGTTCTCGATCTCGAGAACGTTCTCACCCTCGTGCAGCAGGGAGAAGGGAACGTCGGTAGCGACCGTCAGAGCCTTCTTTCCGTTCCAGCTCGATTCGGCGAGGTAGATCCCGTTCACGTAGATACGAACGTGGTGGTCGGGATCGGCGAGGAAATCGCTGGCCCCCTGAAGATGGACCTCGAGGCTCGGCTCGGCGTCCCCGGCGCGAAGAGCGCTCACGTCGAAGGGGAAGGGCTTCGTCTGGCCGGCCGACACCAGATCCCAAAGCCACAGATCGGGCGCGTCGAGAAGCGCTGCCTGATAATACTTGTTCTCCTCGCGCTCCAGGACGCGCCAATAGAAGTCGAGGCTGCTCGACGAGCCGGGGGCCGCCGCTTCCATCACTTCCATGGTCGGACCGCTCACCCCCGATTCGAGCTCGTAGACCGCTTCGCGACCGTAGGGGTTGAGCGCGGCCCCGTCGCTCACGAAGTAGAGCGTCGAGCCCGGACCGAACGGCCGCGAGGAAGGCTCGAGGTGGTAAGGGACGGGCATCCTCAGGCGGCTCAGGCGGACGCTGGAAAATGAAGCCCGACGGCGTGTCGAACTGGCGAGATCCTCGTAGCGAAGGGCATAGAGCCCTCTCTCTCGCGCGACCAGCCGCGCTACGACAGCGTTCTTCGAGAGATCACGGCGCCGGGAGGCGCGTTCCTCGGGACCTCCGAACTGGAGACGCACTACCATCCTCTTCACCAGCACGAGCTTCTTTTGAACCGGGTCCCAGCGAAGAGGGACCATCTCCACGAGGGCTTTCTTGACGCTCTGCTGGTAGCCGCTCGTGAGGAGGCGCGCGAGGTCCGAAGACGCGAGAACTCTCCCGGCCCGCGTACGCCGCCCGATGGAGGAGGTACGCTCCGCGCGTAGAGTGCCGTTTCGGCCCGCCACCACTTCGACGGCTTCGGCGTCGGGGGGGCGAAGGCCAGAAATCGATTCGACGTCGAAGGCCTCGACCGATTGCAGCCGAATGCGCCGCCCGGGCTCCACTTCGACCCACGACCGTTTCACGGGAATCGAGGGGGTCCCCTCCTCCGCCTCGTTCACGAAACCGGGAATCTCGATCGCGACCGTCCCATCGCCCTGCGGGGTAGCGAAGAAGCCCTCGGTACGAAGCTCGAGGACGACGCCTCGGCGATCGCGAGCGAGGACTCGGAACTGATTCGCTTCGGGATTGCCGTAGCGAATTCTGGATTCCGTGGGGGGAACGAGACCGCCTTCTCCCGTCCCGGGAGTCGCCGATACCGGGCCGTGTCGATGCGTCGCGCCGGTGGTCTCCACGTCCTCGAGCTCGTAGAAGTAGGTCACACCGTTCTCTACACCCGCGTCGCGATAGGAATACTCGGCTCCCACCGGTGAGGAGCCGAGCCCCGGGATCAAGGACTTCGTGAGCCGCTCGTAGGGTCCGCCCGCCGAAGCCGACCGATAGAGGTGAAACCCCAGATTGTTCAGCTCGGAGGCGGTCTTCCACGTGAGCTCGACTGCTTCGTCCACGCCTCGGGCCTCGAACGATTGGAGGGCAACCTCGGTCGTGGGCCCGCAGACGCTGAAGAAGCCCGCGGGGTTGTTCTGGTTGTTGTACTCGGTCAGCGCCCAGGCGCTCGAGCGGCCGGCGGTCGCGATGCGAACCTCGTCGAGAGGACCGCGGAAGGCTCCACTTCCGGCTCCCATCGCGTACGCATCGGAGTTCGCGACGAGGGCGTCGCTCGCGATCGGGGTGTTGTCCTGGAGAACGCCGTTCACGAAGATGTTGAGATCGGACCCATCGTAGGAGTAAAGGACATGATTCCACGCCTGACGGGTAATCTCTACGATGCGAAACTGGGTGCCGGCCCCGGCGAACTGGATATCGCTCTGGATCTCGCCCATTCCCGCCGTGTTCCAGTTGAATCTTCGTACCCGCACGAGCCGCACCGGAGGAGAGCCAGTATGGCTGAAGACCCAATCCTCGCCCAGGCTTTCCCACAGAACATCCGAGGTGTAGTCGGGGCGGATCCAGAACTGGTAGGAGAACTGGGGCCAGGCGTTGAAGAGAGCGGTCGAGCCCCCGAGATCGATCGCCTGGGTTCCGCTGTCGGTGAAGTCCCGGGCCCCGTCGATCTTGCCGGCGGCGTTGAACACCGTCCCGACCGGCGTGCCGTGGTAGTTGTTTTTTGCCGAGTTTTGGATGTAGGCGCCCGAACCCGAGGCCTCCTTCAGGTGCCAGACGCCCTCGTATCCGTTGGACCAGGTGTTGAAGACGTTCTGCTGGCTTCCTGCGGTGGGGTTGCCGAAATAGAGGTGGAGGACGGTGCCGCCCGACGAGAGGAAGGGAACTTTGACCCAGGCGATGAGCTGCCCGGTGACGCCGTCGAAGTACTCGATCTCGTGGCTCAGCTTCGTCACACCGTCGGACAGGGTGAAGAGTATGTCGTCTCCGTCGTCCTGGGCGTCGGCGGCGAGAGCCGCGTCCGAGGGAATCTGAACCAGGACCGGGAAGTCGATGAGCGAGCCTGCCACCTGGGCGGAGTTGATGACGACGGCGGTGCGGTAGGACCAGCCCGAGTCGTACCAGGCGGGATCGTTCACCGGACAGCCGCCCGCGGGAATCATCTCGTCGGCCCCGATCTCCCAGGCCGCACCCATGGGGCGGTAATCGGAGTCGACGTCGGCGTTGAAGCTCGAGGACAGATCGACCCCGGTGTTCACCGCGGCTGAGCCGGTCTCGATGTGGAGGTCCTCGGCGCCCGCGGTGATGGTGACGAAGAGATTGTCCAGGTTCCCCGGGGGGACCTGGTTCGCCCCCACACAACCCGAGCAGGTCGCGGGATTGAAGAGGGCGCTCGTCCCGAAGAGGTTGTAGCCGAAGTAGGAGATCGTCTGGTCGAGGCTGAAGTCGCTCGTGGTGTTGCCGACGGAGATGGTGTTGCGCACCGTCACCTCGGTGGCGCCGCCCGTAGCCTGGACGCCGTAGGTCGTCATCTTGTAGACGGTGTCGTTCTCGATGGCCACTCGCGCGCCGGTGTCGACCTCGATGCCGACGTCCCCGTTGTAGACGATGCTGTTCCGGACGACGGCATCGGCCGAGAGCCTCAAAGCTCCGCCGCTCGACGAAGTGTAGTCGTGGAGCAGCAGATTCGAGAATGAGGAATGCGCGCCCGAAGCGGCCGAGTCGACGAAGACCACGCCGCTCGTGACGGTGGCGTTCGCGATCTGGAGCCACTCGATGCGGGTGAACTCGTCGCTCACCTGGAAGACCTGAGCGGCGTTGACCCCGGTCACGAGGGCTCCGGCACCCGCCCGACCGAAGTGCCTCTGGCCGGGTGCCACGGTGATCTTCATGTAGTGGCAGGTGTCGGTGGTCGAGCCGCTGATGACGGCTCCCGCGGTGAAGTCGGCGAATCCCCGGGCGCCGTCGTCGAAGGCGACGGCGATCTCGCGGCGGTTCGTCCCGACGAGGTCGCCTTGACGCGCCGTCTCCCAGGCTTGGAAAGTATTGTAGGCGCGGCGAATCGTGTAGACCTGGTTCGTGAGCGTCGAGGCGGCGTTCGACTGCACCGTGACGCGCGTCGACGACACGCGGCTATCGATGTAGAACGTGGTGGCACCGATGACGAGCTCGTCGCCCTGCCCCACGTAGGTGGGTAGGCTCGCTCCTCCGCTGAAGTCGACGGTCATCGTCCCAATGGCGATGGTCGCGAGGCCCGTCTGGTAAACGATGCCGGAGTCGGTGCCGACGGAGCGATAGCTCACCTGAGGCGAGCAACCGATGGTGAAGCAGAGCCCGGGAAGAGACGTGAGGAGCTCGCTCGGTTTTCCCGGAGCTCCCCGGGTCGCTCCGTTCGCGGGAAACTCGGTGAGTCCGTTCGAAAGCGTCGTTCCTCCGGCGCCCCCCCCGGCGGTACGGGTCGGAGCGCCACCGGATACGGCGATGAACCCGCCGCCTCCGCCGCCGCCCGGGCCCTCCGCTTCATCGGGAAAGCCGGGAAGGAGCTGGTTTCCGCCGTCGCCGCCGTCCGCTTGAATCGTGATGCCGGAGAGCGACGTGGCGCTCACGACGATGCTTCCACCGGCTCCACCCCCGCCCGGTCCGTCTTCGTGAGGCGCTGTGGTGTCCAATCCCGGCTCGCCTCTCGCGTCGATGCCCCCCGTTCCCGTCACCGCGTCGGCGACGAGGACGACGATGCCGCCGCCGTTTCCGCCGCGCGAGGCCCCGCCTCCGTTCCCATCGCCGGCGCCGCCGCCTCCCCCCAGGAACAGGCGCGATGCCGGATCGGCCGAAAGCGGCCGCCCACCGAGCCCACCTCGCTCGCGCCGGTCGTTGCCACCCCAGGCAGCGTTGCGCGGCCCGAGCACGAGGGCGTTCTGGTTCACGTCGGAGTAGGTATAGCCGGCGCGTCCGCCTCCGGGTGAGGTGGTGAGAGCGTTTCCGTTCGCGATGTAGCCGGGATCGAGCGTCCATGCTGCGGCGCCGGTCACCGTGCCGTCCATGACGCCCTGTCCCGTCCACCGCCCGCCGGCGTTGGCGTTGGCCCCGCCGCCGCCGCCGGCGTTGTGGGCGCCGCCCCCTCCCCCTCCATTCGCCGGAGCCCCGCGGCTGTACCGGCCGCCGAGAGCATCATAGTCGGCCTGAGATCCAGCGATTCCTTCTCCTTTTTCGGCGCCGACGTCGGAAAAGCCGCTCACGAGATCGGGCCAGTCGTTCGCCTTGTCCGCCGACTGCGCTTCCACGCTCCCCCCGCGAAAGCCGCGTCGCGCGGCGTGGATCTGGCCGTCGAGGGTGGCGGTGCCGGAAACGCTGAGCGCGACCACGCCGCCGTACTGGCCGTTCCAGACCGGAGCGGTGACCGAGGCACCGCTATTGATGGTGAGGGTCGTGTACTGCGGGACCTTGATGACCTGAGCTTCGCCCGAAGCGGTGTAGGCGTTCTGGAGCCCCTCGGAGCAGCCGAGGGTGATGGTGCTCCCCGCGGCGCTCGCTACGGGCACGAGCTCGTAGTTTCCGGCGTTTCCGAGCGAGAGGACCTTCCCGTAGCTGAACGTCCCGTCGGTGTCGAAGCCCACCAGAGTGAAGTCCATGTCGAAGGTGTTGTTGCTCCGCCCTCCGACGAAGATGCGGCCATCGGGGTGGACGACCACCCCCTCTCCGAAGCCGTCGTCGTTTCCTACCGCGGCCTGGAGCTTGCCGTCGACGTCGAACGAGGTATCGAGGCCTCCGTTGGAGTTCAGACGCGCGAGGCCGTAGTCCCAGTCGGTCCCGTTGTGCGTCCAGCCGGTAGCGACGATCTTTCCGTCCGACTGGAGAGCGAGACCGTAGCCCAGGTCGTTGCCGCTCCCGAGTGCTACCTGCTGGACGCCTCCCGCGGCGAAGGTCGCATCGAGGGCCCCTCCGGTTGCATAGCGCAGAACGGCGAAGTCGAAGTTCGCTCCGTTCCAGGTGCTCCCCACGACGACGAGCTTCCCGTCCGGCTGGAGCGCGAGATCGCGTGCCGTATCGTCTCCGGCTCCGATGGGAGTGGTGACCCTGCCTCCGACACCGAATGTCCCATCGAGACCGCCGCCTCCGAGATAGCGAACGACGGCGACGTCCAGGTTCCCGCCCGCGTTTCTGGCGTCGCCGGCCACGACGATCTTTCCGTCGGTCTGGACGGCGACGGCGTAGGCCTGGTCGTCGCTCGTGCCCACCGCGGTCGTGACCTTCCCGCCCACGCCGAAGGTGCCGTCGAGAGCTCCGGTGGCGCCGTAACGCACCACCGCGAAGTCGTAGTTGGTGGCGTTTGCCGCCCATCCCGCTACCACGATTCTTCCGTCGGTCTGGATTGCGACGGCGCGCGCCTGATCGTCCGCGGCGAGAACGGGCGTCGTGACCTTCCCTCCCACGCCGAAGGTGCCGTCGAGAGTTCCGTTCGCGTTGTAGCGCACGAGCGCGAAGTCGTTGTTGCCGCCCCCGGCATCGGTGAAGCCCGCGGCGACGATCCTTCCATCGGTCTGGATGGCGACCGCGATGGCCTGCTCGTTGCCGGCGCCGATCGGCGTCGTTACCCAGCCGGCGCCGCCGAAGGTCGCGTCCGGACTCCCGTCGGCGTTGAAGCGCATCACCGCGAAGTCGTCGTTCGCCCCGTTGAAGCTGTAGCCGGCGAGGACGAGCTTTCCGTCGGACTGGATGGCGATGGCGAAGGCCTCGTCGTTTCCGCTCCCGAAGTCGGCGAGCCGGTACGAGGTGTCGATGGAGGCTCCCTGCATCTGGATCACCAGCAGGAGATCGCCTGCGGTGAGAGTGGCGGGGTCTAGGCCGTCCGCGCCTCCCGGGTTGGTCACGTTGATCGTCGTCGCCCCTGCGGCGGCATTCGCCGAGAGACGAGCGTACTTGTTCAAAACGGTGTTCGCCGCCGCGACCGTCATGGGTCCGTCTTTGCCCGGCTGCTGGGCGAGCGAGCTCGCTGTCCCCGCCAGGCAGAAGGCGAGGGCGAGAAGGAAACGAGCCAGGCGCACGGGTCGCACGCCTGGAAATCACTGCAACAAACGTACCTGTGGCTGGGCCCGGGTCGAGGGAGTCAACCTATTGTCGGGAAAAAAGTTCGGCGCCGAGCTCCCGCTGCGGTGGGGTTCCCGCACCAGTCAGGGTGTGGGAAGTAGACCCCGGGTCGACGTGAACGAAAGATCGCGGCGCTCGATCATCGTTGGAGCTCGGGCGCCCATCGAAAAGACGCTCGCCATCGGCGCGGACTATCGGGCGGACATCACCGTCGAGGCGATCCGGAAAGCGATGGCCGCCGCCGGACGACGCTGAGCGGGCGCTCAGTCGCTCCAGACCCTTCGCGCCACTTCGACCACCAACCGAAGCTTTCGCTCCTGCGCCTCGGCGGAGATATCGTTTCCCTTGGCGACGGAAGCGAACCCGCACTGGGTCGAAAGCGCCAGCCGCTCGAGGGGAATGTAGCGGCTCGCTTCCCGGATACGGTCTTCCACTTCGTTCGAGGTCTCCATCCGGGGTGTCTTGGTGGTGATGAGGCCGAGGACCACGGTCTTGTCCTCGGGGACCTTCGCCAGAGGAGAGAAGTCGCCCGACCGCTCGTCGTCGTACTCGAGGAGAAGGCGCTGAGCCCGAGTCCGAGGGAAGATCTGCTCCGCGATGGCGGCGTACGAGCCCTTACCCATGTACCGGCTCGCGTTGTTGCCGCGGCATACGTGGAGGCCGGTGGTGATCTCCGGATGGTTCCCGAGAATGGTATTGATGCGCTCCACCCCCTCGGGCACCATTCGCTCGAAGCCGAATCCCTTGCTCTTGAACCACTCCTGCTGCCGGGGCTCGAGGCCGATTCCGAACTCCGGAGCGTCGATTTGGACATACCGTGCTCCAAGCCGCACGAGCTCCTCGACTTCGTCGCGCAGGATGTCGGTCACGTCGTCGAGGAACTCGGTAATCGAGGGGTACGCCGCGTCCGAGATTCCAGGCACCCAGTAGAAGACGAACATCGTGGGGCTGGGAACGGTCGCCTTGATCGGTCGTTCGGTGCGGCCGCGGAGATAGCTGAGCTCCTCGGAGGAAAGGCTTCGCTTGCGACGGAGCCTGCTGGTGAGACCGTAGGTGAGCGTCGAGACGTCCTCGCTCCCGTCCATGTGATACCAGACGTACTTCGTCGGTGGGAGCTTCTCGAAGCCGGACGTCGACTGGGCGAGCTGGCTCAAGAAGAGGTCGCGCCGCATCTCCCCGTCGGTGACCGCGTCGACCCCGACGGCCTCCTGGAGCGCGACCGCCTCGTTCACGGCGCGGTCTTCGACTTCCTTGAACTCGCGAGCCGATATCCGGCCGGAAGCATAATGCTCTCGCGCTTGGTGGAGATAGGGCGGGCGCAACAGGCTACCCACGTTGTCGGCTCGGTAATGGTCCATGGCAACCTCCAGCGAACGGGAAAGCTTACCCCAGTCCTGGTACCCTGGGTGGATTAATGCGGTTGTCCACGAAGGAGGAGCCATGCGATTTAGTGCCTTGTTGGGAATTCTGCTCGCGCTCTTTGTTTCGAGCACGATTTTCGGTCAGCAGGTCGTCGTGAGCCTCGATGCCGAGGACGAAGAAGCGGTGGAGCTCCTCGCGAAGCTCAACGAGAACGGCGTCAAGGAAGGTCTTCAGTTCACACGATCCGAGGAGACCTATCAGTTTCGCATCGCGCTGGCAGCGGAAAGCATCGCCAAGAAAGATCTCCTCTTCGGCGGGGGAGCCGATGCCAGCGCCGCGGTGCTGACGCCCAAGTGCAAGCTGGTGTTCGCCGTCTCCCGCGGCGGGAGGTCGACCAAGGGCGGCGCCATCAACGCGCTGTCCAAGGAGATCGTGAAGCAGCTGAAGTCCCACGTGCAGCCATAGCGGGAGTCTCCGACATGAGCGACACCATCGACGCCGCCGAGCTCGAGCGGATGAAAAAGCACTATGCCGATTTGATCGGGTTCGTGCCGCCGCGGATCCAGGCCCGGCTCCGGGTCAGCGGCGAGGTCGATCCGGAGCATCTTCGGTTGCAGGAGAAGATGCGCACTCACTGCATGTACCCGCCGTGCTTCGACCTGAAGACCGCTCAGCTCATGCTCTTCGGTCTCCTTCTGATGGCGGCGTCGGAAGGAGCGCGGTTCCACGCCATCGCGGCTCGGCGCGCGGGAGCGAGCTGGGAGGAGCTCCACGCCGTGGCCGCGATGGCCGGGCTCTACGGAGGGCTGACCGCGATGAACCTCGCCTCGGAGCTTCTCTACAAAATCATGGAGTCCGAAGGGGCGAAAGAGATCGCGTAGTTTCCGCTTCCGGACGACGGCCCGTATGCGTGAACGGTGGCGGTGAAGGCGGAGCCCGCCTCATGGAGGACACCGAGCATCATCGCCAGGTGGCGGCCGCCCATCTCGGCCGCAACCGCGCCCGCGAACTCCGGAAGCCACTTCCAGGCGGCTTCGTAAGCGCCTTCTGCGAGCATGCCGGCGAAACGCTCGTCGAGCTCCCGATGCTCGGGAAGAGGCCATTTCTCCGGGCCGCGGACGAGGCGGTGCGAGAGCGCTCCGCTCGCGACGAAGACGCCGCGGCGGCCGCTCTCCCGCAAGGTCTGAACGATGGTGCGCCCCCACTGGAAGCACTCCTCGAGATCGTTCATGAGCGTGACCGAGATGGGCACGACCGGGATCGTCTGCCCGGGATCGAGATAACAGACGATGGGCATCACCGTTCCATAGTCGAGCGGATAGTGCACGTCGTCGACGAGACCCGAGAGGTGTCCCGCCGCTTTGCCGCGCGCGACGAGGGCGAAGGCGAGCTCTCGATCCCCGGGAAAATCGAACTCGACTCCGGCGATGAGATCGGGCGCCTCCTGCGCGGTGAGAGTGCCCCGGTGGCGCGCCGTCCCGTCGACGAGCGTCGAGAACGTCGACACCAGGTGGCAAGAGTTGATGACGATGACGCCGGGCTTTCGAGCTTCGAGGTGACGGCCTTGCTCGACGAGGCCGTCGCGAAGCGGTCGGAAGTCGGGATGGGCGAGCTTCCCCTCGAAAGCCGCCGCCTGGGTGCAGTACCGCGGCGTGTGGGCCGCGAGATAGACGCCGGCAAGCTCACCCATGGCGGATCAGGGAGTCGGCTTGTCGACTCCGTTCCAAAGTCGTCCGATGACGACCGGGAACCGGATGTCCCCGTGGTCGAACGCCACCAGCACCTCGTCGTCCACCTCCGGGAGAACGAAAGGCGCGCCCACGGCGGGGACGGCGACCCGTGCCCAGTTGCTCTCTTCGGAGGGGAGCCAGGGAAACCGAACCTTCACCCGGTAGAGACCGTCGGGATCGACGACGCGCGTGACCAGCGCGGACACTGTACCTTTCAAGTGCGGGACCGGAGTACGGGCCTCGGGCTGAAACGGGATGCTGGCGGGGATCGCGGTGAACTGGTTGGCGTAGCTGAAGCAGCTGTCGGTGGAATGAAGGACGTGGCGGACCCCGGTCACGATGTAGCTCCCGCTGAAAGCTCCGCCGAGCCCCGTTATCGTCACCCGCTTGCCGGCGCGGACCGCTGGGGAATTGCTCGTACCGGTGCGCAGTGAGGCGCTCGCTCGCTCGCGCGCGAGGAGGGTCTCCGCCCGTGCGACCGCGATCTCGCCGCTCTCGGCGTCCCGCAGGAACGTGACGACGTCGCCCACTCCCGAGGACGTCGCCGTTCCCACAACGGCCTCCTTTCTCACGTAGTCCCATCCGCGGACCGTTACCCGGCCCGGGCTCCGCGGTCCTCCCACGCGAAAGCTGCTCACCGTCTCGTCCGCTCCCGGAGCGGCGAAATGCCCCCGATAGGGAAGAGTAGGGCCGAGACCGAAGACGTCGTTTCCATCCCCTACGACCATCCCGCCGTCGTTCGCGAAATGGAAGTGCATGCCTTCGCGCTCCATCAGGCGGCTCACGAAGTCGAAGGAGCTCTCGTTCCACTGGGCCTCGTAGTCGAGTCGAGGCGCGTTGCCGAGGAGGCTGAACACCACGGGAACCCCCGAGTCCGAAAGCACCCTCTGGATGAGCTCGCGGGGCGTCATCCGCTCGAACGCGGCGAAACCCCGGAACGCCTTCGCCCGCACGAGGGTGGGCTCGACGCTCAACACGTAGATCTCGTCCCCCGCCATCGTCCCCCCGAAATCCGCCGTCGTCACCATCCCGAACACCAAGGAGACCGAGACGTTCGTGATCGCGATCGCCGCCTGGCTGCCCACGAGCGACGATGGGTCGAAGCCGCTCGGAGCGCGCACGGCTACTCGAAAAAGAAAGGGAGAGGAGATCGACTCCTCTCCGAAGAGGCCGACCACCGGCCGCGGGCCGCCCGTCGTGAAGAGCGCGACGACCGCGCCCGAAGCGCATTGAGCCGGCGTCACCGCATCGAGAGGGATGCTCACCTCGGAGGCGTCGATTCCGACGAGGGCCGCGACCTCCTCTCGAGGATCGAAAGCCGCCCCAGGCGGTCCCTGGGGTCCTAGAAGGGAGGCGACCCTCGACCAGACTCCGTCGTTTCGATGGACGTCGCCCGAGGTCTGGTCCAGGTAGAGGTCTCCGGGTCTTCCGAGTGTGGGAGGCGGAGGGCCGTCGCCGGTGAACCATGTGCTGCCGTCTCGTCCCGGAGGTCCTGTCTCGCCCCGTTCTCCGCGCGGCCCCTCGGGTCCTTGGGAACCGACGGGCCCTTGCGGGCCGACCGCGCCCAGGTTCACGTCCATGCTCGCGAGTCCGGCGAGCCGCGGGAAGCGCGCGCCCTGGCGCGAGACGATCAGCAGATACGTCCCCGGCTCGAGAGACGGGAGCTCGGCTTCGATGAGCGTTTGAGTCGCAACCTGTACGTGAAGCCGCACCCCGTCGAGCCAGACGGCCGGATCCTCGTCGAAGTTCTCTCCGTGAATGAAGAGAACCTCACCGGCCGGATCGGAGAGCACCCGCGAAATGAACGGCTTCGTGGCCGAGTGCGCCTCCAGAGCGAAGCCGGTGCAGATCAGAACGAAGAGCGAACGCAATCTCGGGCGATTCCCTGTTTTCCCCATTGACCCCCCTTCTTCTCACTGCGTGGGCGTCATTATATGATCCCGGTCGGAACCGAAATGACGAAGCATGTTGACGGCATGACGCCGGTCGGGCCGGGAACGCCTGCTGGCGAGCTCTTGCGGCGCTACTGGCATCCGGTTGGAGTCGCCTCCGAGCTCTCCGGGCTTTCCCAGCAGGCCGCTCTGGCGAAGCCCGTGCGGGTTCTGGGAGAGGACCTCGTTCTCTTTCGAGATGGAGGAGGGAAGTTCGGACTCCTCGATTCCCGCTGCTGTCATCGAGGGACCTCCCTCTACTACGGGCGCGTGGAGCCCGAGGGGCTCCGCTGCTGCTACCACGGTTGGCTCTTCGACGTGTCCGGCCGGTGTCTCGATCAGCCGTGCGAACCGCCCGAAAGCACGTTTAAGGAGCGTGTTCGCCAGCCCTGGTATCCCTGTCGCGAATACCACGGCCTGGTCTTCGCCTACATGGGTCCTCTCGATCGAATACCGGCCTTTCCGCGCTACGACATTCTTGAGGATGGTGACGGAGCCGTCGTCGCTGACGGGACCTCATACGGTCTCGGAGGCGGGGAAACTCTCGACTGCAACTGGCTCCAGATCTTCGAGAACGTGATGGACCCGTTCCACGTCTTCGTCCTTCACAACGCGTTCAGCGGACAGCAGTTCACGAAAGCCCTCGGCGCCCGTCCTCGCGTCAGCTGGGAGACGACGGAAAGAGGGATGCGGTCGATCCAGGATCGCGATTTGGAAGGTGGCCGAATCTTTCGACGCATTACCGAGGTTCTCATTCCCAACGTGCGGATCGTGCCGAGCGTCGGGGCTGCGAAAGCGGGAGAGTCGGAGCGTGCGCGACACGTGGGATGGATCCTCCCCATCGACGATACCCACACGCGCATGTACTCCCTTCTACGCGTACCCGTCGAGAACGGGAGTCCAATCTTTCCGCCTCGAGCCCGCCACGCGGGAAAGCTCTGGGCGGAGCTCACAGAAGAGGAGCATCGCCGAATGCCGGGAGACGCCGAGGCGATGGTGAGCCAGGGGCCGGTAACCGCGCGCGATCGAGAGCACCTCGCCTCGAGCGACCAAGGCGTCATCCTGATTCGGAAGCTCATCCGAGAGGCCCTGGAAGCCGTCGAGCGGGGTGAGGATCCGAAAGGAACCGCGCTTCGGGCTGAACACCAGAACGTCGAAACCACCGCCGGCAATCTCGTCGTGGCATGAGAGCGTTCTCGCTCCCCGGCCTCGGTGTGGGTCTTCTGATTTTGGTCCTCGCTGTCCTGACTCTCTACCCCCTCGGGATGCTCGTCTACGGAAGCCTCCACACGACGCCTCCGGGAGAAGCGGGGGAGTTTTCTCTCGCCGGGTACCGCGCGCTGGCAACGTCGAGAAACGCCGCGGTCCTCGCCAACACCGTGGGCATCTCGCTGGTGAAAACGATTCTCTCCATGGTTCTGGCCCTCGCGCTCGCCTGGATCGTGGCGCGCACCGATACGCCTGGCCGAAGGACGATGGAGACTTTCATCGCGCTTCCGTTCTTCATTCCGCCGATCCTCACCGCGACCGCGTGGGGTATGCTCGCGACCCCTCGGGGTGGGCTCATCAATCTGGGGTGGACCGGTCTCACCGGATCCTCGGAGCCTCTGGTGAACGTCTACTCGTACGGCGGAGTCGTCTGGCACATGATGCAGTACACGACGCCGTTCCTGTTCCTTCTCTTCGTGACCGCGTTCAAGTCCATGGACCCCTCCCTCGAAGAATCGAGCCGGATGTCGGGCGCTTCCTCCTGGGCGACGTTTCGCCGGGTCACGCTCTCTCTGATGCTTCCCATCACCACCAGCGCCTTCATCCTTGCGTTCATCCGTGGAGTCGAAGCTTTCGAGTCCCCGATGTTCTTCGGGACTCCCGCCCGCATTCACGTTCTCACCACCGAGATCTACAACTTGATCCACCACGACACCGAGCCCGACTACCAGCGAGCGACGGCGCTCGCCCTCTTCGTGATGGCGCTCCTCTCTCTTCTCATCGTCTGGCAGTGGCGTCTTTTGGGCTCGCGAAGCTTCCTCACCGTGACCGGCCGAGGCTATCAGCCCCGGGTGACACCGCTCGGGCGCTGGCGCTGGGCGACCTTCGGCATCGCTCTCGCTTTCATTGGGGTGACGGTGGCGCTTCCCGTCGGCCAGCTCGCCCTCGGGTCGTTCTTCAAATTCTTCGGCTTCTATCGGAGGGATATGCTCACTCTTCAGCACTACCGCGACGTCTGGGAGAGCCGTCTCGTCTGGCGCGCGCTCTCGAACACGCTTCTTCTCGGCTTCTCCGGCGCCACCGCCACGATGCTTCTCGGCTCGGTCGCCGCCTACGTCGTGGTGCGCACGCGGCTCCCGGTAAGGCGCGTCATCGAGGTTCTCGCGTGGCTTCCCTGGATGATGCCGGGAATGGTCCTCGCCGTGGGCCTCCTCTGGGCCTACGCCCTTCTCCCGGGACCCATCGCGCTCTACGGGACGAAGTGGGCCCTTCTCATTGCCTACGTCACGCTCTCTCTCCCGCTCGCGGTTCGGACCATGGCGGGGGCGCTCTCCCGGATCTCGTTTGATCTCGAGGAGTGCTCGCGGGTCCACGGTGCTAGCTTCTGGACCACGTTTCGGAGAATCCTTCTCGCTCTCTCCTGGCCGTCGTTCGCCGTCGGCTGGATCTTTCTCTTCTTCATCATTCTGCGCGAGCTCTCCGCCTCGATCCTGCTCTACGGTCCTGGGAGTGAAGTGCTGTCGGTGGTCGTGATGCGGCTCTGGAGCGAGGGCAAAGCCGAGGAGGTGAGCGTCATCGCGCTCATCATGCTTTTGTTCGTCTTCGCCTTCCGCTTCCTGGAATCGCGCATCGTAAAGACCCATGAGGTGGGTTCATGGTGAAATCTCTCGCCCTCTTCGTTCTTGCAGCCAGCCTTCCCCAGAGCCCGACGCCGTGGCAAAAGGTCGTCGAGGCGGCGAAGCGAGAAGGCAAAGTGGTGCTGTACAGCGCTCTCGTAGGGGCGCCGTCGACGGAAAAAGTCGCGGAGGCCTTCGAAGCGAAATACGGGATTTCCGTCGAGACGCTCGAGGCGCGGGCGAGCGAGCTTCTGGAGCGCGTGCGCACCGAGCAGGCTTCTGGACGGTCGCTCGGCGACGTCTCTTACAACGGCTCGACCGCGACGGAGAGGCAGATGCTCGACTCCGTCTTCGTCCCCCACGGCGGACTTCCGAGCGCGTCTCGTCTCGACGCTACGTTCACGAGCGACGGCACGAGAGTTCCGGCATTCGTCATTCACTTCGGAATCCTCGTCAATACGGAGCTGGTGCAGCCTTCGGACGAGCCCAAGAGCTGGAAGGATCTACTCCTCCCCCGATGGAAAGGACAAATCCTCGCGGACGACGTTCATCCTGTCGGCAGCGGTAGCCTCTTCTTCCAGGCGACGTACGGGAAGCTCGGGCGGGAGTTCCACGAAAAACTCTCGGCCCAGGACCCGAGCTTCACCCGCGACCCCCGCGGGAGCCAACGGCGCGTCGCGCGGGGGGAGTACCCGATCTTCCTCCCCTCGAGCCTCGCGGCGATGAAGGAGCTCGAGGGACTGCCGCTCAAGACCGTCGTCCCCTCGGAAGGTGCGGTCTACGTTCTCTACCAGACGGCGGTCTTCAAGAACGCCCCTCATCCCAACGCGGCGCGCCTCTTCATGGATTTCCTCTTGAGCGATGAGGCGCAGGCGATCTACGCGGAGGACGGTTATGGCCCGGTAGTCGAGTCCGTCCAGAAGAAGACCACCCTGCCGCCGCTTCTCGGCACGTCCGACCTGAAGTCGATGGCCGAGATGGCTCGTCTCGCGCGGGAGATCTACAAGTAACGTGGCCGCGGTTCATCTCTCGGGAGTGAGCAAGAGCTTCGGCTCCGTTCGCGCGGTCGACGAAGTCACCCTCGACGCCGAGGAGGGTAGGTTCCTGACCTTGTTGGGACCGAGCGGCTGTGGAAAGACCACGACGCTGCGGATGATCGCCGGTCTCGAGCAGAACGACGGCGGTCGGATCCAGATCGGTGAGCGGGTAATGAGCAGCCCGGAGCAAAGGGTGTTCGTGCCGCCTGAACGGCGCAATATCGGCATGGTGTTCCAGTCCTACGCGATCTGGCCCCACATGTCGGTCTTCGACAACGTCGCCTATCCGCTCCGGATCCGGAAGCGTCCGGCGGACGAGATCCGGCGGCGCGTCGGCGAGACGCTCGAGCTTCTCTCGATGAACGGACTCTCGGAGAGGCAGGCGACGGCGCTCAGCGGGGGGCAACAACAGAGGGTAGCCATTGCGCGCGCGCTCGTCTTCGAGCCTTCGATTCTCCTGATGGACGAGCCGCTCTCGAATCTCGACGCCCAGCTCCGGGAGCAGATGCGCGTTCAGCTCCGTGAGCTGCAGGAGCGCCTCGGAATTACGACGATCTACGTCACCCACGATCAAGAAGAGGCCATGGTCCTTGCCGACACGATCGCGGTGCTGCACGAGGGTCGACTCGTTCAGCTCGGGCCGCCGGAGGAGGTCTATCATCGGCCGGCGAGCCGCACCGTCGCCGCGTTTTTTGGAGCTCCGAACCTCCTGGCGGGCCGGGTTACGGACGTCCGCCGGGAGAACGTGAAGACGCTCGCTCGCGTCGACGGCGCGGGCTGGGAGGGCTGGTGCGCGTCGCCTTCCGACGTTCGTGCGGGCGAAGAGGTGACCGCGGTCGTTCGGCCTGAGGCGATCGAGATGAGTCGCGAGCCCCGGTCGTCGTCCGGTACGGACATCGTGTGGAGCGGCCGGATCCACGAGTGCTTCTTTCGTGGAAGCCGCCGCTTCTTCGCGGTTGCCGTGGGCAATGGCCTGTTTCACGTCGACGGGCCGCCCGATCGAAAGTTCTCCGAGGGCGAAAGCGTTTCGCTGCGCGTTTCCTCGGAAAACACCTGGGTCGTTCGATGACCGGCGGCGAGATTCTGGTGGCCTCCCTCGTCCGCGAAGGGGTCGAGGTCGTTTTCGGCCTTCCCGGAGTCCAGGTCTACGGTGTCGTGGCGGCGCTTCGGGACGAGCCGGGAGTCCGGTTCATCGCGACGCGCCACGAGCAGGCGACGACCTACATGGCGGACGGCTACGCTCGCGCCGGCGGGAACGTGGGCGTGGCTCTCGTCGTCCCGGGGCCGGGACTCTTCAACGCCGCGTCCGGTCTCGCGACCGCCTACGCCTGTTCGTCGCCCGTGCTCCTCATCGTGGGGCAAGTCCCGCGGGCTTTCATCGACAAAGGCGTCGGGCAGGTGCACGAGGTCGTAAAGCAGCTCGAAGCGGTCCGAGCCGTGACGAAGTGGCGCAAACGCGTGCTCGATGTCTCGAAGTTACCCTCCGCTGTCCGTGATGCGTTCCACGCACTTCGTAGCGGTCGTCCGCGGCCCGTCGCGATCGAGATGCCGCCGGAAGTGATGGAAGAGGAGGGAGCTTTCGAGCTCCTCGATCCGTTCCCGGTGAAGCGGGTCGTTCCGAGTGTTTCCGATCTGGATCGAGCTGCCGAGATCCTCATGGCGTCGGCGAATCCGGTGATCTACGCCGGCGGAGGAGTCCATACCTCGGGCGCCCACGAGGCACTGCGCGACGCCGCCGGGCGTCTCGAGGCGGGAGTCATCCAGTCGACGGAGGGGAAAGGGAGCGTCAGCGACGAGAGCGACCTGTCTTTCGGAGCGGTTCTCTGGCCCGACGGACCTCTCCGACGCCTCTTCGCCTCCGCGGACGTCATCCTCGCCGTCGGCACGAGGCTCGCTCTTGCGAGACCGCGCCCGGAGCAGCAGGTCATCCAGATCGAGATCGATCCCCAGGAGATGGGCCGGAATCACCAGAAGACGTTTCCTCTTCTCGGGGACGCGAAGGCAACGCTCGAAGAGCTTCTCGTTCGTTTGCCGCCTCGAGAGTCGAGAAAGTCCGAGCGGGAGCGCCTGCGCGCTGAGGTCGCCGCGACCGCCGACCAGGAGCCGCAGGCGACGATCGTGAAGAGCCTGCGCGCAGCCGCTCCCAAGGACACGATCCTCGTCCCCGACATGACCCAGATCGGCTATTACTCTCGCCCGTTTTGGCCGGTGTACGAAGAGCGCACCTATCTCTCGTCCTCCTACTCACAAAACCTGGGCTTCGCCTATCCGACGGCGCTTGGCGCCAAAGTCGCGCGGCCCGACCGGCCGGTGCTAGCGCTCTGCGGGGACGGGGGATTTCTGTACAACGCACAGGAGCTCGCGACCGCGGTCCAGTACGGAATTCACGTGGTGGTCGTGGTCTTCAACGACGAGTCCTACGGAAACGTCGCCCGCGACATGGACGAAAGCTTCGGCGGGAGCTACGGTGCGGAGCTCGAGAACCCCGAGTTCGTGAAGCTCGCCGAGGCCTACGGCGTCCGGGGCTCGCGCGTGACGACCGCGGAGGAGCTAGGCGAGAGCGTTCGCGAGGCGCTCGGGCAGGATTGCTCGGCTCTCATCGAGATGCCCGTCGGCCGCATGTCCGCCCCGAGGTTTTTTCCGAGGCTAACCCCGTACATCGAGCGGCATGTCCACTAGAGCCTGCCTGGCAGTGGCGTACTCGAGCGCGTCGTCCTCCGAGAGTCCGAGTTCATTCTAGCTCGCGTAGGAGCTCCATTCGCGGGTAGCGAAGTTGTACCTGCGACTTGTAAAGAGCTCTGGGAGGTACACGAACGAAGCGGGACTACCGTCCTTTGGTGGTAGGTAGAAGTAGGGCTTGCCTGCGATGAGCCCGAGGGTCGCGGGGAGCGACGGAAAGTAGGCAGGAACGATCTGCGACAAATCCTCTGGTAGTTGGCCATGGTCCGTCTCATAGGCGTGGCACGCCTTCACGATTTCTTCGGCCCGTGCCCTTGCTGCTCGTTGTTCCAGGCTCGCGTGCACGAACATCGCAACGAGCGTGACGGTATAGACACCGATTCTGAGGAGCCGCATCCTGACAGCGTTCTCGCGATGCCTGCGACGCACCACCGTAAAAAGAAGAATGATGCCTTGCACGGGGGCGATAAATAGCCCTAGCCCCAGAGCAGTGAAGATAGACCCCCTGGGAGCGGCGATTAGAAACAGTAGTACGGCCAGAACGACCGAGGACCAGATGGGTTTATAGGATACGACTTGTGATGACGGGCTTGCTGTCGGGGTCGGGCCTTCGTAGGGATTTGAGTTCACGGTCGACATGCAAACTATCTCTGCGTAGTGACTAACGGGCAGCTCCAAGATGGATCTTACTCCGAGTGAGCTCCAAATCGGTAGATTGCTTCAAGCGCATTCGCTCATTCACTTGAATCGTCGTCGAGTGTCGTTTAACGGCATCTAGATAAACGAGAAGCTGAGTGAATGGTTCAAGGATAGGATCGCTCGTCTCTCATCGACATCCCCGTCGGCCGCATAGTCCGCCCCGAGGTTTTTTCCGAAGGTGGTAAAGCGGGAACCATGAGCGTCGTCTCGGTGTCCAACCAGGCGATGAAGAACGAAATCAACGTTACGCCGCTCATCGACGTCATGCTCGTGCTTCTCATCCTTTTCATGATCGTGACCCCTCTCTCGCAAAAGGGCCTCGATGTGCACCTTCCCGAGACCGCCGCCCCGCCCTCTGTGCCTAAGGAGCGAGGACCCGTCCCTTCGGAGCTCGTTCTCGAAGTAGACCGAGAGGGCGATCTGATGCTAAACCGCGAGAGAATGGTCCTGGACGAGCTTGACTCGCGCCTTCGCGAGCTGATGGAAGTGCGAGCCGACAGAACCCTCTTTCTCAAAGCGCACGAAAAGCTCCGTTATCGAGACGTCGTTGCAGTTCTCGACGTCGTCCGCGGAAGCGGCGTCTCGCGGGTCGGGATCCTGCGGGACGAATAGAGGGGACCTCTCAGATGCGGGGATTCCTGCGGGGTATCGACACCACCATCCCTCGAGAATCGGATCGGGTGTGAGGGAGGACCTCGAGGGTATCGAAGGAGTGACGATACTTTCCGAAGGTCAGGTGTTAGAGCCCGCCTTACGGAGGGTCAGGTTGAACCGGTACGCGCCTAGCAGGGGGTGCTGCCCTTCCTCGAGCGGCAGGACGCCGTGATAGCGAAGGCGGGCAGGGCCACCCCAAACCACGACGTCGCCGTGCGAGAGCGGCAAGCGACGTGGACGGTCGGCGCGGTTGAGCCCTCCGAAAAGGAAGATCGCGGGGAGGCCGAGCGACACCGAGACGATCGGGGCCTCGAAGTCCTGCTCGTTCTTGTCCTGGTGCAGCGACAACCGCGCCCCGGGTGCGTACCGATTGATGAGGCACGCGTCCGGCGCGAACCCGTCGAAGCCCGCCCTCGCCGCCGCCCGAGCGGCGAGATCGGCGAAGAGGACCGGCATCGCCGGCCAGTTGCGTCCACTCTCCGGGTCGCGAGGCTCGTAGCGATAGCCGGTGCGATCGGTCACCCAGCCGGCGGCGCCACAGTTGGTCATCGCAACCGACATCCGATAACCGCCGGGTGTCGACATGTGGCGAAACGGCGCGAGCTCGGAGATCCGCTCCAAGGCGGTGACGAGCGGTCCTTCCAAGGGACGCGCGAACCCGGAAAGGAGCATCGCGCCCGGCGCGAACGCCACGTCCCGTACCTCATCCGCGAACAAGCTCGCGATCATTTCGCGTCGTGAAAGATCACACCGAGGGTGTGACGCCGGCCGGACCTCACCTCGCTTACCCCGTGCCGCATATGGACCCGATGGCTTCCCCGGGTCCCCTGAACCGGGCGATGGTGCACGGCGAAGAGGACACCGTCGCCGCGGCGAAGCGGCACCACCGCGGCCCGGGATTGCATCCGCGGCCGTTGTTCCGTCAACACGAGCTCGCCGCCGGTGAAATCCTTCTCCGGCTCGGAGAGCAAGAACGCCGCCTGCAGCGGAAAGACGTGCTCGCCGTAGAGATCCTGGTGCAGCGCGTTGAAGTCACCCGCACCGTACCGCAGCAGGAGCGGCGTCGGTCGCGGTTGTCCGGCCTCGTGGCACCGCTCGAGGAACTCGGAGTGCTGCTGCGGGTAGCGTACCTCGATGTGCATCGCTTCGTTCCACCGGTTGGCAATCGGCGCGAGTCGGGGATACAGCGCCGCGCGCAAATCCGCGATGATGTCCGGTAGCGGGTAACGGAAATATTGGTACTCGCCGCGGCCAAAGCCGTGCCGCGCCATGACGACGCGGCTGCGGAAAGCGGTGTCGTCGTCGTAGAGGCCGGCAATCGCCCGGCATTCGTCGGCGCCGAGAAACCGCTCGATCGTCGCCCAGCCGTGACCATCGAGGTGGGCCGCCGCCTCCGTCCAATCGATTGCGTCGACACGTTCGGCGATGCCCTTCTCCCGCGCCGGTGCCGCAACCGCGAGAGAGCTCATGCCGCGCCTTCCCTCTTCAGCAGTGCTCGCTTTCGATCGACCCCCCAGCGGTAGCCGGAGAGCGCGCCATCCTGCCTTACGACGCGATGGCAGGGGATGGCGACGGCCAGCGGATTCGCGGCGCAGGCGTGCGCGACCGCCCGTCCGGCTCTCGGAGCGCCAATCGAAGCCGCGATCTGCGAGTAGCTGGCCGTCGATCCCGACGGAATCTCGATCAGCGCCTGCCACACACGCTGCTGGAACGCCGTCCCTCGTATGTCGAGCGGCAAGTCCAGCCCGAGAGCGGGTGCTTCGACGAAGCCTACGACCCTGGCCACGATCCTTTCGAACGCTTCGTCGCCGCCCAAAAGTGTGGCGCGGGGGAACCGGTCCTGGAGGTCGCGCACCAGGGCCTCGGGCTCATCCCCGAGCAGTATGGCGCAGACCCCCTTCGAGCTCTTCGCCACCAGAATCGAACCGAGCGAGCACTCGCCGACGGCGAAGTGAATCTCCGCGTGCAGGCCGCCGGCACGGTATACGGTTGGGGTCATGCCCAGCATCTGGTCGGTCGACGCGTAGAAGCGCCCACTCGAGTTGAAACCGGCATCGTAGATGGCGTCGGTTACGGTCGCGCTCTTTCGAAGCTCGTCGCGCACTCGCCGGGCTCGGTGCGAAGCACCGTACTCCCTGGGTGTGAGGCCGGTGACTGCCTTGAAGACGCGATGAAAGTGATGAAGGCTGAGGCCCGCCCGCTTCGCGAGTTCCGTAAGACTTGGCGTCGACTCGCTGGCCTCGATCGCGCGACAGACGTCCGCGACCGTCGCCGCATACCGCTCGGCGAGAGGAGGCTCGCCGGGCTTGCAGCGCATGCAAGGCCGGAAGCCCGCCCGCTCGGCGTCGTCGCGGGTGAGGTGGAAACCGACGTTCTCCGGGTTCGGAAGCCGCGCGCCACAGGAGGGCCGGCAGTAGACCCCCGTCGTTTTCACCGAGTAGTAGAACGTGCCGTCCGCCTCGCGCTCGCGGGCGACGACCGCCTTCCATCGCGGGTCGTTCTGAATTGGCTCGATCGAAGAGCTCGCGCGCATCCGTTCCGTGCTCATTGCATTCATCTTGGCCTCCGGCGACCGTCCATTGGGTCGAGCCCATTATGGCACCCGCCTGCGCGGCCCCACACTCCGCGCCTTGCTTTTGAATTCTCTTTCTTCACCGACGGCCTGATTACCAGTAGCTACTAAATGTCTCAGGTAGCCGCTGCCTGCTCTTTCTGCTGAAAGTAGAGGATCCGCCGGCAGTTCTCGCAGTGGAAGATCTTCTCTCCCATGCGAAGCTCCTGGTAGACCTGCGGCCTCAGGCGCACCATGCATACCTGGCAGCGCTCGTCGATCGCTTCCGCCATCGCGATGCCGCCGCGGGTCTTCGCGATGCGAATGTAGTCGTCGAAGAGGTCCGAGGGGACGTCCTTCAGGACTTCGTCGCGGCTTCTTCGTCTCTCTGCGAGCTCGCCTTCGAGCTTCGCCCGCTCCGCTTCGAGCGTTCGTTCCATCGCCGAGATTTCCGTCTGGCCCGTCTCGAGGTCTTTTTGACGCCCCCTCTTTTTTTCTTCGAGCTCCTTGATGGCGTCGTAGCCCTGGAGGATCTTGTCCTCGACCTCGCTCACCTCCGCCGCCGCAACGTCGATCTGCTTCTGCATCAGCCGGTACTCGTCGTTGGTCTTAACGTTCATGAGCTGGTCCCGGTACTTCTTGACTTTCTCCTCGGTAGCGGCGAGGGCGCTATCATTGGCCCGCTGGGCTTTCTGCGCCTCGGCGAGAGCCCTTGCCGCGTCGTCCAGGTTCTGGCGCTCTGTCGCGATCTCCTTCTCCAGTGCCTCGATCTCCTT
>Ga0184637_10000462_pt1 | contig 30362 bp, 24 predicted proteins | sample PLM3_127_b2_FD_133143 | JGI IMG/M metagenome (GOLD analysis project Ga0184637, IMG submission 133143) | Groundwater sediment microbial communities from an aquifer in East River, Colorado, USA - PLM3_127_b2 | ecosystem: Environmental > Terrestrial > Soil > Riparian zone | place: USA: East River... | reverse complement strand
GTAGGCGGATCTCTTGAGTCGGCCTACTGTCCCCGGCCATCAGTCGGAGAACCTGTTGCATGACAATCCCGCAAGTGTGAGAACCGAATTAACCTCGACTCGATAATATAATTCTAGTTAGAACAATATCAAGTGGGGGAGAAAATTATCCTGTTTGCCGAATAACTCCGTGAAACCAATCGCTTAGAACCTCATTGGCAATTTCACATGGCCACTCATACCAAGAAGATAGGCAAAGTTATGAGGGAGGAAAAACTCGCTTGTGGTCAACAGCCTGAAACACTCGCCTTGTTCAGGCCAATTCGACAGGGCTGGATTCAGTGGCGGTTGTAGAAACCGGCGATGGTGTCCACCACGTAGGTGAGTTGGTCGTCGGGGAGCTCGGCGTAAATAGGCAGCGAGAGCACTTCTTCTGCCGCGCGCTCGGAGACAGGGAAGGCGCCTTTCCTGTATCCAAGCTCTTGATAACAGCTCTGCAGATGCAGCGGCACGGGGTAATACACTTCCGTGCCGATTCCCTTGTCCTTCAGGTACGCTCGGAGTTCATCCCGCTTCTGCGCGCGAATCGTGAACTGATTATAGACATGGTGGTTTCCCGCGTCGGTCTTGGGCAAGATGACCCGTTCCAGCAGCTTCGCGTCCTTGAACAACTGTTCGTACTGGACCGCATTGCGTCTTCGCCCCTCTGTCCACCGATCCAGATACTTCAGCTTGACGCGCAGGATCGCCGCCTGCAGCGCGTCCAGTCGACTGTTCATTCCGACTAACTCATGCATATAGCGGACTCGACTGCCATGCACGCGCAGGATGGCCACCGTCTCGCTCAACCGACTATCGTTCATCGTGACCAGGCCGCCATCGCCGAACCCACCGAGGTTCTTGGACGGAAAGAAACTGAAACAGCCGAAATCCCCGAGCGCTCCCGCTTGAACTCCATTTCTGGATGCCCCGATCGCCTGGCAAACATCTTCAATCACCCGGACTCCCCGGCGCTTGGCCATTTCACGAATCGCTTCCATCTCGGCACATTGCCCGAACAGATGGACGGGAATGATCGCTTTGGTGTGAGCGGTTATTTTCCTTTCGATCTGGCTCGGGTCCATGTTGAAGGTCTCTGGGCGAATGTCCACGAAGACCGGCTTGGCGCCGAGCCTGGAGATGGATCCGACTGTCGCAAAAAACGTGAAGGGCACCGTGATCACCTCATCGCCTGGCCCGACGCCCAGCGCCATCAATGCTAACAAGAGCGCATCGCTCCCGGATGCCACGCCTACGGCGTGCGACGTCCCAACGTAGCGGGCCAACGCCTGTTCCAGCTCAATGACCCTCGGTCCCAAAATGAACCCCTGCTCGTCGCACACGGCCTCGATCGCGGCCATGACTTCTCCTCGTATCTGACGGTACTGCGCCTTCAGGTCCAGCAACGGGACATTCATGTGTTCTCGCTCCATTCGTTCGCTGACTGATGATTCACGATCTACCGACCAAGCTGCTCGACCTGTCGGCGACTGTCGCCGGCCGCGAGTCCGGGACAGGTGTATTCGGCCACTAAGTGTTCATATTCCCGTTCCTGCTGACGGACCATCTCATAGATGTCAAACTCCTCCGGCAGCGATTGACCATTGCGTCCCATGCGGACCGTTGTATCAGGATCGGCCAGGAGCGACAAGACCCGATCAGCGAGACCATGGACGTCTCCCGGCTCGATGAGGTACCCGTTCACACCCTCCTGAACCACTTCGGCCGCGCCATCGACCCGCGTGCCCACGACAGGCACACCGCTGGCCAGCGCCTCCAGATACACCCTGGGCAATCCCTCCCACAGAGACGTCAGCACAAAGACGTCGAGGCAGCGCAGGACCTCCGCGATGTCGCGACGCCACCCGGTCAGGACAAATGTGTCGGATAGACCGAGCCGTCGCACCTCCGCTGCGATCGCTTCGCGCAACTCACCATCTCCCACGAGCAGAAATTGTGTATTCGGTTTGGCCTTGTGGACCAGCGCAGCGACTCGAACAAAGTCCAGCGGGGCTTTTTGGGGTTTGAACGGAGCGATCATCCCGATGACAGGCCGTTCCTGGTGAAGCCCCAACGCCCGCCTCTTCGCTGCAAGATCCACCCGAGTCTGCCGAAGGGCCGCCAGATCCACACCGCTCCGGATGACCGTGCACTGCTCCTCAGAAAAGAGGTCTAGCTCGATTCCAAGGCGACGATTGGCCTTCGACACCGCAAAAAATCTGGTCGTGAACCGAGCCGTCGCACGTTCCAGCGTAATGAGCGTACGCTGGACGACGGGTTGCTGATAGCGCGTAAATCCGAACCCGTGGATCGAATGGATAATGATCGGTACTCCTGCCCATCGGGCAGCCCAGCGTCCCAGGATACCGGCCTTCGAGCTGTGCGTATGGACAATTGTCGGGTTGAGCCGCTTGAGGAGGCCAGTCAGCGCGATGAGTGCGCGAAGGTCTGTGATGGGCTGGATCGGACGCCTCAGTGAGGGCACTTGATAGAATTCGACTCCGGACAGCGTCCGCGCGTCCTGATCTAAGAGGCCCGGCTCACCGGTGATCAAAATGGGCTTGAAGCGCGGCCGGTTCAGGTGCGCGACGGTGAAGAGCGTGTTTTGCTGCGCCCCTCCCAGCTCCAGCTTGGTAATGAGGTGGGCCACTGAGACGGGCACGGTCATTCCTGGCTCGCCTGTGGAGCCCGGCCGGTGCCTGGGCTTTTCAGTCGTTCGGCCAACTGTTTGCCTTGAGCGATGGCATCTTCCATCGAGGTGTGTTCCCAGCGGCCGTAGCGGCCGATGGAATGAATACCGCGTCGCTCGAGTTCTTCGAGAATCGTCGGCAGGGCGCGGGCCCGGTGCTTGTCGTACAGGACATAGGCATATCGAATGTCATGCACGTCGGCCACGATGATGTCGTCCTCTGGCCTGAAAATGCCGGCCCGCTCCAGCCCCTCGCGGATTTGCTTGAGCAAGACGGCTGGCGCGGTCACCTCTGTCGGCTGGTGAGAGACCTCGACGTAGAGCGAACTGCAGCCGGGTCGTCCGAGTGCGGGCGAGAAGTTCATGGGGAACCCCGCCCGATAGAAGGGGTACTCCGGCTCCGGAAAATAGATCCAGTGCTTGTCGGAGACCCGTTGCCGCGCCACGCCGAGATTGACGTTGTAGACCGATACACAGCGCAGCCCGGCAGCTGCTTCCTGGATCGCTCGGGGAAGGTCCGTGCAGCAGCGAACAAGTTCCGGGATCGGGATCGTCGAAATGAGCGTCTCGTAGTCTTCTCTCTGCCCGTCCTGAAACGTAGCCCGCCGGTACTTTGTGTCAACCTCGACCACTTCTTTGCCATAGGCAATCTCTCCTACAGCAGGAAGAAAGGCTTTGGGTAGGATCCCTATCCCTCCTTGGACCGGATACAGAAAGGAAGGGTTGTAGCCGAAGGCCTTGTCCTTGATCCCCAATGCCCCGTTCACCACATCCTTGAGTTCGGGCTTGGGAACCAGCCAGGAGACCCAGTCCGACGTCAGTTCATCCAAAGACACCTGCCACAGCTTTTCGTTGAACGGCACCATAAAATGTTTTGCCATTCCCTCACCGAGGTTCTCCAGAATCCAGCCTTTGAAGGAACGGTCCTCCGGCCGTGCGGGCGGGGCGGACGGGTTCGTCAGCGTGGCGAGAAAGCCCAGCAGACATTCGCGGACCACCTCGGGAGGCAATCCATACGTATTTACCTGGAACGGATATTCCGTGTAGGTCCGGTGGGAGTAGATAAATGATCGGCGGATATGCTGTTCCAAGCGACCATCCAGGAGGCTCTCAACTAGGGTTCTGATCTCGGCCTGACGGAAATGCAAGAGGTGTCCGGTCATATCGAAGGTAAACCCGTCCATCTGATAGGATCGACAGAGGCCTCCCGCCTCTTTCTCTTTCTCGAACAGCCGATACGGCACGCCGGTCAGGTGATACGCCGTGCTCAGACCCGCGAGGCCAGCGCCGATGATGACGATCATGGGGCCCTCCGTGCTGCCTCCGGAGAGGGGTCCCGCTGATGCATTGTCTGTGACGGCCGAGACATATCGATGCGCTTCAACCAGACCGCAGCCATGACCGACAACACCGTCGTGGCGCCCACGAGGACCAGTGCTGTCGTTATGGGCATGACCATCATCCCCAGCGCCACCCCGCCCAGTACAAACGCCGCTCCATAACTCAGCATGACAACTTGGGGAACCGAAAGACGCCAGTGCCGTAGCCGAAGGGCGAAATGATCGGAACTCCCGAGGAAGACCGGAATTCCCCGGAGCCAGCGGATGTACATCACAAACAGCGTGTCGAACACCGGAACGCCCAGAATTAGGACTGGCGCCAGCACCGCGACCGGATGCATCGCCGTCGCCGAATACTTCCCGATCATTGCCATGGCCCCCAGCATGAGCCCTAGGAACAACGACCCGGCATCTCCCAGATAGATCTTCGCCGGGTAGAAGTTGTACCGGAGAAATCCGAGGAGACTCCCGGCGAGTGCTGAGGCCATGACCATGACGAGCGCATCGTGGTTTACCACCGCCACGACAAAGAGCCACCCGCACGCAATCAGCCCGACGCCTCCGGCCAGCCCGTCCATGACATCAATGATATTGATGGCATTGATGACGCCGACCATCCACAAGACCGTGAGCAGGAGGTCCAGCCAGTCTGGTAGCGCTGCAATCTCGATGCGGATCCCGCTCCGGATCAGCACAAACACTGCGATGAGCTGGCCGATCAGTTTGGGCCATGGCTTGAGGACCCCAAAGTCGTCGATCAAGCCCAGCATGACCACGAGGGTCCCGCCAAGGACTATCCCCAAAGCGTCCTGTCGAAATTCGAATGTCAGTGCCAAGCTGATGAGAAAGGCCAGATACACAGCCAGCCCGCCGAAGTAGGGCACCGGCTCGGCCTGAAGTTTGAGCCGCCCATCAGGGCGATCCACGATGTTGAATTGGAGTGCGGCCCGGCGCGCCAGCGGCACCGCATACAGGGCCAAGAGCAGCGCAAGGACAAAGGTGAGTGCGTAGAGTAACACCGCTAGCTCCCCCTCCCGTCCAGCCGTCTATAGAGCTCCTCCAGATAGGCGCGATACTTGCCTTCTGAATGCCGCTCCGCAACACGACGACGCGCAGCCTGTCCCAGATGGTCACACCGTTCTGGATCTTTCAGAAGACTGATGACGGCTTGGGCGATCTGCCCAGGGTCCGGCTTGATTCGAATGCCCGTCGTCTCATCCACCAGTTGCCAGGTCAAGCCGACATCCGTCGCCACCGTGGCCGTGCCGCAGGCCATCGCTTCCAAGAGGCTCTGGGAAGGATAATTGTCCAGCCTCTGCAAGGACACGAACAGGCGCGCCTTGCTGAGCACCGGCGCAAGGTCTGTGTGAAAGCCAGTCTCGACCAAGCCACGCAGATGCAAGCGATCCAAGGCCCGCTCAACCAGTGGACGAAGTGGACCCTCTCCCAACAAGAAGCACCGGGCGTCGGGAACCGCTTGGAGGATGGTCGGCACGGCCTCAAGAAAGAGAAGAGGATTCTTCTCTTCGATCAGGCGGCCTGCAAAGACCACCCAGGGTTCTTTCCTCGGCTCCGGTTGATAACGGTCCAGGTCAACCACACTTCCAGGCGAGACAGTAATCTTCTGGTCGGAAAGCCCGCGCCCGACCAGGTCCGCCCGTACGCCTTCAGTCAGCGCATCGATCAAAGTGCACCGGGCAAGAGCAAACCGGAAAACCGGCAGGGCCCAAGGAACACCGACAAGCCCAGCCAGGTTCCGATTCGTCACGGACATGATGATCCGATGGTCCGGACGCAGCAACATCAGTGGAAGCACAACGTAGGTTCCACCTAAAACCAGGTGGAACAGGCAACGGGGAGCCAGCGCGTAGCGGACCAGCAAAAGACAGGCGAAGAGGAGATAGTCCAGCTTTCGCAGCCAGAATGCTGGTGCCCCCTGCCGCAACCCAGTCCATTCCGCCAGTCGCCCCAAGGGCTCGGCCAGCCGCCAAATCCGTTGCTCACGACCCGTTACAACCCCCACTGTCTGTAACCTGTTCCAAAGACTGACATTGATCACCAACGACGTGTCTGCGTTCCCGTCAGCCATGCGGGCAAAGAGTCGGCCCAGACGCCGTTCTGCCCCCCCCAGGCCTGTGTTGTTAATCAGGACACACGTGCGGCGCATGGGTCACGGTCCACAAAACGGCGGCACCAGAGTTCGAGGTTGAGCCACCGCCAGATCGTATTGCCGATAATGGTACGCCCGGCCACATGACTCTCGAAGGCTCGCTGAGCCGCCTCGACATTGAGATAGCCGCGCACGCGAGTCCGTGCATCCGCGAGTGTGTCGCGCACCAACTCCCGCAGAGAGGTCCTGAGCCACTGATCCTCAGGGGTGACGAAACCCATCTTGTCTGCGCGCCACCGGACCTCCTCCGGCAGGATTCCCTCCATAGCCTCTCTGAGAACCGCCTTCGTCCAGCCCAGATGGATTTTGTGGCGAGTGTCCAAGCCGTACAGATATTCAACCACCCGATAGTCCAGAAACGGCAACCTCGTCTCAATCCCGAAGGCCATCGAGTTCCGGTCCTCATGGTGCAGCAGCGCACGGAGGCCCTTTCCCGTCAGCAATGTATGCTGCAGGCGTTGAACGTGCGAGGACGGTCCGGCTGAGCGCTCCGGCATTTGGAATCCCCATTGCCGACGAAATTCCGCTCCCAACCAGTTGGCGCTGCCGGTCATGCGGCCACGGACCGCACTGATCAGGGAAGAAGGCAGGAGCGCCCGAGCGAGATCTGCGACCGCGTACCGCGAAATCAGTCCATGCAGACGCCGGTATGCGCGCAGTTCCCGCAGTAAGGTGAGCCCTCGCCCCTCAGCAAGCAGATCGGCAAAGAACGCTCCGAAGAAACGATGGTACCCGGCCAGCAGCTCGTCGGCCCCTTGCCCGTCCAGGAGCACCTTCATACCCTGTTGGGCCGCCAAGCGCATCACATTCCACTGGGCAAAGATACTCGACGAGCCGAAGGGCTCATCCTGTTGCCAGACCAACTGCTCGACATTGGCGGCCAACTCTTTGGGATCCGGAAAGGTGTAGTGCGGCTCAGCGCCTGTTCGGGCAAGGACTGACTTGATGAAACCTCGCTCGTCGTAGGCCGGATCCTCGAAGCAGGATGAGAAGGTTTGCAGTGGCTCTGCTTCGCCCTTTGAGATCAGGTCTGTGGCCACGCACACGATGGAGGAGGAGTCCAGCCCACCGCTCAGGCAGGTCCCGAGCGGCACATCACTGCGCAACTGAATCCGGATGGCATCGGAAAACAAGTGGCGGAAGGACTCGGCCGCCTCTCGTGAGGACAGGCCCGTTTCCGCCCCCGTTGTCGGGAGATTCCAGTAGCGTGCAAGGGTCACCCTGGCATTCTGGACGGTCAGAGAATGCGCTGGCGGAAGCTGGAGGATGCGGTCGAAAAACGTGTCATTGGAGTCATCGAGAGCCGCGCCATCAAGGTACGCGAACACCGCTCGATGGTTCGGCGTAGGGCGCCCACAGGCCGGCAGGAGGCCCTTGATTTCCGACGCAAACGCGAATCGTTCGCCATCCCACTGATAGTAGAACGGCTTCTCTCCCAAACGATCCCTCGCACAGAAGAGCCGACGACTCAGTCCGTCCCAGAGCGCGAAGGCAAACATCCCATTAAAGCGCGTGAGACAGGCTTCCCCCCATTCACGATATGCCGCCAGCAAGACCTCGGTGTCGGAGTTGGACCGGAACCGGTGTCCCCTGGCACGCAGCTCGTCACGCAACTCGACATAGTTGTAGAGTTCCCCGTTGTAGGTCACCCAGCAGCGCCCGTCCTCCGTCCCCATCGGTTGATGACCGAGCGGCGTCAGGTCAATGATCGCCAGCCGCCGATGTCCTAGCACAAGCGAACAACGTGGAGCCTGAGGGCTCAGAGTGTCTGTCAGCCTGCCCAAGATTGAGTCAGGTTTGTCCTTGCCGGTCGGGTCCACAAGGACATAGCCCTCCCCATCCGGACCGCGATGGATCTGGGCCTGAATCATCGCTTCGACCACCCGGAGATCAACCGGTCTGCCGACCGGGCTGTAGAGACCCGCTATGCCGCACATGAGCCACGATATGCTTCAATGGATTGTCGCGCGATCTTCAGCGGATCGTGCCATTCCTCGACGAACCGACGACCTGCTGAACCGATCTGGTCCCGCTGCGAAACGTTTCGAAGCAGACCCCGTAGGTCATCTACCAAGGATTCCTTCGTCGTGCGCACGATCGGGATCCGGTCATGAAAGGCGACAAAGCGTTTCAAGTCCTCGTCACGGAGATAACAGAGCACTGGCTTCCCCAAGGCCATGGCTTCCACCGACAAGGCCCCATACCAGCCGATCAACAGTTGATCCACGACGACATCGGCCTGGGCGATCAGGTTCTTCACCTGGGCATGCGGAACATGCTCTACAAGCACGAGTTCGACCGAAATCCCCTCGGCCTGAAGCTGAGCGCAGGCCTGCTCCACATACTTCGTGCCCTTGATACTGCGGTTCGTGGGCATATGAACGATGCGGATCGGTCCGACGTCTGCCGACCCCTTGGAATGAGACTCTCTCGCCGTCCATTCGACTGGATTCACGCTCGCATAGGGCAGAAACTCGGCCCCTGGGAGGAAGTGCAGGAGGTCTGGATTGAGAGCGAACACCTTATCAGCATAGGCAAACACTTTCCTGATCCGCTTGTGCCTGATCGCGTCCATTGCTGGCGTGCACCAGGCGACATCGCACTCAGCGCAGGCCGACGTGCTGAACTGCTTCCGGCTCAGGGTTTTGATGCGGGCGTCGCATCCCTGAAAGGTGACCACGATCCTCTTGCCCAGACGTTTGAGCAACGGAAGATCCAGATAGTGGAGGTTCCAGACCCTGCGGTCCAGCATTGACATCCCCCAGTTGAAGTGGAAGACATCGTAGGAACGGACTGCCTGAAGGAAAAATCTCCCCAGCCGGAAAAGGCCGACCGGCAGCGCGACCTCGCCGAGGTGCAGGTCCACATCGCTGGGGAATTGCAGCCAGCTCGATCGCCTGACCATCACATCGCTGTGGACGCCCAACACGCGCTCCGCCCGCGACAATCCCCAGGCATGCCCGCCGGTATCGGTGGGACAGTGCAGGACCTTCATCTCGGCATGCCCTTTCCCTCGCTGGTGAGATCTTGGACCAACCGATCGAGACCTTCCTTGAGCGAGACCTTCGGACTCACCCCCAGCTTGAGCTTCATTTTCTCGATGTTCGCCACCATGGCCATGGGGCCCTTCTCCGGTTCGAAGGCATAGACCAGCTTGTTGCCGGTCATGGAGCCGATCAGCTCGGCCAAATCCAGGATCGTCGTAGTTTCTGCGCCGGCGACATTGAACGTTTCCTGACGGACAACCTCGAGCGCACGAATCGTGGCCTCCACGGCATCGGAGACGTGGATCGGGTTCATCGTGACCCCAGTTTTCCCGGCGATGATCACCGGGGTGCCGAGAAGCACACGCTGCACCATGCCCGGCATGAACATGTCCCGTTGGCCTTCTCCATACACAAAGAAGTAGCGGAGGTTTACAGTGACAAAATAGTCGCTGTAGGCGTTTGCGAGACATTCAGCCGCGTACTTGGAGGCAAGATAAAAATTCATCAACTCGGGAGGGTCTGTCTCCACGATTGGCCGTGGCTGATATCCGCAGACACCTCCTGACGAGGCACAGACAAAAACCTTAATGTTCGCCTGCCTCCCATATTCCAACAACCGCAGCGTGGACTGGGTATTCACTTGGAAAATATCCATGGCGTGGTCCGGGAATCTCCTGAAATGGCGCGACTGGGCCAGGTGGATGATCGCATCCATGGAGGCGGGGAGACGACTGACGTCGAATGTGTCAGCCAAGTCCAGCCCAATCGCATGGACCCGTGGATGAACAGGCAGAAGGCCGGCTTTCCTGGTCAGGCAGTAAAGGACATGATCGAACATGAGCCGCTTGACCAGCCAACTCCCGATGAACCCTGTCGCCCCTGTCACCAGGATGTTCATCGCGCCACCTCCATGACGCTTGCGCCTCGCTGGAGTTGACGATACAGCCTATCCATCCGCTCCCCCACACGTTCGAGTGAGAAGACCTGCTCGACATACCGACGGCCTCGGACTCCAAGATCGTAGCGGAGTTGCGGATTCTCAATGAGCGTGACCAGCGCTTGCCTCAGAGAGTCTGGATTGGCGCTCACGATCGGACACTCGACCCCTTTCGGCAAGTACTCCTCCGGCTTGCGAATGTAGGCGATGACCGGCTTGCCCAACGCCATTGCCTCCACGGCAAAGTTGCCGTGCCAGCCGATCAAAAACTGGTCAGCCACAATATCGGCACGCTTGTAAAGCTCCATCGCCTCGTCGTTCTTGAGTCCCTGGACAAGAATCAACTCGACCGCATAGCCCTCCTTCTGAAGCTGTGCCACGCACTCAACCAAGTATCTTGTTCCCTTAAACTGGGCGTTATTGGGCGCATGCACAACCTTCACCGGCGAACTGGCCAGAGAGACCCCGACAAACGGCCATTTCTTGAGATCAATCGCCCAGTAAAACACGTCGTTGCGGCTGTCAGGTGTGTATTCGATCATGTCCCCCATCGATAAGGTGAGGTCGGCATAGCGCCGCACATGCGCCAGGTTCCGCGCGGCCTTGCGTTCGTCGCAGATACAGGCCACCAGCCGCTGGGTGCAGTCCGTGCAACAGTTATAGGTCCCAAGAGCACGCGTCACCCCCTCCACGCGAACATCTGCCCCATAGGCGGACACGATGACCTTTTTCCCCAGCAACTTAAGGAGCGGCATTTCGAGCCGCTTCCCGATGGTTCGATTCAGAAAGCCGCCGTCAAAATAGAACTGAAAGATGTCGTAGCGAAGGACGGCCCACAGGAAGACAGCCCAGGGGATGAGCAACGCCAGCGGCTTGACCCGCCACCACCGCGCTAGGTTGTAGGTAAAATCATCCGTAACGTAGTACGGGCGGTAGACCAGCGTATCGCTCTGGTAGCCGTAGAGGCGGTCCGCGACCGCGTTGGTACTCATATTGATGATGGGGGTCGGGCCCCAGATGACCTTCGGCTTCGCCGGTTGTCCCGCGATCCTGCGTCTGATGCCGAGCCAGGGGAGGCACACACCCAGCACGAGAAGAAGGAAGAGTGGCAACACAGCACACTCGCCGGCTGTTTTGATCCCCTGTTTCATCATGCGCGTCATCGCTGAAGCAGCTCCCGATAAATCCCAATCTGCCGGCCCGCCACGAGCTCCCATCCGTGATGCTTCACAATCCACTCTCGGGAGGATTGACCAATGGCGGACCGCAGCCCCGGGTCGCTGACTAACCGTATCAATCCTTCGAAGATCTCAGCCACGGTTTTGGCCGCAATGATCGGCGGCATCTCCGCGTAGCACCAGTTATGCACCTCGCGATCAAAATGCAGCATGACTGGCTTTCCGCAAGCCATCGCTTCCGGTGTCACCGTGCCGAACGTGCCGATCGTGAACTGGTCCAGCACAATATCAGAGGCATTGTAGAAGTCGATCAGCTTCATCTTGTTCAGAGGCGGCGTCCAGACCACACGGGCTCCGACGTCGAGGGCTTCGATCAGACGCCTCGACCGGTCTACCTCTTGCCCCCACTCACTCAGAATCAGAATCGGTTTTTGAGGGATGGACTCCAGAAGACGCGCAAAGGCGTTGAGCAGCAAGTCGTTCCCTTTCAGAGCCCAGTTGTGCCGCGACGGAGCAAACAGGATCAGGTTCGTTTGATACTGATTCACCAATCGGTCTCGCAAGGAGGTCCGAAACGGATGGTACTTGGTCTCATCCACTGGGTGAGGAATGAACTGGAAGTTTTTAAGTCCGAGCCGCTGTGCTGACGTGATCACATCCGGATTTGTAATGAGGACCTTGCTGGCCTTCCTGTAGGCCAGCGACAATAGCCGACCCCGCCCGCTGTCCTCGAACGGAATCTCCCTCATTGTGCCGTGCTCGAACGCTATGTATGGACGTCCCGATGCGAACATCCAGGCGTGGATCGGTTCAGTTGCATAGGCCTGAATAAGATCGTATCCCTCAAACCACTGTTCGAACCGTTTCCGGCTCGGGTACACCTGGAAAATGTCCATGCGGTGGGGCCTAGGCTTGCTATCCGTCGCCAAGCACTCAAGATACTTGGTCCACACCCGAGCCCAGAGGGACGGGTGTTTGATCAGGGCCTCGAGTCTGAACTGCCCTCTGAACCTTTGTCTTCGACACCGGTACTGCGGAAACAGTTCATCCTGAATGAACCAGGCCGGGCGCCGAAACGTTCCCAGATCGAAGTCCTCCCAATTCGGATGAAACTCATCCGGCTGTCCCTCAAATTCCGCCTCCTCCCATTCCGGCTGGCCCATGATATGGGTGTAGTTGTAACAGAGGACATCGGCCTGAATGCCTTTTCTCCGCAGGAATTTGGCATTGTTGTATGCGTTATTCGCGATGTTGCCGACGTGCAGGATTTTCATGTCTGGATTCCCCGCATATTGACGGATCCATCACACTCCCCGAACAACAGGATATCCATCTTTTTGGTATAACGAACCGGCTTGGTTAGGGTGACCTGATCGAAGTTGCAATCCCGAAACCAGGAAGCAATTTCTTCGCGCGTGTGAAGATGGTTGAAGACTGGAGCGTAGGCATCATACAAGCCGAGTTGCCTCGTTGAAATCTCTAAGGGATCATCCACTTCGGGATGGAACGCGCAAACCATCAGGTGTGTCAGCAAATACCCCAGCCGCCGATTTTTGATGATGAATAACTTGCACGATCGATACCGCTGCTCCTCTGGAAGCTTGCGAAGAAACCATCGAATGAGGTCCGTACAGAAGAATTTCAACGGATTGTGCTTCTCATACACCATGACATACAACTGTCCCCCCTTCTTGACTAAGGGGACTAACCGCTCAAATGCAGCTTTGGTATTCGGCGTGTGATGGAGCACACCCCAGCTGACGACAAAATCGAAGCTGTCCGGCCTGAACGGAAGGTGAAGAACATTGGCTTGGAGGACTACGACGTTCTCCATGACCGTTGTTGCATTGTGTGTCACTGCAACTCCCGCGTCCGTTAAATCAACCGCCACCACGGTCGCACCCAACGAGGCCATGGCGTACGTCCATCGACCTGATCCACAGCCGGCATCGAGGATTAGCTTGCCTTTGAAGTACTCTGGGGGAAGTTGAACGTCCTCGAGCCACTGCTCCACCAATCGAGGCGTGAAGTGCAGATGCCGGGACTCTAGATATCTCGCATGTTCTACATTGAAACTCCTTTTGACTTGCTGTTCCGCATTTGACAAATCCACGAGAAATCTAGGGATGTGATCTCTGATGGGATATGTCCTGTCGCACCGCATGCATATGTACTGGTTCTCATCATCTTTCAGTCCGTTTCGGCAGAGAGGGCAGACGAGAAGAGCGTTTAAAACGGTTCGCTTGTGCACACTATGTTGATCCATGCTCACCTAATAGACCGACTTTCCAAACCTTGCCCGAATGCGCTCGTAGAGTTCGTAAAGTCTCCCCAGGAAGATTAAGACTGGGAGACTCACGAGAAACGAACTGGGCACCCATCGGTCCGGATCTTGCCGCAATTGCTCCAGGAATCGAACATAACTCTTGAGAAGGTTGCGATGGCCCACTTCCGCCTTGCTACCCACAATGTGAAAGACCGAGCCTTCATTCCGACGCAGAAACTGATCCACGGTAAGGATCATGCGAGCCATCATGGGGTTGCGAAGTTTGGTAAACAGACAGGAGAACGCAAACCGGGACCGAAAATAGAGAACGTAGAACTGAGCCGAGAATAGCTTAACCAACTCTTCCCTCGTAAAGGCCCGGTGATATTCGTGTATCGGAGGTTCACTCACCGGCTCATAGTGTTCAATGCGGTACAGGTAGTGCATGAACATCATACTCAAGCTGCTCACCTTGCTGAACCGTGGCTTGCTCAGAAAATGGTCTTGATTGGGCTCCTGCGCGATCACGACGCCGTCCGGAGCCAACGTCCGTTTGATTTCTCCGAGCATGCGATCCGGGAACGGAAGATGATGAAGAACCGAGGAACAGATGATCGTCCGCAACGCATCATCTTTAAATGGTAGACGGTCTCCGTCACAGACGATGGCCGTCAACGTCGGCATTTTGTTCTTGGCCTCTCGCAACATGGCGAGCGAGATATCCACGGTGACCATATGGCGGTAACCATGTCTCAACAACCCTTTCGTCACAGCTCCCGTGCCACCACCCACGTCCAAGACGACCTGATGCTTCGTAGAATAACTTCGAATGAGGTTCAAGAACTGGCGCAGGTGTGCTTTGGAAATGGGTGAGCTGTAATAATGGAAGTCGTAGCTTCCAGCAAAGGCATTCTCATAGACCATTTCTGCTTGTTTCCACGGCTCCATGGTCGGCCTTCTATCCGTTTGCCGTGTGTGTGCGGTCGGCGCGCACCCCGTGGAACCACTTCACCGGATGGTCGAAGACGGTCTGCAAGGGGCGAGTCTGCCGCTTGACCGTGAATTCGCAGATTCGCTCGTGATAGTCAAACGGGTCGAGCCGATAAATCGACTCAGGCCCTGCCTTGTGCGGGAAAATTCCGACGGAGAGCCAATAGTCCCCATCTCCGAGGAGAATCGGATCAAAGACGACATCCACGAAGCCCGTTCCTTGAAACACGCCCAAATCGGTCGGCTCCTCTCCTGAGAAACAGCTCGTTGCCAAGACTCCATCTTGTCTGGAAACCAACAGGTAGATTGAAGGATTCTCACAGAGGCCAGCGGCTTCATAGTGAATGCGCACCACCATGCGCTCGCCGACAAAATATGCGTGCTCCGGTCGTTCCTCCTGATCCAGTAAGAGCACGGAGTTGATGCGAATTTCCCCAGATCCCCACCGTTGGCTGCCTGCAAGCCGACACGTCTCCTCCCGCCGGGCGCTTTCCAGCCTCCGCACATGCAGATCGTAGGCGCGACAGACTGCCTGCGCGTTGTCGAACTGGCGGAGCTTTCCGTTCTCAAGCCAGAGGATCTTCTGACACAATCGCCCGAGGAGAAACGAATTGTGCGAGACGACCAGCACGGTCCCACCGCCGCTGATGAAGCGCTGGAGGTGATGAATACACTTGTTCACAAAATAGGCGTCACCGACCGCCAGCACTTCGTCAATGAGCAAGATGTCAGGCTGCAACGCCGTGGCGATCGCAAATGCAAGGCGGGCCTGCATTCCCGTTGAATACGTCCGCAGCGGTTGGTGGATGACTTCCTTCAACTAAGCAAACTCGACGATCCCCGCCAGCCTCTCCTCCATTTCCCGGCGACTCAATCCCAAGAGCATCCCATTGATCCGGATGTTCTCGACCCCTGAGTAGTCCTGGTGAAACCCCATGCCCAGTTCAAGCAGCCCCGCAACCCTTCCGTTCACCTCGAAGGAGCCGCTGGTGGGAGCGGACAGCCCCGCCAGCAGTTTCAGCAAGGTGCTCTTCCCGGCCCCATTCTGCCCCATCACGCCAACGCTCTGTCCGGTTTCCACTGCGAACGAGACATCGTCAAGCGCCAGCCGCTGCTCATGGTACTGCTTCCTGTTGAGGAAGAGCATTTCCTTGAGCAGGTCGGCTCGCTTGGCGTACCAGTGATAGACTTTTGTGAGATGTTTCGCGTGTATGGCAACCATTAGATTAAGTCCGCGATGAGAACGCGCATTCGGCACAACACCCAGAAGCCGGAGAGAAAGAATATGACCGCAGTAACGGTGATCACCATCCAAGTCAGAATCGTCGGAGGCTGATTGGCCAGCAGAATCATCCGATAGCCTTCCAGAAAGTACGACATCGGGTTGAGCAAAAAGACGACGGCGAAGGCCTTGGGCACCATCTCGGTCGTGTAGACAACCGGACTGAGAAACATCCACACCATCAGGGCGAGCGGCAGGACCTGGCTCGTATCGCGAACTGCGACATTCACAGCGGACAAGAACCACGCCAGACCAATCGTGAACAACAATTGAGCCACGATCAGCAGGGGAAGCAGCACAAGTGCCCAACCAACCTGACGTACAGAGCCCAGGAATACGACGAGCAGGGTTAGACTGACCAGCCCAGGCAACATGGTTCCCATCACCTTGCTCACCGGGAGGGTCTCGATGGGAAACACGATCTTCGTGACGAGAGACGTGTTGGCAGTGATGGAGCTTGCAGCAGCAGACACCGCCTCAGAGAAAATGAGCCAGGGGAGCAATCCGGTCAGGAGTACGAGCAGGTACTCAGCTGGGGGCTGACTTGGCCTACCTCTGGCTTGAAACACGATCCCAAACAGTACGCCATACAGGCTGACAAGCAGCAACGGCTTGACCAGGATCCAGTAGAGCCCCATGAAGGATCCGGTGTATGCGCGCCTCAGTTCGTCGACGGTCAACATTCGGATGAGTTCAAGATTGCGCAGGAGCCCGCTCAAACTTTCTGAAAATGACCTGCCAATTCTGTAGTCAGTGCCGACCATGATTGCCTGTGCTAACTGCTTTTGTCTATGTGGACAAGTGAACCAGCAAGTCAATCGTGCGGAAGCTGGAATCCGGTTTCACAAGTCATTACTGAGAGGCACCCGAGTATTTTGGAACAAGTCCGAGTCCATAAAGAGGCGATTCCAAAACTCGAAGCTGAGCAGACTCCAGATCAACAACCGGTGATTCACCTTTCCAGCTAAGTGCTCATCCAGGACCCGACGAAGATAGGCCTCCTGAAAGAACCCTCGGGACAAGGTCTTTCGGTCCAGTAAAATCGCTTTGACATAGTTCATCAGAGGGCCCTGGTACCAGGACTGTTCCGGAGCGCTGAACCCTTGCTTGCGCTTGCGCAGGATCTGATCCGGCAGAATCCCCTCCATCGCGCGCCGAAAGAGATATTTCCCGGCCAGGTTCTCATCGCCTTCCTGGTTTTTGTCCCACCGATGGTTGATGAGATAAGAGGTCGGGAGCTTCGTCACAAAATCCACGAGCGTCTGGTCGAGTAAAGGAACCCGAGACTCCAAGGAATGAGCCATGCTGAGCTTGTCCTCGATGACAAGCAAGCCGTGCAGGAAGGTCTTTGCTTCAAAATACAGCGCTCGACGGATTGGATCTTGGATGGTACGCGCGCCCTCGGCAACACGAAGGAAGGAGTCATAGGGATCATGCCCGCCAGCGGCGCGGATGACGTCAGGGGTCAAGAACTGGGTCCGATGCTGATGCGGTACTAAACGATTCCAGTACTGGTAGTAAGAAGAGCTGAAGTCACCGAAAGAGCCGGCACCCTCCACGACTTTATATCGCCAGGGATACCCGGCAAAGACCTCATCGCCCCCAGTCCCGGCAAGTACCACTTTCACGAAGCGGCTGGCCAACCTGGCTGTGAAATAGTACGGATAGCACATCCCGACCCTGAGATCTTCGATGGCCCAAATGACGCGCGGCAGCGCCCACTCCAAGTCTCCGGCATGGAAGACCATCTGGTAATGCTCAGTTCCGAACAGGGCTGAAAGGACCTCGGCATCTTTTCGCTCGTCGAAGCCGGCTTCAAAGCCGGAGACATTGGTAAGATCAAAGCCACCGGTGAAGGTCATCAGCCGAGGAATACTGTGGGTCGCGAGCGCCGTGATCGAGCCTGAGTCCATTCCTCCGCTGAGGTAGGCCCCCACAGGGACATCGCTTATCAGTTGCCGTTTGATCGTGTCCTCAAGCAGGAAGTGAAGACGCTCCCGAAACCGCTCCTCTCCAAGGTCCTCCTGGGGATCAAAATTGAAGTCCCAGTATCGGCGCCGCTCGATGCGGCCATCCTTGACCATCATCGTATGGCCCGGTTCGAGGAGGTAGATCCCCTTAAACAGCGTCGTGTCCCCGAACGTATTCTGGAAAGTAAAGTAATCCACAAGGCCAGGCAGATTGACCTCGCGTGGCATCCAGGGAAGCGTCAGCAGAGCCTTGGCCTCGGAGGAAAATACCAGGGTGCCGTTTACCTCGGCATAGTACAGTGGTTTGATGCCATAGCGGTCCCTGGCCAGTACCAGCGTCTCGTCCCGGTCGTCCCAGATCGCGAACGCAAACATCCCATTTAAGCGCTCGACGCAAGCCGCCCCATGTTCCTGGTAGAGATTAAGAATGACTTCCGTGTCCGTCCCAGAGACGAACTCGTAGCCCTTCTGGGTCAACTCCTTTTTCAGCTCTTGGTAGTTGTAGATCTCCCCGTTGTAGGTAATCCACACCGTCCGAGCCCGATTGGCCATCGGCTGGTGGCCCGCGATCGAGAGGTCGAGAATGGAAAGCCTTCGATGGCCGAGCGCCAGGCGAAACGCCTGCTGTCCGCTTGGCGGCTTGGCTTGGGCCAGCCCACGGATCTGAAGATCCGGCAGAGAGCGGGCGAGATCGTGGGCAGTGAGCTCCCGCCATCGCGGCCCTGATCGCCCTCCGGTCGGAGCCAGCAGGACGAAGCCGGCATCATCCGGGCCGCGGTGCGCCTGAGCGTCGCACAGCCGCGAAATCTCAAACGGGTCGATCGCCCGACCCGTCAAATTGTAGATGCCTGCAATGCCACACATCAGCCATGCATCTCCTTGACCAGTTCTTGCAAACCCTCGTGCAATCCAATGGTTGTCTGAAACCCAAGCATTCGCTTCGCCTTTTCATTGCTCCCAACCCGCCTGGTCATTATCCCCGATGCCTCTGGCTGATAGACAGGGACCAAGGACGATCCGGTCAGCTCCAAAATCATCGTCACAATTTCCTTCACGGTCACTTCTGTCCCACTTCCGACATTGAACGCTTCCTTTGTCGCCTCGCTCTCCATTGCCAGCACCGTACACCGAACGACGTCACGAACATGCACAAAATCAAAGGAGGCAGAGCCGTCCCCAGTGATCACGGGCGGCTGACCCGATCTGATCTTGGAGAGGACGGCAGGAATCAGGCCACCATCTTGCCGTGGGCCATACACATTCATATAGCGCACAATCGCGTAGTGTACCTTCGCATGAAACGGTCGAAACAGAAATTCGGCGCAGAGCTTGCTGACCCCATACATCGTCCAAGGATCGAACGGATGCAGTTCATCCATCAGCTCCCGCGTGTCTCCATAGACCGATGAGGCGGACGTGTACACCGCTTTGCCTACGCCAGCTTTCACCGCTTCCTCGATGACATGGAAAGTCCCCTGAATATTGACCGCAAACGCCAACCCCGGGTCTTTTTCACAGGCGCCGAGCGGTAGCACAGCCATGTGGAACAGGCCGTTTACATCTTTCAGCGCGTGCGCGAGTGCGTGCTGGTCCAGCACATCACCCTCAACAACCTGGACCCGAGCGTCCTGCAGAAGGCCTGCCAGGTTCTCGCGCCTGACCACCTTGTCATAGACCACCACCTGTTTGGCTCTACGCTGAAGAAGTTCCTCCACCACATGCGATCCCACAAACCCACTGCCGCCCGTGACTAGGAATCTGTTGCCCTCGATCTTCATGTCCTGTGCTTCCTCTTGCGAACCGCCCTTTCCTTAGAGAAGAATCATACTCTCTCCGGACTTTCTCTCCCGCTGACTAAAAATCACGTCGTTGGAAAACCGTGCAGGCTGCAGAAATCAGAAGGGCCGCGTACAGCAGCCCATAGGTAGAGGCCCATGCTTGATAGGACAGAGACACCGGCGTCCCCATTGCCGCCTGTCCCTTCATATTGAGCATCTCAAGATTGGGGCAGAGATAATAGAGGCCCGTCATCACAGCCTGGACCGCCTCGCTGTGACTTTTCTGGGCAATGCCTTTCAGATCAGTGGTGAGGTGGCCGATCACGTAGAACCCGAGCGTCATGATCGCGCTCAGGGTCGAGGTGCTGAAGGTAGAGAAGAACAAGGCCAGCGCGGTCACCAACAACAACTCGACGAAGATCAGTTCGATTGCCTGCAGCAACGCCCAGTGGAAAGGCGCTCGATAGACCCAGAGAGTGGCCAAATAAACCATCAACATGATCACAATATTGACGAGAATGGTGAACATGAGCCCCAGATACTTCCCGAGAATGAACTGTGCTCGACTGATCGGCCTCGCCAAGATCGTGTAGACGGTCCGTCGCTCAATCTCCTTGCTCACCAGACCGATCCCGATAAAGATCGCGAGGATCACCCCGACCAAGTTAATGGCGGCCAGGCCCATGTCCGTGACGATTTTTCGATGCTCCGTGATCGTGAGGTCTGCCAACAGCACCGAGAACCCGATCAACAGCAGCGCAAAGAACAAGAGATTGTAAAAAATCTTGTCTCTCAGGTTCTCCCGAAACGTGTTTAACGCGATCACGATAACCTGCCGCATGGCTACGCCTTCGTTTTGGTTTGCATGCTTGTCGGCATGTCATCCTGTTTGAAAAATAATTCTTCTAGTGAGCTTTTTTGTGGCGTGACCGACACGAGCCTTCCACCACGAGCCCTGATCGTTGCAAGAACGTCCTCAAGTCGATCTGGCCCCGGCAATGCCACCAGGCAATGCCGGCCTCGCTGCATCACTCGAGTGGCCAACGCGGTGACGGACGGCACCTCATCGGCATTGATGCCCTCGCACACAATCTCCACGGATTGGGTATGCCCGTTACTGACCAGCTCATCCACGCGGCCGGCGGCCAGCAACTTTCCCTTGACGATGATCCCGACCCGATCACAAATCATTTCCACGTCCGGAATGATGTGCGTGCTGAAAAACACCGTCTTGCCCTGGTCGCGCAGGCCAAGGATCAGGTCGCGGACATGCTTCCGTCCCAAGGGGTCAAGTCCCGACATCGGTTCATCCAGGATCACCAACTCCGGATCGTGAATGAGCGCCTGCGCCAGGCCTATCCGCTGTAGCATCCCTTTCGAGAACTCTCGGAGCTGCCTCGTCCGGGCTTCGGTCAGTCCCACCATGTCCAGCAGCTGCGTCACGCGTCGGCCCAAGAGAGCCCGATCCAGCCCGGCTAAGTGCCCGTAGAACGACAAGAACTCTTCCGCGGTCAGGTAATCATAAAAATACGGGGACTCGGGCAGAAACCCGATCCGTCGTCTGACTTCGACATCGCCGATCGGCTTGCCCAGCAACTCTGCCGTTCCGCTCGTAGGCCGCATCAGCCCCAACAGAATTTTCAAGGTGACGGTCTTGCCTGCGCCGTTCGGCCCGAGAAAACCGTAGATTTCCCCTCGTCGCACCGACAGCGATAGCCCGGCCAGTGCCGTGATCGGGGGCAGCCCAGGCCAGCCTGACCGGAACTTCTTGGTTAGCCCGTCGACGAGGATTGCGTCCACGTTTCCACCTTCAGAAAAGCGTCTGCGTCTCTGGCGAAGACTGAACCAACAAAGGAAAAGCGTGCTCGTGGCTTATTTCCTATGGGCCCGTAGCCGTTCACGCAACCTACTGCTGGTCACTGAACCATCGGTGATGTTCAGCGTGTAGATCCCCCCCAAGGGTTCGTCTGGAATCTGAACAATGATCCCGCTGGTGACCAAGTCTTCCAGCCTGACCGGCAGTTTCCGATAGCTCGCCTTGTACCGATGGACTCCCTCTTCCAAAAACCGTATATCTTTTTCAGCAATCACCTCTTTCATCCGCTGCGTCAGGGCTTCTCTCATCCGTTCGTCCTGGGACTGCTCATATAAACGTTCCAGAAATTCCAGGGCGGCATCCGGGTCCCCTGCCTCAACCGTCATCCTGGCGGCCAGCTTGGGCAGGTACGCCGGAGCGCCGGGCAATTCTGAAGCAATCCGCAAGTATTTCGCCGCTTGCACCGGGTCATGAAGTTCGTAGAAATAGTCATACCCCACATAGAATGGAAGCTGCCAGACATCGGGGTTATGGCGCATGCCCTTCGTCAGCAGCGCGATGCTCTCATGGGGCAGATTTGCCCAGACACCCAGAATGATCCCGCCCGCCTGGTACGCAAAGGCAAACTTGGGGTCCACATCAGTCAGTACATCCACCGCATGGTACGCCCAAAGATATCCTTCGGTCGTTTGCTTCCCTTCGCCGAGATGTTGGACTGTCTTGAGCCAAATCAGGTCTGCGACCAGCTGACGGTACCCTAGTGCCGCCACTTTTAAGTACTCACCCTTCGGCAGATAGGACAACTCGGCTGCTCGGACTGAAACCGGCCGTTGACGTTCCAGAACTGTCAATAGTCCTATGGCGCTTCCTGCGAAGGCCAGGATCAGACTCCACATGAGAAGCCACCCGATGAGAGGCCAGGACACGACTCGCGGAATCATGCGCGCTGCTTCACTCGCTCCAACGCGGCCTCTAAGGCGGTCACATCTACTGCCAGGATCTGTTTCTCCATCACGTCCTTGGTCCAATCGGCATACCGCTGTCGGCGTTCGAGAATCTCCCGATACTCACGTGTCGCCACCTCGATGCGTTCCGGCTCCGGTATTTGTTCTGAATCCAGGTACAATCTGGCCAGCCACTCTCGCCCCTGAAGGAAGTTCGGCTCGATTTCCACCGCTCGTCGGACCGAGGCTTCAGCCCGTTGGCGATCACCTAGCGCCAGATACAGACGCCCCAGTTCGAGGCGGTAAAACGGCGAGAATGGTTCCAATTCAGCCGCGCGCTTATATGCCCAGAGCGCGGATCGGAGCCAGACTAACCGCTGCTCGCTGGATGGATCTTGAGGTGAGAATGAAGAGGACAACGAAACATAGACATGACCCAGAAGGCCTGAGAGTCGGCCATCGAGGGGATTCAGTGAGATCGCCGATTGGAGCGCGGATACGGCAGCCTGCGCTGTCGCGCCATCGCGGGTTCGTTCAAAAATCTGAAAGTACGCGGCTGCCAGCGCGCTGTGGTACCGCGCCTTTCCTGAGTCCAGCGCGAGGGCGATCCGATAGTCGGCAATTGCTCTCGTGAAATCTTGTCGCGCTGCCGCACGAGAACCAGCTTCAAAGACTATCCAGGGCAGTCCCAACCGGACGACAGTCACCGTGAGGACTCCAACAACTGCCGCCGCCAAGCTGTACCACACCACTCGCGACCGGACCGGAACCGTACGCCACGGCTCGGCGGCACGATGGGATAGTCGACGGGCTGAGATGAGAACCCCCACACACAAGGTCAACACAATGGCCAGAGCCGGCTCATGTAGGTTTGAGTCCACCGCAGCCTGTGCGAGGATCACGGCGAGCCCCGCGCTCACTCCCACAACAATGCTCCGTTGCCAACGGCGGAGCCGCTGCCTCAGGGCCAAAGCCGATTCGCGAAGGACCATGACCACGCCCCAACAGAAAATAGGGATACTCACCACTCCAAGCTCGACCCCCATCTGGAGATACTCGCTATGCGCGGTCTGCGCGACCTTGCCATACCGAGCGATTTGACCTTCTATCGGAAAGGCATATCGAGGATACACATACTGATACAATGCAAGCCCGACCCCGAACGGATGCTCCGCCATCATATGGATCGAGCTGTGCCAGATCTGCCAACGAGCGTACCCTACCGGGTTGGTGACGTGCTCCGCCAAAAGGCGATCACGGAGTGGATTCGGAACCAGGAGACCGATCAACACCACCAGCAACAGGAAACCCAGCCCCTTGCGGCCAAATCGCACCCCGACCACCAGCAGAGTTCCGACCAGAAGCGCCAACACACCACCGCGGGATCCTGTCCACACGATAGCCGTCAACAACACAACTAAGGTGGCGATCGGGACGGTAAGCCGGACCAGCCTGCGCTGGCGCTCATGCTGCCACCATGCTCGGCTCATCCTCGCGTAGCAAAGGTGGGCCAACACGATGACCCAGCTCGTTGCAAGGTAGCTGGCCAAAAAATTCGGATTAAAAAAAGTTCCACTGGGCCTGGTCACACCAAACCACCCAGCCTGAACAACTGCCCATCCGGCTTCGAACAGGCCCATGCCAACCAGGACAAGAAGCAATTTGACAATATGATCCCATTCTTCGAGAAAACACACAAGCAAATAGAGCAACGCCGCATAGCTGAGGAGCACGATCAGCCACTGGAAGCTCTGATGGGTATAGGGCGAGATTGCTGTCGAGACGGCGGCCAAACCCAGGAAGGCCAAGATGGCCCAACCGACGCGCAGAGAGGGCCACACGAGCGTCCCAGCTCGGATTCCTTTGACCAGATAGACGCTCATTACGAGGACGACCATCAGTCGTATGATCATGACGGCAATGTGTGTCGTCCCGCCGTCAAGCAAGGGGGAAAAGATTAGCAGCCCGACCAGGAGGAGGAGCCAGATTGGCGAAAAGAACAGGAGAAGTTTTGGTAAAGAGGAGCTGGGGTTCCAGGCAGGAGATATCCTACCAAGCGGCAGCTTACGCTGGAGAGTACTTGGATTGCTCACATCGTCAGGATTAGGGAGATCGCTGGGTTAGTCACAATTCGGGAGCAAGTGAGTCTTTGGCTTGGATCCGTTGGGCTTCGAGAAGAAAAATCCCGCTTATCAGAATGGCACCCAAACGCAGGCGGGGAGGGAAGGAGCCCCTCCCCGCCTGAAACCAGCCCCACAGTTATGTGGTGACGTCGTCTCGGTCCGGGAGCTGCAGGCCCCGCTTGACGTCGTTCACATGCCATTCGTCGGACGTCCCATCGCCATCGATGTTGCCGGTGGCGGTGGCTGAAAACGAGGCCGCAATGCCTGCCCCTGCAATCTGGGCCGCCGACGGGACGACGCTGTTCTCAGGCGTGTTCCCGCCCATCCCGGCAGGGATCATATCTATCGCTGCTGCTCCAGCCGAACCTGCCGTACCGCCATTCGCCGGACTCCGGTAGGTATAGCGATTGGACGTGCCGGCCAGCGCATAGCCCACCTCTTGGAAGGAGCCGTACCGCGCATTCTCTCCGAAATAGGCGATCTCCGACACGAAGACGCCGCCTAGGTTGGTCCTGGCCTCGGCCTGGCGGGATTTCGCTTGATACCGGAGGAAGTTGGGGATCGCGATGGCAGCTAGAATACCGATGATGGCCACCACGATCATCAACTCGATGAGGGTGAAACCCTTTTGATCACGCCATGATTTCAACATCTCTGCTCCTCCTTGTGTTTGGGTTATCTTACAACCCTATGTTCTTACAACCTTCACCATTGGCCGCTCTTGAAGAACAGGCACCTTACACACTCACGCCGGGAAGATTAAGCAGGTTCTGTGCCGAGCGCTCTTACTTTTGAAAAATGAATTGCATATAACATAATTTCAACGAGTTATGGTGATGTTCTCTGGAGAGTCAAAGACTCGCAGATCAAAAGAAGGCCGCAGAATGCCGCTTTCTGTTCCCGACTGCCAAGTTTTGGCAATCGAATAGGGTCTATGCAAGGATGGGATCTCACAGCCGGTCAGGGGAAACCGCACCACAAGACTGCGACAAAATCAGTGCTAGGCGGAAGGGATCTCACCTCGTCAGTGGAAGAAAGGCTGTGTTAGGAAGTAACGTCGTTCCGGTCTGGAGTCTGCAAGTTCCGCTTGAGGTCATTCACATGCCATTCATCGGGCGTCACATCAGCGTCAACGTTGCCGGTGGCAGTGGCCGTAAACGCGGCTGCAAGGCCCGCCCCCCCAACCGCACCACCAGACGCGACGACGCTGTTCTCGGGAGTGTTCCCGGCGATCCCTGCGGGGAGCCGGTCAATATAATCTGCATTAGTTGATCCCGCCGCACCGCCAGTCGCCGGACTCCGGTAGGTATAGCGATTGGCAGCCCCGGACAGCCCATACCCGACCTCATCGAAACTGCCATATCGCCCACTTTCCCCGAAATAAGCGACCTCGGTCACATAAATACCGCCCAAGTTGGTCCTGGCCTCGGCCTGACGGGATGTCGCCTGGTACCGGAGGAAGTTGGGGATCGCGATGGCGGCCAAAATACCAATAATGGCCACCACGACCATCAGCTCAATCAGGGTAAAGCCTCTTTGATTCTGCAGTGACTTCATACTCTGGCTCCTTGGCTTCCCTTTGCCCTGACTAATCTCTCCAAAATCGGATATCAAGCAGCTGCCTTAACAAAGCTATCCATCCGCTTAGACAGCAGGTATTGTGCCGTAAAATGTTACCCCGGCAAAGGATTTTTTTTTCTTAACAATACCAAGATATTGAAGACGTGACGCCGGATTGCCAAACACGGACCAGAAGGTGGGCTTCCAGCAATTTGTTCACGACAGGAGCAATTTTCGTAATCGAAGACAATCTCAGGCCGGGTCTTGAAGGAGGGAGATCTCAAGGAGTGGCCTGCTGGGGAGGGGTGCGCTCCGTGACCCGACGCTTGGCCTGCCGCACACGTTCCTCGAGGGTGGGGTCCCCCAACCCGCGCTCCCGAAACCGTTCGATCAATTTCAGGTTGGATGGATCAAGCTCAAGCGAGCGCAGCCAGGCTTCACTGGCTTCTTTGATCAGACCCTGCTTCAGATATACCTCGCCGAGGTGCTCAAAAATAACTGGGTCGTCCCCCACCAGCGACGCGGCCCGCTTGATCTCCGTCAGCGCCTCATCCAGAAGGCCCATCTTGAAATAGGCCCAGCCGAGGCTGTCGACATAGTACCCGTTTTCTGGCTTCAAGGAGACCGCCCGTTTCGTCAGCGACACCGCTTCCTCAACCTTGATGCCTCGTTCCGCGTAACTGTACCCGAGGTAGTTCAATGCATCCGCGTGCTTGGGATCCAGCCGAAGGACGGTTTCCATCGCCCGTACCAGATCGTCAAACCGATTCAATTTATCGTAGGCCGTTCCCAAGTTGAAGTGCAGATCCGGATTCCCAGGATTCTGGAGAACCCCGGCCTCGAAGGCCTGAGAGGCGGTCTCATACTGCTCAGCTTGTAGGTAGGTCAGGCCCAGCAAGAGGTGCGCATCTGCTTGCTTCGGACTCAGCTTCACCGCGTAGGTGAGATGCGAAATCGCATCCGGGAACCGCTTCAGCCGGTAAAGCAGAAACCCCAGATGCATGTGGCCCTCATAATAGTTGGGCTGGAGTTTCAGGTTGTGCTCATACGCCCGGATCGCACTCTCGTGATCCTTGCTTTCCTCGTATATCAGTCCGAGATAGTCGCGCACCTTCAGTTCATCCGGCCGCACCGTCAGGATTTGGTTCAGACTCGAGATGGCCTTGGGATAGTCCTTCAGTTCGCCATAGATCAAGCCCATCCGTAGCTGTGCATCTAAATCGCCGGGATCCTCTTCGAGAATCTTGTCCAGCTCAGCGAGGGCTTCGTCATACGCCTTGTTACCGAGATACAGCCTGACGAGATGTTGACGGACCTCCCTACTGCGCGGATTCACTTCCTGAAGATACTTGCGGTAGAGCGCTATCGCCTTGCCTCGCTCTTGCTGGGACTCATGGACCGAGGCCAAGGCCACATAAGCAGGCTCGAACGCGGGATTGATCCCGATCGCTCGCTCAAAATTAACAACCGCCCGGTCAAGTCGCTTCGACTCGACCCCCACTCGACCCAGATAGTAATACCCGACCGAGGAGTCTTTTGCCCGTGCAATTCCCTCGGTAAACGCGAGCTCCGCCTCGTCGAAACGCTTTTGATTGGCCAGCAGAAGTCCCTTCGAGAAATACGGCTCGCTCGTGCCCGGATCCTGTTTGATGGCACGATCATACATGGCCAAGGCTTTTTGGGTCTGTCCCGCACCGGCATAGATGGCAGCCATCTGAGCCAGGATCGGGGCCTGATGCTCGGCCGCCTCCGCCGTTTGATCTGCGAATCGAACGGCGTCAGCCAACTCCCCCATCAAGAAATAGAGCGTAGCCAGACGCGCTTTCAAATAGACGGACGACGGGTCGCTCTGGAGTGCACTCAGGTACTCCCTGGCCGCTCGTTCGGAGTCCTGAGCGAGTTCTGCTTGGTGCCCGAGCATAAAATGGTAATAGGCACGGGGGTCGGAGGGGGGAGCAGGTGTGACCACCTGGGCAGAGAGCTGGCCGGATGCGCGATTCGCGTCGCGGCCTGCCTGCTGGACGGTCCCGCAAGCCACGACAAACCACGGGATGACCAAGAGGGTCAACACCCTCCGGTCCCATCTCGCTGCGAGGCAGCGTGCCCTCGCTGTGCGACGCCAAAAGTTGGGTCCCTTCAAGACCATTCCTTCTGATGGCTGAAACGCGAAGCCGGCGGCGGCTTAGTGGACATGTGCCACGGATTATACCCAGCCCTCTGAGCGGGCGTCAAACGACTTCGCGGTTCTCGAGACTCTCGAATTTTGCGAACTTCTCGTGGAAGAAAAGCTGTTTTTCGCCGGTCGGGCCGTTTCGGTGCTTTCTGACCAGGATGTCGGCGATCCCCTTCTTTTCCGAGTTCTGGTCGTATTGATCCTCCCGGTAGATGAAGATCACCACGTCGGCGTCCTGCTCTATCGCTCCGCTTTCCCGAAGGTCGGCCAGCATCGGGATCGGGGGCTTGCGGCTCTCCACCGCCCGACTCAACTGAGAAAGCGCGACGACGGGAACATCCAGCTCTTTGGCGAGTGCCTTGAGGGATCGGGAGATATCGGAAATTTCTTGCTGGCGAGACTCGGCATCGCCGCGGCCCTGCATCAGTTGCAGGTAGTCCACGACGAGCAGATCGAGCCCGCTGTCCGCCTTCAGTCTCCTGGCCTTTCCCCGCATCTGTTGTACGGTCAGAGCTCCCGAATCGTCGATGAAAATGGGAGCCTGTTCAAGTCGCCCGGCCGCCTCCGCCAGCCTCCACCAGTCCTCCTTCTGCAGCTTTCCTGTCCGCAGCGCATGGGAATCTACGTGCGCCTCAGAACTCAGCATCCGCAACACCAACTGCGCCTTAGACATTTCCAAACTGAAGATGCCGACCGCCTTGCCGTGGTGAATCGCGGCGTGCTGAGCGATGCCGAGCGCGAGACTGGTCTTCCCCATGCTGGGGCGCCCGGCAATCACTACGAGATCCGATGCTTGCAGGCCGGCGGTCAGGTCATCGAGGTCATAGAATCCGGTTGGAATCCCCGTGATCCGTTCCTTTCTCTTGGAGAGGCGATCGACAAGGTCAAGACTCTCCTTGATGATAAGGTTGAGCGGGGTAAACGACCGACCGAGCTTGCCTTGGGCGAGGCTGAACACAGACCGTTCCGCAAAATCCAGCAGATCGTCCACCGGCGCGGCGCCGTCGTACCCGCGAGCAATCACTTCGGTCGAGGTGCCGATCAGGCCTCGGAGCAGTGCCTTGTCGCGCACAATTTTGCAATGGTATTTGATATTGGCCGCGGTCGGCACCGCCTGGACCAGTTCCGCCAGATAAGCCGCTCCTCCAACGGACTCGAGCTCACCCTTGGTCTTCAAGCGTTCCGTCAGGGTGATCTGGTCAATCACCTCTCCATGCTCCGAGAGATCCAGCATGGCGAGATAGATCTTCCGATGGGCAGTTCGATAGAAGTCCTCCTCCGTGAGCACCTCCATGGCCCTCGCCATAGAGGCGTTGTCGAGCAGGACGGCGCCCAAGACCGATTGCTCCGCCTCGAGATTTTGGGGCGGAAGCCTAGGTTCTGACAGATCGAGCGGAGGCATCAGCCTTGATTGCCGACGACATGATCCCTTCGGGAGCCACTGCCAGCAAATTGGGAAGATCTTTAACCTTGACTCTCTTACCGACCGTCGTGTCGGAGCCGGTCTGGCGCAGAACCTCTGAGGACGCCGCCACGATCAGGGCCTCATCGGGGGCGACCCTCGTTCCGGCCAGCATGGCCACCACTGAGGCTCCCTGCGCACGCCCCTCTTCCACCAAGGACCGGATCCCGGTTGAACCAGTCGCGCGCGACACCCGTTGGACCACGCGAAAACCCGCATTGCGCAGCATCTGCGACACCTGGAACAGTCGATCGCTGCGAGCCACCGGGGCTGCGATCAGAAAGTCCACCCTGGAACGCGGGAGCCCCCCTTCGAGACATTCCATGGCTCGGAAGAGCCGATCCACATCGAAGGCAAAGCCCGTGGAGGGAAGATCTCGGCCAAACCGACCGATCAGGTGGTTGTAACGACCGCCTCCGCCCAGTTCGCAACCGACGCCGGCGGCGAACACATCGAAGACCACGCCGTCGTAATAGTCGAACCCTCGGAACTCTCCCAAATCTAGCAGGAGATGGTCTCTCATGCCGGCAGACACTAACAGCCGATAGACCTGGGTCAGCCGATCGAGCGTCGCGCGTAATTGCCGGTCGCGACCGGCGAGCACCCGCCCCCGCTCGATCACTTCGTCCCGACCATAGAGGCCAGGCGCCTCCAGAATGGCCCGCCCCTGCTTGCCCAG
>Ga0184637_10000461_pt1 | contig 30367 bp, 25 predicted proteins | sample PLM3_127_b2_FD_133143 | JGI IMG/M metagenome (GOLD analysis project Ga0184637, IMG submission 133143) | Groundwater sediment microbial communities from an aquifer in East River, Colorado, USA - PLM3_127_b2 | ecosystem: Environmental > Terrestrial > Soil > Riparian zone | place: USA: East River... | reverse complement strand
GCTCGGCTGGAACGGGCTCGAGACGGTCGCCGGACGCATCCGCACCGGCGCGCTTCCGGGCGACGTCGCCGCCGTGACACCCGCCTGGCTCACGCGCGCGCTCCAGCCCTGCGCGGAGGGCGTGGTCGTCTCGCGCGTCGACGCGACCGGGCTCGCGTCCGGGACGACGGCGCGGGCGCGCCTGGCGCTCCGCTTCGAGGGGCCGGGCCAGCGCGCCGACCTGCCCGGCGCGATGTTCGTGAAGCTCGCGCCGCTCGACCTGCGCACGCGTCTGTTCGTCGGCCTGCTCGGGCTCGGCCGCAGCGAGGTCGCCTTCTATCGGACGGCGCGCCAGGGCCTGCCCGTGCGCGCGCCGCAGGTCTACTTCGCCGCCGCAGCGCGGCACGGGACGCGCTTCGTGCTGCTGCTCGAGGATCTGGTCGCGAGCGGCTGCCGCTTCGCGGACATCACGAGCCCGAGCGATCCCGTGCGGGCGCGCGCCGTGATGCACGCGCTCGCGAAGCTCCACGCCGCGTATTGGGAGAGCCCGCGCCTGCACGGAGACCTCGCCTGGTCGCGCAGCTCGCCGCAGGACCCCGTGTTCCGCATCGGCAGGTTCCTCTCGGACGTCTCGCTGCGGCCCGCGCTCGAGCGCTTCGGGGAGCTGGTTCCGGGCGAGCTGCAGGCGGCGGCGGGCTTCCTGAGCGGGCACCGGCTCGCGCTCGAAGCGCTCTGGGCGCGGCCCCCGCTCACGCTGATCCACGGCGACGCCCATCTCGGCAACCTCTTCTTCGACGGCCCCGAGGTCGGCTTCCTCGACTGGCAGGTGGTGCAACGGGGGCAGGGGCTCCGCGACGTCAGCTACTTCCTCACCAACTCGCTCTCGGTCGAGACGCGGCGCGCGCACGGCGAGGAGCTGATCCGCCTATACTTGGCGGCGCTGGCCGAGGCGGGGGCGCCGCCCGTTCCGTTCAGCCTGGCATGGGAGCAGCATCGACTCCATGCGCTCTACACCTGGATCTCGGCCATCGTCACGGCGGCGGCGGCCACCCTGCAACGGGAGGGGGTAGTGCGCGCCGGGCTCGAACGCAGCAGCGCCGCCGTGATGGATCTCGACTCGCTCGGCGCGCTGCGCGAGCAGGTCGGCGGCTGAACCCTAATCGGAGGGCCTCGTGCCCGATCATCCCGAGAATCCCGCGATCCGGCTGCTCGACGGCTTCTTCTACGTCGGCGAGCCGCTCCGGCACTTCCGCTGGATGCGCGAGCACGCGCCCGTGTACTGGGACGAGTCGAGCCGGCTGTGGGGGATCGCGCTGCACGAGGACGTGATGCGGGTCTCGAAATCGCAAGCTGTTTTTTGCTCGCGCAGGAGCTCGCGCCCGGATTCCCCGCCGTTGCCGTCGATGATCAACATGGACGACCCGCAGCACAAGCTCCGCCGCGCGCTCGTCAACAAGGGCTTCACCAAGCGCCGGGTCGAGGATCACGAGGTGAAGGTCCGGCGGATCGTGACGGAGCTGATCGACGCCGTCTGCGAGAAGGGGCGCTGCGACTTCGTGCGCGAGATCGCCGCGCCGCTGCCGATGATCGTGATCGGCGATCTGCTCGGCGTGGCGCCCGAGGACCGCGACCGCCTGCTGCGCTGGTCCGAGGAGATGCTGGCGGCGGCCACGGCGACGGCCGCTCCGGAGCTTGCCGCGCGCGCGGCGCGGGCCGGGCTCGAGTATGCGCAGTACGCGCTGCGGGTGATCGGGGGCCGCCGGGCGAAACCGCCCGGCGACGACCTGATGAGCGTGTTGGTGCACGCCGAGATCGACTCGCAAAAACTAGACGACGAGGCCCTCGTGCACGAGAGCCTGCTGATCCTGGTGGGCGGCGACGAGACGACCCGCCACGTGATCACGGAGGGCATGGAGGCGCTGATCCGGTTTCCCGAGCAGCGCGAGCGTCTCCTGCGCGATCCTTCGAAGATCCCGGTCGCGGTCGAAGAGATGCTGCGCTGGGTGTCGCCGATCAAGAACATGAACCGCACGGCGACCCGCGACACCACGCTTCGTGGTCAGAAGATCCGCGAGGGCGACAAGCTGCTGCTGATCTACCCGTCTGCGAACCGCGACGAGCGCGTCTTCGAGGACCCCGACGTCTTCGACGTGGAGCGCAGCCCCAACGATCACGTCGCTTTCGGCGGCTATGGCACGCACTTCTGCCTGGGGGCGAGCCTGGCGCGCCTCGAGCTGCGGGTGATGTTCCAGGAGCTGCTGCGGCGTCTGCCGGATCTGGAGCTGGAATCGGAGGGGGTCAGGCTCCCGCTACGACCCAATAATTTCATTGCCGGCATCGAGAGCATGCCGGTGGTGTTCGCGCCGCGAGCGCCCGAGCGACGCTGAGGAGCCCTCGCATGGAGAACGACCCGGTCGAGGACCACGCCGACGTCCGCATCCTGCCCCCCCTGCTTTTCCTGGGGTCGATCGCGCTGGGAGTGCTGCTGCAGCTCGCCCTTCCGCTCCGCTTCGCGGAGTCGAGCGGGCTGCGCGTGCCGCTCGGCCTCGCAGTGCTGGCGCTCGGCCTGGCCGAGGGGGCCTGGGCACTCGTCACCATGAGCCGGACGCACCAGGATCCCGATCCGCGCAAGCCCTCGCCCGAGCTGATCCCGGGCGGGCCGTTTCGGTACTCGCGCAACCCGATGTATGCCGGCATGACCCTGATCCAGACCGGCGTCGGCATCTCGCTCGGAAATCTCTGGATCCTGCTCCTGCTCGTCCCCACGCTCTTCATCCTCCAGCGCGGCGTGATCGAGAAGGAGGAGGCCTACCTCGAGCGCAAGTTCGGCGACTCCTACGCTCGCTACTGCGCCTCGGTGCGCCGCTGGCTGTGAGCCGGCAGTACGGGAGCTGAAGCATGCAGGTGAAGGCCGCCGTGGCATGGGAGGCCGGCAAGCCGCTCGAGATCGAGACGATCGATCTGGAGGGGCCGAGGGAAGGCGAGTGCCTGGTAAGGCTCGCCGCGACCGGCGTGTGTCACACGGACGCGTATACCCTCTCGGGCCGTGATCCCGAAGGGCTCTTTCCGGTGGTGCTCGGGCACGAGGGAGCGGGCGTCGTGGAGGAGGTCGGCCCGGGGGTGCGCTCGCTCGCGCCGGGCGATCACGTGATCCCGCTCTACATCCCCGAGTGCCGGGAGTGCAGGTTCTGCCTCTCGGGGCGCACCAACCTGTGCGTGAAGCTGCGCGCCACGCAGGGCAGGGGGCTGATGCCCGACGGCAGCTCGCGGCTCTCGCACCGGGGCCGCAGGCTCCACCACTACATGGGGACTTCGACCTTCGCCGAGCGCACGGTGCTGCCCGAGATCGCGCTCGCAAAAATAAGACCTGACGCCCCGCTCGACAAGGTCTGCCTGCTCGGCTGCGCGGTGACCACCGGGATCGGCGCGGTGCTCCACACGGCGAGAGTCGAGCCGGGCGCCTCGGTGGCGGTCTTCGGCCTCGGCGGGGTGGGGCTCTCGGTGATCCAGGGTGCGGTGATGGCGGGGGCCGAGCGCATCCTCGGCGTCGACCTGAATCCGAAGAAGTTCGAGCTGGCGGCGCGCTTCGGGGCCACCGAGTTCGTGAATCCCGCCGAGGTGAAGGACCTCGCGCAGGCGATCGTCGACCGCACTGACGGCGGCGTCGACTACTCCTTCGAATGCGTCGGCAACGTCGAGCTGATGGGGCAGGCGCTCGCCTGCACGCAGCGCGGCTGGGGGCAGGCGATCATCATCGGCGTCGCCGGGGCGGGCGAGCAGATCCACGCGCGTCCGTTCCTGCTGGTGACCGGACGCTCGTGGCGCGGCTCGGCTTTCGGCGGGACAAAGGGCCGCACGCAGCTCCCGGGCTTCGTCGACCGCTATCTGGCCGGCCGCATCAAGCTCGACGAGATGGTCAGTCGCACGCTCCCGCTCGAGCGCATCAACGAGGCCTTCGAGCTGATGCAGCAGGGCGAGGTGATCCGCACGGTGATCCGCCTTTCGACCGAGTGACTGCCCGGCGCATGATCAGGAGGTCGAGGTCCGCGACGTGCCCCTCGAAGACCTCCTCCCGACAGATCTGATGCGCGGGACGGGCGCCGCCCGGGCCGAAGCTCAGCGTGAGCACGTCGATACGCCTCACGTCGAAGCTGTCGCTGCCCAATAGGGCCACCGGCACCACACCCCAGCTGCCACGCGCTCGGAGGCCCGGCCGCCCGGCCCGAGCCCCGGGGCCGGCCGGCCCCAGCACGCGGGGAGCCCCCGGGGACGCTCCGGCGAGCCTCGAAAAAAATCGACTCCCCCGTGCCACTTCGCGCCTCTCGCCGCCACCTAGTTACTGGGAAGGGACATCTCCGCCATGGGGGTTCCCGATGCCCAGGCTCGCTCGCACTCTCCTCGCCGCTTCTCTTGCGCTCGCCGCCACGATGGCCTTCGCGATCCCGTCTTCCGCTCTCACGGTCCCGCTCAACATCGAGTTCGATGCGGGGACGCTGGGCAACCACGCCACCCTGACGCTCACCGAGGTCGGGGGCGACATCGACTTCTCGTTGAGCCTCGCCGGGACGGACCTCGGGGCGAATTCCGATCTCCACGAGTTCTACTTCAACCTCGTGGGCGCGCCGACGGGCGTCGCGATCTCCAACACCAACGCCCCGACCACCGCCTACGTGTTGTCGACCAATCCGATGGTGCTCGGCGGCGCCGGCTCGTCCTTCGAGTACGGCGTGAACTTCGGCAACGGCGCGGGCCCGACCGGCAACGGCGAGCTCAAGCTCGCGACCTTCCGGATCTCGGCGGACCAGGCCCTCACGATCGCCTCGCTCGGGCAGACCTCGTCCACGTCACAGAACATCGTCGTGAACTTCGCGGCGCACGTGCAGGGCACGTCGTTCGTGATGGGACAGGACTCGGAGACGGTGGGCGGCGTGATCCCCGAGCCGACGACCGCGCTGCTCCTCTCCTCGGGTCTCCTCGGTTTGGCCTGCGCCGGGCGCCCGTCCGCTCGCGCCGTTCGCCGCTAGGCGAGCGATCCGCGGCCTGAATGAACTTCGCTCGGCTCCGCCTCGCTGCGCGCGGGCTTGCGCCCGCTTGCGCTAGCTGGCGCGCAGCGCCTCGGCGGGGGGGATCCGGGCTGCGCGCACCGCGGGGACCACGCCGGCGACCACGCCGACCGCCACCAGCGCGGCCACCATCACCGAGATGATGAAGGGATCCAGGACGACCACCTTCGTGAGGGGGCCGTCCGCGGGAGCCAGCGCCGCCGTCAGCTTGGCGAAGCCGACGCCGAGCAGCGTCCCGGCCAGGCCGGAAACCCCGCACACCGCCGCCGCCTCGGCCAGGAACTGCGCGAAGATCGCGCGGTCGGTGGCGCCCACCGCCTTGCGCAGGCCGATCTCGTTGGTGCGCTCGCCGACCACGACGAGCATCACGTTCATCACCCCGATGGCGCCGACCAGCAGCGTCACACCGCCGGCTGTCACCAGGAAGATCCGGAAGCCCAGGAACAGCTGGTGCACGATCTGGAGGATCTCCTGGACGTTGAAGAACGAGAGCGCGGTGTCGAGGTCCGGCGGAAAGTCGTGGCGCAGGCCCAGCAGCTCGCGCGTGTTGCGCACCGCCTCCCAGCTCCCCTCGCGGGTGGTGGGCTCGAAAGCGACCTGCTCGAGCGTCTCCGAGCGGACCAGCCAGCGCTGGGCCGTGGTGTAGGGGATGAAGACGGCCCAATCGTCCCAGCCGTTCAGGCCGACCATCTGGTCGCCCTTGGCCTGGTTGACTCCGATCACACGGAACGTGAGGGATTCGATTTGAAGCGTGCGCCCGACGGCCGGGGCGCTGCCGAACAGGCGCTCGGCAGCCACCGCGCCGAGATAGACGACGCGGGCACTTCGATCGACGTCGCCCTTCGAGAAGAAGCGCCCTTCGCGCGGCACCAGATTTCGGATCGAGGCCGAGACGTCCGAGACCCCATCCACCTTGAACAGCTTGGTGCGCCCGCCCGCGCGCACGATCTGCGACCAGAGCGAGAGGTCCGGCGCGGCCTTCTCGATCGAGGCGAGCGCCGAGAGCCCCGCGACGTCCTGGTTCTCGATCTCGACCGTGCGCGCGCCGCGCTCGCCGACGCGGTTCTTGAGCACCGCGCCCGGCCAGACCAGCACGATCTTGGGGCCGGCCTCCTCGAGCTCGCGCGTGAAGTGGGCGTCGAAGCCCTGCATCGACGCCGTCAGGTAGGTGAGCACGAACGCGCCCCAGGTGATGCCGAGCGAGGTGAGCGTGAAGCGCACGGCGTGCGCGCGCAGGCTCTGCCAGGTCGAGAAGAGCAGGTCCACGTCACTCCATCCGCAGCGTCAGCGCGGGGTCGATCTGCGCCGCGCGCCAGGCGGGGATCACGCCCGCCACCAGCGCGACGCAGGAGAGGACCCCGAGCGCGAGCGCGACGATGCGCGCCGAGAGCACGGGAACCGGCACCAGATCCGGCACCTCGAAGCTCGCGACCAGGGCGCAGCCGCCGATGCCCAGCGCGGCGCCGGCGAGCCCGCCGGCGAAGGCGATCGCGAAGGTCTCGATCAGGAACTGGACGACGATGTCGCGCCGCCGCGCCCCGATCGCGAGCCTCACGCCGATCTCCTGGCGTCGCTCGTGAACGGAGTCGAGCATCATGTTGAGCACGCCGATCCCGCCGATCATGAGCGTGGCCGCCGCCAGCACGAACATCAGGCCCTGGGTCTGGTCGAGCGGGAGCTTGTTCAGCAGCTTCAGGCTGCTCCAGATGCCGACCGCCTCGATGTCGTCGGCCGAGACGCCGAGACGCCCGGCCAGGATCGCGCGCACCTCGCGCTCCGTCTCCTCCATCTGGTGCCGGTCGCGCAGCCGGTAGATGATCTTGCTGACCACGAACTCGTCGGTCCACCAACGCGGCCAGTTCGCCTGCATGGTGCTGATCGGGATCCATGCGTGCTCGTCGATCTCGAGGCGGTCGCGCGAGAGCTGCGTGCCGACGTGCGCGAGGAGCCCCACCACCTTGAACGGCTTGCCCGCGATCCGCACCCAGCTGCCGAGGCCCCCCTCTACGCCGAGCAGGCGGCTTCGCACCTTGTCGCCGATCACGACGACGCGGCGGTGGTGCTCGACGTCCTCGCGCGTGATGCCTCGCCCGGCAGCCAGCGGCACGCCGCGCACCGCCATCGCCTCCGGGTCGAGCCCGCGTACGTCGCCGTGGATCGCGCGCGAGCCGAAGGCCAGCGGGAGCATCTCCCAGGACTCGGCGCCGATCAGCTCCGGCAGTTTCGCGCGCCGCCGCAGCAGCTCGACGTCGTCCATCGTCCACCACAGGTAGCGGCGGTCCACGGCGGGCGAGAACTCCTCGCTCACGCGTCCGGCCCACACCTCGCCCATGTTCTTGCCGGCTTTGAAGAAGCCGCGCTCGAGCATGGCGGTCACGCCCTGGCCCCAGCCGACCAGGAAGATCACGGAGGCGGTGCCCCAGACCAGCCCGAAGAGCGTGAGCAGCGAGCGCAGCCGGTGCGCCCAGAGCAGGCGCATCGCCTGGCGCACGGCCTCGAACAGCAGCACGGCTAGCCCCCGGATTCGTCGCGCTCGATGCGCCCGTCGCGAATGAAGATCTGGCGCTGGGTCTGCGCTCCGATCACGGCGTCGTGCGTCACGATCACGACGGTGTTGCCCTCGACGTGCACCGAGCGCAGGAGCGCGATGATCTCGCCCCCCGTCTGCGAGTCGAGGTTGCCGGTCGGCTCGTCCGCGAGCAGGAGGCTGGGGCGGTTCACGAGCGCGCGCGCGATCGCGACGCGCTGGCGCTCGCCTCCCGAGATCTCCGTCGGCAGGTGGCGCGCGCGACCAGCCAGCCCGACGCGAGCGAGCGATGCGAGCGCGCGCGCGCGCCGCCCGCTCCGGGAAACGCCACGGTAGGCGAGCGGCAGCTCGACGTTCTCGACCACCGTGAGCCGCGGCAGCAGGTTGAAGCTCTGGAACACGAAGCCGATCTGCTCGCCGCGCAGCCGGGCCAGGCCGTCTCCATCGAACTGGTCGATGGCGCGCCCGTTCATCCGCTGACGCCCGCTGGTCGGACGCGAGAGGCAGCCGAGGATCTCCATCAGCGTGGTCTTGCCGGAGCCCGAGGGGCCCATGATCGCGACCAGCTCTCCGGGCTGGATGCGCAGGTCGATGTCGCGCAGCGCGTGTACGTCGAGCTTGCCGGTGGCGTAGTGCTTGTGCACGCCCTCGAGCTCGATCACCGGGTGGAGCACGACCCTGGCGGCGGCGCTCATTTGAGGTGCACCTCGTCGCCCTCGGCGAGGCCCGAGAGCACCTGCACCCGGTCGTCCTGGACGATCCCGATCTCGACGTCCACCGGCTCGGCCCGCGCCGCGCTCTCGCGCAGCACCCTCTCGACGTAGATCTGCTCGCCGCGGTAGCGAAGGGCGGTTTCGGGCACGAAGAGCGCGTTCTCGGCGACTTCGACCACGATGTCGGCGTCGCCCGACATGCGCGGACGCAGCTTCTGCGCGTCCGGGTCGATGACTTCGATCTCGAGCTCGAAGTAGGTGACGTTCTGGATCCGCTGGCCGACCGGGGCGATTTCGCTCACCACGCCCTGGAAGACGCGGTTCGGGAAGGCCTCGGTCCGGATCCGCGCCGGCTGGCCCAGCGCAACCCGCGCCACCTCGTTCTCGTCGACCAGGCCGCGCAGGCGCAGGGTGTCGGTGGCCGCCAGCGAGAGCAACAGCGTCCCGCCCGTCACGGCGGTGACGGGCGACACCGCGCTCCCTTCCTCGACCGGCACGTCCAGCACGCGCCCGGCGAGCGGCGAGGTGACGGTCGCGTAGGAGAGCTGCGTCGAGAGGGTGTCCAGCGCCGCCGTGGCGCGGGCCACCAGCGCCTGCGCGCGTTCGTAACGGGCCTGCGCCGTGTCGCGTTTCTGGGCCGAGGTGGCGCCGCTGCGCGAGAGCTCGTCGCTGCGTCCCACGTCGATCTTCGCGAAGCGCAGCTCCACGCGCGCCTCGCGCAGCGCAGCCTCGGCCTCGCGCACCTGGGAGGCCAGCAGCTCGCGCTCGATCTCCACGAGGGCCTGACCCTCCTCGACGACATCCCCCGCCTCGACGTGGATCTTGGTGATGATGCCGGGGATCCGGGGCCGGACTTCGACCTCGCGGATCGGCTCGATGGTTCCGGTGGCGACGACGATGCGCTCGATCGGCCCCTTCTGGACCTTGGCCGTGGGTCCCAGGTCCTGCGCGCCGCCGGCCCCGCAGCCCGCCGACTGCACCGCGAGCAAAAACGTGGCGAGCGCCCACAGGCCGATGCCGGGGGAGCGACGCTGCGGGGGATGCCAACCGTGCAACGACATCGGTCACTCGCGGGCGCGTCACGTGTCGAGGTCGGATCGCTCGAAATCTAACAGGGCCGCGCCGCCGGCGCGAACGCGGGCCTGCGCTCCGAGCGATCTTCGACGCCGGTCGTCGCGATTCGTCCGCTCCCGCGCGCCTTCCCCGGCGATGGATGGCACCCGACGCTGGTGCCGCGCCGCGGCCTCGCGTGGAATCGGGCCGGGAGGGCCCCGCGGAGGCGCGATGAGCGAGCCGGGCGACGCCGACCTGAGTCGCGAGCTGATCGGCGAGAGCCGGGTCATGCGGAAGCTGCGGCACGAGATCCGCGCGGTGGCGCCGCTGCGGGCGACGGTGCTGCTCACCGGGGAGACCGGCACCGGCAAGGGCGCCGCCGCGCGCGCGCTCCACGCCCGCTCCCGGCAGGCGCACGGCCCATTCGTGCACGTCGACTGCGCGGCGCTCTCCCCCACCCTGATCGAGAGCGAGCTGTTCGGCCACGAGCGGGGCGCCTTCACCGGGGCGCTCGATCGGCGCGTGGGCCGCTTCGAGCTGGCGGCCGAGGGGTCGGTCTTCCTCGACGAGATCGGGGAGCTCGACGGGCGGCAGCAGGCGAAGCTCCTGCGCGTGCTGCACGATCGCGAATACGAGCGCATCGGTGGTGTCGCGACGCTGCCGATGACGGCGCGCGTGATCGCCGCTACCAGCCGGGGTCTGCTGCAGGAGGTGCGCGAGGGGCGCTTCCGCGCGGATCTCTACTTCCGCTTGAACGTCGTCCAGCTGCGGCTGCCGCCGCTGCGCGAGCGGCGGGGCGACGTGGCCCTGCTGGTGCGCGCGCTGCTCCCGCGGCTGGCGGCATCGGTAGGTGTCGCGCCCTGCGAGCTCGATGGCGCGGCTCTCTCGCGCCTCGCAGCGCGCTCCTGGCCCGGCAACGTGAGGGAGCTGATGAACGTGCTGGAGCGGCTGCTGATCCGCAGTGCCGGCCGCCGCATCGACCTCGCGGACCTGGAGGGGATCTTCGATTTCGAGCCCTGGCCCCTGCCGGATCGGGAGAGCGCGTCGGTCTTCGGGTTTGCCGACCGCGACGCCGGCAGCCGGCCGGCGCCGGCCCCCGAGCGGATCGCCGCGGTGCTGCGGTCGAATGGAGGCAACGTCGCCCGCGCCGCCCGCGAGCTCGGCATGCCGCGCACGACGCTCCGCCACCTCCTGCGCCGGCTCGGTCTCGCCGCCGGGCCCTCCGGCGGCTAGCGTCGGGCGCTCTTTCGCGAGGAGAGCGATGGATCAGCTCGGGATCGGCGTCGTCTGGTATGCGGTGCTGCTGTTCTCGCTGACCTTCCACGAGGCGGCCCACGCCTGGGCCGCCCGCCGCGGCGGCGACGACACCGCCTACCTGGGCGGGCAGGTCACGCTCGACCCCCGCCCGCACATTCGCCGCGAGCCCTTCGGGATGGTGATCTTCCCGATCCTCTCGTACGCGATCTCGCATTCGATGCTCGGCTGGGCGAGCACGCCGTTCGATCCGAGCTGGGCGCAGGCCCACCCGCGCCGCGCCGCGGCGATGTCGGCGGCGGGGCCCGCGGCGAACGCGGTGCTGGTGCTGGTGGCGGCGTTCGCGATCCGCGCCGGGATGGCCGCTGGCGTGTTCCACGCTCCGGCGTCGATCGGCTACGCGCAGCTGGTGGCGGCGAACTCGGACGGCCTGGCGGCGACGGCGGCGCTGCTGCTCTCGGTTCTGTTCACGCTGAACCTGCTGCTGCTGGTCTTCAACCTGATCCCCTTTCCGCCGCTCGACGGTGCCAGCGCGGTGGGACTGCTCTTCAGCAACGAGGGCGCCCGCCGGGTGCAGGGGCTGCTTCGGAGCCCGCAGCTCTCGCTGATGGGCCTGCTGCTCGCGTGGATCGCGATGCCTCGTATTTTCTGGCCGATCCACCGGCTGGCCGTGAGCCTGCTGTATCCGGAGTTCGGCCAAGGCTGAGGGCAGGAGGCGTGCTGTGACGACGCGGGACTGGCACGCCTGGCACGCGCCCTACGACGACGCCGGCTCCCCCCTCGCGCGCCGCCTCGCCATCGTGCAGCGGCGGATCCGCGAAGCGGTCGACGCGGCCCCCGCCGGGCCGCTGCGCGCCGTCAGCGTATGCGCGGGCCAGGGACGCGACCTGATCGGCTCGCTGCGCGATCACCCGCGCCGGCACGACGTGGTCGCGCGCCTCGTCGAACTCGACGAGCGCAACGTGGAGATCGCGCGTGCCGCCGCTCGCGGGGCCGGTCTCGACGGCGTGCAGGTCGTCGCGGGCGATGCTGGGATCAGCGACGTCTACGCGGGCGCGGTGCCCGCCGACCTCGTGCTCGTCTGCGGCGTCTTCGGGAACGTCACCGGCACGGACGTCGCCCACGTCATCCAGCGCCTGCCCGAGCTCTGCGCGCCGGGCGCCACCGCGTTCTGGACCCGGCACCGGCTACCGCCCGACCTGACGCCCGCGATCCGGGGATGGTTCGAGCGCGCGGGCTTCGACGAGATCGGATTCGATGCGCCGGAAGGCATGGTCTTCAGCGTCGGCGCGAACCGGCTGCACGGGGATCCGCGACCGCTCGAGCTCGGCGTGCGGCTCTTCCAATTCGCCGGCTTCGACATGCTCGAGACCTGACGCCCGCTATCCATCCTCCCTTCGAGACGCGAAATAGTCGCGCACGTAATCGTGCATCTCACGCTTGTCGGAGTTCCAGCGCCACGCCTGGTTCTGGTCGAGGGCGATGTCCGCGGATGGGTCGAATCGAAAACGGCCGAGCCCTTCGTTTCGTTCGAGATAACGGCGGTGTTCCGACTCACCGTGCCACAAGTGGAAGAGATCTCCCTCGAGATGAGCGACCTTCCCGCATACCTCGTCGCAGAACGGTCTGGCCCAGGCCAGATAATGGTTCTCGTTCAGATGCTGACGGCGAATCGCAAACTCGAAGCATCTGTATGCGGCACGGGCGATGGCGATGTCGCCGCCGCCGATGATGCAGGCGTCATAGAGATGGTGAGCATCCAGGAGCTCCCGGCGCGCTGCCCAGACATGACCCGGCGAGAGCTGGCTTTGCGTGGTGCCCAGGCAAGTCGCCACGGGCATGCCGGATGCGATCAGGAAGGGCACCGAGTGCAGCAATCCCGTTCTCGGCGGCCGTGCGTGCCCTGGTTCCCAATCCCGCGGCATCTGATGCAGATGGCTGAACGGTTGCACCAGCGCGAACCCGTCGAGCAGCGCGCTGGTGCGCTCAGACCAGGTGTCCGCTTCGAAAACCACATCGCAATCGATCCACGCGACTTTGCTGCAGGTGCTCGGTAGGGACCGCATCGCCAGATTCAGCAGTCGCTCCTTCTGCCACAGAACATCCCGCCCCCCGCGGAGCTGGACGAGGATCTCCGCATCGCCCTCGCCCAGCTCGAATTCCGGGCCATACGCCAACTCGATCGCTACGAGCGGCACCTTCAAGCGCTCACGGAACAACCGGTAATTCAGGATTCTGCGCCGAAAGCGCATCGGGTTGAAATAGCAGGTGATGGCCCAGAGGCCGCCGGCGTCCGACACCCAGTCCGTCACGTAGCTATCATGTTCCTCGCGGGTTGCGAAGCGCACGTGAGCGAGGGAGGTCGCGTGAGCATTTTCATCATCGCCGAGATAGGCATCAATCACAACGGGAGCTTGGACATCGCCAGGCGACTGATCGAGATCGCGAAGGACTGCGGCGCCGACGCCGTGAAGTTCCAGAAGCGGACGGTCGACCTCGTCTATGCCAAGGACTTTCTCGACAGTCCGCGGATCTCCCCTTGGGGGGCGACGCAACGCGCCCAGAAGGAAGGTCTCGAGCTCGGGGAAGACGGGTACGCGCAGATCGATGCCGATTGCCGGGAAATGGGCATCGCGTGGTTCGCGTCGGCCTGGGATCTGAAGAGCTTCGAGTTCCTGCAAAAGTTCGACCTGAAACACAACAAGGTCGCTTCGGCGATGATCGTGTGCGAAGACCTGCTGGAAGCCATTGCCGAGGACGGAAAGCCAACCTTCGTTTCCACGGGCATGAGCACGCGCGCCGACATCGACCGGGCGGTGAAGATATTCCGCGCTGCCGGGTGTCCATTCGAGCTCATGCACTGCATCTCCGCTTATCCAATCCCCGACGGCGTTGCGAATCTGAACGCGATTCCGGCGCTCCGAGCGAGATATGGCTGCGAGGTCGGCTATAGCGGCCACGAAGCAGGACTCGCGATTTCCTTGGGAGCGGCTGCGCTGGGAATCACGTCTCTCGAGAGACACATCACCCTCGACCGAACCATGTACGGCTCCGATCAGGCCGCGTCGCTCGAGCCGGCGGAATTTCGCAGCCTGGTGGATGGCGTGCGCAAGATTCAACATGCGATGGGTGACGGAGCGATCGGCCGATCCACGAAGGAGGAGGTGCCGGTCGCACGCAAATTGCGAGCCCGCGTTGCATGGGATGCCCGATGACGGATTCGCCTGCCTCGACTGCACCGCCGGTTTTTTCGATCGCGGGTCGCGTCGTCATGGTCACGGGTGCAGGCCGGGGCATCGGGCATGCCATCGCCACGGGGTTGGCTCGGCTGGGTGCGATCGTCTACGGCATGGACGTCGAGTTCACCGACCGCGAGAACGGATTCAAGGCGATCCACGGTGATGTCGGCGATGAGGACGCGTCGGACCAGCTCTTGAGTGAGATCGTCTCGATCGATGGCCGCCTCGATGGATTGGTCAACAACGCTGGGATCAGCCCTCCGCCCGACGATTGCTACAGCCGCGCCACCTTCGAACGGACCCTCGAGATCAACACGCTGGCGCCGCTGCGGCTGAGCTGGACGGCGGCCGAGCTGATGAAACGACATGGCAGCGGCTCGATCGTGAACCTCACCAGCCTGGGAGCGCAGTTTGGTTTCCCCGACAATCCCGCCTACCAGGCCTCGAAAGCCGCGCTGCGCCAGATCACGAAGGCCATGGCGGTGGACTACGGCCGCTATGGGATTCGAATCAACAGTCTATGTCCCGGTTACGTGGTGACTGCGATGACGAAGCGCAGCTGGGATGATGAAGATCTGCGCCGTGCGCGTTCACAACGCATGATTCTGGGTCGATGGGGCGAGCCCCAGGACCTGATCGGCCCCTGTGCGTTTCTGTTGTCCGACGCAGCGAACTACATCACTGGCATCGACCTTGCCGTCGATGGCGGATGGTCAGCCAAGGGAATCTAGGGTGATTCCCGCGGTCGCAGGTCTCCGCCACGGCAATGACTCGGCGGCGTATCGCCCCGGCCTGGTCCTGCTGCTGCTCGCGGGACTGGTCCTGCGACTCACGGGAATTGCCTGGGGTCTGCCGGGGCACATCGCGCCCGATGAGCCGCCCATTCACCCGGACGAGCACGTGGTCTGGCAGGCCGCCGAAACGCTCACCTCGGCACCGCCGCCGGTCACGTTCATCTATGGCGGGGCCTTCTACGCGCGCGCCGGCTGGCTGGTGCGAGCCGCGGTGCACGCGAGCGTGGCGCCCCAGCCGCCGCGGGACTACGCGGCCACGCTGGTGGGCCTGCGTCTGTTGAATGCAGCCGCCGCCCTGGTCAGCGCAGCGCTCCTGGCTGCGATGGCGCGCCGCCTGCTCGGCGCCGCCCCGGCCCTGGGCGCCGTCGCCCTCTATCTGTTCTTCCCCGTCACGGTGCTCGATGCCCACTATGCCCGCCCGGACGTGCTCAGCGCGGCCCTGACGACGGCGTCGCTGGCCGCGGCCGTCGCGATGGCGCGCACCGGCGACCGGCGCTGGCTCGCGCTGGGCGGCGCCTGCACGGGGCTCGCCACCGCCTGCCTGTTGTCGGGCGTGATCGGCCTGGTCCCCCTGGCCGTCGCGGCGCTCGAGTGGGAGCGAGGCAGAGCCGGCGCGCGGTGGCTGCGGCCGGCGCTGCGCGCCGCGCCTTTCGTCGCCGGCGGCACGCTGGCGGGCTGGCTCTTCGGGAATCTCGAGGCCTTGCTTCATCTCGAGGCCTGGCAGGCCGGACTCGCGATCGCTTCCTCGACCCACAACGAGGGGGGCTGGGCCCTCCCCGTCGCGCAACTCACTCGCGTGTCGCTCTACGCTTATGGCAGCGCCGCAGCCCTGGCCGGCTATGCGGGGATCCCGGTGCTGATCGCCTCGCGTGCGCCGGGCAGCCTGGCGGTCGTCGCCCATCTCGTTTTCGGGTACGTCCTGCTCGGCCGTGTCGGCGGCGACATGATGCGACACCAGGAATTCCTGGCCGCGCCCATGGCGCTCGCCGCCGCGGCGGCGCTGGCAGCGGCGATGCGCGCGCTCGCGGGTCCGGTGCGCGCGCGCGCTGCCACGGCCGCAGCGCTGGCCCTGATGGCAGCCCTCTCGCTGCAGCTCTCCCTGACCTACCTGTGGCCGCTTCAATTCGCCGAGGACCCGCGCCATCGCGCCGGCCGCTGGCTGGCCGAGCACGCGCCGGCGGGGGCGCGCGTCGGCATCACCCGGTCTTTTCATGGGGATCGGACCTATGCGCCGCGCCTTCCGGGGGGTCACCGGCTCCGAGTGGACGGCCTCATGCTGCGCCACGACTTCGACGCCTCTGGCTACCTCGACGCGGGTCTCGATTACATCGCCACCAGCGACTTCGCCCGCGAGCGGGCGGAGGGCCCCACGGCTCCAGGCTTCTTGCGCGCGCTCTTTCGCGAGGAGCGTTACCGGATCGTCGCCCGCTTCGACCCGGCCCTTCGCCCCGTCTGCCTGCCCGATTGGCTGGGCAGCCTCCGCCCCGGCGACCTGCTCTACGTGCGCCCCACCTTGTACGTCTTCGAGCGGCGCCCGTGAGCTAGCGAGCGTTCGAAACGTCCCGAGAGGGATCGTATCTCCAGATCTCCCCATCCCGAAGACGCGAGTCCCGGCGGATCGGTAGCCGCTGGGAGAGCTCCGAGAGAGAGGGCAGATACCAGCGCCAGGAGATCAGATCGAACCACACGAGCGAGGCGTCCTGGGCGCGCAGGGCCGCCCTGATCCCCTCGATCTCCCGGGCATAGTCGGGGCGTGGCTCCCGGGTCTCGGCGTCGACCGGGGGCGGGAACCACCGGGTCGCCCGGCCGGTCAGGATGTAGATCGCGTCGCGCCCGTTCGAGTAGATGGGGGCGTCCGCCGGGAACTCCGTCACGCGGCGCATCGTCTCCGACTGTCGCCAGGCGAGGCTGCCGAATCCCGCTCCTCCGACGGCCGCTCGATCCCGAACCCACTCGCTCGTATCACGGGCATACGCGAGCGTGAAGATCAGCGCCAGGAGAGCCGCGAGGATCGCGGGCACGGAGCCGCGCCCCGCGCGAATCGCCGCGCGTACACCGCACAGCGCGAGCACCAGGGTCGCGACGAACACCGGCGAGAGGATGCGCCCGTTCAGAGGCGTCGCCGCGTCGAGGAAGGAGATCGACACGACCAGGAAGACCAGATAGGCGAGGACGAAGAACGAGAGGATCCGCGGCATCGCCACGGTAGCGGTGCGTACCCGGAGCCAATGCAGGGTGCACAGCAACAGGCCCGCGCCGAGCAGCCCGGCGACGACCTCGCCGCCGTGGCCCGCCAGGAGCCACTGCCCGATGGATCGGATGGCGAGGGTGAGCGCGTCCCCGTCGATCGGATGGACCGCGAAGCGCCGGCCGGTCGCAGAGGCGCCGCCGAGCTGGTTGCGAAGCGCCCAGATCGCGATGGGGAGCGTGGCGATGGAGGCGAACGCGGCGGCGTTAGTCACTCTTTTGCGCAGCCGTAGACCCGGCGCGAGCAGGATGGCGAGGATTCCGGTCGCGACCAGGGCTGCCCCGACGTATCGGGTGAGGAAGGCGAGCGCGATCAAGAGCGATCCCGCGAGCAGCGTCAGTCCCTTCGGCGTCTCGATCTGGCGTGACAGGAACAGGAGCCCCGAGAATCCCAGCAGAAGAAAGAGAGGCTCCGACAGGGCGGTCCCATGGATCATCGCAATCTCGGGCGAGCTGGCCATCAGGACGGCGCCGACCACCGGAAGCCAGCGCGCGCCGGGCGCGCTGCGCGAGACGAGCAGGCTCACGAGCACGACGTTTGCGCCGAGCAGGGCGATCGCGAGCCAGCGAGCGGCGTCGATGGAATCGGGCCCGAGCCAGGCGATCGCCGCGATCGCGGCCGGGTAGAGGGGCGGAAAGCGCGTCAAGGGACGGACCTCCGCGGAGTTCTCCTGCGAGGTCGAGACGCCGTGGCCGGCGCCCAGGCTTCGGGCCGCCTCGATGTAGCTGACGGAATCCGGAGCGACTCCGATGCCATGGCGAGTGGCATGGGCCAGCCAGAGCATTCCGGCCAGGGCCGAGAGGCCGACCAGGGCGGGAACCATCGCGCGGCGCGCAAGCATCATCGCGGAAGGCGCATGCGCAGATTCGCCCAAGGTCCGGGTCCTCCCGATCCACGTGTAAGCTAACCCGCGGGTAGGAACACGTTCAATCGACGACGGCCGCGCCGCGCGAGATCGGCTCCAGGTGGTCCGGGAAGAAGCTATTCGATGCTGGAATTCAGACAGGCATTTGATGCATGTTCCCGTGCGCGGCTATTTCGCATTGCGAAAAGAGGACGGGTGATCCATCGGGTAGGAGCCCCGAGTGGACAACGCCTCGAGAAATCAGAGCTAGGGTCGATATCGTGATCGCGAGGAGCGCGGTGCAGCCTCGAAAGCAGTTCCCGGCGCGCAGCCCACGGGTCCGGCGAACCCTTCGTCGGGCCCTAATCATGGGGACGCTGCTGTCCATTTTCGTTCCGGGCACGGGGCAGGCGGACGATCTGGACCTGCGGGCGCTCGATGTCTCTGCCTGTGGCGCCGGGACGAGAGCGCGTCTGGAATGGCTGGTCGATCGCGCCGATTCGCGCGAGCGCTATGCGGACATCTGGTGGCGAGGCTGGACCGGGTTCTACACCGTCGGCGTGGCCGTCCAGAGCACTCGGGCGGCGCTCGAGGACGACCGTGGACAGCAGGCGGATTTGATCGTGGGCGCCGTCAAGGCCCTCGCCGGCTTGACTCGACTCTACTTCACCCGGCCCGTGGCGCGGTTGGGGGCGGATCCCCTGCGAGCCGAAGCACTCCCCGACGAGAATGCATGTCTCGAGCGGGTCGCGCAGGGCGAGGCGTTCCTGCAGCAGGCGGCGGACGAGTCGGACCGGCGCTGGAGTTGGAAGTCGCATCTATTCAACGTCGCCTTGAACATGGCAGGCGCCGTGATCGTCACCCAGGCGTTCGACGAGAAGGATGGTTGGACCTCGGCGGGAATCGGAATCGCCGTCGGGGAGGCGATGTCGTGGAGCCACCCGTGGAAAGGCAGGAGCGACCTCGAGGAGTACCAAGCCAGCTTCGCGCCCAGTGCCCCCCCACGAACCAGCTGGACGCTGCAGCCGTACCAGGCCGGGCTTCGCTTGCAGGTGAGGTTCTGAGACTCCGCGTCAGTACCACGGGCCCCACGGCCCCCAGCTCTCCCAGTCGAGCGAGGCGTCGGCCGACGGGTCGAAGATCTGCTTCGATGCGAGGGCCTCGTCCCGGTCCGCCGTGGCGGCGTCGACGGGCGGGTCGAGGACCAGGCTGGAGGCGAGCTCTTCCTGTTGGATGTGAGCCGCGACGATAGCCCGGTAGCGCTGGAAGGCGTTCTCGGTTCCGGCGTAGATGCAGTCGCAGTACTCGGCATCCGCGTAGACGTAACGGACGTCGTTCTCGAACGGGATGCGCGCCAGCTTGCGCTGCGGGAGCTTCTCGACTTGCGCCCTCTGCTCGGGCGTCCTGGCCAGCTTGATCTGGAAGCCCGAGGCCGAAAGCTCGCGCTCCGCGTCCATCGCCTTCGTGCGACGCATCGCCGTGCAGCCGGCCAGGGAGAGCAGCACCCACAGGGTCACGATTCCAAGCATGCGCGCGCTCAACGGATCGCCTCCTTGGCCGCCGACCGCCGGCGGCGATCAGCATAGGCTCCACCCGCCCGCCGGTCGAACCGGACGATGGCAGGTGGAGCCCGCTGATCGACGGCGAATGCGCGACGTGCTCGTTACGGGACGATGAAGCAGTTCTCGATCGCGGTGTTGTTCAGGTCGGACGTTCTGGCAATGATCTCGAACTTGAACGTGCCGCCCAGCGCGGTGATCTCCAAGGGAACCTGGAACTCCGTCACCGAAGGCGGCAGATCGACACCGAACTTGACGTCTCCCTGCTCGACGAAGAACTGGTAGCGGTCGATCTCGACGGACGGCGCCGACTCGCCGATCTCGGGATGCGAATCCGTCACCGGGTCCCAGTCGATGAGGACGGGCTCGCCAACCGTCGGGAGGGGGACCGCATCGCAGTCCTCTGCCGCCGGCAGCAAGTTGACCGTGATGCCCGACGCCGGCGCCGCCATCACGTGGCTGAGCTCCACCGTCGTCTCGAACTCCTTCTTGCCGCGGGTCACCTCGATCTCGTACTCGCCCTTGGGGAAGCGCTTGAAGAAGTCCTCGGGGTCCAGCTCCTCGAAAGTAGGCTCGGCGCTCTCGATGAATAGCTGGGTGAGGCCCTGCTTAGCCAGGCGTCCCAGCGCTACGAGCGTGAGGATCGTGCGGTCGTTCGGGTCGTCGATCTCGAGCCGCGTGTACGGCCCGCCATCGATCGAGGCGTGGATGCCCAGGTCTCCGTCGGTGTCATTGAGCTCGAAGAAGAGCTCGGCCTCGGACAGCTCGAGGGGGTCGGCGGTCGCGCCGCCTGCCGCGAGGCCGAGGATCGCCAGGGAAAGAACGAGTGTGGTCCGGATGCGTTGCGTCGTCATCACCAGTCTCCTGCTCGATTGGGTTCCGGCTTCGGACGGCACACTGCCATCCGCTCGCGACGATTCTTCGGGCGAGACGGGCGAGGGTCCATTGGCTTTCCGTCATAGGACGCGGTGCGGCAGGGCTACGCGAGCGACGGCGCGTGCGTCGGATGACCTAGACGGCGCGGGATGGGCGGCGTCAGGTCCCGGCGAGAGCTGGAGCCCGTCGCTCGAGCCAGTGGCAATAGCGGGCCGGCGCGAAGAACGTGAGCCAGATCGAGACCGCGACCGGGAGAGAAAGGATCCGGGTCAGGGTCAGGATCGCGGTGTTGCTGAAGAGCTCCTGCTCGTTGAACTCGCCGCCGCCGAGCTGCGCGAGCGTCGCCCCGAGCAAGCCGAGGATGGCGATCGCCACCACCCCACCCGTCCAGATCGCGAACAACAGGAAGCGGTTCGTGGTGATGGCATCGGCCAGTCCGAGGCACAGCCGCCGGCGCATGAGCCGGTGGTAGTGCAGGGACTCCGCGAACACGCACAGGTAGGGCGTGAACATCAGCGTGCGCAGCCCGAAGCCGGAGCTCGTGGCGTAGGCGCTGTTCGTGAGATCGCTGACCCAGATCCCCGCGAAGAGCAGGGCCCCTCCCCAGGCACCGGCCTTCGCGACGCTCATGCCGCGTCGGAACACGCACCACCCGAAGAGCAGGAGCGAGCCCGAGGCGATGGCGAAGCACGCGGAGGTCGTCGCGCGAAGGGCTTCCGCATGGGATGGATCGAAACGCGTGACGCGGATCGAGAGGCTGATGGCGATCGGCGCGAGCAGGAAGTGGAGCCCCACCAGCAGCTCGGGCAGCGACCGCATCTGCCACGCGGTGCGGAAGAGACGCGCGGAGAGCCCGGCCATGGCGAGGGTGATGAGGAGACCGAGGTCGTTGGGCTGAAGGTGCACGGGCGTCGGCCCCCTGTGTACATCGGCGTCGTATTTCCGGGACTTGAGCGCGCTCCGCAGGAGCGGAGCGCAGCCTTCGCCGTCAGCTGGCTGCTTCGATTCCGCCGCGAAGGACGAGGGGCGGCTCGCAAGCTTCCGCATCGCGCCGGGCTTTTCGGACCAGGTCGTGGCGCGGCGCGAGCTCACACACGGGATCGGTCGCCGCGGCGTCGCCAACCAGCTGGAAGGCCTGGCAGCGGCAGCCGCCGAAGTCGCGCGCGCGCTCCTCGCAGCTGCGGCACGGCTCGGGCATCCAGGCCTCGCCGCGGAAGGCGTTCATGCCGGGGGCGTCGGCCCAGCACGCCGCCAGCGAGTCCGATCGCACGTTCCCGAACTCGAGCCCCGGAATCGACGCGGCCGCGTGGCACGGCAGCACGCGTCCGTCGGGCGCGACCACGAGCATGCGCCGCCCCCAGCCGCCCATGCAGGGCTTCGGGCGCCCGGCGTGATAATCCGGCAACACGAAGAGGATCTCGGGGCGTGGCGCCTCGCGACGCGCCCGAGCCACGGCCCGCGCCGCCTGGTCGAGCTGCTCGCGCGAGGGAAGCAGGGCGTCGCGGTTCACGAGCGCCCAGCCATAGTACTGCGCGTTCGCGAGCTCGAGGCGGTCGGCGCCGAGCTCGCGCGCGAGCGCCACGATCGCCGGCACGCGGGCGAGGTTCCTCCGATGGAGAACCACGTTCAGCGTGAGCGGGAGGCCCTCGGCGCGCACCCAGGCGGCGAAGGCGAGCTTGCGCTCGAAGGCGGGAACGCCGGCCACTGCATCCGATGCCTCGGCCTCTGCGTCCTGCACTGAAAGCTGAACGCTGCGCAGCCCGGCGGCGCGCAGCCGCGCGAGGGCCTCCTTTGACAACGTCGTCCCGGCGGTGACCAGATGCGTGTAGAGGTCGGCCTCCGCCGCGCCGCGCACCAGCTCGGCCAGGTCGGCGCGCAGCGTGGGCTCTCCTCCCGTGAGGCCCACGTGCACGACGCCCAGCGCCGCGGCCTCGCGGAAGACGCGGCACCAGTCAGCGGTGCCGAGGGCGTCCGGGAACTCGCGGAAGGCCACCGGGTTCGAGCAGTAGGCGCAGCGCAGCGGGCAGCGATAGGTCAGCTCGGCGACCAGATTGTACGGGCGCGGAGCGCTCACCGCGGGATCCCTCGCGGAGCCAGCACGCCGAGCCGCTCCATGTTCGAGAGGAACTCGTGCACGTCGCCGGCAAGCCCGTGCACGTCGGGGTGTCGCCGCGCCAGCTCCTGGGCGATCGCGACGGCGCTGCGCTCGCCGTCGCAGAGCTCGAGGATCTCGCGCCCGCTCGCGCTCGGCTTGACGGCGCGCTCGGGGAGCACCACCAGCAGCTCCCCCGCTTCGTCGCGCACCTGTGCGTGGGGCGAGAGACGGGGGCGCGCGTGCGCCGCCTCGATGGCGTCGAGCAGGCGCCAGAGGATCTCGCACTTGCGCTCGAGCGCTGCCGCGCAGCGCTCCTGTTCCTCGGGCGTGCGCGCGTGCCCCAGCACGTGGCGCAGGCCCTCGGCGGCGTCGCGCGGCGCCTGCTGCGTGCGGCTGCGGAAGTAGCGCAGGCCGGCGGTGTCGACCCACGGGTAGTGCTTCTCGAAGGCCTCTATCCGGGTCTTCATGATGTCACCGGCGAAGAGCTCGGTGAGCGACGAGGCGACGCTCTCGAGCAGGTCGTGGGACTCGACGAAGCGCACGTAATCGTCGCAGGCCGCGCGCACGCCGGGCAGCACGTCCTCCAGGTTCTCGACGTCGCGACGCTCCAGGCCCACCGCCTCGGCCAGCGCGAGCCAGAGCTCGAGCCCGCCACTGCCCTTCTCGTCGCCGTCGTGATCGCGGATGCGCTGCACCCAGCCGCGCCGGAAGCCCGGGTCCGTGGCCTTGGAGAGGATCAGCCCGTCCTTGATCGGGATGCGCGTCTGGTAGTAGTAGCGGTTGCGCACCCAGGTCTGGATCTCCTCCCGCGTGAGCGTGCCCGCGTGCATGCGCAGATTGAACGGATGGCGGTGGTGGTAGCGCTCCTCGCCGATCCGGCGCAGCCGCGCCTCGAACGGGCTCGCGCTCACGCTTCGATCTCCTCGCCATCGGCCGCGATCTCGAGCCCCGCGTCGCGCACGCGGGCCGCCTCGGGTGAAGCCGGATCCAACACGGGGTTGGTGCCGTTCAGGTGGAAGTAGAGCGTGCGCCCGGGGAGCTTCGCGAGCGCCTCGAGGCTTCCGCCTGGTCCATCGATCGGCAGGTGGCCCATCGCGAATGCGTCGGGCGCGCCGGGCCGGAGCTCGCGCAGCTCGCCCGCATGCCAGAAGGTGCCGTCGACGAAGCGGCAGTCCGCGGCCTCGAGCTCGGCGAGCGTGCCGGTGTCGAGGCGCGGGAGGCTCGGCAGGACGACGAGTCTCTTCTGGCTGCCCAAGTCGGTGACGCGCACGCCGGCCAAGGTCCCGGCCGCGGCTGGGACCAGGCCGGCAAGGTGCGAGGGAAGCTTCGCGGGCACGGGGAACAAGCGCGCCTCGAGGCGGCCGCCCTGGTCGAGGGCGAAGGGTGCGTCGAGCGGCACCCCGCTCCAGACGGGCGAGAGCGGCCGGAAGACGGCGTTGTGCGCGAGCAGCGCGTCGCGAACCCAGGGGGTCGAGAGGATCCGGTAGCTCAGCGCGTCGCGCAGCACGAGCAGGCCCAGCACGTGGTCTAGCTCCGCGTTCGCGAGCAGCACCACGTCGAGCGGGAGGTCGCGGGTGCCCGGCCGAGGGTGCAGGCCCGGGAAGCGCGCGAGCTGGTCGCGCAGGTCGGGGCTCGCTCCGAGCAGCGACCAGCGTTCGCCGTCCGCCGAGATCGCGAGCGAGGCCTGCGAGCGCGCGGGCAGATCGGGATCGCCCGCGCGCGCACGGACCGCGTTGCGCCCGCCGCAGTTCCACTGCGGGAGACCGCCGCCCGCGCAGGATCCGAGCACGCGTATCCGCACGGCGCCTCAGATGCGGCCGGCCGCCAGCTGCCCGAGCAGGTGCTCGTCGCTCTCCAGGCGGCCCTTCGCGTTCTGCTGGATGCGCCGATCCATGTGCTCGGCGTCGAGCATCTTCCGACGGATGAATGCCTCGGCGATGAGAATCCTCTCCGGCGCCGCGCCGGCCTGCTTGAGCAGCTCGCAGCTCGCGATCACGTCGATCACCATCTCCGCCAGGAGCTTCGCTCGCAGCAGCGCGTAGGAGAGGTCCGAAAAGAGCGTTTTGGCCGCCTCCTCGATCCGCACCATCACCTCTTCCACGCGCTTGGCCAGCGCGCCCCGCGCGGGATCCGGGTGCAGCGCGGAGAGCTCCGTGCGCAGCTCCTTGAACACCACTGCGAGCGCGCCCTTGCCCATCTCCTTGAGAGCGAACGAGGCCTGGATCTCGCTGGTGCCCTCGTAGATCGTCATGATCAGGCTGTCCGCGTGGAGCTTGGCGACGTCGGCGTCCATCGTGTAGCCGATGCCGCCGAACACTTGCATGGCATCCCGCGTCAAATCGTCGCAGACCTCGGTCGCGAAGTACTTGCACAGCGGCGTGAGGAGCCGCACCTGGATGGTGTCGCGTTCGAGGTCGCCCTGCAGCATGGCGCGCTCTCCGGCCGAGAGCTCCGGGCGCGCGAGCGCCGCCTCTCGCGCCCGGTTGCGGTCGAACATCAGGTAGGTGCGGTAGAGCAGGGCACGTACCGCCTCGGTGTTCACCACCATCTTCGCGAGCATGGTCATCACCAGGGGCTGTTTCGCGATCGCGACGCCGAACTGCTCGCGCTGCCACGCGTAGGCCGTGGCATCGTGCAAGGCGGCTTCGCACAGACCCAATGCCTGCGCGGCGACCCCGAGGCGCGCGGCATTCATCAGCTCGAGCATGGCGCGGAAGCCCTGGCCCTTTTTTCCGAGCCGCACCCCGATCGCCCCCTCGAAGATCACCTCGCAGGTCGCGGAGCCGTGGATCCCGAGCTTGTGCTCGAGCCGGGCGACGCGAACCCCGTTGGGCGCGCCATCCTCGCAGTGCCTCGGCACCAGGACCAGCGAGAGGCCGTTGGTGGTGCCCTTCGACGGCTCGTAGCTGTCGGCATCGCGCGCGAGCACGAGGTGCACCTCCGCGCCGCCGTTCGAGATGTAGATCTTTTGGCCGTCGACCCGGATCCGGCCTTCGGGTAGCTCGCTGGCGCGGGTGGTGATGCCGCCCAGGTCGCTCCCCGCCTGGGGCTCGGTCAGGTCCATGCAGCCCTGCACCTCGCCCGAGCTGAAGCGCGGGAGCCAGGTGCGCTTGACCTCCTCGCTGCCGAATTTTTGGATGTCGTCGGCGGCGCCGGCCTGGAGCCCGACGACCATCATCAGGCTCGGATCGGCGCGCGAGATCATCTGCAGGAACATGCCCACGATCAGCGCCGGGAGCCCGAAGCCGCCGTAGGCCTCGTCGACGCCGAGCGAGACCAGCCCCGCGGCGCGCAGCTGGTCATAGGCGGCGCGGATGTGCGCCGGCGACTGTGCGCCGCCATCGGGCGTGAGCTCGGCCTCCAGGTGCCAGTTCTCGCGCGCGGTGCGCTCGAAGCTGGCGGCGAGCTTCGCGGCGGTCTCGAGCAGCGTCGCAAACGCGGCCACCTCGGCAGACGAGTCGACCGTGCCGCCGCGGCGCAGCTCGAGCAGGCTCTCCCAGTCGACCAGGCGCTCGAGATAGAGGCGCATGCCGGCGCCGAAGTAGTCCGTCACCCGCGGCTCCTGCGGAATGGCGGGTTGATGGTAGCCTATGCGCCTCATGGCCCGTCCCGGCTTCGAGAAGGTCGCACCGGTCGTCGACTTTCCTCTGGCCGAGGCGAGGATCCGGCAGTTCTGGCGCGACGCCGACATCTTCCGAAAGTCCCTCGCCAAGCGCCGCGGCGGTCCCCGCTTCGTCTTCTACGAGGGCCCTCCCACCGCGAACGGCATGCCCCACAACGGGCACGTGCTCACGCGCGTGATGAAGGACGTGTTTCCCCGCTACCGGTCGATGCGCGGCTACGACGTGCCCCGCCGCGCGGGCTGGGACACGCACGGGCTCGCGGTCGAGATCGAGGTCGAGAAGGAGCTCCGCATCTCGGGGCGCGAGGCGATCCTCGCTTACGGGGTGGAGCCCTTCGTGCGCCGCTGTCTCGAGAGTGTCTTCCGTTACACCGGGCAGTGGAAGGAGCTCACGGAGAAGCTCGCCTTCTGGCTCGACATGGGCGACGAATACGTCACCTACCATGAGAGCTACGTCGAGAGCGTGTGGTGGGCGCTCTCCCGGCTCCACGCCCGCGGGCTGCTCTACCGCGGTCACAAGGTGGTGTGGTGGTGGGCGCAGGGGGGCACCGTGCTCTCGGCCGCGGAGGTGGGCGAGGGCTACAAGACGGTCGACGATCCCTCCCTGTTCGTGCGCCTGCCGCTCGCGGACGAGCCGGGGACGTCGCTGCTCGCCTGGACCACCACGCCCTGGACGCTGCCCTCGAACGCCTTCGCGGCCGTACGAACCGACGTCGCGTACGCGGTGGTGCGCGACGGCGAGCAGCGCCTGGTCGTGGCCGAGGCCAGGCTGGCCGCGCTCGCCGAGCTCGCCGGCCGCGAGCTCCCGGTCGAGAAGCGGCTGCGCGGCGAGCAGCTCGTCGGCCGGCGCTACACGCCCCCCTTCGACTGGTTCGCCGCGCAAGCCTTCGGCCACGACTTCTGGCGGGTGGTCGGCGCCGATTTCGTCGAGCTCGACGCCGGCACCGGCGTCGTGCACATCGCGCCCGCCTTCGGCGAGCTCGACTTCGAGCTGCTGCGGCGCGAGCAGCAGGCGCGCCGCGACCTCCCCCTGCTGTGCGCCGTGCGGCCGGACGGGAGCTTCGATCCGGCGCTCGCGCCGCGCGCGTACGCGGGCCGCTGGGTCAAGGACTGCGACCGTGATCTGTGTCGCGAGCTCAAAGAGCGTACCCTGGTCTGGCACCTCGGCCAGATCCGTCACGAGTACCCGTACTGCGTGCGCTCCGACCAGGACCCGCTGATCCAGTACGCGCGGCCGGCCTGGTACCTCCAAACCACCGCCTTCGTGGAGGAGGCGCTCGCCAACAACGCCCGCATCCAGTGGCTGCCCGAGTACGTCCGCGACGGGCGCTTCGGCGACTTCCTGCGCAACAACGTCGACTGGGCGCTCTCGCGCGAGCGCTTCTGGGGCACGCCGCTCAACGTCTGGATCAACGACGAGACCGGTGCGATCGACGTGCCGGCGTCGGCGGCGGAGATCCGCGCGCGCAACCCTGGCGCCTTCGACGCTTTCGAGGAGGCGCGCCGGCGCGATCCCAGCCTCTCGCCCCACCTGCGCGTGCACAAGCCCTGGATCGACGCCGTCACCTGGACGCGGCCCGGCGAGCCCGGCGTCTATCGCCGCGTCCCCGAGGTGATCGACGCCTGGTTCGATTCCGGCGCGATGCCGTTCGCGCAGTGGGGCCATCCGCACCGGGGCTCGCAGGAGTTCGAGCGCAGCTTTCCGGCCGACTTCATCTCGGAGGCGATCGACCAGACGCGCGGTTGGTTCAATTCCCTGCTCTGGATCTCGACGCTGCTCTTCCCCGAGCGCGAGAAGCCACACCCGTTCAAGACCTGCGTCGTGCTCGGGCACGTCGCCGACCGCGAGGGCAAGAAAGAATCGAAGAGCAAGGGCAACTACACGCCCCCCGAGATCATCCTCGACCGCGTGCGGCTCGAGTGCGCCGTGGTGTCGCCCGAGGGCGAGCCGCCCGCACCCGGCGAAGCGTTGATCGCGCGCGAGGACTTCGAGGGGCTCGACCTGCGCGGCGAGCGGGCGAAGGTGCGCGTCTACCGCGACGACGCTCCTTCGTCTTCGACCCTGATCGAGCTGCGGCCCGGGAAGCTCCCGCGCCGCGTGATCGTGCTGGCGCCGGCCGACGCGAAGGCGTTCGCCGTCGCGCCGCGAGCGCACGGTGTGAAGGTGCTGCCGCGCGAGGTGCCGGACCTGCCGCCCGACGCCAGGCTGTGGGTGGAGGATCCGGACTCCGCCGCGCCCGGCGCCGACGCCTTCCGCTGGTTCTTCTACGCCTCGAACCCGCCCTGGAACCCCACGCGGCACTCCCTCAGCGGCGTGCGCGCGCAGCAGCGCGAGCTCCCGCTGAAACTCCGCAACGTCTATGCCTTCTTCTCCATCTACGCGAGCATCGACGGCTTCGGCCCGTCGGACAAGAATTGTCTTGCCGGCCGCCGCCCGGCTGCCAGCCGCGGGCTGATCGACCGCTGGATCCTCTCCGAGCTCGCTCTCGTGAACACGCGCGTGATCGAGCGGATGGACGCCTACCGGCTCTACGAGAGCACGATCCTGCTCACCGATTTCGTCGACGCGCTCTCGAATTGGTGGGTGCGGCGCAACCGGAGCCGCTTCTGGGCGTCGGGCCTCGGGCCCGACAAGCTCGACGCCTACTGGACGCTGTGGGAGACGCTGGTCGCGCTCGCGAAGCTGCTGGCGCCATTTCTTCCCTACGCGACCGAGGAGATCTGGCAGAACCTGGTGCGCCGCCCGCTCTCCGCCGATGCCGAGGAGAGCGTGCACCTGTGCGACTACCCGGCGCCGGATGCGGCGGCCATCGATCCCGAGCTCTCGCGCGTGATGGGAGCCGTTCGCGAGATCGTCTCGCTCGGCCTGCAGGTGCGCACGACCGAGAAGCTGCGGGTGCGCCAGCCGCTCTCGGCTGCGGAGCTGGTGCTCTCCGATCCATCGCTCGAAGCGGCGCTGCGAGAGCACCTGGGATTGGTCCGCGACGAGCTCAACGTTCACGAAGTGCACTTCGTTCCCCGCGCGGACGACTACGTGCGCTACGTCGTGAAGCCGAACTTTCGCGCGCTGGGCCCCAGGGTCGGAGGGCGCATGCCGGCGCTCAAGGCGGCGCTCGAGAAGGCCGACGGCGCGGCGCTTCTGCGCCGACTCGAGCAAACCGGACGCTGCTCGATCGCAGTAGCAGGCTCGGAGATCGCGCTCTCGTCCGACGAGATCGCCGTCTCGCTGGAGGCGTTGCCGGGCTTCGCGGCAGCGGCCGGCAGCGTCGGCGTGGTGGTGCTGCGCACCCAGCTCGACGACGCGCTGGTCGCGGAGGGTCTGTTCCGCGAGGTGCTGAACCGCGTGCAGACGCTGCGCAAGGAGCTCGACCTCGAGTACACCGGCCGCATCGACCTCACGCTCGCGGGGGCGCCCGAGCTGCTGGCGGCGGTGCGGCCGAGGGTCGCGGAGCTGGGGCGCGAAGCGCTCGCCAGCCGCATCGTGCTGGGAGCCCCGCCCATGGCCGGCGCCCATCTGCGCGACGCCACCATCGACGGCCTTGCGCTCACGATCGGGCTCAGCCTGGAGGACGAGGCAGCCCCCGTCCCGTGAAGCGACCGCTCAGCCGGTGCCCAAGGGGCCGAAATCGCCGGCGTCGATCATCGCGACGAAGCGCTCCACCAGGTCCGGATCGAACTGGGTGCCCGCGAAGGCCTCGAGCTCGCGCACCACGGTGGCGAGCGGCCGGGCGGGCTTGTAGCTGGTCGGGCTCGTCATCGAGTCGAAGGCGTCGCAGAGCGCGATGATGCGCGCCTCAATCGGAATTGCCTCGCCCGCGATCCCATCCGGATAGCCCCGGCCGTCGAACCACTCGTGGTGGTGGTGGACGATCGGCGCGATCTCCTGCCAGAGCCGGATCCGCCCGAGCATGCGGGTGCCGAGCAGCGCGTGCTTGGCACATGATTTCGAGTCGTGTTGGAGCGAGACATCCAGCTTGAGCATGCCGATGTCGTGCAGCAGCGCCGCGAAGTGGAGTCGCTGCAATCGCTTCGCATCGAAGCCGAGAGCGCGGCCGAGGCGGTTCGCGGCGGCGGCGACGTGCACGCCGTGGCCCGAGTGATAGCCGAGGTGCGAGTCGAGGGCCGTGACCAGGATGTCGGTCACGTGCGTGAAGAAGTTCCGCTGCGATTCGTGGAGCTCGGCGTTGCGCAGCGAGACGGCGGTGAAACCGGCGAGCGTCGAGAGCGCGTCCACCTGCGCGGCGTCGAAGTCACGGCCCGCTTCGCTCTGGATCACCACCAGGGCGCCGAGCGGCGTCGGATCGCCCGGCAGCGGTACCGCGACGCAGGCGGAGATCCCTGCGCTCGCACCCGCGAGCGCGGGGCGCCCGTCGCGCAGCACCAGCGCGGACACCTCGCCGATCGCTTCGCCGAGCGACTCGTAGAGCTTCTCCGCGTCGGTCCCCGCCGAGACGAGCAACCCGGCTGCGCCGCCGCTCTCATCGGGGACGAGCACGTACGC
>Ga0184637_10000460_pt1 | contig 30375 bp, 27 predicted proteins | sample PLM3_127_b2_FD_133143 | JGI IMG/M metagenome (GOLD analysis project Ga0184637, IMG submission 133143) | Groundwater sediment microbial communities from an aquifer in East River, Colorado, USA - PLM3_127_b2 | ecosystem: Environmental > Terrestrial > Soil > Riparian zone | place: USA: East River... | reverse complement strand
TTGCCCTGGGCGTCCACCGCCACACCCGAGGGGCCGCGGAACTGGCCGGGCCCCGAGCCGAACGTGCCCCACTGGGCCAGGGGCTCGCCGGCGGGGGAGAGCTTCTGGATGCGGTCGTTGCCCCAGTCCACGACGTAGACGTTGCCCTGGCCGTTGCCCTGGCCGTCCAGCGCCACGCCCTGGGGGAGGCTGAACTGGCCGGGCTCCGAGCCGCGCGTGCCCCACTGGGCCAGGGGCTCGCCGGCGGGGGAGAGCTTCTGGATGCGGTGGTTGACGGTGTCCGCGACGTACACGTTGCCCTGGGCGTCCACCGCCACACCCCGGGGGAGGCTGAACTGGCCGGGGCCCGAGCCCGGCGTGCCCCACTGAGCCAGGGGCTCGCCGGCAGCGGAGAGCTTCTGGATGCGGTTGTTGCCCCAGTCCGCGACGTAGACGTTGCCCTGGGCGTCCACCGCGACACCCACGGGGGAGTTGAACTGGCCGGGGGCTGAGATGGGCGTGCCCCACTGGGCGACCGGCGCGCCGGCGGGGGAGAGCTTCTGGATGCGGTGGTTGTCGCTATCCGCGACGTAGACGCCCTGGGCGTCCACCGCCACGCCCCGGGGGATGTCGAACTGGCGGGGGCCCGAGCCGCGCGTGCCCCACTGAGCCAGGGGCTCGCCGGCCGGGGAGAGCTTCTGGATGCGGTTGTTGTCCGAGTCTGCGACGTAGACGTTGCCCTGGGCGTCCACCGCCACACCCGAGGGGCCGCGGAACTGGCCGGGGCCCGAGCGACCCCCGGCGAAGACTCGCCACTCCCCCTCCCCGGACGGGGGCTGGCCTGCCATGGCGCTGGTCGCGGCTGCGCCCCACGGGGACGGCGGGCCAGTCGATGCCCAGGCGGCGGAGGCCAGCAAGAGGCCGGCCGCGGGGAGGGCGAACAGCCGTCCGAGGAACGACAGACCCTGGTGTAAGGATGTACCCACCGCCTCACCACGCTCGTCGCTGCACGAACGCTTGCCACCCCCTTCAGCGACCTCGTCACCCTACGTGAGTCGCTACGCCGCGTCAACAACGATCTGGTCTGCCCCAGGAGCCTTCGCAGGAGCCGTCTCCACCCAAATCCCACCGGCTCCGAACCGAGCGCCGGAGCGCTGCGGCTAGAATACCCCGCATTCCACCTCGCAATAGGGTGAGCCTCGTGATCGACCTTTCCTCCACGATTCGCGTCATCCCCGACTTCCCGATTAAAGGAATCCTGTTTCGCGACATCACCACGCTGTTGCAGGACGCGAGGGCTTTCCGGTCGGCCATCGACGAGCTGCACGAGCGAGTTCGCGGCCTCGGGGTCGACATCGTGGTCGGCATGGAATCGCGCGGGTTCATCTTCGCCGCGCCGCTCGCCTACCTGCTCGGTGTGGGGATGGTCCCCGTCCGCAAGCTCGGCAAGCTGCCGGGTGAGACTCTGACCGTCGAGTACGAGCTGGAGTACGGCACCAATACGCTGGAGATTCATCGCGATGCGATCAGCCCCGGCCAGCAGGTGCTGATCGTGGACGACCTGCTGGCAACCGGCGGTACCGTGCTGGCGACGCTCGACCTCGTCCGCCAGCTCGGGGGCGAAGTGGCCGGGGCGGCGTTTCTCATCGAGCTCGAGGAGCTGGGCGGCCGAGCGCGCCTCGACTGTCAACCGGTCATCAGCCTCCTCACCTATTGATCAGCTTACGGGCGTCTGAGGGTAACAATGGGCCGTGCTATACTCGCGGGCGTGAACCTCTCGGAAAGAGAGGCTTTTTTGTGCCGGAACGGGTCGATGCGCACCATTTTCCGCGACGGTAGCGTCGTCAAGCTCATCGACCAGACACGTCTTCCCCAGGAAGTCTCGATCGTAGATTGCACGACCGCGGCATCCCTCTGCGAGTCGATCCGTTCGATGCGCATCCGCGGCGCCCCGGCCCTCGGCGTCACGGCCGTATACGCCATGGCGCTGGGCGCCGAAGAGGCCCCCGGCAGGACGGAACCATTCCTCGTCCACATGGAGAATGTCGCCGAGCTCATCCGGGCCACTCGACCAACCGCTGTGAACCTGTTCTGGGGTGTAGCCCAGGCATTGAACGCCGCTCGCGAAGGAGCCTACGGCGGTGTCGAGGCGGCCCGGTCGGCTCTCTGGGAGCTGGCGGACCGCCTCGCCGACGCCGACGTCGAGCTGAACCAACGACTCGGTGCCTATGGCGCCGATCTCATCCCCGATGGTGCCCGCTTACTCACGCACTGCAATGCGGGTTCGCTGGCGACCGTCGATTGGGGGACGGCCCTCGGGGTCGTCCGCTCCGCGCACCGGGCGGGCAAGCGACTGCACGTCTTCGTCGACGAGACCCGGCCTTTTTTGCAGGGCTCACGCCTGACCGCGTGGGAGCTGCAGCAGGAGGGAGTTCCTTACACGGTGATCGCGGACAACATGGCCGGCCACCTGATGGCGCGAGGCGAGATCGACATCGCGATCGTCGGCGCCGACCGGATCGCCGCCTGCGGCGACGTCGCAAACAAAGTTGGTACTTACACCGTCGCAGTCCTCGCTCACGAGCACGACCTCCCGTTCTACGTGGCAGCGCCGACCTCAACCATCGATCTGACAACCGAGACCGGGGCTGAGATCCCGATCGAGGAGCGCGATCCCGTTGAGGTGCTGGAGTTCGCCGGCGTGCGCGTGGCGCCCGATGGCGCCGTGGCACGGCATCCCGCTTTCGACGTGACGCCGAGCCGCTACGTGAGCGCGATCATCACCGAGCAGGGCGTCCTTCGCCCTCCATACGATGAGGCGCTCGCTCTTGCTGTGCGCTGCGCACAGCAGGAGCAGACGCTAGAGGATGGGGGCCCACGCCCGTGAAGCCCAGGGAGTCGGTGGCGGATATCGGCGTCTTTGGGGGCTCGGGCTTCTACAGCCTGCTCGAAGACCCGGTGGAGCAAACAATGAACACGCCGTACGGGCACACAAGCGACCGAGTCTCCATCGGCGAGATCGCGGGGCGCCGCGTCGCTTTCATGCCGCGTCACGGTGTTGGCCACAAGGTGCCCGCGCACCGCGTGAACTACCGGGCGAACGTCTGGGCCATGTGGAACCTGGGTGTCTCGCGCATCCTCGGACCGTGCGCCGCTGGCAGCCTGCAGCCGACCGTGCGGCCAGGCGATTTCGTCGTCTGCGACCAGTTCGTAGATCGCACATCGGCGCGCTCAGATACCTTCTACGACGGGCCGATGTCGGTTCACATCAGCTCGGCCGATCCCTATTGCCCCGAGCTTCGCCCGCTTGCGGCCGAGGCAGCTCGCACGGTTGGCATTCACGTCCACGACCGCGGAACGGTCGTCGTGATCCAGGGCCCGCGGTTCAGCACCCGAGCGGAGAGCCGCTGGTTCACCACTATGGGTTGGGAAGTGATCAACATGACCCAGTATCCCGAGGTGGTGCTCGCACGCGAGCTGGAGATGTGTTACCTCAACATCTCGCTCATTACCGACTATGACGTCGGCCTAGAGGGCGAAGGCGCCATCCAGCCGGTGACCGTGGAGGAGGTCATCCGCGTCTTCAACGAGAACAACGAGAAGCTCAAGCAGGTCCTCCATTCACTGATCCCCACCATTCCCGCCCAACGAGGCTGCGGTTGCGGCTCCGCGCTCGCCGGCGCCATCATCGGTTGATCGTGGCTAACCAGCGCTCGGCCGTGCTCGTCGTCGGTTCCCTGGGACTCGACACGCTAAAAACGCCGTTCGGCGAGGCTCGCGACGTGCTGGGCGGCACGACCTCCTACTTCTCGCTCGCCGCTGGGATCTATACCGACGTGAGAGTCGTCGCCGTCGTCGGAACCGACTTCCCTCAGGAGTACCGCGACCTCCTCGAGAGAGGACCTGTGGACCTGCGTGGTCTGCAGGTCATGGAAGGGAAGACGTTCCGCTGGTCCGGGCAGTATCGCTTCGACATGAACGTGGCCGAGACGCTCGACACACAGCTCAACGTCTTCGCGGACTTCCATCCGCGCCTGCCGGAGGACTATCGGCGCACGCAGTACGTATTCCTCGCCAACATTCACCCATCGCTGCAGCTGGAGGTGCTCGACCAGGTGGAGCGACCGAAGCTGGTCGTGGCGGACTCGATGAACCTCTGGATCGACACGACGAGAGAGACGTTGACGGAGGTGCTGCGGCGCGCTGACATCGTCCTTCTAAACGATGGTGAGGTGCGGCAGTACGCGGGAACGCCAAATCTCATCGCGGGCGGCCGAGCGATCCTCGAGCTGGGTCCCCGCGCGGTCGTCATCAAGAAGGGGGAGCACGGCGCGCTCCTCATCTCGCGGGAGGATGGCGTTTTCGTTGCGCCCGCATACCCGGAGGACGATGTCCGGGACCCGACGGGCGCCGGTGACTCTTTCGCCGGTGGATTCGTTGGCTACCTCGCGAGCAGAGACGACGTTTCAGCCGAAGCCATTCGACGCGCGATCATCCACGGGTGCGCGGTTGCTTCCTTTACAGTTGAGGACTTCGGCGTACGCCGGCTGGCCGAAGTGACCAGTCAGGAAGTGCTGGAACGCTATTCAATCTTCCGGAACTTGACACAGTTTGTGGATGAGCAGGTAGCCGAGGGCCTCAAGGTCGGAGGCTAGGATCAGGGAATAAGCATGGGAGATGGACACATGAGCAACACCTTTATGTCTTCACCGCGGCTCCTGTTCACGTCGGAGTCGGTTACCGAGGGACATCCCGACAAACTGTGCGATCAGGTGTCGGACGCGATCCTGGACGCCGTCCTGGCGCAGGACCCGTTCGGACGAGTCGCGGCGGAGACCGCGACGACCACCGGCATCCTGGCCATCATGGGCGAGATCACCACGACCGCCCAGCTCGACTTCCAGGAGATCGCTCGCAAGGCAATCGCGGACGCGGGCTACAACGATGCTGCCTGCGGCTTCGACGCTGAGACCTGCGGCATCATCGTGTCGGTGAAGAAGCAGTCACCGGACATCGCTATGGGGGTCAACGCGGCCCTCGAGACGAAGGTCGGCCGTGAGTCCGATGAGGGCGACGAGCTTGGGGCCGGCGACCAGGGGATGATGATCGGCTTCGCGTGCAATGAGACGCCCGAGCTGATGCCGATGCCCATCGCACTCGCCCACCGGCTGACCCGCCGCCTCGCCGAGGTACGAAAGAGCGGACAGCTGCCATGGGTCCGGCCCGACGGGAAGTCGCAGGTGACCGTCGAATACCAGTTCGGCAAGCCGGTACGGGTGGACACGGTGGTCATCTCGACGCAGCACGCCGACCACGTCTCCCACGACCAGATCGAGTCGGAGATCATCGAGCAAGTGATCAAGGCGGTGATCCCCGCGGAGATGCTGCTGAACACGAAGTTCCTCGTGAATCCGACCGGGCGATTCGTCGTCGGTGGGCCGATGGGCGACGCCGGGCTAACCGGCCGGAAGATCATCGTCGATACCTATGGCGGCATGGCCCGTCACGGTGGTGGGGCCTTCTCGGGAAAGGACCCGACGAAGGTCGACCGATCAGCCGCTTACGCGGCACGCTACGTGGCGAAAAACATCGTCGCGGCTGGGCTGGCCGACCGCCTCGAAATCCAGATCGCATACGCAATCGGCGTGGCGAAGCCAGTGTCCATCATGTGTGAGTCCTTCGGGACGAACCGGGTGGACGAGGACGTGATCGATCGGATGGTGAGCGAGGTCTTCGACCTGCGTCCTGCCAAGATCCTGGAGAACCTGCGGCTTCGACGGCCGATCTACAAGAACACCGCGGCTTACGGCCATTTCGGACGCACGGACATCGATGCGCCGTGGGAAGTGACCGACAAGGTGGACGAGCTTCGTTCGCGGGCCGGCATGGCTGCCACGGCCGCCCGCTAACGACGCGAGCCTCCGCGGAGCGCGCGGGCCAGCAATGCGCTCGCTGATCACCGGCGTTGGCGGCTTTGCCGGACAGCACCTGGCATCCTGGCTGCTGGGGCGCGACGAGGCAGTCTCAGGGATCGCGCGGAGCGGAGTCCGCTGGCACGTCAATGACGTGGCCGACGCCGCGCGTTTCGAGCTCCTTAGGGCAGATCTCGCCGATAACGCTGCTCTCACCCGCGCTGTGGAAGCCGCGGCACCGGATCGCGTTTATCACCTCGCGGCGCAATCTTCGGTCGCGGAGTCGTTCAAAGACCCTATCGGGTTTCTTCACAACAACGCCGCGTCCCTGGTGAACCTGCTGGACGCAGTACGCTCCGTCGCTCCTCGAGCGCGGGTGCTGGTGGTAAGCTCCTCGGAGGTCTACGGCCGCGCGACCGGAGAGGCGCCCATCGACGAGCACGCGGAACTGAGGCCGGAAAATCCGTACGCCGTCAGCAAGGCGGCAAACGACCTCTTTGCCTACCAGTACCATGCTGCGTATGGCCTCGACGTCGTCCGCGTCCGTCCATTCACCCACATCGGGGCCGGTCAGAGCGACCGGTTCGCCGTCTCTAGCTTCGCGCGTCAGATCGCAGAGATCGAGAGCGGCTTACGCGCGCCAGCCATGGAGGTCGGCAATCTCGACGCAATGCGTGACTTCACCGACGTTCGCGACATAGTGCGCGCGTACGAGCTGGCGGTGTTGAAGGGGGAGTCGGGGGCTGTCTATAACATCGGTCGTGGCGCAGCAGTCGCCATCGGCGGTCTCCTGGCGATGATGCTGAATCGGAGCCACGTGACCATCGAAGTACGAGTGGACCCCAATCGATTGCGCCAGGTGGATGCGCCACTGCAGGTGTGCGACGCCCGACGGTTCCGCGACCGGACCCACTGGGAGGCCAGCATCCCGCTCGACGAGACTCTGGATGACATCCTCGGGTACTGGAGGGCGCGGATCGCCGCGCTGTAGGAGGCGGGTTGCGAGTCCTGATCACCGGCATCACGGGGATGGCTGGGAGCCACCTCGCCGAGTTCCTGCTCGACCGTGCCGATGTTGAGATCTACGGCACGATGCGGTGGCGCAGCCGACTCGACAACCTGGAAGACATCCAGTCAGCGGGCCGCCTCAACACGATGGAAGGTCTGAACATCACCGATGGCGGCGAGCTCGAGCGCCACGCGCGCCGGGGAGCCGTGAACGTCGTCGAATGTGACCTGTGCGATGCCACGTCTACAGCGCAGGTCGTGGCAGCTGTCGCGCCCGATCGCATTTTCCATCTGGCCGCGCAGAGCTTCGTACCGAGCTCATGGAACGCGCCCGCGCAGACGATCCAGACGAATGTCATCGGCCAGCTGAATCTATTCGAGGCGGTTCGCCGCGCTGGCCTGCGGCCAGCAATCCACGTTGCCGGCAGCAGCGAGCAGTATGGCATGGTGCTTGAGAACGAAATCCCAATCCGAGAGGGGCATCCGTTTCGACCGCTCAGCCCCTATGCCGTAAGCAAGGTCGCCCAGGAGATGATGGCCTACCAGTACAACATGAGCTATGGCTTCCAGACCGTGGTTACGAGAGCCTTCAACCATACGGGTCCCCGTCGCGGGCACGTGCTCGTTACCTCGAATTTCGCGATGCAGATCGCGGAGATGGAGGCTGGGCTGCGCGAACCGGTGATGCAGGTCGGAGACCTCGACAGCAAGCGCGACTGGTCCGATGTGCGCGACGTGGTCCGTGCCTACTGGCTGGCCCTCGACCATTGCACACCGGGCGAGGCGTACAACGTCTCCTCCGGGCGCCCGGTGGCCGTGGGTGAGATGCTCGACATTCTTCGCGGCCTCAGTACGAAGCGGATCGAGACGCGAGTCGACCCGACCCGGCTCAGGCCCTCCGACGTGAAGCTTCTGTGGGGCGATTGCAGCAAGTTCCGCGCGACGACGGGCTGGGCTCCGACAATCCCCTTCGCCCAGACGATGTCCGATCTCCTCGACTACTGGCGCCACCGCGTAGCGCGGCTGCCAGCGCCGGCCCATCGATAAGATGGCACCCGCCAGGATCGAGTTCGGCACAGATGGCTGGCGTGCCATCATCGCCGAAGATTTCACGTTCGAGAATGTGCGGATTTGCGCCCAGGCTGTCGCAGAGTATCTGCATGAGCGCGACCTGGCCTCGCGGGGCCTTGTCGTTGGCTATGACACGCGCTTCGCTTCCGAACGCTTCGCCGAGGCCGTCGCCGAGGTGGCGGCCGCCAACGACGTCCCGGTTGCGCTCTGCTCTGCGCCTGCCCCGACGCCGGTCGTCTCGTACTCGGTCCTCGATCGGCAGGCGGGCGGCGCCGTCATCATCACGGCAAGCCATAACCCGGGCGAATGGAACGGCTTCAAGTACAAGCCGGAATACGCCGGCTCGGCCACTCCCGAGATTGTCGAATCGCTGGAGGAGCGCATCCGCCAGATCCAGAAGGCGGACGGGCACCTGAAGTCGATACGCCTTATGGAGGCGGAGAAACGTGGTCTCGTACAGCGTTTCGACCCCGCCCCACCGTACCTCGCACAGGTGGAGCGCCTGGTGGACCTGAAGCGTTTGCGAGAAGCGGGTTTCACGGTCGTCGCGGACCCGATGCACGGCGCAGGAATCGGTTACTTCAAGCGCATCCTCGAAGGAGGGGCGACCCGGGTCATCGAGATGCGCAACGAGCGCAACCCGCTCTTCCCGGGCATGCATAACCCAGAGCCGATTGCTCGCAACCTGGGTCCACTCTCCGAGCGCGTGCTTGCCGAGCATGCGGACCTGGGGCTTGCGACAGACGGCGACTCGGATCGCATCGGCATCGTTGACGAGCGCGGCGTGTTTGTGAACCCGCTCGATACGTATGCGCTGCTGCTACTCTACCTGCTCGAGGTGCGAGGCCAGCGCGGGCCGGCGATCCGCTCGCTGACGTCGACGGCGATGGCGGACCGTCTCGGCCGGCGCTTCGACATTCCCATCATCGAGACGCCTGTGGGGTTCAAATACATCGGGCCAAAGATGATGGAGCTGGGCGCGATTATGGGAGGGGAGGAGAGCGGTGGCTTCGGCTTCGCGGGACATATCCCCGAGCGCGATGCGATCCTTGCAGGTCTGTTCGCCCTCGATCTTCTCGTCCATCGAGGTCGACCCTTCTCCGCGGTGCTCGACTATCTCGTCGAGGTGGCCGGCCCATCGTTCTACGATCGGGCGGATGTGACCTTCGACGCAGCGGACCGCCCACGCATCCTGCAGCGCGTGGCCGAAGCGAACCCCTCGGAGATCGACGGCTCTCACGTCGTCTCGGTGAACGAGACGGATGGCAAGAAGTTTGCCCTCGACGACGGCACCTGGCTACTCATCAGGTTCTCGGGAACCGAGCCCCTCTTGCGGATCTATACAGAGACGACGAGCCAGGAGCGCGTTTCTCGCATCATCGCGGTCGGCCGCGAGATAGCAGGCGTCTGATGAGCTCTTCATCTTTCGCGCTCGACCTCTCGCTCGATCGCGCTGGGATGATCGAGCGGATCGTGGGACTGCCGCGGCAGATGCGTGACGCCTGGGCGCAAGCGAAAAGCACTGTCCTGCCGCCGAGCCACGCCGGCGCGAAGGCCGTCGTAATCTGCGGAATGGGCGGCTCGGCGATCGGCGGGGACATCACGCGAGCCCTCGTGGAGTCGGAGGTCGACGTTCCCATCGTCGTCGTCCGTGGCTATGAGCTGCCCGGGTTCGTCGACCGAGAAACCCTCGTCATTCTTTCCAGCTACTCCGGGAGTACCGAGGAGACGCTGGCGGCGTGCGATCGGGCGTTGGAAGTCGGGGCTCGAACGATCGCGGTGACAACCGGCGGTGTGCTCGGACAGCGTGCGCGCTCCGCCGGCTTCCCGCTACTCCAGTTTCGCTTCGAAGGACAGCCCCGAGAGGCCATCGGCTATTCGTCGCTCCTGATGCTGGGCGTGCTGACGCAGCTCGGTTATACAGGCGATTACAGCGAGCAGATCTCAGCGGCGGCAGACGTCCTCGAGCGCATGGCCGCCGAGTTGGGCCCATCAGCCGCCGATGGGAACGCCGCCCGTGGGCTGGCGACTCGCTGCGTAGGACGCATCGTAGCTGTCTACGGAGGCGGCCTCATGGCCGAGGTGGCCAGGCGCTGGAAGGGCCAGCTGAACGAGAACGGGAAGACCTGGGCGTTCTTCGATCAGCTCCCGGAGCTGAACCACAACGCCGTGCTCGGCTACCGCTTTCCGGAGGACGCCGGTCGCGAGCTGCTCGTGGTCATGTTGTCGTGTGAGGGTAACCATCCACGCATCAAGCTGCGCGAGCAGATCACGGCCGAGCTGCTCGAGTCGACCGGAATTGATGTTCATCGGGTCGAAGCCCGCGGCAGCACCCGGTTCGAGCAAGTCTTCTCCGCTCTCTACTTCGGGGATTTCGTAAGCTACTATCTGGCCCTGGCCAACGGGGTGGATCCTAGCGACAACAGCGCCATCGACCACCTCAAGGCCCGCCTCGCCCAGGGAGCGTAGGGCCGGAGAACTCGGTGACTCAGACCCGAACGGTGACGTGCACGCGATGCGGAGAGGTCGCCCCAGGCCTCTCGCAGCCACCGCTCTCTGGAGCCGTCGGCCAGCTGGTGTACGAGAATGTGTGCCAGGTCTGCTGGGCCGACTGGTTCGAGCAGTCCGTGAACGTGATCAATCACTACGGACTGAACCCGGCGCTCCGCGAGCATCGGGAGCAGCTCTACGACGTGATGAAGGAGTTCTTCAATCTCGCAAAGTGAGAGCGACGTTGTCACCCCCGACCTCGCGGCGGGCGCGACTGAGACGATCCGGCCCGGCGAAGAGGCGGAGGTCGAAGGTGCGCCCCCCACTTCCCCTCCGCAGTATTGGCTTCGCGTCCATGGCTACCCCGGTGACTTGACCACGGAGAGTGTGTACTACAGCGACTTTTACGACCTGGAGAGCGGACCTCTGTCGGGCAACCCGCGAGACAACCTGCGCGTCGGAGATGTCATCGTCTATTACGCGGACGGGCCGGCCAGCTTGTACGGCGTGGCCACCGTGGCTGGGCCCATAGAGGGCCCGTTCACGGATTTCCGTGGCGGCTCGCGATGGGATGTCCCGATCAAGCGGGAGGCCATAATTCGCGCGGTCAACAAAGCGCCCCACGCCGTCGGCCTGCGGCCTCCCAGCAACCGGCACTTTCTCCCCTTCGTACGGGACTACACGCACATCAGAGTCCCCTCCGAGGATGGCGCGTACCTCGTCGAGCAGGTTCGCTCCCGCGCGAGCGCTCGTGAGTAGCTGGCGACGCGCGAGCGGCGCCGGTGGCTCCGACGAAGCGCCTTCGAGTCGGCCCCCGGTGCGGAAAGCTCGCCTCGGTCGAGGTGAGCAGCTCTACGTCCTCCTGGCTTTCGTCTCCTGCTTCGCCGTGCTCGCCGTCCACCTGGCTGGGCGCTCCGTCGAGGACTCCGAGAAGAGGGAAGGATGGGCGATCCTCGCAGAAGGTCGGGACCGCCTACCTGGCGGGGATCTCATGCTCTCTGCCGTCGCCCGTGCCGCGGCCAATCCAGAGCAACAGGCCGTTGAGACGGACGCCGCGCCAGCGGCGCTGCCCGCCTGGGTGCAGGCCATCCGCGGTGCTCGGCTCTGGAGTGGCTCCGTGGAGAGCGATCCCGTTAACAGCGTGGGCCAGTGGCAGTTCCTCAGCGTCGTCGGTGCGGAAGGCGGCCGATTTCGCGTGCAGTTGTCTGCCCTCGAAGGCGGCTCCGTCGAAGGATGGATCGACCTCGAAGACGTGGGCCTCTCTGGTCCGCCGCCGCAATGGGTGCGGACGACGCGGCCGGCTAGCCTCTATACCAGCAGTGATGGTGTCGATAGCAGTGTCAGCGCGGCGGCCGAAGTTGACCTCATGGTGCTCGGCGAGGCTCGTGGCGAGCGATTGTTCGTTTACCTCCCCGTGGAGATCACATCGCGTCGAAGCGGCTACGGCTGGGTGGATGTCGACGCGCTCGTCCCCAGCGTACAGCCGCGAGATGGCGCGTTGCCGTCGCCCGTTTTTCGCGCCGTGCCAGTCGGTCGCCAGGGCCGCTATCGCGTTCGCATAGGCGATTCGATCGCCTCGATTTCCGCAACTCTCGGAATCCAGCGCGACGAGCTGGTCCGCATTAATGGCCTGGACCGCGCTGCTCGCCTGGTTGTCGGCCAGGTCCTGCAGGCACCCACCTCGGGCAGTGCGGGCCGCGCGGACGTGGCGGGCCCTCGAAAGGTCCGTGAGCTCTCCCCTGGATGGGTGAGCGCCGCGAACGCGGTTGTCGTCGATGGGGACTCAGGGCAGATCCTCTGGGCACGAGACGCCAACGCGCCGACGCCTCCGGCAAGCCTCACGAAGATCGTTACCGCCCTCGTCGTCCTGGACCACACCAACCTCGGCGACACCGTGACGGTGCATCTCGACAGCCGCCGCATGACGGACAGCACGGTGATGGGCGTGCACCCGGGCGACGTGTTGACCGTCGAGGACCTTCTGTACGGGCTGATGCTGCCGTCCGGCAACGATGCTGCGTTGGTCCTCGCTCAGCACGTAGCCGGCACCCGCGAGGGGTTCGCTGAGCTCATGAATGAGAAGGTCCGCTCCCTGGGGCTCACCGGCACGCAGCTCGCCAACCCGCACGGTCTCGATGCGGCGGGTCACGTCTCGACGGCGTACGACATGGCCATGCTGGCTCGAGAGGGGATGCGTAGCCCGATCTTTCAAAGTCTGGCATCCTCGCGCAGCTACGAGACGCCACGGGGCGGGGGATTCGACCTCCAGAATCTGAACCAGCTGCTCTGGCGCTATCGCGACGCCGACGGCGTGAAGATCGGATACACGCCAGCGGCCGGCCGGACGATCGTGGCTTCCGCCACGCGCGAGGGGCACCGCGTGTACGTCGCCGCGCTCAAGAGCAATGACATCTACGCTGACAGCGCAGCTCTACTTGATTGGGCCTTCGCTTCCTACGGCTGGCAATAAGCCCCGCCTGGCCTTGCTCAGGATTCCTCACCGAGGCTGCGTGCGGAGGCGACAATGAGGTCTACCGCCAGTTGACGATCGAGCCTTCCGGCGTTGACCGCCAGGTGGTAGTGGTCAGCGGATTCCCAATCCGCGTGGTACCAGTGCCGCGCGTACCGGGCCCGTGCGCCATCGAAGTCGCGAACGACTCGCTCCGCCTCCTGGACGCTCAGGGATTGATCCACGACCACCGCCTGGACCCGCACGTCGAACGGTGCAAATATGTGAACGTGCAGGGCCGCTGGGTGATTGCGCAGGACGAACTGGCTCCCGCGGCCGACGATCACGGCGTTTCCGGTGCGCGCGGCCTCTCGGATGACTTGCTCGATCACCTGGACGTACGCGCGGTTGGAGAGCTCCGGTATGTCGCCTGGTGGCTCGAGTAAGTCCGGAGGCGCCGACACATCCGGGTAGCTGACCCGGAGGGCGTTCACCAGCCGGGCGATGACGGTTTCACCCCGCTCGTCGTGCTCGCTTACGACGTCTTCGGGGAGGCCGAGCCGCTGTGCCACCTCTTGAATGAGCTCGCGGTCCAGGAGGTCGGCACCGAGCTGCTCGGCGACCAACTGCGCGATCTCGCCACCGCCACTCGCGTACAGCCGGGATACCGTAACGATGGGCACATTGTCCTCCGCGGGTTGTTTAAGCCCCCACGGTTACCGGCGCAACTGGCGTGCACCAGCCGCTGTAGTCTGTGCTATTCCCGCGAATAATGCTGTAGTAGAAGTCCATCAGCCGGCGCGTAATTGGTCCCTTAACGCCCGCCCCGATCGATCGCCCGTCGATCTCCAGTACCGGTGTCAAATGCGCGGCCGTGCCCGTCAAAAAGACTTCCTCCGCGCTGTATAGCTCCGACCGGGGGATCTGCCGTTCGATGGTCTCGATGCCGAGCTCCTTGCGGGCGAGCTCCATCACCGTGCTCCGGGTAATGCCAACCAGTATTCCCTCAGCCGGCCCCGGCGTAACGAGCTGACCCCCAGACACGACGAAGACGTTCTCTCCCGAGCCCTCCGAAACATTGCCTTCCTGCGTCAGCATGATAGCTTCGTCATAGCCGTTGTCGAAGGCCTCGGTTTTGGCCAGGGCGCTGTTGACGTAGATGCCCGTAACCTTGGCTCGCCCCGGGATCGACGTGTCGGGGACGCGACGCCACGACGAGGTGCAACAGCGAATGCCATTATCGGCGTCGAGGTACGCGCCAAACGGAGCCACGAAAATGTTGAGATCATCCTCCACGTCGTGGAGACGAACGCCAATGACCTCCTCCGATTTGTACGCGAGCGGCCGCACGTACACGTCCTCCGTGTAGCCGCTCCGCCGAACGAGCTCGGTCGTGATGTCGCACAATGCGTCGACAGTCTCGGAGATCTGGATGCGTAGGATGCGCGCGCTCCGCTGCAGTCGCTCGAAGTGATCGCGCATGCGGAACAGGTAGATCTGCTCGTGCTCCTCGTTCCAGTTACCGCGAATTCCTTCGAAGCAGCCGGTCCCGTAGTTCAGCGCGTGCGTCATGATGTTGACGTTGGCTTCTTCGAGCGGGACGATGCGCTTGCGGAAGTACGCGTACGGACCCAACCCTATCCTCTCTCTCGATCCGCGTGGTTTTTAGCGGTCAGCTAAGGCCCAGCCGCGCCGCGTGCGAATCAAACGATGCACCTCGTTGTAGACCTGCAACCAGAGATGGCGATTATTGTCGAACGTCAGCATGTCCGCGACTTCATCGTAGGGCACGCTCGCCGCGTCGATGCCGGCATGCTCAGCCCATTCGGGGCTGTCGGTGACGCGCATCAGATAGTAGACGACGTTTCGGACTTCGCCTTCCGCCTCGTAGGGCGCCGACCCGGCGAGTCGAGCGATTTCCGCTCGGACGCCGGTCTCCTCGCGAACCTCACGCACGGCCGTTTGCTCGGCGGTTTCACCCGGGTCGATCCAACCCTTTGGGAATACCCACTCCCCCCGAGCCGTACGGCGCAGCACAATCCGGTCGCGCCAGACGATTATACCCCCCGCCTGAACAGCTCCCGTCACGCTAACTTGCCACGTAAGCTCGGTTGCGACCGAGAGCTTTCGCTTGATACAGGGCACTGTCCGCTATCGACAGGAGCCCGGTGGCATCCGCGTCCGCTGGAGCCTGCCACGCCGCACCGATGCTAATCGTGACGTGCGCCGGTGGTTGCCCCGGCGAGATGCGAATCGGGGACCTGGCGACGGACTCGCGAATCTTCTCGGCAACGGGCCCCAGAGCGTCGTGATCGCAGCCAGGGAGGATCACAGCGAACTCTTCGCCGCCGTAGCGGGCGACCGTATCCGTTTGTCGGAGGCTGTTCACTATCGCCCGGCTGACGGTACGCAACGCCACGTTCCCTTTCGGATGTCCGTATAGATCGTTGAAATCCTTGAAATGGTCGATATCCGCCATGAGCAAGGCGATGGGGTAACGGAGGCGGCGTGCTTTTTGGATCTCCTGAGCGAGCGTCGTCCGGAAGTACCGGAAGTTGAAGATCCCCGTGGTTGGGTCGGTGATGGCAAGGCGCCGCGTCTCCTGGTAGAGCCGGGCGTTCTCGATAGCGACCGCCACCCCGTGGCCGAGTAGCTCGATGACGTGGAGATCGTGCTCGCTGAACTCTTCCGCCGAGCGGGCGACGATCAGTGATCCGAAGGCGCGCCCCCGCGCTTCGAGCCCGACCGACACGACCTTTGCATCCACGTCCTGCTCGGCCCGGATCACCGGCTGGAGCGAGGCCCGGCCCGCCTCGGCCGCCTCGTCCAGCGCATCAGAGAAGGCCGCGAGGGCGTCGTTGCCGCGTTCCGCGAGGAGCTTTAGCGCCCCACGCTTGTCCTCGACGTACACCCGACCAAGGGCGCCCGGAAAGAGCGCGGTGAGCCCGTCGAGGCTGGTGCGCGCCGCGCTATCGACGCTGCGGGCTCGCACCAGCTGCGTGGCGATCGCGCTGAGGACCGTCATCTGTTGCAGCCGCAGACGCAGCTCGAGATAAGTTCGGTTCAGGTCCTCTGCGTAGGTGACGAGCTGGGTGTGGACGTGTTGAAGCTCGCGGATCTGCTCTTCAAGCAGATGGACGCGGCTCGGGTCTGTTTCCGTTGTCATGGCCGATCTCGCGCGGCGTCGCGTGCGCGATCCCCGCGCTGAGTGGCGGGCAGAGGGTCCCCTACTCGTCTGCGGCTCGCGGCGTGGGGCCCACGCGCGAGAGTGTTCGATCGAGGGGCTCGTCGTCTTCGGGCGTCAAGCGCGCCCGGGTACGTTCGATGGCCCGCTCGACAATCGTGATCTCGCTGGCAAACGACATGCGCTGGCGTGCTTCGCCTTCCGGAACCCAGGCCACGAAGTCGTTCTCCCAGTCGTGGTCGTCCATGCTTCCACCGATGGCTTCTAGCAGGTAGAAATGCACCGTTTTGTGGTGCCTCGTCCCCCGCGTCGAGAACCAGTAGGTGATGTCCCCCAGGCGCTCGAGAATCCGGACGGAGAGGCCGGTCTCCTCTCGCACCTCTCGGACCGCGGTCTCCTCGAGCGTTTCACCCGGAATTGGCGTGCCCTTGGGAATGCTCCACCGCTCGGGCCGCGCGCGGCCGACGAGCACGACCTGCAGGCCGTTGGCGTCTACCTGGGTGATGACTCCGCCGGAGGACACGTCACGCACTGTCCTCACGCGTTGCGCCCCCTTCGCTGTTGCCGGGACATTCTACAGACCGCACCCTGCCGGGCAACAGCGAAGGAACTCGATTCAGAACTTGGTTGCCCACCACTTCTGGACGGCGAACACAACGACGAGACCGATAATCCCTGTGATGACGCCGAGTACGATGATCCCTCCCCAGTCCATGGGGTAATGAGAAGCACCGGCCATAAACAGTAGCATCGGGAAAGAAAGCGCGAAGTTCGTGCGTGATGCGTACAGGGCGATACGGCCCCACGACGGATCAGGCGGCTGGCCGGCGCGCATTGCGCCAATGATCTTCTTCTGATTCGGCCAGACGAACACCCAGACGTTGAACGCCATGATGAGACCGAGGATCATGCCGGTGAAGATGGTTTTCGCGTTATCGGTTGTTACGATGTCGCCACGCTGCCAGTAAAGGAGGTAGATGAGAACGAGGCCGGCAAGTACGGTGACCCAAGCTGCGTGTCGGAACCAGGCGAGGACGCGCGTTAGTAACGGGGGAATGACGGTTGGGCGAACGGACGCATCAAGCGAGGCCGCGAACCTCACGTTGACCAGGTTCAGGAAATACAGGAGACCGATCCAAGTGATGCCTGCCAGGAAGTGAATCCATCGAAACAGAAACATCCAGAACGCTTGGCCGGCAATATCGGGCATCGGAGCACACCTCTCCCTGATTTCTTTGCGGCGCGCCGGCCATCCTAGTCAATGTTTTCAGCCGCTGTCAATTTGTAGGGCATTGACGGACAAATCCTCTCACTTTCCCCCATGCGCGCAGTTCATTCGCTTGTCCACGGCGCAGGCGTTGCCGTAGAGTCGCGCGGCTGGGAGGGGCCAACCCCATATGACCCGCTTGCAGGCCCGACCACGGCGTGACGCGACCGATTCGGCCACCCGGCCGCCGCGACGCAACCCTCCGCAGGCGACACCAAAGTTCCTTCACCCCTTCAACCTCGCGTTCCTACGGGTAGCCTTTCGCCGCGTGCCCGTCTCGGTCGGTGTCGTGGTTTTCGCGGTGGTCGTAGCTACCCAGACGCGCTCCGAGACGCTGGCGACGGTACTCGGCTCTGCGATCGGCGTAGTCCTCAGCATCTGGGTGGCGCGGCGAAGCCCGAACGAGCGTAGCCCCTGGCTCGCCCTCGCCCTGGCGTTCCTCAGCCTCGGTGTCGGACGAATCGCCGCGGATGTGGTCGGTACCCGCACCGCGGTGCTCGCCGGTATGAGCCTTGTCGACCTCGGAACGTTCGGCTTCTCGGTAGGCGTTGCCATCTGCAACATTGCGTGGCCGGAGATCCGACGAAGCGCTCGCCGCTCTTTTGCTACTCTGGTAGATACCGTCACGCTCGTCGCGGCAGCCACGGTCTGGGGCTGGGCCGCGTTTCCGCCGCTCGGCATTCTCGTGCCGGCGGTAGCGGCGCCCGCGCTTGCTCGCTCCGCGGACCTACTCCTGCCGGTGATCGCAGCCTTCGTTGTTGCTCCTCAGCTCAACGCGCCGCGGCGTTCGTCGGTGCTCGCCCTCGCGGGGGGCGCTGCGTGCTTTCTTCTCGCCGAGGTTTTGTCGAGCCAGGAGATGGCGGTCAGCGGTGCCAGCGCTCTGGCCTCGGCAAGCCAGGCCGCTGGCTTCGGACTCCTGGTGGGTACAATCGTCTCCGCGCGACCGACGCGAGAACCGAGCGAGCCGCTCGAAGACTACCGAGCCCATCCCCCGTTCCCGGTTCCAGGCATCCTCGGGGTCGTGGCTCTCATCGTCGCGGCCATCTGGCTGCCTCGCGTCGGGCCTGCAACCCCGGCGCTGCTCATCGCCCTCGCCGTATGCCTCGGCGTGCGTGAGGCTCTTCGTGTCGTCGAGCGGAGGAGTTCGAGCGAGCGCCTCGCCGCCTCGCTCGGGCTGGAGGCACGGCTGCTTACCCTCCAGTCGCACGTTGGCCCAACGACGGCGCCCCGTGTCGCGCTGCGCCATTCATGCGAGCTTGGTGTAGAGGTATTGAAAGCGGACGCCGCGCTCGCCTGGTTGGCCGAAGGAGATGAGCTGGTACTTTCGGCCGTGGCGCCGGAGCGCCGGGAGTCGCTCATCGGCCGCCGTCTCGCCGTCAACGACAGCGAGGCCCTGGCTTCACGCGTGTTTCGTGCAGGTGCCCCGGAAGCGTGCTCCGCGGCAGAGCCAGGGCTCAGAGTCAACCGCTTCTTGTCGACCGTGCTCCACGCGGAGTCGCTGTTGGCGGTGCCCGTCACCCATGAAGCGTCCGTCCGTGGCGTGCTCGTGCTCGTCCGGGAGAGTGGCAAGCCTCCCTTCGCGGCTTTCGACCAGCAGAAAGCGGCACTCATTGCCGGACAAGCGGCGGCGACGCTCCGTCGCTACGAGCTCTACGGTGAGCTCGAAAGCCAGCTCAGCGAGACGACCCTGGTGCACCGCTTTGTCGTGCAGGCGGTTGCTGCCCGCACCGTAAACGACGTGGGCTGGCACGTGCTCGAATCGATCCGGTCCCAGCTGCCGTTCGAACGGGGCTCGGTCTACCTGACTGATGGTGGGCCTCATGGCGGCTTCACGCCCATTGCCCACTTCCGCAGTCGGGCCCGCTCAGGCGATCCGGTGCCTACAGAAGGAGAAAATGCACGGCTCAGCATCCCGTTGCGCTGTGGCGAGCGGGCTATGGGCCATCTGGAGCTCCATCGTCCCGCTGAGCGGCCCTTCACGCCTTCCGAGAGCCGACTGGCTCAGGCCATCGCGCAGCAAGCGGCAGTTGCTGTTCAGAACATCCGTCTGCTCGAAGAGTCGGGCAAGGTGGCTACGTATCGCGAGCTCGACCGGTTGAAGACCGAGCTCCTGAACAACGTCTCGCACGATCTCCGCGGCCCGCTCACGAACATCAAGGCCTACGCCAGCTCGCTCGTCGAGTCCGGGCCGGATCTCGAGCCGGACGAGCAGACGCTGTACCTGCGGACCATTGAAGAGGAAGCCGACCGCCTCAAGGACCTGCTCGAGCATCTGCTCGATCTGTCGCGGATCGATGCTGGTGCCCTGCGCGTTGACTTGCAGCCAGTGAGCCTCCCGCGCATCGTGCAACAGCTGATTTCTAGCCTGCAGCGGCCCGAGTTTCGCTTCGAGTCTGCGATGCCAGACGATTTGTTCGTCATGGCTGATGGGCGGCGTCTCCGGCAAGTGCTCTCGAACCTGCTCGAGAATGCCGTGAAGTACTCGCCCGACGGAGGCCTCGTAAGAGTTACAGCGTCCGAACGTCAGGGCGAAGTCGAGATCTCGGTCTCCGATGGAGGCGTCGGAATCCCGCGCCATCAGTGGGACCGCATTTTTCGCCCTTATCAGCGCGCGGACAGCGGGAAAGCGCAGGACGTCGCCGGGAACGGGCTCGGCCTGGCGATCTGCAAGGGGATCGTGGAAGCCCATGGCGGCCGGATCTGGGTCGAGAGCGAGCCAGGCGCGGGGAGCACGTTTTCGTTTACAGTGCCGCGAGCGCCTGGAGGCGTGGGGTCGGCGGACCTGCCCGGCGCGGGGGCTGGGGTCTAGTCGATCGTGTCCAGCAATAACGAGCTCTTGAGGTGAACATGCACGCCAAGAGCACAAAACCTACGTGCATCGCCCTCGCCGACGACGACGCCCGAATGGTGCGGCTCGTACGCAGCAACCTCGAGAAGACGGGGTTCCGCGTCGTCACCGCTACCGATGGGCCTGCGACGATCGAGCTTGTCGAAGCCGAGGACCCGGACTTGCTGGTGCTCGATGTCATGATGCCGGGCATGGACGGCGTCGAGGTGCTTCGTCGTCTCCGCGAGTTCACCTGGCTGCCCGTAATCATTCTGTCCGGCCGGGATGAGGAGACGGATATCGTCCGGGGCCTCGAAGCGGGAGCCGACGACTACGTCACCAAGCCGTTCGCGCCCCGGGAATTGCTCGCTCGCATCCGCTCCGTGCTGCGGCGAGCAAGCTTTGCCGCGGATGAACGACACCCGTCCGTCCTGAAGAATGGCCCGCTGACGATCGACTATGCCCAGCATCTGGTGACCCTTGCCGGACGGGAAATCCCCCTGACGCCGACCGAGTACCGCCTGCTCGCCTGCCTGGGACAGAATGTTGGGCGGACCCTCACTCAGGAAGACATCTTGCTGCGCGTTTGGGGCAACGGCTACCAGGACGAAGCTCATCTCCTGCGTGTCAACGTTGCGCGGCTGAGAGGAAAGCTCGGGGAAGACGCGGACACCAGCCGATACGTGGTGACCCGTCCAGGCGTGGGCTACACGATGCCGAAGCTCGAGGATGGCGTAGAAGCCGTCTGACCCGGCGCTCGATTGGAACCGAAACGCCTGTTCCGTCGTGACTCTCCTGTAATGGTAAGACCCGTGACCGATACGAGGCTGTGACCGTAACCCGCTCAGAATCCCGCGAGTAGACAGAAGAGGTCGAAAAGCGGGGGCGGGCGGATCACGAGATTTGCGAGTGATCGGTGGCAACCGAAGAACTCTCGTTTCGCATGCGGCCGGCAACCCCGCAGGACATCGCGGGGATGCGCCAGCTCGGCGCCTCGACCCTTTCGCACCCGGATGGTAAGGGCCGCAAAGAAGGGCACCGGGGCGCCGTCCAGCGCGGTGAGGTGGTGCTCCTCGAGCGCTACGACAGCAGGATTCGCGATTGGCGGATCTCAGCGTTCGTGGACTGGCACATTCGCGTCGACGACGTGCTCACCCTCCGCGACGCTGGCACCGAGGGCGAAGTCCCGCATTCTGGGATGGTCAAGCAGCTCGTGATGGAGCTGATCCGGTCACTGTCGCCCGTTGAGGCCACCCTCAAAGTGCGGGTGGACGCCGCCGACTGGAACGAGCTCATCCGTGGCATCGCCGGTTTCGCGCTGGAAGGCAGCGAGTACCGGCGCCCGCACTGGATCAACGTGTGGCAGTGGACACGGGAGTCGGCAGCGCAGGCGGCGCGCACCGGCCGAGCTCCGCAGTTCCGGAGATGAGCGCGGCCGCGGCCAGCGTCGACCACGGCCTGGGGGAGGAAAGGTGCTGGCTCCAAGCGGTGTAATCGCGCACGAGCTCTCCGAGACGGTCGATCACTTCCTGAGGCATATGGCCAATCAGCGGCGAGCGGCGCCCAACACGGTGTCGGCCTACCACAACGACCTGACGCAGTTTCACGATTACCTCGCCTCGTCGGCGCCCTCCGGCAGTCGCAACCGCATCGTGGGCCTGGAGGACGTGGATGCAGGCGCCGTAGCCGGCTTCGTGCTCTACCTCCGCACCCGCGGATACTCGCAGGCAACGATCGCCCGAAAGGTCGCGGCGGTGAAGTCGTTCTTCCGTTACGCCTCGGAGGCGGGGCTCGTTGTTACCAACCCGGCGCTCGCGCTCGATTCGCCCCAAGTGCATCGGGCTGCGCCTCAGGCGGCTCAGCCCGCGGATGTCGAGGCGTTGCTCGAGGCCGCGGGCTCTCGCGAGACACCCGATGATTTTCGAAATCGCGCGATGATCACCCTGCTCTACCACTCGGGTATGCGGGTGGGCGAGGTTGTAGCGCTGGATGTCGGCGACCTCGATCTCGAGCAGGGGAGCGTACGCTGTCGCGGGCGAGCGGGCCGCGTCCGATCCATTCCGATCGCACTCCAGGCGTGTGAGTGCCTCCGCACCTACCTCTCGGATGGCCGTCCGTACCTGGCTCGCGGCGAAGGCGAAGAGAGCGACGCGCTCTTCCTCAACCACCGTGGCACCCGACTCACGCGGCAGGGATTCTGGCTGATCATGAAGGATCGCGCGCGGCAGGCCGGTATCGGCACCCAGATTACGCCACACAGCTTGCGGCACTCCTTCGCCTTGCACCACCTGGGGAGCGGGACGGCGTTGCGCACCCTGAAAGATCTGCTCGGTCACGTCAACATCTCGACCACGCAGATCTACGCCCACGCCAGCGGTCGGAGCCGGGCGCCCTCTTCGGAGTAGGCCTCTTCCCGGAATTCGCTAGCCCAGCGACCCGCAACTCGGAGCCACGAGGCGAAGCCGAGGGCGACGAATTGCGAACTTCTAAAATGAAACCGGTGCGCGGCCGCGGCGTCGCAACACCGGAGGTTGCCCATGGGCCGCGCGGCGCGCCTGGCCCTCGCTGCACTCGTCTACCTTGCTGCGGCGTCCGCGGCGCCAACCACCGGCGCCCAGCTTCAGCCTCACGTCGCTCCAGAAGAGACGGCGAGGGCGGTCCAGTCAGCCTCTGCACGGTCCCGCGACCTCTTGGAGCTCGCTCGCCTCTATTCGGACCTCCCAAGCCAGCCTCGGGTCGTCAATGCCGAATCGCCCGACTACCAGCAGGGTCGCCTCGACACGTTCTGGATCGCACGCCAGCGCCCCGCTGACCACTTCCGCTCGGAGGCAGTGCTGCAGCATGTCGGCCGGCATGCATACTGGTACGTCGAGACTGGCTTCGCCGTCTCCGATGACGCGGTTCGGCAAGCGGCGGAAGTCTTCGACACCCGCGTTTACCCGAGGGTCCGCCAGCTCGTCGGGAGTGAGCCGTTTCCGGGGATCGACAATGATCCGCGAATAACGATTTTCAGCGGCAACGTGCCGGGAGTGGCGGGCTACGTCACGTCATCCGACTCGTACCCGCGGTCGGTGCATCCCTACTCGAATGAGCGTGACATCCTTTATCTGAACCTCCACGCGATTCAGATGGGGAGCCCGGAGTACCTCGCCACGCTTGCTCACGAGTTCACCCACTTGGTCCACTGGAACACTCACCCGAGCGAGGACACGTGGGTGAAAGAAGGGCTGGGCGATTTGGCCATCACGCTGGTGTTTCCCGAGCGGCGGCTGGCATCCAGCAGCTTCGCGGCGGTACCGGACCTGCAGCTAACTTCATGGTCGGACGGAGAACCGGGGTCCGACCCCCTTCCTGCCCACTACCAGCAGGCGTCGTGGTTTCTCCGCTACTTCCTGGATCGCTTTGGGGAGGATGCGTTGTACCCGCTCCTCGCCCGCGAGAGCCATGGACCCGCGAGTGTGGACGCATTCCTCGCCGACCGGGGGGAAACCTTCGCGGACCTTTTCGGCGAATGGGTCGTAGCCAACGTTGTCGGCGCTTCTGCAAATCAAAGCTTCAAGCCCTATGCTGCCGGCCAGCCGGATACTCCACGGATTCAACGGCTGGAGCGGCCGCAAGCCCTCGCCGCCAACGTGGCGCAGTTCGGGACCGACTACTACGAGCTCCCGGTTGCCTCTGGAACCGCGATCCAGTTCGCCGGTGAGACTACCGTTCCCGTGGTGGGAACGACTCCCTACAGTGGCCAGGGTATGTGGTACGCGGGCCGCGTCGACTCCTCAATGTCCTCGATGACCCGGCGATTCGATCTCACCGGCGTCGGAAGCGCAACGCTCTCGTACAGCACGTGGTTCGACATCGAGAAGGACTACGATTTCGCCTACGTTTCAGCATCGCGCGACGGCTCGCAATGGACTCTCCTCGAAACTCCGAGCATGGCCCGACCCAACCCGACAGGCAACAACCTCGGCGTCGGCTACACGGGCCGAAGCGGTGGGGCCGCGCGCCCAACCTGGATCGAAGAGAGCACCGACCTCTCACCATACGCGGGCGGGCCCGTCTGGCTGCGATTCAGTTACGTGACCGACGACGCTGTGCTGAACGAGGGCATTGTGCTGGACGACATCCGAGTCGATTCGCTCGGGTACCTCGATGGAGCGGAATCAACCACTATCGATTGGGACCTCGCAGGCTGGGCTCGTGTGGGCGGGCTCCTTCCCCAGACGTGGGCGCTCCAGGTCGTGCAATGGACCCAGGGTCTCGCCGAAACAGAGAGATTGCAGGTCGATGCCTCCGGGCGCGCAACATGGTCAGCCGCGGCTCGCTCTCCTGACCGCGCCGTTCTCGCGGTGGCCGGGACGGCCCCCGTGACCCTTCAGCGGGCGCAGTACAACCTCGACGTTACCCCCTGAGGTCCGCCCGGGCGGCGCTCGCTCGTCTGCTATCATGCGCCTGAGGCCCGCCAGGATCGCGGGTATCGTGCGGAATACGACGGAGCAAGGGAGCTTCATATGGATGTGCTGGTTCCGGCGCTGCTGGTGATAGTGGCGGCCGGGGTTGGGATCGGGGGCGGATTGGTGCTCAGTCGGCGCGGTGCGCTGGGGCGCGCGAGCCTCAGTCAGGCCCAGCTGCAGGCCGAGCAGGTCGTCGCTGAAGCAGAGGCGAAGAGGAAAGAGCTTCTCGTCGAGGCCAAAGAAGAAGCCATCAAGCTGAAGGTTGCCGCGGAAGCCGCCGTTCGGGCACAGGCGGCGGAGGTCAAGGTTGAGCAGCAGCGGCTGCGCGGGAAAGAAGAGCAGCTCGACCGCAAGGTGGATGGCCTCGAAGCACGTGAGCGTCGCCAGCAGACCCGTGAGCAGGAGGTCGAGGGTCGAGCGAAGGAGCTCGAAGAGCTGCGCGCCGGGGAGCTGAAGGAGCTCGAGCGGATCGGCCGTCTTTCAACCGACGAGGCACGCGACCAATTGCTAGCCCGCGTCGAGAGCGAGATCAAAGAGGAGGCGTCGCGGCGGGCGCGCCTTATCATCAATTCGGCTCGCTTGAGCGCGGACGAGGAGGCCCGTCGCCTGATTACGCTGGCCGTGCAGCGCCTGGCGGGCGACCATATCGGAGAGACGACCGTCACGAGCGTGCCGATCCCGAGTGAAGATATGAAGGGGCGCATCATCGGCCGCGAAGGCCGCAACATTCGAGCCCTCGAGGCCGCGACCGGCGTGGACTTGATCATCGACGAGACGCCTGACGCCGTCATGATCAGCGGCTTCGATCCGGTACGACGGGAGATCGCTCGAATCGCGCTGACGAAGCTAGTCGCGGACGGACGGATCCACCCCGCTCGCATCGAAGAAGTGGTTGCGAAGGCGACCCAGGAAGTCGAAGAGGGGATCCTGAAGGCTGGGGAAGAGGCGGCCCTCGAGGCAGGCGTGCACGGGCTGCATCCCGAGATCCTGAAAGTCTTCGGGCGGATGAAGTACCGGACAAGCTACGGACAGAACCAGCTGCGGCACTCGGTCGAGGCGGCGCAAATCGCTCGCATGCTCGCCGACGAGCTGGGCGCTGATTCTCACGTCGCCCTGCGCGCGACGCTGCTCCATGACATCGGCAAGGTCATGGGCCACGATGTGGAAGGGCCGCACCACATGATCGGCGCGGACCTGGTGAAGCGTTTCGGTGAGTCCCAGAAGGTGTACGACGCCATCGTCGAGCACCACGACAGCGACCCCGAGACGGTGACGATCGAGGCGGTGATCGTCCAGGCGGCGGACGCCATCAGCGGCGCGCGGCCCGGGGCCCGCCACGAGAGCGTGGAGAACTACATCAAGCGGCTCGAAGCCCTCGAGCAGGTGGCGAACTCGTTCCCCGGCGTGGAGAAGAGCTTCGCGATCCAGGCTGGGCGGGAAGTGCGCATCATCGTCAAGCCGGACCAGGTTGACGATCTCGGCTCGATCCGGCTGGCCCGCGACATCGCGAAGAAGATCGAGGAGAGCCTGCAGTACCCGGGCCAGGTGCGAGTAACCGTCGTGCGGGAGACGCGCGCCTTCGAGATCGCGCGCTAGCAATTATTCGGAGCGCGTCGTCGCGATCGTCTGAGCAGGGCGCTACGCCTTGACGTCCCACTGTTCGACGTTCCGCGCCTGGGTCGAGCCCAGTTTACGGGGGCCGACGTTCAGGAGCCGATCGCCGATCACGGTGGTGTCCATGTCGTAGAACAGCCCGAGCACGATCACCTGGTCGGTCATGTGATGGATGATGTCGCCAAAGGCTGCCGCACGCTCACCCACCGGGATCGTCGTGAAGTAGCCGGTCAGGAGCGCATCGAACTCAGGGTTGATGTAGCGCGTCCGGTTGGTGCCCCGATAGCCGTTCTCTGGCAATGGTGTCTGGGCGCTCGGGTGGCGCTTCAGCCCGTCCCGATCGGCGGAGTTCCGAACCAGCTCGACCCCCGGGAAGATCGCCCGATATTCGGGGTCCTGAGCCTGCTGGCGAGGAATGACGAAAGTCTCGGCGCCGATGCCGACCCGCTGCCAGTAGTCCGCGACCGTAAGCATCGCTTGCTGGTTCACGTCGCTGGTGATCGTCCGAATCTCGACCGAGAGCCGCCGGCCGCCGGCCTCGATCAGCGGGCCGTCGGGCTGGCGTCCCAGCCCCATGGCGTCGAGGATCTCGCCCGCCCGCCGTGGGTCGTACGGATAGCGAGCGACCCGATTGGCGACTGCCTGGAGCTCGGGCGGCTCCGAGGGCGCAAGGTAGCTGTGTACCACCGAGCTGAGCCCGAACATCAGGCTGTCGGAGATCGCCTCCCGATCGATGGCGTGCAGCAACGCTCGCCGAAATTGCGGTTCGCCGATGATGGCCGGGTTTGGCGTCAATAGCTGCGGGAAGATCTGGATGGCGCTGGCCGGCATCGATTCGACGCGCCCGAGCCGCCATTGCTGTTTCACTTGCAGCGCCTGTTCCAGGGTCAGGGTCTTCCCGAAGGTCACCTCGATGGCGCCGGCCAGGATGTTCGCCACGAGCGTGTTCTGGTCGGGGATGAACTTGACCTCGATCAGGTCGACTTTCGGGCGGCCGAGCGGATAACGGTCGAAGGCTTCCAGCAGCAAGTTGCTGCCTCGGTTCCACTCGCGCATCTGGTAGGGGCCCACGCCGACGAGTAGCCCGGACCAGTACGGGATCTGGGTGAAGGTCGCTTTGTCGTCGAGGTATGCGCGCTCCACCAGGTGCGCCGCGAAGTTTTCTTCGTTGAACGCCGTGTCCGCCTCGATGTAGGGCTGCTTCCAGCGGATGACGAAGGTGTAGGGGTCGGGCGCGTCCATGGTCTCCACCGACCGATAGGCGGCGTTCGGCCCAAACGGGACCTCGGGGTCCTGCCGGGCCCGATGGGTGAAGACCAGATCGGCGGCTGTGAATTGCGTGCCGTCGTGCCAATAAACATCTCGCCGCAAGGGCCAGGTCGTCTCCATCCGCCCGTCGGGCAGGACCTTCCAGAGCCCGTTGTCGATCGTCGGCACCCGTTCCGCCAGGATCGGGCGGAGCCGACCCTCCTCGTTGCCAATCGCAAGGCCGGGATTCGTCAGCTCCTGGATCACGTCGAGGCCTGGCTCGTTGGCGACGTTGATCGACCTCGCGAGGACGGGCGGATCGGCCTGAATCGCGGCGGTGATCTTCTTCAACGTTTGAGGACTGAGTGCCGAGGACTGTGCGCCAGCGCCCTCTCGCGCAATCGGCGGAGCGCAGGCGGTGACCACGATGGCGATTCCAATGAAGAACGTAAAACTCGAACGTTGCAACGCCTTGGCCAAAGCTGCCCTCACCTGGCCTCTCCGCCCACGGTGGAGAGGGGATTTCTGCTCAGAGCTCGCTCCCTCGTCCCGCACGACGATGCGCGAGCTGCGTACTCAGCTCTTAGGGAGCAAGTCTCGCCAGTCCGCGCCAGCGGGGATGGTCGCCGTTAGCATGTGACACAGGTTGCCGATGCGGTTCTTCTCCGGATCGCGGAAGATGCCGGGCGGGTCCCGTCCCTCCTGGACGTCGCGAATCGCCTTCAGCAAGTAGCGCCGCAGCTCGATGATGTGCATGTCGGTGTGCCCTAGGTGCTCCTTCGTCCGATCGGTGATGGGACCCATCGTTTCGGTGACGCAGGCATCCTGCGTGTGGTTGCCGGCGTCGATGCCGCAGTAAATCTCGCCCGACTTCTGGCGCGTGCGGTCGATCAGGTAGTCGTTCTGCAGGTTCATCAGCTTGCGGAAACCGGGGCCGACCTCGTGGCGCTGCGCTCTACCGTAGGAGCCATCCGTCGTCTGGTCCCAGTACGTCTCGAAGTCGTACCGCCAGTTGGTGTAGTCGTCCGCTGGCACCTGGTAGATCGTGTGCATCGCCTCGTTTACAGGCGTCCGGCCCCGCGGCGTGTTGCCGATGCACGGCATGAGGAAGGTGTTGGTGCGGACGAAGATCTGGTCGTCGTCGACCGGATACTTCGTGACCGCGCGCACGCCCCAATCGTTCACCTCGATGTCCACCGACGCGGGCCGCTCTCGCGCTGAGCTCTGTTCGGCGGTCTGCCCCACGGCGATTCGGCCTTCACCATTGCGCGGGGTTCGTATTCGCTTATGCAGGTACGCAGAATGGATGCTGTCGTTGTCGCCCTCGAGGCACTGGAGCCAGTTGCATTCGAGGAGGAACTTGCTTCCCACGTCGACGTGGTCGGCAGGCAGCGTCATCCAGGGCAGATCGGGGAGCGGCGGCATCTTCTCCCTGGGGCCCATGTAGGTCCAGACCATCCCGTTCTTTTCGATGCACGGGTAAGCGGGATGCTTCACGTGATGTTTGATCATGCTCTCGGCTGGCTCGGCGGGCGTGTCGACGATGTTGCCTTCGATGTCGTATTTCCAGCCGTGGTAGATGCAGCGCAGTCCACACTCCTCGTTTCGTCCGTAGAAGAGCGAGGCGCGCCGGTGAGAGCAGTTCTCTGCCAGGAGGCCAATCCGGCCGTTCGTGTCGCGAAAGGCGACAAGGTCCTCGCAGAGCAGCTTCGCGCGGACGGGAGCGCAGTCAGGCTCGGGCAGCTCCTCGGAGAGGAGAGCGGGGATCCAGTAGCGACGGAACAGCTCACCCATCGGCGTCCCCGGGCCAACGCGAACCAGAAGCTCATTCTCCTCTTTGGTGAACATGCCCTTTCCCTCCAAACACGTGCGCATATTAGCTCGCCTCGTCGTACCCGTAAATCCCCGGTATTCCCTCGGATCGAGCTCTATTGGCGCGACTGAGCCGGTGCTCAGGCGCGCTCTTCTTCGAGGGTGGGGCCGCCGCGCACGGCAACAGCCGCCGGCTCGACGACCTGACGCTCCATCAGGAAGAAGTGCTGCACGAGGCCGGCGATGCCGCCGCCGATAAGCGGGCCGATCTAGTAGACGAGGTGGTTTTCCCACATGCCGGAGGCGAGGGCAGGGCCGAACGTGCGCGCGGGATTCATCGCCGCGCCCGTCAGCGTCCCGATCGCCATGATATCGAGGGCGACAGTAAACCCGATCGCGAAGGGAAAAACCGATTGGGGTGCGCGGCCGTCAACCGCCGTTCCAAAGATCACCGGTACGAGGAAGAACGTGGCCAGTCCACGCCGCTGGAAGGGAATTTCCACAAGATTTGACAGGAGCTCCATTCTAAGCTAAAAACGAGTCCCGAATTGAGTTGCGCCGCATCCAGCAACTAGCCAGAAGGAGAAACGAAATGCCCATGTCGAACCAAGACTGGTGGCCGAATCAGTTGAACCTGAAGATTCTCCGCCAGAACTCTCCCCTGTCAGATCCGATGGGCAAGGATTTCAACTACGCCGAGGAGTTCAAGACCCTTGACCTGGATGCCCTGAAGAAGGACATCGAGCAGGTGATGACGACGTCGCAAGACTGGTGGCCGGCCGATTACGGCCACTATGGGCCGCTCTTCATCCGGATGGCGTGGCACGCCGCAGGCACGTACCGTATCCACGACGGCCGCGGCGGCGCATCCCGCGGCACACAACGCTTTGCGCCCCTCAACAGTTGGCCCGACAACGCGAGCCTCGACAAGGCGCGCCGCTTGCTCTGGCCGATCAAGCAGAAGTACGGCCGGAAAATCTCGTGGGCCGACCTGATGATCCTTGCCGGCAACTGTGCCCTGGAGTCGATGGGATTCAAGACGTTCGGCTTCGGTGGCGGGCGC
>Ga0184637_10000459_pt1 | contig 30403 bp, 25 predicted proteins | sample PLM3_127_b2_FD_133143 | JGI IMG/M metagenome (GOLD analysis project Ga0184637, IMG submission 133143) | Groundwater sediment microbial communities from an aquifer in East River, Colorado, USA - PLM3_127_b2 | ecosystem: Environmental > Terrestrial > Soil > Riparian zone | place: USA: East River... | reverse complement strand
GAAGACGCGCCAGCTGTCCGTGTTGAGCTCAGGCAAACCTTCGACCAGATAGGGACGCGGCGTTCCACGGTCATCCAGGGCGGCGATCTCGGCGTTGACCATCCGCCTGATGAGGTACAGGTTCTGTGCGATGGGTTCTACGGACCGCGCGGCGACGGTCGCGGGCTCAACGGGGATGGCGACCTGCAGCAGGCGCGACTCGGCCGATGCGGGTGGGGCCTCCGCGGCGCGTTCGGGAGGAGCAGCCGGCGCGCAGGCAGTCACCAGGGCCCAACAGAACGTGGCGACGATCCAAGTCCGCTGGCTCATGCTTTCAGCCGCCCGCGCCGACGCCACCCGGATGGAGCGCGTTCCACTCGTCTTCGGTCATATCCGCTTTGGTGTGCTCCATGTCCCAGCCGGCGAGAGAGAGGTCGAATCGGTTGCCCTCGGGGTCGATCGCGCCCAGCTCCGCGTAGCGGCCATCGCCGGGCTTCGCATACGGGGGATCGACCTCGGCGGCTTCGAGGCGCCGCCGGATCTCTTCCATATCTTCGATCTGAAAGCCGAAGTGGTTGATCCCCCTCCGAGATGGGTCTCGCGTCTGAAGTAGGGCAACGTTGAGCGTGCCGTCGGACATGTAGACGTGTGGGCCCTGACGCCACACCTCATGCATCTCGAACACTTCGGTGTAGAACTGGGCGAGCTGAGCGGGGTTCTCGCACATGATCGCGAAGTGGCGGATCTTCGGCATGGTTCCTCCCAGCGAGCGTCACCGCGACCGTGATCGTCACAGCAGGGCCAGAATACTCCATCGCTTTCGCTGTCGCTCACGGCTGGGGGCGGGGTAACAATAACGATGAGGAAACTGGCATCATTGACGAATCATGAATGGCTGCGGGACGTGGATTCGAACTACGATTGACTGATCCAGAGTCAGCCGTCCTACCGCTGAACGATCCCGCAATAGGCGCGGCGCCCGAAGATCATACCATCCGTCAGAAGCCTACACCCACGCCGGCGCCTTCGCCGGCACCGCCTCGCGGGCGCGACGCATGAGCTCCTTCACCTCCTCGATGGCGGGCCGTAGCGGTCCGCGTCGTCGATCGCGTAGCCCTCGTCATACCGGGCGCGATAGGAGGTGCTCGGCTGCAGCTTGTCGGGCGGCGTCAGGTGGATGATGTCGTTAAGCTCGGCATCGCGGAACGTGTTCATAGGGTCGCCACCGGACTCGGCAACCTTGATCTGCTGGTCGAGCAGGCGGCGGAACAGGATGATGCCCGAGTCGGACGTGCCGAGCTTCTCCTTCGATCGGTCGGTCATCTCGCCCTGGGTCCACCACGCCGCCATGTCCTGCGCGAGAACGTAATCCAGGATCGGCGTCCCGTTCTCGTCGTGGGTGGGCACGTCGAACGATGGGATCACGTCCTGCCGCGGAGCTTCGACACCCGCCGGCGCGCGATACACCTGGTACGAGATGTGATAGGTGCGTGTGTCGTCCATTGGGATGCGGAACTGGGACTCGCTGCGAACGTCGCCCTCCGCGCCGATCGTGTAATGCGGGAAGAGCATGTACTTCGCCTCGCGCACGGCGTCGGTCTTCGCGCCGAGCGCCCGCGAGTATTTCTGGTACTTTCGCACGCCATACTCGCTGATCTGGAACTCGAGCGTGAACGGATCGGGGCGTGCGCCGGTGTAGGCACGATGGGTCGTCTTGTCGGCCGCACGCTCCTCCAGCAGCCCCAGCCGCTCCAAGGTGTAGCGGAAGAGGTGCCCGTGGAGATAGATGCCGTGCGCGGGATCGAGCGCATTCTCCTGGCATTGCAGCCAGTTGCAGTTCAGGATCGTGATGCCGATCTGACGCACGCAGTTCGGCCAGACGAGGATGTCCCAGCGGGGGAGGAGCGGCGCGGGCTGGGGCCCGAGATACGCCCAGACGAGGCCGCCGAGCTCTTGCACCGGATAAGCGATCATTCGCACCCGATCCTTGAAGGTGCTCTCACGAGGCTCGAGGGGCGTTTCGAGGCACCGGCCCTCGGCGTCATAAAGCCAGCCGTGGTAGGCGCAGCGCAAGCCCACCGCCTCGGGGATCCCGATCTCCATCCCAGTGCTGCGATGAGCGCATTTGTCCTGGATGAGCCCCAGGTTGCCGCTCCGATCGCGATAGAGCACCAGGTCCTCGCCGAGGATGCGGACCTTCTTCACGGGGTTCTGGAGCAGGTGGTCGTACGGAGCGATCGGCTGCCAGTAGCGGCGCATCAGCGTGCCCATCGGCGTGCCCTGCCCGACGCGGCAGAGCCTCTCGTTTGCCTCTTTGCTGAGCATTCATCCTCCAGTTAGTTGCCAGCCCCTATTGCAAGCTTCGTCCAGTGTCCGTGTGCGTGCCATCCGTTGTAAAGCCGGTGATCTCGTAGTCTGAGGCCAGCCCTTCCGTGCCGACGACCTCGGGCGAGAACGGGCTCTCCAGGTAGCGAATCTTCACGTACTGGCCGTCGGCCGACGGCTCGATAACCTCCGCCGTGGAGCCGTCCTCCAACTGGACCCTGGTTCCGGCGGCAAGCTCGCGAATATTCATATCCGTTCCTCAACGCGATGTGTGGTAGCAATGCCACCACACACGATGCCGACCGGTCAAGAGGAGTGTGCTCGAGCGGCCAGGGTGACGCCGCCGACGATCAACAGGCCGCCCGCGATCTCGATCGGCCCCACCCGCTCGCCAAGCAGCAGCGCTCCGGATACGGCGGCCACGAGCGGAAGAAGGTTCAAGTAGGTAGTGGCGCGGGCAGCCTCCACGCGAGCCAGACCGTACGACCACAGCCAGTAGGCGAGCGCGCCCGCGAAGATCGCCAGAGCGAGCGTGGCGCCGACGCCTGACGGCGTCAACCTCGGCGTGACGAACGCCAGCTCCGCGACGCCCAACGGAACACACAGTAGGCCGCCCCACACCAGGGTGGCTGCCGTAATCGCGCCAGGCCCCGCCTGAGTGCCGAGGCGTCGCACGTAGACGGAGTAGAGGCCCCAGATCAGCACCGACCACACGATCAAGAGATCGCCGATGAGTGACCCTTCGCCCGCGAATCCGGTTCCGCCGACCAGTACGACGACCCCGACGAAGGACAGCGCAATGCCCGCCCAAACGGGCACGCCGGGCCGCTCGCCGAGCATCGGTATGGCAAGCAGCGCCGAGACGGCCGGGATCGACGCCTGGATCACGCCCGCGTCGGTGACGCGCGCGTACTGCAGCCCGACGTTGAAACCGAGGTAGTAGAGAACAACGCCCAGCAGCCCGAGAATCAGCCCTTGGCCGAGCGAGAGCGTGCCGCGAGTCGCGATGAAGACGGGCACGTAGAACACGGCGGCTAGTAGCACGCGCACGGTTGCCATCTGGAAGGGACCCATGTCCTGGAGGGCGATCTTCGTGCCGAGGTAGGAGAGGCCCCAGATCAAAGATGCGCCGAGCAGCGCGAGGTGCGCCTGCAAGGGGGCGCCTACGATCCTCGTGCGTTCACGAACGGGCCAGGCGGTGGACCGCGGTCTGCAGCCGACGCACGGATCGCTCGCGGCCAAGGACCTCCATCGTCTGGAACAGCGGGGGCGTGGCAGTCTTGCCAGTGACGGCGATTCTGATTGACATAAAGAGCTGGCCCGCCTTCAGGCCGAGCGCGTCGGCCAGCTCACGGTAGGGCGGCTCGAGCGCATCGGCAGCGAACGGCTCGACGTTGGCCGCGAGATCCGCGCCGCGGCTAAGCGCTTCGGCCGTCTGCTCGGGCGTCACGCCGCGCTGGACCAGCAGGGCAGGGTCGTAGTCGACCTCGTCAGTCAGAAAGAAGCCGGAGAGGTCGGGCGCCTCGGACAGGGTGCGCAGGCGATCCTGGAGGAGGGCAGCGATCGCTTCGAGCTGTTCGTCGGAAACGCGATCTGCCGCATCGCCCAGGAACGGCCGCATCCGCTGTGCCAGCTCGGCGGGCACCATCTTCCGGATGTAGATCCCGTTGAACCAGTCGAGCTTGTCGTGGTCGAAGATCCCACCCGCCGGGCTCACCCGATCGAGCTCAAACCGCTCGACCAGCTCGTCCAGCGAGAAGATCTCCTCGTCCGTCCCCGGCGACCACCCGCACAGGGCAAGGTAGTTGATCAGCGCCTCGGGAAGGTAGCCAGCTTCCTGGAACGCTTCGATGCCGGTCGGGCCGTGCCGCTTGCTGAGCTTCTTGTGATCTGGCCCGAGAATAGCGGGCAAATGCGCGAACGCCGGCGGCTGCCAGCCAAAGGCCTGGTAGAGAAGCGTATGTCGAGGCGTGCTCGAGATCCACTCGTCGCCCCGCAGCACGTGCGAGATCGCCATCAGATGGTCGTCGACCAGGTGCGCCAGGTGGTACGTCGGGTAGTCGTCGGACTTCAGGATGACGAAGTCGTCCAGCACCCGGTTCTCCCACGTCACGTCGCCATGGATCACGTCGTGGAATGTCGTCGAGCCCTCGAGGGGGATCGCGAACCGAACGACGTGCGGCGTGCCAACGGCCTCGCGCTCGGCGCGCTCGTGTGGACCGAGGAGCCGGCACAGCCGGTCGTAGCCCGGCGGCTCCTTCCTCGCCTGCTGCTCGCGGCGCAACGCGTCCAGGCGCTCCGGCGAACAGTAGCAACGATAGGCTTTGCCCTCGGCGACGAGCCGCTCGACGTGCTCGTGGTAGATCGGGAGTCGCTCGGACTGAACGTAAGGGCCGTATGGCCCACCGCGGCGTGGGCCCTCGTCCCAGTCGAGGCCAAACCACTCGACGGCATCGAGCAGCGCCTCCTCCGCACCGGGCACGAGGCGCTCGCGGTCGGTGTCCTCGATGCGGATGACGAACTTGCCGCCGTGCTTGCGGGCGAACAGCCAGTTAAAGAGGAAGGTCCGGAAGGTGCCGATGTGGGGTAGCCCAGTCGGGCTCGGTGCGATGCGAACGCGAACGGCTGGCTGAGTCATGGCCTGCCCTCCCGACTGCAGTCTGACCGACGGGGTCTCTGCGTGGTCCTTCGGTAGGGGTCAGGCTTGCCTGACCCGCCCCGCGAGCCGGAAGCGGTCCAAGGAGCAGGTCGGAGGTTACGCGGGCGAGGCAAGCCCCGGCCCTACGGTCGGTCGTAACCCCTCGATCACTCGCTCCAATTCGCGCGGCAGCTCCGCGACGAAAGTGCGCTCCTCCTTCATCGCTGGCGAAGTCAGCGTCAACTCCCGCGAGTGGACGAACTGCCGGGCGAGGCCCTCCGGTGGGCGCCGCCGGCCGTACGTGCGGTCGCCGGCAACCGGGTGGCCGATGTAGGCGAAGTGCACGCGCAGCTGGTGCGTGCGGCCGCTGACGAGCCCCGCATCGACGTACGTGTAGCCCAGGAGGCGCTCCAGGACCTGGAACTCGGTCCGAGCCGAGCGCCCATCGGCACGCACGGCCATCCGCTGGCGCTGGAAGCGGTCCCGCCCGATGGGCGCGTCGATCACGCCCGCATCTTCCTCGATCGTCCCATGCACCAGCAGGCGGTAGCGCTTCCGCATCTCGCCTGCCTGCATCTGGCGCTGCAGCGCGGCAACCGCCGCCGGCGTCTTTCCGACGACCATCACGCCCGAGGTCTCCTTGTCCAACCGGTGGACGATGCCGGGCCGCATCTGGCCGGTGGGATCGAGCAGCTCGGGGAACCTGGCGAGCAGCCCATGGACGAGCGTCCCCGTCTCGTTGCCCGGTGCCGGGTGTACCACGAGTCCCGCGGGCTTGTTGAGAACGATGACCACCCGGTCCTCGTAGAGGACGTCCAGCTCGATCGTTGGGTCGGGATCCAGGAGAGCATGCGGTGCGATTGGCTCGATCGCGAGACGATTGCCGGCGCTGACCCGAGTAGCCGGCTTGGCCTCTGCCCCGTTCACCGTTACCCCGCCGGCGTCGATGAGCCGCCTCCACTCGGAGCGCGAGTGCTCGGGGAGGTACTGGGCGAGGTATGCGTCCAGTCGCATGCCGGTCCCGTAGGGGGCGACCTCGTGCAACGCGGCTTTTGGAGACGCGGCGATAGGCGATCGGTTGGGGGCGTGCCTTTCTCCGCGTCTCCGCGTCGCCGTGTCCCCGCGTCTAACGCTCACGTCTCCGTGTCTCTGCGTCTCAAAAGCCCCCCATGTTGTTGCCATACATCCGCGGCGGCGCATCGCCACGTCCGCGCTCGGGCGTCCGCATCAAGTGGAACGCCAGGATGCAGACGCCGATGACGATCGCAGAGTCGGCCAGGTTGAACACCGGCCACTCCAACGGCACGTCGGCCGTTCCCGAGCGGCGCAGGGCCACGTCGATGAAATCGACGACGTAGCCGTACCGCACGCGGTCGAGCAAGTTGCCGATGGCGCCGCCAAGCTGCAGACCGAGCGCGAGGTTCAGCATGACCCCGCTGACCGGGAAATAGCGGTAGCTCGCCACGATCACGGCGATGACGCCGATCCCGATGACGACGAAGAACACGGTCTGGTTCTGGAGAATGCCGAAGGCAGCACCCCGGTTCGCGACGTACGTCAGGCGTAGGAAGTCGCCGAAGATCGAAATCGACTGGTCCGGGGCCTGCGTCAGGTACGTCTGGGCCAGCCACTTCGTGAACTGGTCGGCGACGAGCACGCCTGACGCGATGATGACCGAAGCCAGGAGGCGCCGGATCAGGCGGTTCGCGGGGCGGCTGGCGGCTGAAGTCGCCGTCGGGTACACGACCTGAGCGTCATCAGCCATTCGAAGAATTCCTAATCGTCAGACCAAGCGGCTCGCCCTCCACGTCGCCTTCCCAGCTCAGCTCACGTGAGACTTTGGACGTTGGACTTTGGACTATTTCGGTGGCGCCTACTTCGTCACGGATGTGCGACCCGTGCGCCTCGAAGACCGACTTCATCGTGGGCGAGACAGTCTCGTAGTACAGCACGATTCGGTCCTCGACGCTCAAGCCAGCCTCGCGTCTCATCATCTGGACGCGGTGTACGATCTCCCGGGCGAGCCCTTCGGCCCGGAGCTCGGGCGTTATCGATCGATCGAGGGCGACCGCCAGGCCCCCCTGCCATTGCAAGTCCTGGGCGACAGCTCGGTCCTCGAGGGGCTCGAGCGTGATGCTGACCTCGTCGCGGGCGAGGACCTCGCCGTCGACGCGGACCGAGCCGTCCTTCTGGATGGTATACGCGCCGGCCTGAAGCGCTCGATTGATCTCCGGGAAGCGGGATCCCAGCCGGGGACCGAGCAACCTGGGGACCGGGCGGGCGACGCGCCGCGCGAACGATTCGACGTTCTGAGCGACCTCGACGCGCTTCACGTTCAGCTCGTCGGCGATCTCGTCGATGAGCTCATCCGAAAGGCGCACGTTGCCCAGCTCACCGGCGACGGTGATCGCAGCAAGCGGCTGACGAACCCTAATGGCAGCGTCGTTCCGCGCTGCGCGCCCGAGCGTCACGATCTCGCGGGCCAGCTCCATCTCCCGGAGCACCGCGGCATCGGTTTTCGCGGCATCCGGCTCCGGATAAGGCGTGAGATGGACGCTCTCGGGCGCCGAGCCGTCCCATGAGCGCACCACGTTCTGATACATCTCCTCGGAAAGAAACGGCATGATTGGGGCCATGACGCGGGCGAGCGTGACCAGACATGTGTGCAGCGTACCGAGCGCGGCCTCTCGGTCGGATGGCTCCGCGGCGCGGGCGAAACGACGCCGACTCCGTCGCACCCACCAGTTAGAGAGATCGTCGACGAACCGGTCGACGGCCTCCACCAGTGCGGCGACGTCGTAGCTCGACAGCCGGTCGCTCGCCAGAATCACCAGCTCGTTAAGCCGCGTCAGAATCCAGGCGTCGAGGCGTCTTCGAGGACCGGCCGGCGGGACCGAGCCATTCCCCGAACCCTTAGCGCTGACCCCTGACCCTTCTGGCGGTCGCCACTCTTCGACCTCGGCGTACGTCACGTAAAAGCTGTAGACGTTCCACAGGGTGAGCAGCTTGCGGCGGACCTCTTCAGCAGGTCCGTAGCCGAAGAGCAGATTGCTCTGCAGGTTCTGGCCCGCGTACAGCCAGCGCATCACATCGGCGCCCATGCGGTCCGCGGCCTCGTCGAACCAGATGGCGTTGCCGAGGCTCTTGTGCATCGGGTTCCCGTGCTCGTCCAGCAGCTTCTCGTAAGTCAGCACCGCCTGGTACGGCGCGCGGTCTTTCAACGCCACGCTCATAAAAAGCATGCTGTAGAACCACAGCCGGATCTGCTCCCGCATTTCCGACACCCAGTCCGCCGGGTACCACCTCGCCCATTCCTCGGGGTCCTTCAGATAGCCGGCGCCCAGTGTCGAGAAGGGGACGATGCCTGCATCCAGCCAGCAGTCACCGACCTCGGTGACACGCTTGATCTCGACGCCGCAGTCCGGGCAGCGGATGTGGACGGCGTCGATCCACGGGCGGTGCAGCTCCCGCACCTCTTCCATGCCCGAGGCGGCCAGCTCTCGAAGCTCATCCACACTGCCCACGACGGTGAGCGTCCCGCACTGTGAGCACGGATAGAACGGGAGGGGCAGCCCCCAGTATCGCTTCCGCGAGATGCACCAATCGCCCATGTTGGTGAGCCAGTCCTCCATCCGCTTGCCGGCGGCGGGAGGCGTCCACTCGACGGTCCTCGCGGCCGCGATCATGCGCGGTCGGATCTCCTCGGACGAGATGAACCACTCGTACACCGTCCGGAAGACGATCTCCTGGCCACACCGCCAGCACGTCGGGTAACGGTGCGTGATCTGCTCCGTGCGGTAGAGCATTCCCTTTTCGCGCAATGAGGAGAACACCGGCTCTGCGACGTCGCGGCTGTTTATTCCGGTGAGGGACCCGAAGCCGGGGTAGTAGTCACCATTCTCGTCGATGGGAATGACGACCGGCAGGTCGTGGACTTTGCTCAGCGCGAAGTCCTCGGCACCACACCCCGGAGCGATGTGGACGATGCCGGTGCCCTCTTCCTCCCCGACGTCCTCCCAGGGCACGACGCGGTGATCGACGTTCCCCTGCGCCTCGAGCTCGTCGAACGGCCCGCGATAGCGCAGGCCGACGAGCTCGAGGCCCTTCACAGTGCCCAGCAGCTGGGACTGAGGACTGAGGCGCTCGGCGACCTTTGCCGAGAGGTAGTGGATGTCCCCGTCTTCCGCGACGCGGGCGTAGTCGAGGTCGGGATGGACGGCGAGGGCGACGTTCGCCGGCAGCGTCCAGGGGGTCGTAGTCCAAACCAGCAGATGCTCACGCTCGCGCCCAACGATCGGCAGTTTCAGGTACACGGAGGGGTGCGTCACCTCGCGGTAGGAGTCCGTACCGACCAGCTCGTGTTGAGACAGCGACGTACCGCAACGCGTGCACCAGGGCATCGTGTTCCAACCCTTGTAGAGCCAGCCGTCGGCATGACACTTCTTCAGGAAATGCCAGATGTGCTCGATGTTGTTGTCGGACATCGTGTAGTAGGAGTTGTCCCAGTCCATCCACTGCCCGAGACGGATGGACTGCTGAGTGATGACGTCCGCGTACGTCATCACTCGCTCGCGACAACGCTCGGCGAAGTTATCGAGGCCGTATTCCTCGATCTGCCGCTTCGAGTTCAGCCCCAGGTCTTTCTCGACCTCGACCTCGACCCAGAGCCCCTGGCAGTCGAAGCCGTTCTGATACCGTTGGTCGAAGCCCTGCATCGCCTTGAAGCGCTGATAGATGTCTTTGTAAGTACGGCCCCAGGCGTGGTGCACACCCATCGGGTTATTGGCCGTGATGGGCCCGTCGATGAAGGAAAAGCGGTCGTTCCCTCGGTTACGGTCGACGAGCTGCTGGAAGATGCGTCGTTCTTCCCAAAAACGGAGGATCTCGTGCTCCATGCTCGGAAAGTCGACCTTCGGGGGAACGGGCTTGTACAAGCGGACTGACTCCGGGAGGGCAATGTTTACATAAAGAGTCTCGTCCCGATGCGGGACGAGACACGCACGCGGCTCTCGTCAGGAGGGCCGTGGTTGAGTTTAGCAGACGGCGCAGCCCGCACTCCTGGGCTGCGGCGGCTTGCTGCCGCTCGCAAATCCCGCGCCCAGCGACGTGTCCGTCAGAGACCGGCTGCCGGCACGCACAGCGCTGCTACGGTAGGGCAGATGTTGACATAAGCTGTGCTGGGTTAAGCCCAGAACTCGGCAACCCGGCATGAAAAGCCGGGTAGGTTGGGCGAGGTCAGCAGGTCCTCCTGCTCCAGCGTGGCTTCTAGCCGCAGCTCGGCCTGGGAACGCCGGTAGACCTGGACGGTGTGGTGCTGCCAATCCACGATCCAGTACTCGTGGACGCCCTGGCGCGAATAGAGGTTGAGCTTCAGCTCGCGATCCCGCCGCTCGTTGATCGAACCTGGAGACAGCACTTCAACGACCAAATCCGGCGCCATGCGGAGGTGGCCGCCCTGGTCGACCGCGTCTGCGAAACGGTCGCGCCGGATCCATATAAGGTCGGGAATCACATCCTGGTCTGGCGCGAAGATTACCCCCGGTGCGGGAATCGTCCGTCCGAGAGCGGCTCCCTGATCCCAGCTCTCCAAAAGGAACGCGACTCTGTGGCAAGTCAGCTGGTGTCCCACCTCAGGCGCTTTCGACACGTACAGGTCTCCGTCGATGATCTCGTAGCGCACGCCCTCAACATCGGGGAGCAGCTCGAGGTCGCTAGACGTGTAGCGGAGTCTGGCCACAGAAGCCTCTTTGGGTGCCGTGCTCACATGCCCAGTATAGCCGGCTAGCTGAGCCACGACCGGAGAACGCGTCTTCCCGAGTGAAAGAGATAAAGATAATGTGAATTATCTCTACCGTAGGGTACGCACGGTTCCCCGACTGCGAACCATGATCACTCCCTAAGACGCGCGGCAACCTGCTGCACGCTGGATGCGACGCCCTCGACCATCATGTAGCCGGGCTGCTTGTAGGCATCGCCAACCATGAGCAGGCCGGGGATCGGCTCCTGGTCGCGGTAGTCCTGGCCCTGGATGGCGCGGTTCACGGGCCAGGCGGCGCGAAATGCGCTGGTCCGCACGACCCGGCAGTGGCGGTCGAACGCGGGGCCAAACACCAGGCGCAGGTCCTCGACAGCGAGCCGTCGCTCCAGCACGAAATCGTCGCTCATCGGCACCTGGAACGTATCGAGCATGTGCATGCCCGCTGGGGCAACTGACGGCACCGCGTTCGAGACCTGGACGACGCCGCTGATTCGTTCGGTGTCGAGGCAGAACATGATGCCCCGATGGCCGATGAGTGACCGATCGCTGAGGACGTGGAGCTTTAGACCCGCGGCGACGGGCTGTCCCACTTCGACCGGGAGGCGGCCTCCGCCGACCAGGAGCCTTGCCGTTACGTCAGGTCCCGCGTCGGACACAACAGCTCGGGCAGAAACCACTTCCTCGCGTCCCGTCCGGCGGTCGCGAAACCGAACGCCGCACGCTCGACCGGCCTGGGGGTCGCGGAGGACTTCGATGACCTCCGTTGTCGTGCAGATCTGGCCGCCGCACGCGTTGATATGCGACGCAAGCTGCTCGACGAGCGCTCGACAGCCGCCCACCGGAACGCACGGCAGCCCATGGCGAGCGATGTTCCAGAAGACGGCGCGCATCTCTTCATACGAAATCTGGTTCGGGCGGATGCTCAATGCGAAGTGGCTGAAGCGCTCGAAGAGCTTCCGTAGCGTCTCATCGCGCGTCCGGCTCTGAACCCAGCCCTCGAACGTCGAGAACGTTGTCAGGCTCGGTCTAACTGCAAGCTCCGCGAATATGCGGATCATGTCGCCCTTCGCGCGGGCCCCCAACAGTTCGAGGACGTCGAGAGGCGTTCGCCAGACGACATGACGCCCGCCCGCGAATACGGATGCGATGACGTCGCGCGGCACCCCTTGAAACGGTTGCCCGATCGAGGCCATGTAGCGCGCCAGGACGCCACCGGTTCCGTGCGGCACGAGGTGCAATGCGCCGGTGGTGATCTCGCAGCCATCCTGGTGGACCGTTGTGAAGCGGCCCCCGACGTACGGCATCCGCTCCAGCACCAGCACCGACTTCCCGGCGTTCGCGGCTGTCGCCGCGGCCAGCAGGCCGCCAAGGCCCGCCCCCACGACGACGATGTCGTAGGTCGGAGCCTCTGTCAGAACGTCCCCCGGATGTGGTCCACGTCCAGCGCGGCCTCAGTTTGGCGTCGGACGTCGTCGACCGTCGTGTCTGCCGCGATCTCGCGGAGCCTCAGGCCGTCCGGCGTTACGTCGATCACTGCGAGCTCCGTGATGATCGTCTTCACGACCCTCGCGGCTGTGAGTGGCAACGCGCAGCGCGGGACGACCCGCGACTTCCCCTCTCGCGTGGTGTGCTCGACCGCCACGATCACTCGCTTCGCGTGGATGGCGAGGTCCATCGCGCCGCCCACGCCATTCACCAGCTTGCCGGGGACGGTCCAGCTCGCGAAGCTGCCCGTCTCGTCGACTTCCAACGTCCCCAACACCGCTGTATCCAGGTGCCCGCCCCGCACCATCTCGAACGCCTCGGCGCCACCGAAGAAAACCGCGCCGCGCACGACACCGATCGTCTCGCGGCCCCCATTTATGAGATCAGGATCGACCCCGGCCTCCTTGGGATAGTCCCCTACCCCCAACACACCCGTTCCTGCATGAATCATTATGTCTAGTTCTAGCGGGATGTGGCTCACCGCTCGGCTGGGGATGCCCATGCCGAGGCTCACGTACTCGCCCGCGTCAAGCTCTCGGGCGATTCGCCTGGCAATGCGATCTCGGGGATTCGAGGAGGAGGCCTCGTCGTCGTTACGGAGGGCGCGAATCTCGACGCGCTTCTCATATGAAACCCCTTCGATGATGCGCTGCACAAAGATCCCAGGCGTCACGATGGCTTCCGGGTTGAGCGCCCCGGCCGGCACGAGCTCCTCGACCTCGGCGATCGTCGTCCGACCCGCCATGGCCATCACGGGGTTGAAATTGCGCGTCGTCTTCCGATACGTCAGGTTTCCGACGGCGTCGCCACGATACGCTTTGATCAGCGCGAAGTCGGCGGCGAGGGCACGCTCGAAGGCGCAGGGGCGGCCATCGATGGTCCGAATCTCCTTGCCCTCAACCATAGCCGTCTCGGCGGCGACCGGCGCGTAGAAGCCCCCGATCCCAGCGCCGCCAGCCCGAACGCGCTCGACGAACGTGCCCTGGGGCAGTAGCTCGACCTCGAGCTCGCCCCTCAGATAGCGACGCTGCGCGTCGTCGTTCCCGCCGAGGAACGAGGCCACCAGCTTCCGGACCTGGCCGCCAGCGATGAGCGACCCGACACCGTAGTCTTCGCTCCCGGCGTTGTTGCTGATGAGCGTCAGATCGCGAACGCCTCGCTCTTGGAGAGCCGCGATCAGGTTCTCAGGGATCCCGCACAGGTGGACGCCACCCACCATCACGGTCGCGCCGGCGGGGATGTCGGCGATCGCGGCCCGAGCGCTTTCAGAGATAGTTGGCATTGACCGCGATTCTAACGCGGGTCTAGCATAGCCACGGTTCGCGAGTCGGAGGAGAATCAACGATGGCCGAGATCGTCGGATGTTTCGCCATGTCCCACGCGCCCCAGGTCATGATCGATCCCGATCGTTGGGAGCTCATCAACAAGCCGCGGCCGACTGCGCCGCTGGCCCCGGAGCTGCAGAACCTTAGCCTGGAGACGAAGTGGGAGCGTTGGAAGCGCGTTCGCGCCGCGATCGATCAGATCCGGGAGCGGATCGACGAGCTGGCGCCGGACGCGGTCCTCGTTGTCGGCGACGACCAGCACGAGAACATGACGGACGACAACATGCCTCCGTTCACGATCTTTATCGGGGATGAGGTCGAGGCTAGCGTCAGCCTGAAGTACCTGGATCAGACGCCCGACCAGAACCGCACCCGCTACGCCGTGGACTCCGCGCTCGGTCGCCACCTCATCGGTGATCTGATGGAGAGTGGCTTCGACCCCTCCTACTCACACCAGACGCGCTACGTCGGCGGCCTCGGCCACGCCTTCGCCCGCGCGCTGAAGCTCGTGACGCCCGAAGCGCAGTTCCCGATCATCCCGGTCATGGTTAACACCTACTACCCGCCTGCACCGTCGGCCAGGCGCTGCGCCCAGTTCGGCGAGGCCGTCGCATCGGCAATCGCGCGGTTTCCCGAGGCTCGACGCGTGGCTGTTCTGGCATCCGGCGGGCTGAGCCACACGAGAATCGACCTCGAGATCGACGAGACGTTCATCGACGCCATCCAGCGCAATGACCGCGGCCAAATGGAAGCGATGCGCAGCGAGGACCTGGTCGACGGCACGTCCGAGATCAGGTGCTGGGTCGTCGCTGCGACCGCCGCTGATCGCCCCGCCAACGTGCTCGCTTACGAGCCCCTCCCCCGCGTGCCTGAGGGCAACGGCGTCGGCATGGGCGTCGCTGAATGGGGCGCATGAGATGGCAGAGGGCGAGGCCGGCCGCCGCGGAGCGACGATCATGCTTCAGCAGTTGGAGATCGGCACGAAGCTGCGACTCCGCAACGACGCGACGGGCGAGGTCGTAGGCAACCCCAAAGACGGCTCGTGGATCTTCCTTAAATACGAGACCTCGCCCGACCCGTCTGAAGTCGGGACCGAGGGCCTCGTCTTCGCCGACGACGTCGTCGAGATCCTGGACTAGTCGCCGATGGCGACCGCGACTGAGCTGCGCACGGTCGGCCGCACGGTCGCGAAACCCGATGCCTGGCTGAAGGCGACGGGCACCGCGACGTACGCGGGTGACATCCGCCTGGCCGGCATGCTCGAGTCGCGCGTGCTGCGCAGCCCCTATGCGCACGCACGGATCAACTCCATCGACACATCGGCGGCGGAGGCGCTGCCGGGTGTGTTCGCCGTCGTCTGCGGACGCGACGTGCCCGAGCAGCGCATTGGCAATGGCATTCGCGACCGTCACGCGCTGGCCCGCGACAAAGTGATCTACGTGGGCGAGCCGATAGCCGCCGTCGCGGCGGTAAACGAGGAGACCGCGGCGCAGGCCCTCGAGCTGATTCGCGTCGAGTACGAGCCGCTGCCGGCGGTGCTCGATCCGCAAGAGGCGCTCGCGCCGGACTCGCCCGTCGTTCACCCCGACCTCCAGCACTACGAAGGGGCCGACGAGCTTGGCGAGGGCAACGTGCGCAGCCGGATCGTCCACGAGGCCGGCGACATCGCCTCCGGCTTCGGCGGGGCGAATGTCGTTATCCACGAGGCCACATATCGCACCCCGCGGCAGAGTCCCGGAGCCACCGAGCCGCACGCCGCCATCGCCCAGGTTGACCCGTCTGGCAGGGTCACCGTCTGGGCGAGCATCAAGGCGCCGTTTCGAGCGCGCGAATGCACGGCCGACACCCTCGGCATCCCGCTCTCCCACGTCCGCATCATCTCGCCCCTGATCGGCGGCGACTTCGGCGGCAAGGGCGGCGGGTTCGTCGAACCCATCGTCGCGTTGCTGGCGCGTAGGGCCCGTCGACCGGTGCGGCTGGCGCTCTCGCGCACCGAAGAGCTGACCGCGATGCTGTGTCGGCCCGCCTACATCATCAAGCTGAGGATCGCTGCGCGGCGGGACGGTACACTCGTCGCGCTCGACGCCGATATGCTCTGCGATAGCGGGGCGGTGGACGACTACGGCCCCGATCGTTTCACGCGAGCGGCGAGCCTTATCGGCCCCTACCGCATACCCCACGCACGGGTGGTGATGACGGCCGTCTACACCAACACGTCGCCGACGGGCCACGTCCGCGCCCCGAGCGGGCCGCAGTACGTCTTCGCCCTCGAGTCGCACATCGACGCGATGGCCCACATTCTGAACGTGGACCCCTTCGAGTTTCGGCTGAAGAACCTGCTGCACGATGGGGAGCGGGTGCCGACCGGGCGCGGCGTGTTGTCGAACTCAGGGCTCGAGGAATGCATCGCCCGAGCGCGGCGGTGGATCGAGGCGCTACCAGCGAAACGCACGAACCAGGGCATCGGCGTGGCCATCTCGAGCTGGTCGATGGCGCCGAAACCCGTGCGTGTGGAGAGCGCGGCCGCGGTAAAGATCGACGTCGACGGCAGCGTGGTCGTGCTGAGCGGCGTCTCGGATCAGGGTGGTGGCCAGTGGAGCATGGTCGCGCAGGTCGCGAGCGAAGTGCTGGGCGTGCCGATGGACCGGATCAGCGTGATCGCGGCCGATACGGACGCCACTCCTTTCGAGCTGGGCACGAGCGGCAGCAACATCACCTACCGTGTGGGTACGGTGGTTCGCCAGGCCGCCGAAGATGCGCGGCGGAAACTGCTGCGCGTCGCGGCCGAGCTGCTGCAGGTCGACGAGGAGGAGCTGACGCTCCGGGATGGCGAGGTCCTCGTCGAAGGTGACCTGAGTAAGAAGCTCTCGATCGCGTCGGCCGCCCAGGCTGCGATGGGTGCGCCGGGTGGCGCCATCATCGGCACGAGCACGCCGACCCGCGAGGAGGAGATCCGCGCCCACGGCGAGGAGCAAGCTCGCATCGTAGACACGCCGTCTCTCGCCTGTCACGTCGCGGTCGTCGACGTCGACGAAGAGACCGGCCGAATCGACGTTCGTCGCTATTTCGCCGCGCACGACGTGGGCCGAGCCCTTAACCCGCAGGCTTGCATCGGCCAGATCGAGGGCGGTGTGGTGTTCGGGCTCGGCTACGCGCTCAGCGAGGAGCTCATCGCCCGCGACGGAGCGAACGCGAATGCTAACCTCTGGGAGTATCTGCTGCCGACGGCGCCCCACGTCCCCGACCTGGCGGTCGAGCTGGTCGAGTTCCCTTCGACCTACGGCCCGTTCGGCGCCAAGGGCATTGGCGAGTCGCCATGTATCGCTGTCGCGGCAGCGGTCGCCAACGCCCTCGCTGACGCGACTGGCATACGGCTCACCGAGATCCCACTGACGCCTGAGCGGGTTCTGAGCGCCATCAAGGCTCCGGACGGACCCTAAGCGCCGGTGAGCGCCAGAGTGCGAGTCGGATTCCTGCTATGCTCCGATTTACTGACCCTTTCGGAGGGAGTAAACGAACCAAGTGGCTGCAGGTCCCCGTCTCGGAATCGTTCGCCGCTGGTGGTGGCTTGTGCTGCTCGGCGCGGCCCTGGGCGTCGGAGCGGCGCTCATCGCGGTGCGCTCGGTGGCCCCCCTCTACCGTGCGACGAGTACCCTCTTCATGATCCCGCCAGGCGAAGCCTCGCTCAATCAATCCTTCGCCAGGACCTACGCGCAAATGGCCGTCCACCCGGTCGTGTTGGAGCAGGTCCGCGAGATACTGGCGCTGCCGACGCCGGCCGGGCTCGAGAGCATGGTGACTGCGCGCCCGGTTACCGACACGCAGCTGGTCGAGATCGTCGCCCTCAACAGCGATGCCGTAGTGGCCCGCGACATCGCGAACGCGACCGCGCAATTGTTCATCGAACAGCAAGCCACGCTGCTGCCCGTTGGCCCGGCTGGGCCAGCCCTGCGCATCGGCCAGCTTGCGTTCACCCCAGAGCAGCCGATCGGACCTCAGACGGCCCCGGCACTGTTGCTCGGGGTCCTCGTCGGCGTACTGGTCGGACTCGGCGTCGCCGCGCTGCTGGATATGCCTCGTTCCATCCCTGCCCCGCTCGAGGCGATGCCTCTTCGGCAACCGGAGCCTGTGACCGTCGAGCCCTCGTCGCCACCGATCATCCGCGAGCGCGTCGGCGCACTCGACGTTCTTCGCGGCGCGATCGTTGTGGCGGTCGCCGCGTCGGCGCTGCTCGTTCCCTTCGCCGCGGGGGGAACTCTGCGAGACGCAGCCGAGCAATCTGACTCGCCGCCAGCACGACAGGTGCCGGTTGCGACGCCTGCTGCCGAGGTTGCGGCGCAACCCGCCCCGCAGATCGCGGCGGCGCCCGCGCCGCCACCGCCGAGTGAGCCGATTCCGACGGTCACGGACCTTCCAGCCAACCTCCAAGCCGGCGGCTCTGGAGCTTCTCTGTCGCCTCAGCCGGCCCCGCCCCCGCGGGAGGCCGAGATCGCCGGGGCAACGAGCGCCGCCCCAGCAGAGCCGCCCGCGACGGACGTCGTGCGGGCACCCGTAGAGGCTCCCGCGGCGGCTCCAGCGCAGTCCGCGGCAGCGCCGCCTTCAGCTCCATCGCCAAGAACCCTCTTCGAAGACCGCTTCGCGGGAGGCCCACAGCTCTGGCCGAGCGACCCTCAAGGCCCCGCAAGGTACGAGGCCAGCGGCTACCGGCTCGTGGCGCGAGAGCCCGGCCAGTTCGTCGCGGTCGCGGCCCCATTTCCCCAGCCACTACGCGACGCGATCGTCACGGCTTCCTTTACCAAGGTTGGCGGACCGGCCGGAGGCGTCTACGGCCTCATCGTCCGCGATAGCGGACCACCCCCTCGGGATGGCGCGAATCAGATCGGGAACTTCTACGTCCTCGGCGTCAACGATCGCGGACAGTACGGCGTATGGCGGCGCGAGGGCGGTCGCTGGGTGGATCTCGTGCCGCTCACCCCGTCCGAAGCCATCCGGACCGGCAGCGAGACGAACGAGCTCACCGCCCGCGCTCTCGACGACCGCCTGTCGCTCGCGGTGAACGGCGTGGAGGTTGCGACTGTGCTGGGCACGGAGCCGCGGCCTGGAGCCCTCGGCGTGTACGTTAGCGGCGACCTGAACGAAGTGATCTTGAATCGCTTCGAGGTGCAGCCCGCCACCGCGGCTACAGCCGGCACGCCTCCCGGGCCGGCCGTCGCAGCTTCGAGAGCCTCCGGGGAGGCCGAAGTGGCGGGCGTTGTCGAGAGCCGCCAGGTGGAGGCTCGACCCGCGACCACCCGGCCGCCCGTGGGATTCACGGCAGCGTTTCTGCGGGAGGCCCCTGCAACCTCAGCCCGCGCCCTGGCTTCGCTTCCCAGCGGCACGCCGATTGAGGTCCTGTCGGACTCCACGAGCGGTGACGGTTTCACCTGGCTTCGCGTGCGCACTGGCGACGGCGTTCTCGGATGGATCGTGTCGACCGCGGTCGCTGGCTAACGCGGCACCCGCATAGCATCCACAATCGGAGCCCACGGGCGGCCACCCTCGAACGCGCGGAGGCTTCACGTGCGCATCGCCGTTGGGGCGGATGAAGACAATGAGGTTACGGCGGCGGTCGCCGAAGAGCTGAGGCGCCGTGGCCACGAGCTCGAGCTGCTTCGCCCAGAGCAATGGCCGGACGTGGCCCGCAAGGTCGCTGAAGAGGTCGCCAGTGGGAACGCCGATCAAGGCATGCTCTTCTGCTGGACCGGTACGGGAACCGCGATGGCCGCGAACAAGGTCCCCGGAGTGCGCGCCGCGCTCGCGTGGGAGCCATGGATCGCAGAGGGTGCCCGCCGCTGGAACGACGCCAACGTTCTGGTGATGAGCTTCAAGCGGATCACACCAGCAATGGCGCGCGAGATCGTCGGCGCCTGGCTCGGAGTAACCGAGCCCGACGCCGCGGAAGCGGAGAATATCGCGCGCCTGGCGGAGATCGAGCGGAAGTACTCGAGTCGCGAGTAAGCTAAATCGCGCGTCCGGCGCGGCCGCGCTCGGGGCCGCTCGGTAATTGCCGATCCATCATTCTCTGGACGAGCTCACCGGTACGCTGTTTCATCCGAGTGGCCTGATCAGATGTGATTCGGCCCTCGCCGGCGGCGGCGTCGATGCGGGCCGTCGCGGCGTTCGTGAGGGCCATCGCCACCCGCTGCGGGTCTACGCCGTGGGCGCGAGATACAGCAGACAGTGAGCTGCCCCGCAGCTCGCCGCGCAATTGCTCCACGCTCATGTTGAGCTCGCCCGCGACGATCTCCAATCCGCGGAGCATCATCCCGCGAATGCGCTCGCGCGCCTCCCCGCGACGCTCACCTGTGCGATCGCGAGGGCCGCGCTGGATCCCGAGCTCCTGCCGCGCCTCCATGAAGGCCTGTTGCAGGCGCTCGGGCGTGACACCCAGCTTGGAAGCGACAACTTCCATAAACCGTCCCCGACCCTCGCGCTGGGACTGCTGCCCCGCCGGGGTCGGCGTCTGCTGAGCGAGGGCCGTGCCAATGGCGAGCCCTCCGACGATCAGGGCACCTGCCGCCGCGAGAAGTCCAACTTTCAGTGAGCCACCGGTCACGAGCGTCAACCTCCGTTGCAATCCGTACGTTCCCGGCGGCAGACGCCGGCGCTGCTGCTATCAACACGGCGCAGCGCCCCCCGGCGTTTCAAGAAATCGCGGACCCTGGCGAGAAACTGGGCTGGGCTTTTGCAAGCTCCTGGAGCGACGAAGGAGATTACGCTCTAGGGACGGATGACAACGGGAGTAGCGACCGCTGGCGCCAGACGCTCGAGCGTCGGTCGCACCGTAGGCGCGGGAGTCCGCACAGGGGAGGGAAGCACTGTGCGCGCCGTCTGGTCGCCGATCGGACGCAGGTCCTGCAGCGAGGGGCTTGGCGTCGGTTGCGGCTGAGGCGTCGTCTGGGCTGGCGCCAGACTTGCTCCCGACTCCGTCGGGCTCGGCTGTAGGCCTGGCCCCAGCTGACCTGGCGCCGGCCTTGCCTCGACTGGTGTCGGCTCTGTCGTCGGCTCAACCTCCGGCACGGCCCGGTCGGGTGCCGCCGGCGCATCACTCAATGAACGCTCCGCCGCCGCTTGTCCATTCTGCAGTGTCTGTTCGAGTGCGGGCTGGGCGTCTGGCGCGCGGCTGTCAGGTGGCAAAACTGCTCCTGGCGCGCTACCGTCGGGCACCGCCCGCGCTCCAGGCAGTCTGCGCTCGGGCGTCGGCCGCGCGTCGAGTGGCCTCCGCTCAGGCGTCGGGCGCTCGTCCGGCGATCTCTGGCCAGGTAACGTACGTCCGTCCGATGCCCTCTGGTCGGGTGTTGGCCTCGCGTCCGGCGCTCTCCGATCGGGTACGGATCGGGAGTCCGGCGGCGTTCGGCCCGGGTTGCCGGCCTCGGCCTCCAGGTTTTGGAGCGTCCGCTGATGCTCTTCCTGCGCCTGGCGGATGAGCCGGGTGATCATCGGTCGGTGCTCGGGCGGAGTCTCGGCAAGCACGCGACGCAGCAGCTCGGGATCACGCAACCGGCTGGACTCGAGCTGTCTCGCGAGCCGAGTGAGCTTCGCTCGCGTGTCCGGGGACATACGTCCCTGCTGCTGCTCGTGCTGCACCGCCACAGCGACCGCCTGGAGGTTGCCCGCGATCTCCTGGGCCAGATGGGCGCGTTGGTCGGGCGGCGAATCGGGGCTCACCCGCCCGAGCTCGTCGACTCGGCGCTCGGCGAAGCGAGCCCGCAGACCCGCGCGCTCCAGCTCGTCTCGCGCGATAGCGAGGCGGACGGATTCCTGGGCCATTTTTACGCCGTACAGCGGGTTGTCAGGCGTGGCATCCGCGGAGGCTGCGACCGCGCCCCCGGCAGCGAGCGAAGTTGCAAGCATGACGGCGAAGAGCCCGATCGCGACAGGCCGCAGCGCAAAGAGCCAACCCGAGAACCAGGAGCCACGCGACCTGGCCTGAACGCGGTCCGCGAAATCAGCTCGGGCGACGTAACGGAAGGCCGGCCTGGGCTGGACGTCCATTGACTGGTCGACCGCGATAGCGGCTTCCAGAACGGGGCGCAGCTCGTCGGCCTCAGCGGGATGAGAGGCGAGGAAGGCATCGAGGTCGACGCGGCCGGACATGACTGCGTCGAGTCCTTCTTCCACCAGGTCCTCGTAGCGCGCGTTCATAGGGCTGGGGCCCCCGCTTCGGTGACTTGCGCACCGCCCGCTTCACCGACCACCAACGCCCGCAGCGCCTTCAACGCCGAATATTGCAGGGACTTCACCGCGTCCACGCTCCGCTGCATGGCGCTGGCGGTCTCCGCGACGTTCAACTGAGCGCCGAACCGGAGCTCGATCACCTGGCGTTGCGAGTCATTCAGATGCTCCATCAACCGGCGAACATCGGACCCAGCCAACCGAGCCAGCGCCTGTTCTTCGGGGTCCTCCGGGAGCGAAGCTGCCCGGACGGCCTCTACGGCGCGGTCGCCGCTCCGCGCCCTGCGGACGTGATCGACGATCAGGTTGTGGGCGATGCGGAACAGCCAGCTTGCAAACGGCGCACCGCGTGGCTCATATCGATTGATCGACTCGAGCATGCGCTCGAAAACCTGCTGTGTCACGTCTTCCGCCTCGGCATGGTCCTGGAGGCGGACATACGCGTAGCGATACACCCGATCGAAGTTGGTCTCGAAGAGGTACGTGAGCGCGCCGGCCTCGCCGCGCTGCGCCCTGCGCACCCAAAGCTCTTCGTCGGGCAGGCTCGTCCCCCAGTTTGTGCGGGTAGATGCATTTACGGCTGTCCCCGTTAGATGAAACGGATGACACCGCCGAAAAGTGTGGCGTTCCTGAGTCCATTCTCGGCCGGGGCGCAGCCACAGGCAGGTCACAAAAGCTCACAATGCGAAACCTGCCACAAAGCTGCCTGCTAGCATCAAGCCGGTTTGCCTGAAAAGCTCATCCTCGTCGACGCCGAGCGGCTCTTCATAGAGTCCCTGGCGGGCAAGTCTCCCCGCACCCGAGCCACCTACCAGAACGCCCTGCGGCGCTTCGGCGAATACCTCGCCTCTCTGAAGATCGAGGTTCGGCAGTTGGGCTCGGACGAAATTCCCGAGTCTGCCCTCCACGACTTCTACACCTGGCTGGTGCGCGGCTACGGCCGTGACGACCGCTCGACGATCGCTACCTATGTGGCCGGCGTTCGCGCGTTTGTCCGCTTCCTCGCCCGCCGGCATCTGCTGGCTCCCGACGTGACCTTCGAGGCGATCAGCGGGCAGGCGCGCGAGGCCATGGGGCGCGGGTCCTATCGCGCTCCCCGCGTCGACAGCCGCCTTCCAGACGTTGTGCTTTATGTCAAGAGCATGCCCCTACCCGATCCGGGGAGGAACCGACGCGGCTACCTCGAGGTGCTGCGCGACAAGGCGCTCATCCATACCCTGTTCTCAACGGGGATGCGCCGCGAGGAGGCGGCGCGGCTCGATCGTGCCGACGTCGACGAGGGTTGGTCGGGGCAGGCGATCATCCGTGGCAAGGGCGATCGCGAGCGAGTCGTGTTCTTCGCGGATGAGGCGCTGGAGGCGCTGCGCGCTTATTTCCAGGCACGCGCAGACGACTTCGCCCCGGCGTTCATCCGCCACGATTCCGCTCGTGGGCGGCCGCGCGGCCGAGGCTCGAATTATCGGCTCTCTCCGCTCTCGATCTGGAAGACGGTCAAGAAGATCGGTCGGCTCGCGGAAGTGCCCATCAGCACCCACGACTTCCGACACGCGAAAGCGACCGTCCTGCTGAATCAGGGAGCCAAGCTCTCCGAGGTGCAGGACATCCTGGGGCATGCAAGCCCGGAGACGACGAAGAAGATCTACGCCCACTACGAAGTACAGCATCTGCGGGACGCCTTCGAGCGTTACAGCCTGTCCGCCGAAGAGATGTCGAAGCGCGTCCGCGCCCGGCGCGGGATTGACCCTGCGTCGAGCCAATAAGTAGCATCCTTAGGTGCCGCACCCACCAGAATCTTGATGACCCAGGAGGCCACGCATTGCAATCAGTCACGAGTCACTCCCGGGCGTTCGCCGCCATCCTGGCAGTCCTCGTCGTGGTCGCTGGCTGCACCCAGGGGACGCCTGCGCCGTCGCGTGAGAGCTCGAGTCCTCCCGCCTCGCAGGGCCAGAACACACCACGCGGGCGCATCGTTATCGTGACCCGCGACGAGCCGGTCACCCTCGACTCACGCCTCTACCGCAGCCACGAGATCCACGATCTGGTGAACGCGCCGATCGCCTACCACGACGAGGCCGATGTCGTGCGTCCTCTGCTCGTCGAGAAAATGCCCAGCCGCGACGATGGGACCTGGACCATCGATTCGGACGGCAGCATGATCACGATCTATAAGCTCAAGCCCAACCTCAAATGGCAGGACGGACAGCCGCTGACGGCTCCAGACTTCGTCTTCGCGGCCAACAACTACATGGACCAGCAGATACCCGTCCTCAAGCGCAGCCCCGAGTCGTTCATGATCTCCGTTTCAGCGCCAGACCCGTTGAGTGTCCGAATTCTGTGGCGGGAGCCCTACGCCCAGGCCGGCAGCCTCGCTGAAGACGACATGGCGCCGCTTCCTCGGCATTTACTTCAGGACCAGTACTACAGGGGCGAGAAGCAGGACTATCTCAACAGCTCGTTCTGGACCAGCCAGGAGTACGTGGGGAATGGCCCATTCCGAGTCAGGGAATGGCAGAAAGGCATCAGCGTGGTCCTGACCGCGAACCCGCACTTCGTGCTGGGGCCGCCGAAGCTGGAGACCGTCGAGGTCAAGTACCTGGCCGACGCCAACACGACCGTGGCCGGGTTCCTGGCGGGCACCGTGGACTTCTCATCGTATACAGCGATCAACTTCGAGCAGGCGCTCACGCTTCGTGATCAGTGGAAAGACAACAGCGGCGGCAGGCTCTTGATCTCGGAGCGCCGGGGCGGGCGCTACGTCGACTTCCAGTATGGCGACGTGCCGAGCCACCAGCGGGCGGTTCTGGACCGACGGGTTAGGGCCGCCCTGATGCATACCGTCGACAAGGAGGCGCTGGCGCAGGCGATCACCGGAGGCTTCGCGCCCGCCGCTGATACCTTCTTCGGCAAGAAGTCGGCGCTCTACCCTCGGCTCGACCAGGTGATCACCAGGTATCCGTTCGATGCGCGCCGCACGGAGGCGCTCCTGGGCGAAGCGGGCTGGCGGCGGGGCGCGGGCAGCATGTTCCGCAACAGCGCGGGCCAAACGCTCGACATGGAGCTATGGATCACGGCCGCCAACGAGCAGCAAGCCATCGTCGTCGCCGACGACTGGAAGCGCGCGGGCATCAACGCCTCTCCGTTCGTCATCCCTCGAGCGCGCAACGACGACTATGTGTACCGCGTGAGCTTCCCGTCGGCCCAGATCCAGACGGCGGGCTTCCCGCTGCTCGCCGAATCCCTGAACTCGACCGAGCTGCCGACCCCCGAGAACGCGTTTAGCGGGGGCAACCGCGGCCACTACGTCAATTCTGACGTGGACAGACTCTTCAACAGCCTCGCCGTTACCCTCAACCCCGCCGACCGCGACAACGCGATGGTGGAGCTCGAGCGCATCATGACGGCGGAGGTCGCAGGCGGCCACCTGTACTACCTCAGCGAGGTGGCGGCAGCGCGCAGCAACCTGAAGGGCCCGAAGGAGTTCGCCTCGCCCAACGCGAACTACTATTCCTTCAATATCTGGGAGTGGAGTGTGGGGTAAGCCTCCATCTCCCCCGAATAACCAGTGGTAGAATCGTTGCCTGAGCCCTGACCCCGGTCCGCAGGGGCCCGGACGCGGCGTTTCGCAGCTCCGGCGCCTCTTTCTGTGCCCGAGGAGCGCTGCCCGCAGCCGGGGCCTTGTCGGAGGAGGCTCCTCGTGCGCCAGGCCATTCGATCCGTCGCAGTGACGGCGCTCGCCGCGATTCTGATCATCGCGCCGTTTGCATTCGGCTATGTGGTCGGGCATCGCGACGGCGCGGGACGCCCTCGCACCGTGATCGAGTCTCTCCTCGCGGCGGCACACGTCATCGAGCCGGCCGAGGACACGCCTCCCGCTGCCTCGCGCTCACCTGAGCTCGACCAGACGTTCAAGCCGTTCTGGGAAGCGTGGGACCACGTCAACGACGAATACTACGACGGCGGTGTGCTCGATCCCGACCGACTCACGAGGGGCGCGCTCCGCGGCATGATCGGGTCCCTCGGCGACCCGAACAGCGTCTACCTCGACCCTACACACCGTGAGATGACTGAGGCGGAGCTTCGCGGCTCGTTTGACGGAATCGGCGTAAACGTCGAGATGGTGGACGACCGAATGCGCATCGTGTCTCCGCTGGAAGGCTCGCCCGGGGCCAGGGCGGGACTTCAGTCGGGAGACGTCATTACCCAGGTCGACGGCCGCGATATTGCGGGCATGAGCCTCTCGGACGCGATCCGTCTGATCCGTGGGCCACGGGGATCGACGGTGACCCTCACCGTCAGCCGCGAAGGCCGCGCCCCGTTCGACGTAAGTCTTCAGCGCGAGGAAATTCGCGTGCAGGCGGTTCGCGGGGAAGTCCGAGCGGACGGCGTGGCGCAGATCCGCATCACGAGCTTCTCAGTGCGGGTCGGCAACGAGCTCCGCCAGACCGTCGAGCGCCTGGCCGAGCGGAATCCCAGGGGTTGGGTGCTGGACATGCGGGGCAACCCGGGCGGCTATCTGGACGGAGCAGTCGCCGTGGCGAGCCAATTTCTCGACAACGGCGTCGTCCTCTATGAGCAGCGGCGGAGCGGCGAACGCGAAGAGGTCCGCACGCGGGGAAGAGCCCGCGCGGTCTCGGGCCCAATGGTCATCCTCGTTGACAAAGGCACGGCGAGCGCGGCGGAGATCGTTGCCGCCGCGCTGCGAGACAACGGCCGAGCGCGGCTGATCGGCGAGCAGACCTTTGGCAAGGGATCGGTGCAGGCCGTGCACCGCCTGAGCGACGGCAGCGCGGTTCGGCTCACCGTGGCCCGCTGGTTCACGCCGCATGGAGAGCCAATCCATGGCGTCGGCCTTGCGCCCGACATCCGCGTGGTTACCGCCGCGGGCACGGACGCCGTGCTGGACGAGGCTGTGAACTACGTGCGGCAGCAGTCGGCCATCACGACACCGAGTGAGCCGACGGCGCGTCTCGTCGAGGAAGGTCAGGCGCCACCGGAAGCGGCCGTCGCACCGACCGGCGAGGCCGATCGCACCATCACCATGCTCGACGCAAGCGAGCGAGCGGCGATCGGGCAGTCGGGGCTGATCTAAGGTGGCCGCGCCGGCCCCCCCGCGAGAGCGCCTCTACGCCAGCAATCGCCGGGCGCTGCACGAGTACCAGATCCTCGAGACCCTCGAGGTCGGCATCGCCCTCACCGGAACGGAGATCAAGTCCGTGCGGGCGGGTCGAGTGAACCTCCGTGATGCCTACGCGCGAGTCGAGCGCGGCGAGCTCTGGCTCTACAACGCCCACATCTCGCCCTACGAGGCGGGCAATCGGTACAACCACGAGCCGACGCGGAAGCGGAAGCTGCTGGCCCACACCCGTGAGATCGGCCGCCTGGCGGGCAAAGCAGCGGAGAGCGGCAACACGCTGGTGGCGCTGAAGATCTACGATCGCAGCGGCCACGTAAAGGTGGAGCTGGCCCTTGCCCACGGCAAGCGCAGCTACGACAAGCGCGCGGCGCTCGCGGAGCGCGATGCGCGCCGCGAGATCGAGCGCGCGGTGAAACGCGACTACGTCGTTGGCGGCCGCGCCGCGAGCTGACCCTTTTTATGGTAAAATCCTGCTCGCGCCAGAGGAATTGACCTGGCGCAAATATGGGGACGCTAGGTTTCGACAGGGGAGAAGATCAGGCGATTGCAGGCCGAGGCGCCTCACCCTCGTTAATCAGGGGCAAGCCAGTAAATGGCGATTTCGCAACCGCTGCTGCCTGAATAGACAGCCGTCCACTTTGGCCTCACTTCGGCGGGCTGAAGATCGGGCGCCGATAAGTCGAAGTGCTGCGCGACCTGCCGCCGGTGTGGGGCGCGCCTAAGATAAAGCCGGTTGGCTGAACGGAACCCAGTCGACGGGGGTCCGAACAGCGAGGAATTAAAACGTCGGCTTTGCCTGGAGTAGATCGCCGACCGCCTCGCTCTGGACGGGGAGTTCGATTCTCCCCCGTCTCCACCAACTTGCAGAAGAACCGTCCCAGTGTTGGGACGGTTCTTCTGGTCTTATCTCATCTAAGGCGCCGGCTCGCACTATTTCGAGAGCAAGCCTGCCTCGCGCAGCCGGGGCGCAAACGACTTGTATACAAATCGTATACACTGAGCGCGGAGAGCGCCTCTCGTGCCACGCATCGAGGCCATCGAGATCGATGATCCCATCCTTGACAAGATTGAGTCCAAGCACGGCGTAGACATGACCCAACAGGAGCAACGGCTTTATCGTCGTTCCATAGGAGGTTAGGGTGTCCCGAATTGATGATGAGGTCGCTCGTCTCGAGGAAGGCGAAGCTTGGGAGAACACTGACGAATCCATAGCGGTTGAGATCAGGAGGCCGTTGGACAAGGTTGTTCCTGTGCGGCTTCCTTCTGCGAAGTGGGAGGAGCTAAGGAGCGAAGCCCGGGAACTCGGGGTGGGTCCAACAACGCTTGCCCGAATGTGGATTCTCAAGCGGCTGCGTCAGGTTGCCCCGGCGAGCAGTTCTGCCGCGGAGTAGATGCCGACCGGCCCCGCTCTGGACGGGGAGTTCGATTCTTCCCCGTCTCCACCAGTTATGGCCCCTGCTCAGGATCGAGGTAGGAGCTGTGGCTGCTTTAGCCCGATGACGCTGTAGGCCGCCACCGGTCGCTGCAGCCCGTGGAGCACGAGGTTGCGCACCGGCTCCACCGCAATTTGGTCCTCGACCGCAGTGCACACTCGCTGGGTGACCAGGATCTGGCCCGCGGCTGCCTCGCCACAGAGGCGCGCCGCTACGTTTGTCACGGTGCCAATCGCGCCATAGTCAAAGCGACCCTCGAACCCGATGCGGCCGAGAGTGGCATACCCCATGGCAATTCCCACCCCGAATCCGAGCTGGTGACCCCGCTTTCGCCACCCCGCCGCCAGCTCGGCCGCCCGCTCGCGCATCGCTACCGCCATGCGGACCGCCTGGCCGGCCGGGTCGTCACACGGAAGAGGATCGTTGAAGAACACCATCATCCCGTCACCGGCGAAGTGCTCCAGCGTCCCCTCGAAGCGAAAGATCAGCTCCCCCATCGCGGCGTGGAAATCTCGCAGGACGCTCATGATGTCCTCGGGCTCGGCCGTCTCGGCGAAGTCGGTCCATCCTCGAAGGTCGCAGAAGCAAACCGTGATCTCTCGGCGGTGCGGCTCGAGGGCCTCGGGGCGGGACTTGATCGTCTCGGCGATCTGCGGCGAGAGGAAGCGCTGCAGCTGCGAGAGGCGCTCGATGTCCTCCACCTGCGCGGCCACTCGCTCCTCCAGGGCCTGGTTCCACTGGGCGAGCTTGGCCGATTGGGCCTCCAGCTCCCGAGCTTGCTCCTGGACCGTGTCGTGGAGGCCCTTGATGCGGAGCATCGACTTGACGCGCCCGACCAGGGCGGCCTGGTCCACCGGCTTAGAGAGGTACTCGTCGGCGCCGGCTTCAAGGCCGGCCACCACGTCCGCCGAGTCGCCCCGAGCGGTCACCATGATGATGGGCATGAACGGAAGCGAGCCGTTGGTCTTGAGCCTGCGGCACACTTCGAGCCCGTCGAGCTTCGGCATCATGATGTCGAGGAGGACCAAGTCTGGCTGGTGGCGAACGGCCAGCTCCAGGGCCTCCTCCCCATCCGCGGCGTCCACGATCTCGTAGCCCTGCGTGGCCAGGCGCGTCCGAAGGATGTCCCGGTTCGTCGGATTGTCATCCGCGATGAGGATGAGCGGCGGGGTCCTCACACGTTCCTCCGTACGGGGCCGCAAATTGAGAGCTTTCGGAAAGCCCCGGGTCCCCTATGGCCGCCCCGACTCGTCGGGGCCCTCGGGGAGGTGTTCGCGGATCTTGGCCAGCAGCACTCGGGGGCTGAACGGCTTGGTCACGTAGTCGTCGCAGCCCGCTTCCCGCGCCCTGGCGTCATCCCCGCTCAACGCGTATGACGTAACGGCGATGATGGGAATGTGCTGGAACACCGCGTTGGCTTTGATGCGGCGCGTCGCCTCGTAGCCGTCGATGCCCGGCAGCTGAATGTCCATCAGGATGAGGTCGGGGGCATGGGTCTCAACCATCGCGACGCCTTCCTCTCCACTGGTAGCCTCGACCAGCTCGTAGCCGACGCTCGTGACCAGGTCGCGGACGATGCGGCGGTTGTCCTCGTGGTCCTCGATGAGCAAGATGCGCTGGCTCATGATTCCACCTGGCGCTCGACCCGCACCGGCAAGCTGAGCGAGAAGGTCGAGCCGTTCCCCAGAACCGACTCCACCCATATCCGCCCGCCGTGCAGCTCGACGATGCGCCTGGCAATGGATAGCCCGAGGCCCGTGCCGCCCTGAGGGCGGGTGCTGGAGCCGTCCGCCTGCTGAAACTCCTCGAAGATCTTCTGCTGATCTGGCTCGGAGATGCCTGGCCCCGTATCCGATACCGAGATGAGGAACGAGCCATCGGAGACCTCCGCGCGTACTCGGATTTCGCCCGCCTCCGTGAATTTCAGGGCATTCCCGATCAAGTTCAGAAGGACCTGACCGATGCGCCGATCGTCGCCCTTTCCGACCGGAAGGTCGGGCGCCAGGCTCACGTCGAGCGCCAGCTGCTTCTCGCCTGCCAGCGGCTCCACCTGCGTCACCACGGTCTGGACCAGATCGTCCAGGGAGTACTCGTCGAGAGAGAGGGTGAGCT
>Ga0184637_10000458_pt1 | contig 30450 bp, 50 predicted proteins | sample PLM3_127_b2_FD_133143 | JGI IMG/M metagenome (GOLD analysis project Ga0184637, IMG submission 133143) | Groundwater sediment microbial communities from an aquifer in East River, Colorado, USA - PLM3_127_b2 | ecosystem: Environmental > Terrestrial > Soil > Riparian zone | place: USA: East River... | reverse complement strand
GTGCCGGAGGGCGTGTATCAGCGACCCTTGCCGAGCCGAGAATCGACATACCCCGCGGGACGCACGGAGCGGAGAACTGCTACCCCGCGCGAAGTCGGGCCTTTTTACGTTCAGGGCAAACGAGCCAGCGACCTTGAGTGGCGTGTCTACAAGGCGCTGAAGCGATTGGGGTGGTCGGACGCGAACATTGATTTCCAGACGCCCATCTTGGGCGGACGCCTGCCAGGTGGGGCGTTGCTTGATTTTGTGGTTTGGGCAATGGGCGGGCCAGTGATCATCGAACCGAATGGCGACTACTGGCACGTCTCATCGCAGGCTCTCGTCAATAGAGACAAGCAACGCTCGCAGATGATTGCGGAAGCCTGGCGCCATCCGTTCCGCTATCACATCATCGCTCAAGGCGACCTGCTCGACGACGAGATGGCGTACCGTAAGCTATTGATGCTCGTGGGGCGAGGATACTGATGCCTAAGCCTAGCGAACTGTTGCGCGACACCTTGAAGGGCGTCGAGGAAACCAACGAGCCGAAAACCGCGAAGAAAAAGAAAGAGCTGGGAAGGATGCTCGACGCGCTCTTCTCGCTCGCCACGCCGGACAGCACCGCATTCCTCTCACCGCCTACCCCAACTGAACCAGACGACGCCGCATTCGTTACCATCGGCAACACAAGCCTGCTCTCCAACGAGCGGGCGCTGACGTCAGGAACGGCCATTGGCCTTGCCGATGGAGGCGCAGGCGGCGCGGCTACGATTTCTCATGCTCAAGTCGCGACGGGCGACCTTCATACCGAATACATCCAGAAAGCCCTGCTCGATTTAAAAGGCGATCTGATTGTGGCGTCGGCTGACAACACGCCTGCTCGATTAGGCATAGGAACAAACGGGTTTGCCCTGATAGCGGATTCCGCTCAGACTCTCGGCGTCAAGTGGGAGGATGTTGCGACTCAAGCCGAATTGGACGCGCACGGAGCAGCGGCCGATCCGCACACGGGCTATGTGCTCGAATCGCTCTTAGACGCCAAAGGCGATTTATACGTCGCTTCTGCCGACAACACGCCGGGCCGATTGCCGGTCGGGACGAATGACCAGGTATTGATAGCAGACTCCGTGCAGACGCTGGGAGTCAAGTGGGGGGCTGCTGTAGCCCTTGCCAACCCGACCGCGCTCGTCGGCCTGACGGCGATCAACGGAGTGGCGGCGACGGCGATGCGCTCGGACGCCGCGCCCGCTCTGAATCAGGCCATCGCGCCGACGTGGACGGGGGTGCATACGTTCGCCAGTGGCGGCGGCGCTGTCAGCGTCAAGGTCAAAGACGGCAATCTACTGGTAGAAACAGATTCCGCTGGAACTGGGCAGATCACTCTGTCCACTTCGAGCGGAGTGCCCAGTTTTGAGTCAAAGCGAGCGAAAGGATCGATAGCCTCACCGACCAAGGTTTTGATAAATGACGAATTGTGGCGATGGGACATGCTTGGCTTCGAAGTTGGGGGATCATACTATGCCGCAGTTCGGATGTCTGTCACTGCTACGGAGAACTTTGAGCTATCGGCGCGTGGGGCGAAACTCAGCTTTTTCACAACCAAGACAGGAGCATCCGTTCGACATTTGACGATGGAGTTTGTGGATGGACAGACGCGCTTCCCGGAGGTTGGAAGCAGCGCGGGCGTTCTTTTGGGCGGCGACTTCCAAATCTACAGAAGCGCGGCGGATGTGGGGCGCACGCCGGACTCATTGGTGGTGGATACTAGTCTTGCCATTGGCACTACAACCTTTGTTAATAGTGCAGCATTCACAGTGAAGGCAGTTGCCGCTGTAATGGTATGGGAGATGGCTTCCGGGGGAACTGACAGCAAGCTTTGGGACTTGGACTTTGGATCGAGTAACTCCTGGAACCTGCGTGCAGTTAATGATGCTTTCACTTTATCTGAGACTGCACTTCAAATACAGCGCAATGCCACCAGTCATACAATTAACTTCGTAAACTTCCCGAATGGAAATGTAGGCATAGGTACTACCACATTCGGAACAAGTGCAGACAGAGTGTTGGGTATTGGCAATGCGGTGGCTGTGCCAAGTACATCACCTGCCAACATGATTCAGATTTACAGCAAGGATAGCAGCGTTGGAGCTGCCAATGCGACGCTTGCCATCCGAACGGAACAGGCTGTCGAGGCTATCGGCACGTTTACGGAAAGTCACAAATTGCGCGTGTGGATTAACGAGGTTGAGTATCACATAAGTCTGGACGCAGTTTAATCCATCGACACATCTGGAGAAGCCATGCAAATCATCATCGAAATTCCAAACGACAAAGTCGTACTCGTGAGCGAAGCGTTCGCTGAGTTCCGGGGATATGAAGACCCGCCTACGCCCCAAGAGAAGTTGGCGAAAGTCCGCGAGTGGCTGGTGTTTCACATCAAAGATGTAGTGAAATCGCACGAGGTAGCGATAGCAGAAAGTCAAGCGCGCGCCATGCCTCCGCTTGATTTGCCATAGAAAGGAGAGTCTTGCATGAATGACGTTGACGTTCCGAACGCAGTCAAGAAAGTGATCGTCGAGTCAGAAATCCAGATGCACAAAAACACGGTTTACCTGCTCGGCTTGCGCCACCGCGTCAACAAGAAGTTGGGGAACTTGGACGGGGTACTCAAGCAGATAGAGGATGAGATGGCGAAAGAGGAACAGGCCGTGGACATCTTGAGCGAAGAGCTAAGAGGAGTGAACAGCGGATCAGGAGAATCTGACGGATAGGAGATGGCTGATTGAGACTCGTTCGCGTGCGAAAGCGAGTCTCAATCCAACGCGATCCACTGAGGTTTTACAGGTAACACGGCCGGGTCGGTTGCCAGTAGCAGACCGCCCTTCTCGCCACGCCGCTCGAGCGCGATCGTCACACCGAGGCGGTCGAAGGTGCGGCGCTTGACCTCGTAGGACACGAGGTCGTTTTCAATCGCGTGACGCACGTCGTCAGACATCGCCGCAATCTGTGTCCGCATCTCGCCGCTGATGTTGACACGGGATAACTCTGAGGCGAGCGTGTCGCGCTCCTGCTCCATGTCGGAGATTTCACCGGCCAGCGCATCGATACGCTCCAGTATCGCTCCCCTGCCCTTCTGGCTGCCCAAGCTGGCCAGGTCGTTGGCGAGCAGGATCATACGGTGTTCTGCGTCCTCTATCTTATCTGACAGCTCGGAGATGCGCATGCGCCGACTGTCAGACTCACTGCGAATGTCTTTGACGTACTCCGTCACACCCCGCTCCAGCCGGTCCGGGTCGAGCAACAATTCCTCCATCCACTTCCAGGCGAGCGCGTCGGCAGTGGCGGCGCGTATGTGCCGCTCGGTACACTGGCTCAGGTGGCGGTCGGCCATTCGGGAGGAGCAGTAGTAGTAGAGCGTCTTGGCATCGGATTTTCGTGAGACGTGCAGGGCCGCGCCGACCATCGCCGCTCCGCACGAGCATCTTATCATGCCGCTCAGTAGGTAGTCGTATTTCCGGTTGCGCTTCGCCAATTGCCGGTTTCGATGCAGCCGGCTCTGCGCCTCATCGAATGTCTCGCGGCTGACGATGGCGAGCTCTGGGTGTGCCGACAGGTGGCTGTTCCACTTGTAGTCGCCGACGTAGAGCGGATTGCGCAACAGGCGCCGGAGAGAGCCGCGATACCAGCGGCTGATTGTTCCGTCCGCCGGCCGTGGTGACGGCACGTTCTCGGCCGTCAACCGCTTGAGGATTTCCGCCAGCGGGAGCAGGTCGCGGATATACCACTCGAAGATTCGCTTGACGGTAGCGGCCTCTGGCTCATGGATCTCAATCTTGGCTTCGTGCTTGCTTCCAGCAATGCGATAGCCGTATGAGATGTGGCCGCCGACCCAGCCGCCGGCTTTCGCCTTCGCGCCCATCCCGCGCATCGAGGCTTCGATGATTTTCTCGCGCCAATACTCGTTGAACACGCCTTCAATGTTCTCGGTCATTCGGGCCTCGGGCGTGTCATCGGATTTTCCGCGCCGAACGTAGTGCAGCTCGACGCCGGCGCGCTTCAACTCCTCGCGGAGCAGAAGGACGTGGGCGAGGCTGCGCGTGAGGCGGTCGGACGAATGGACGACGAGGGCGTCAATCTGCCGGCGCGTGATGAGGTCGCGGACCCGAATCAGGCCAGGTCGGTCGAGACGCATGCCGGTGTAGTCGTCGGTTTCCTCGCCGACGACGTGCATGTCGTTGGCGACAGCGTACTGCCGGCAGTTGTCGAGTTGCGTCGGGAGGCTGTAGCCGTGCTCGGCCTGTTCGTCTTTGGAGACGCGGGCGTAGATGGCGGCGCGCAGGAGTCTCAATGCCCTGACGGGCATTCGTTCTTTTTCCACCGAAGCGTGGGTATCCCCGCCTGCTGCATCGTGGGCAGGCGCAGGCAGGTGGCCGTTTGGGTTGGACGAGTCTTTTGACATTGTTCACCCGCTGCGCGCCCTGGCAGGCTTCTGGACGCGCTACAGGGGTATTAGAACGGGTGAGCGGAACGCCTGTTTGTTTCCACCTACTGACGAGCAGTGGCAGGGCAGGGGGATAGCTGAGTCTGGCGCACTACTACGAGCGGGTAAGCAAGCAATCTAACGTAACGTATATTTTGTTCAAAACTACAGAAGCCCGGTCATGGCAGATCCCACATCCCCCTACCCTCTTTCAGGTCTCGCAACCGATGCCGTCGCCGTCACCGTCGAAGTTGTGCGGGTCGGGCGAGAGTACCTTGAAGCGCTTGTACGAAATGTCTTTGCAGTCCAGGTCGGGCGGGAAAGGAGCAACGCAAATGTCGGGATATGAATCATCGCAGGCCGGCGTTGACGATCTGTATTCTGGCGGCAGGTCGAGCTCCGGCTCAGGAGGCAACTGGCTACCGTCGCACCGTTCCTCGTGAGTCATGCACTCATCGGTAGTAGACCTCTGGCTACCATCGAAAGCGCCAGGGGGATAATATGGAGTACTTGGCTCGGAACTGCACGCGGCGAGAATGCCAGTGAGCAACAGAGCGAGACAGATGCGAAACACGGTACACCCCATCTATCCCCCTACCCTACCCGGTCATACGGTTTGCGCCATCTAACATTTCTTACCAAAGCATTATGCGATTGTTATGTTGTTCAAATCTTATATGTCTTGCGCGCAGTTGGGATGTGATGTAAAACATTTGCATTGCTTCTAACGGATTGGAGACCTTTGTCATGGCACGAAGAAAGCGCAATAGAACGGATGACACACTGGCAGAGCACAGCAGAAAGAATTGGAGCAGTCTTAACGACTCTGACAAGATCACGATTTACGGCGTGGTCTCGCGCGCTCGCGCCCGCCGACCGAAGCGCCGTCACCGGGCTTGGGAAATTCAACAGACGGACTCCCCTCACTACGAGCGATAGCCCGGTTCACAACATCGGCTACATGTTTTCTTTCATCATCATTCAATAGGTGTAAGTTCTTTAGAAAGTAGGCTTGCGAAGCGTCAGCATACTCCTCGGTCAGTTGCGTTCCCCGCAAGCCCTCCAGCATCCGCAGCGCGTATTCCTGATCGTCCTCATCTAGCTCGGAAGCAATCTGGACAATCTCCTCCATCACAGGCATATCGGTCGGCGGCTTCGGGTCAATCAGGCCAGCCAGCCTTAGCACATCTACATCCCGAATACCGAACGCACGCGCTATCCCCTTGCAGGTGTCAAGTGAAGGCACATCACCGTTCTCAGTGTCTGCCAGTGATGTATGCGATATTCTCCCGCGCCTAGCAGCCTCACGAATCGACCAGCCCCGGTCACGGCGTTCGCGTGAAAGCCAAGTGGCAAAGGTTTCTTTCATAGTGATGAGCGTAACATACAATTTGTTAGAAATTGATTACAATATGTCCCTAACTATTGACAACTTATACCAACCTGTGATAAGATGTCAGCACTTAGGTACATATTGTAGCAAGGTGCTTACGAATGGACACAGAAATCAAGTGGACTACCAAGACCATATCATTTGACAGCCCCACTCTTGAAGACCTTGCGTTCCTCGCGGAACGCGAGGAAAAGCGCACCGGAACCAGCAACGTTGATTCAATGATTGTCCGGCGTGCCATCAGGCGACTTGCGGCCGATATTCGCCGCCGAGAAGTTGCTCGCAGCACCCAAGCCCCCTCCCCTACCGGAGTCCAGTCATGACGCGGCCAGCAAAAATTGACAAGCAGGCCCTCATTGAAATGCACGCGATTGGTGCTGGCAATAGCGCTCTCGCCAGAGCGTTCGATGTGACACCCGCGGCCGTCAGTTTTAGACTGAAAAGTCTTGGCTTGGTTCCTAATATTGACATGCGAACGCTACCCAAGCCTCGCTCCCCCCGGCGCAATGTGGCGCGCCAATTGAAGCAAGCCGGGTTGACCTATGCTGAGATTGGCGAACGCATGGGTATCAGCCGCCAGCGAGCGCAACAACTCGTAAGACCCACCACAAAGGAATTGGCCGAATTTGTAGAGTCGCGTGGCAATGCTTGCGAAGAGTGCTACGCGACCGGCGTGAAACTCGACACCCATCACGACAATTACATAGGTGCGCCGACGAGGCTTCTGTGTACGCCATGCCATAAAAAAGCAGATGCGCAGATGGGTCTTCAGTCGGGTCGCCCCCGTCGCGCCTCCAGCGCTACCCCCACCGGAGTACAGGCATGAGCGCCATTACATCCACCACCCCGGCCGTACAGCCGCAAGGCGCGGTGAACATCGTCACCGACTACCGATACACCGTGCAGTACCTTGATGAGAATCCCGAAGAGACTATCGACTACAACGACGCCGTGGACCGTCTCAGTAATTGCTACAACAACATTGAGGCCACGATGAATGTTCTTCGGAGCGGCGTGCCTGTCCGAACGCCGTTCGCGGTCTATCGAGCCTGCCCGGTGCAGAAGGTGCCGGCATGACATTCATGTACGCCGTCACGTCTGCTCACATCACCGACACGGCTGTGGTATTCGCGCCGTCGGTGAGCCGTGAGGCGCGCGATCGGGCGCTGCGTGTGTGCGTTGAGAACGGCGGGATGCCAGTTGACTCGCAAATGTCGGTGCCGTTCTTTGTGACGGTGCGGGACATTGAGCAGGTTGGACTCAGATACTACGAGCCGTATGTCAACAGGTAGCCGGCCCACCCACCCCATCAAGGAGCCTGAACATGAACGAAGTTGAAGACCGCACTGTTGCTCAGATTCTTGAGCAACACGCCAAATGGGTACACGAAGAAGATGGCGGTCGCCAGTTGATCTGGAATGACCTGACCGTTAAAGAAAGTGCGAACCTGGCCGGCGCGAACCTGGCCGGCGCGAACCTGGCCGGCGCGAACCTGTACGGCGCGAACCTGTACGGCGCGACCCTGTCCGGCGCGAACCTAGCCGGCGCGACGGGCATTTTGGACAATGTGATCCAGCGTCGGCGTATCTGCCCAGATGGAGAATTTATCGGATACAAAAAATTGGCTAACGGAACAATCGCCACGCTGAGAGTTCCGGCTGATGTGCAGAGAGTAGGCGGCGTAGTCGGTCGCAAGTGTCGCGCAGAATATGTTGAGGTTATCAATGGTAGTGGCCTGTCCCGTTACAACGGAGCAACCAAATATGAGCCGGGTACAGTTGTTCGGCCAGATAGCTTCGACCCCGACCCGTTGGTGGAATGCGGTCACGGAATTCACTTCTTCATCACTCGGTATGAGGCCGAGGAATTCTAGATGATAAACACCGCCGACACCCCCACCCCCTACCCGCGGTCGTCTTCGCGCACAATGCGTCTGAGTGACGGCGCGGTACGTACCGCGCCTGAGCCAGTGGAGTCGGTCGCGATTCTGGCGCTGGTGTACGCGGACATCGCCACATGTGCGCGGCTCGCCTGCCTACAGTCAGGCACGGCGGTCCCAGAGAAGAGGGCGTAGTAATGCGCACGTTTGCACAGCAACACGCCACACAGATTATGCGTAGCACTCGCCGAGCGTATGGAGAGATGGGCAAGCCGAGTCCTCTAGAAGCAGCAGCGCAGAAGGTGGCAGCGAACCCAATCCGACTCCTGGCGAGAGTCGGTCGGTTCGAGATCAACCAGGCATACGGCAAGGTGTGCCTGTTCGACAAGGCGCTGGCGACCTATCCACGCCGAGCCTTCACGTACTTTGACACGCTTTACGATGCGCTCGAAGAGGCGAAGAAGAGAGTATGACCCACGTCCTCCCCCACACGCAGCAGCGCCGCGACACGGCCGACCTGGCCTTTGTGCTGGCCGCTAATTACGCATGGGAACTCGCTATCCGGGCGTGTCCCGCATGCAAGGCCAATACCCCGCAGCGTGACATCGGCATCATCGGGGACGAGAGCGACACTGAGGTATTGCAGGTGTTCGTATGCGGCGTGTGCGGGACGACGAACAGCCAGCGCGTTCCGAACACGGCGTACTCGGCAGGGTAGGAAGCATAACCAGATGTCAACCTCTCTTGTTCTTTTTGACCGCGCCAGGCGTGCGCTCGAAGAAGCCAGAACCATAGACGAAGTCAAGGATGTGCGCGACAAGGCCGAAGCCTTGCGGCTGTACATGAAGCAGGCCGGCGAGTCGCTTGAAATGCAAAACGGCGTTGCTGAGATCAAACTGAGAGCAGAGCGCCGAGCAGGTGAGTTGCTGGCGGGAATGCCGATGAATACTGGCGGGAGGCCGGCGAAAAACCTGTTACACGATGTTACAGGTTTTGATCCTGAGACATTAGAAGAACTTGGTATCGAAAGAATACAGGCCCATCGTTGGAAAACCATAGCCGACCTGCCTGAAGAGAAGTTCGAGCAACACATAGCCGAAGTCAAGGCAACAAGCGACGCAGAATTAACGACCGCCGGCGTTCTCCGACTCGCAAGGACATTGCGGCGCAACAACCATCACGAAGGACTTGAAGCAAGTGAGCTGCCGACAGGAACGTATCGAGTCTTTTACGCCGATCCACCCTGGCGATACAGCGACTCTGGCGTGATCGGCAAAAGCGATAACTACGGACGCGCGGAACGCCACTATCCCACCCTCAGCATTGACGAACTTTGCGCGATGGGTGAACAGATCAAGGACATCTCGGAAGATAACGCCGTTCTGTTTTTGTGGGCAACCTCGCCCATGCTCGAAAACGCATTCAAAGTCATCAATGCCTGGGGCTTCAAGTACAAGACCTCTTTTGTTTGGGATAAGGTTCGACACAACTTCGGGCATTACAACTCCGTCCGGCACGAGTTCCTATTAGTAGCCACTCGCGGGAGTTGTGTGCCGGATGTCGATCTCAAATTTGACAGCGTTGTGAGTGTTGAGCGAAGCGACAAACATTCTGAAAAGCCTGTTGAGTTTAGAAACATCATCGAGACGCTTTACCCACATGGTAGCCGTATCGAATTGTTTGCAAGGGAGACGCATGAGAACTGGAACGCTTGGGGCAACGAGGCTCGGTAACACTCGGCTCATTGACCACGGTATTCAAAACGAAGATAGCGATATCCGGGCGCATGTTTGTGTGGAGGCGCAGCACGTTTATATCTTCCAGACGAAACTCGGCAAAGATGCCGTTGCGGCTGGAATCTACCAAAAGCGAACTGTAAAGACGGGTGACATTATCACGGCTGAGGGCTATCTTGTTCCGCCGTCCAGCTTGGATGCAAGCGCATACAAGATACCAGATGACATCTTCGACAAGGCCGATTTTGAGTACAGCGACTACACCAGCGAGAAAGGCAAAAAGGCGGTGGCCGTCGTCAATGAGATGATTCGAATAGGGTACATACCGCTCAACCTCCAGATCGAAAGCATTGACAGCAAAGAGATGCAAATCAAGGGACTCGATGTCTCTGTGAAGATGGATGTCAAGATTCAAGTCAAATGCGATTGGCGCGGCGGAGGGGAACAGTTAGGTGGCACTGGAAACCTATTTCTCCAAACCGCCGAGTGCAATCCATATCGGAGATATTAGTGCGGTACGTACCGCGTGATGGTGGGGCGCGGGTGCGTGGTGGTGGCTCTGGCATGTCAATAGCCTAGCACGAACAGAGGCGGGATGATCAGCGGGAATGCTTCGGGGGAAGTGTGGGGAATGTTCGGGGTTGTTTGCGGGCTACTTCTGTTCGGGACTGCCTACAACGCATTCGTGGCCTGGATAGAGGACAGGGGCTACGACGAGGGATTTACGGCCATCCTGGTTGTGGGCGGCGTTGGCGTGACACTCATCGGTGTGGCATTCGTGGACTGGCAGGCGGCTCTCACATCTTTTGTCGCGTTTTGCGCAAGCGGCTTGCCGATGGTTGTTGGCAGTCTACTGCGATACGCCAAGCGGCGCGAGAGACGGCAGCGCGACATTGCAGAGCGACCCCGGATAGAAACACTGCTCGACGATGTGGAGATTCCAGATGACTAAGCCGCGTTTGTGGCCGACGAATGCGCTGAGCGCACGCGACCGGGCATCTGAGTTGGCGCAAGGCATTGTAAACGACCTGATGCCGTTGATTGAGAATCCGAGACGGTTTGACGAAACAGAGCGCATCCGGCGCGAATCGAGCGCGGCGCTCAAGGCACAGGCAATAGCCAGATTGCTCGAATCGGTCGGTGCGCAGACGAGACCGTAGAGGAGACAGCATGACGACCACCAACGAAGTGATTATCACGCATCACAAAAGCACAGGCTACGGATCGGATGGTCAACGCGCGCGCCGGCTTCCGCGCCGTGAGCAAGAGGAAAAAATCTTAACGCCGACACAGGTAGCGCGCGCCAGGACATATCCCAACGATGACGCAAATAGCACGTCGCGCGGCGCGCCGAACAAGTGCGATGTAGTCATTCGCCATATGGTCGAGGCGAACATGATTGCTACCGGTCAGGATGTTTTTCGGCTCGGTCGATATACGGATGAGTTCAAGCGGCAATTCGAGATAGCACAATCGCAGGTCGCCAACGCCACGCCGGCGTGTAAGTTCTGCGGCCTTGTGCGGTGCTGCTGTCCGCCGTGCGGGACCGAGTCTATCCAGGTAGACGATGACTAGCCGTGACTCATCACTGTGAGCCGACGCCAGCCGGTTATGGCCGCAAACGCGGCGGCGCGAGACGCAGAACCCCGGCAATCTGCGCGGCTCACAGTGGCGAGTGACGGGCACTCGTCATTCCTCCTTCTGTTACTCCCGGCGTTGCGCCCCACGCAACGCCGGGAGGCAAGGAGGGGAACATTCAACAGACTGGAGGCAAACTGGACACGAACACTAACACTAAAGTGCAACGAGTGCGTTCCTGCACGATATGACACGAACCCAACCTTATCCGCTATTCACGAACCTGAAAGGACACGAACATGAAACGGAACGAAGCATTTCCCAGCAAGTGGCTACGCAAGGAAGATGTGCTGCAGCCTATCAGAGCCACCATCGCCCGTGTCACGATGACCGACGTTGGCACAGACGAAGAACCACAACAGAAGCCGGCCATGTGGTTCAATGAAGGTGTTGCGCCGATGACTATCAACTCTGGCAACTGGGACACGCTGGAAGGACTGTACGGTGATGACAGTGACCTGTGGCTTGGCAAAGTCATCGAGATCTACGTTGACCCAGACGTCAAGTACGCTGGCCGGCGTGTCGGCGGGATTCGCCTGCGGGAACCTGCTGCTGCACGAGCAGGCGCGCCGCCGAGCTCGAACGGAAACGCAGACACGACGAGACTCCTGAAGCGCTGGGAACAGCTGTGGAGCGACGCTCAGTCTCTCGGCTTGAAGGTCGAGCCGCTGCCGGGCAATCCATCGGCCGAGATCATCATTGAGCGCGGCAAGCAACTGAAAGTCGCTATCGAAAAGGCAAAGGTGTTCTAGGGAGAGCGTTGGCAAGCATCTGTCACTGCGCCGTTCGTGACGGTAGACTGCACCGGGAAGCAGCGAGGCCATGAAGGCCGGGCCCATGGGCCGCCCGAAAGGGCTTGACGGCGGCGCGGTGATACAGTGGCCGCAACTGCGAGAGCGGCGACCGTAGGACGTGGGCGGGACCGATACGCATTAGCGAGGAGGAGAAATGAATATCTGTCTTTGCGGCGCGGAGTCTGGATACCAGCATGATGAATGTTGTCCTTATCCTCTTTATCATGCCGCCACAGAGCGCGAGCAGCTATGGCGAGATGCCTACGAGGAGCGAAAGGCGAATCTGAAACGCCATGGGCTACAGCTGACGGACGACGATGAGCGACCCAACAAATGGAACTCCTGATCAGTCTCCTCCTGATGACCGCCTGGGGCGCTATCTGCGTCGCCATCGCGCGTGAGAATCCTGGACGATACGTTTCGCAAGCAAAACCTCATTCTCGAAAGGAGAGCTGAGATGCAGGCATACCAGACCTTCATCGAATCGAAAATCAAGCTGGCTGAACAGAGCGGGAATGTCGGCGCGGACGGCATTGAGTTCCACCCGTCCACGAAACCGCACCAGAACGATGCCGGCGTGTGGGCGCTGCGGCGTGGCCGCGCGCTGATTGCTGCGAGCTTTGGCCTGGGCAAGACGCACATCCAAATCGAGCTGGCCAGGGCTATCCACGAAGCCACGGGGCTGCCGTTCCTGGTGGTTTGTCCGCTCGGCGTAAAGCATCAGTTCGCTGAAGAGGACGGGCCGCGGCTTGGCGTGCGCTGGCGGTATGTGCGCACGGATGACGAAGTGCGCGCAGCCGATACGCCGTACCTCATCACGAACTACGAGCGCATTCGCGAAGGCAACATCGACCCGCGCCTGCACGACCTGGCCGGCGTGAGCCTCGACGAAGGCTCGGTGATCCGGTCGCTCGGCTCGAAGACCTACGGCGTATTTGAGACCGTCTTCAAGGATGTGCCTTACCGGTACGTTTGCACGGCGACGCCTGCGCCGAACAACTATCGGGAGTTGATTTATTACGCGCGCTTTCTCGGAGTCATGGACAGCGGTCAGGCGCTGACGCGCTGGTTTAACCGCAACCCGGAGAAGGCCGGCGACCTGCGGCTGCATCCACAGCACGAGAAGGACTTCTGGATGTGGATCGCCTCGTGGGCGCTGTTCATATACTCTCCATCTGACTTGGGTTATGACGACGAGGGATACGATTTGCCGGAGTTGAAGGTTCACTATCACCGCCTCGCCGTAGACCACCGGCGCGCCTGGTCGCAGACCGACGACCGGGGCCAGCGCAAGATGCTGCTCGATGCGGCAGACGGCGTGCAGGCTGCGGTACGTGAGAAGCGGGCGACGATGCCCGAGCGCGTGGCGAAGGCGCTCAAGATCATCGAGGCAAACCCGGATCGTCACTGGCTCATCTGGCATCACCTTGAAGATGAGCGGCGCGCGATTGAGAAAGCGATACCGGATGCGGTGACGGTGTATGGCTCGCAGGATCTGGAACTCCGAGAGCAACGCATCCTCGATTTCACGCATGGCAAGTTCCCGATCCTGGCAAGCAAACCGATTCTCTGCGGATCGGGGTGTAATTTTCAACGGCACTGCTACTCGAATATCTTTCTTGGCGTGGACTACAAGTTCCAGGATTTCATACAGGCTATCCACCGGACACGGCGCTATCTCCAGCCGAGCGACCACGTGGACGTCCACATCATTTATGCCGAATCGGAAGACCGCATCATCGAGACGCTGAAACAGAAGTGGCAGAAGCACGACGAGTTGACGGTCAAGATGCAGGAGATTGTCAAAGCCTACGGCCTAAGCCATGCAGCAATGGGCAACGAATTGAGGCGCAAGATCGGCGTGGTGCGTGACGAGGTCAGGGGTCAACTCTTCACGGCCGTCAAGAACGACTGCGTGCTGGAAATTCCGAACATCGCGGATAACAGCGTTGGCCTGATTCATACCTCTATCCCGTTCGGAAACCATTACGAGTACACGGTGAACCTTGAGGACTTCGGCCACAACAACGACGACGCCAAGTTTTTTGAGCAGATGGACTACATCATCCCGGGTCTGTACCGCGTATTGAAGCCTGGCCGAGTCGCGGCGATTCACGTCAAGGACCGGATCCTGTACGGACACCAAACCCCGCACGGCTTCATGGAAGTCGAGGAGTTCAGCGACGATACCGTGAAGGCGTTCAAGCGGCACGGATTCATCTACGAAGGCCGGCGAACGATTGTGACCGACGTGGTGCGCGAAAACAATTCGACCTACCGCCTGGGCTGGACGGAGATGACGAAGGACGCCAGCAAGATGGGGAGTGGACTGCCAGAGTACCTGTTGCTCTTCCGCAAGCCTCCTTCGGAGAACGCACAGCAGTACGCCGACGAGCCGGTGACCAAGAGCAAGGCCGACTACACACGCGGGCGTTGGCAGGTGGACGCGCATTCGCTGTGGCGGTCGAGCGGAAATCGGCTGCTGGAGCCGGGCGAGCTGGCCGAGATGGACGGGGGCCAGGTGTCGCGCACCTTCGCCGCCGAGCAGTTGAACACGGTCTACAACCACGAGCGGCACGTCGCCATCTGCGAGGCGATAGATCGGCGCGGGCATCTGCCGTCGTCGTACATGCTCCTGCCGCCGAAGGCGACGCGTGACGATACGGATATGGTCTGGGAGGACGTGATTTACATGCGGACTCTGAACACGAATCAGAGCCAGGCGCGCGAGCGGAATCACATCTGCCCGCTGCCGTTGGACATCGTGGAGCGAGCGATTCGGCTGTACTCCAACCCGGGCGACGTGGTTCTGGATCCATTCGCGGGCCTGTTCACCGTGCCGTTCGTGGCAATCCAGATGGGGCGCTACGCTCACGGAATCGAATTGAGCGGAGACTACTTCCGAGCCGGCATTGGGTACTGCCAGGATATGGAGCGGAAGGTGACGACGCCAACGCTGTTTGACTGGCTGGAGAGGAACGAGCCGGAAGTGCTGCATCGCAACGGGGCGGGTACGGAAGTGGTAGAGGCGTAGATGCGAACCTGGATAAAGCTCTACACCGAAATCCTGCGCGATCCGAAAATTCACCGCTTGGCCGATAAGCAATTTCGAGCGTGCATCAACCTGTTTGCCCTGGCTGGACTCATTGATGAGGACGGTCTGGTTGGCACGGTTGATGACATTCAATTCCACCTCAGGCTGGATAGGCGAGAAACAGTAGGGGTTTTGAGCTGCTTAGTTACTGCAAAGATATTGTATTTTGAGGCCCCAAATTACCGCGTGATTGCATTCGCGCGGCGGCAAGAGAAACCTCCGTCGCAAGTGAAAGAAAGCATTTTACGGCGGGTACAGGCCCACAGGGCTAGAAAACAGGGCCTTTTAGAAAATGGTAACGAGGATGTAACGTCGTTACACGTTAGAGGTAACGAGCCTGTAACACCACCAGAAGTAGAAGTAGATACAGATACAGATACAGAAAAGAAGCTTGGCGCGGACAAGCCGCGCAAACCCGAACGCGCCAGAGACCTGCACTTTGAGAACCTCTCCGACGTTTGCGGAATGACGCCTGAAGGCCGGAACTGGAGGTTGCTTCCAAAGACATCGGCTGGCCAGCTCAACAAGTTCGCGGCGGAACTACGAGTCGTTGGCGCAACGCCTGAGCAGCTCTTGGCCTTCGGGCCGTGGTGGTACGCGAACGACTGGCGTGGCAAAAAGGGACAGCCGCCGAAGCCGGCGAATGTGGTTCAGGAGTGGACGCATTTCTTAAATGGCGATAGCAAGCCGACTGGCGCGCCGGCCGCCAAGCGTCTCGCCAAACCGATGATGACCTCCGAGGAAGTCCGATCTGAATTTGAGAGATTAAACCCTGGGGTGCAACTATGAGAGATATTCAAGGCATCCTGTTTCCAGATAGCGTCAACGAAATCCTTAGCCTGTGCAAGCAGGAGCGGCAGCGTGTTGTTTTAAATGCCTTCACCGGCGGCGATTGCCCGAACTGTGGCGGAATGAAATACCTGGACCTTTTTTCTATAACCTCTGGGCCTTCTCATAATCTGTACAGTCCGGCGCAGGTGTCCTTGCTCGTTGACGGCAAGTGGCATCTCGGAAAGCGGCACCAGTTTACGTGCCCGATGTGCAACGCTGACAACAGCGCCATGATTGAGGCGCTTTGGGAAGCCAGCGGGCTAGAGCCGACTGAACGCCAATGGCACGTCGATCACATCAACGGCATGGAAGGCAAAGAACTTGCACTGGACACGGCGCGCAAAATTCTTGCGCAGACGCCGCGCCCGGTCGGGTGGTCGGTCGTGTACGGGGCCTATGGAGTTGGCAAGTCGGGTCTGATGAAATCGTTGGTGGCCTCGTTCATCCGAGCGGGCGTCAGTGCGAAGTACATCACGGCATTCGACATCCTCGAACAAATCAAATCGACGTTCAAGCGTGATGCCGGCGAGGCGACTGACGAAGCCTATTCACGATATGCCGGCTACAAGTTTCTGGCAATCGACGAAGTGGACGCGGCGCCGGAAAAGGATTGGTCTCATCAGGCGCTGCGCTCGATTATCGACAAGCGGTATAACGCTCGCCACCGATTCGCAACCATGATGGCGACGAACGCAGATCCGGAGGTGATGGGTGAGCCGTGGGGATACCTGATCAGCCGGATGCGCGACGGCCTGCGTGTGCCGATGGGCGGACAGGATATGCGCGGCCAATGGTTGCCCCGGATCGTTGTGGGCGACCTGAACGACCTGAGCCGTGTGATGCGGTGGTGAGTGACACACGGATTTCGCACGGATTACACGGACGATGACGGCCAGTCGGCGGTACTTGAGGGAGTGATGCGACTCTTGGATTTGTTCTGTGGTGCAGGTGGTGCCGCGATGGGCTATCACCGTGCAGGATTTGATGAGATTGTCGGCATCGACAATCGACCGATGCCACGCTACCCGTTCACATTCATTCAAGCCGACGCGCTGGAATACGTTGTGGCACACGGTCACGAATTCGACGCGATTCACGCAAGCCCGCCATGCCAAGCGTTTACTGTGGCGCGCGTTATTCACGGCAGGCCGCATTCAGATTCATTGACTCCAATGCGGATAGCGCTACAGCACATCGGCAAACCGTGGATAATCGAAAACGTCCCCAATGCGCCGATGCGCGCAGATTTGATTTTGTGTGGCTCAATATTCGGAAAACCGCAGCTAAAGCGGCATAGATATTTTGAATTTTCTTGGGAGCTGCCGTTAATTTTGTTGCCACCATGTTCACATGCCAAGCAGATAATTTCCGTTTTCGGGCATGGCGGACACATCTATCATGGCGTCAAATCTTGGCGAGAACTGATGGGCATTGATTGGATGACACGGGATGAATTGGCGCAGACTATTCCACCTGCCTATACCGAATTCATCGGCCGCTTTTTGATGGCGCACATCAGAAAAGAGGCGTAGGCAAATGGCAGGTGAACTATACGAACTCGTTGAAGAGCGCCTGATATCGCAGGCGGCATACGATGAGCGCGAGAGCGCGGCGCGCACCGCTATCGGCGCGCTGGTGAATGCTTTCGACCGTCTTAAGGCGACGCGCCAGTCTCGCGCCTACTGGCACTGCCATGCGCGAGCGCTGGCGCGCCGGCTGCGCCACATCCGCACGCTGGCGCGGGAACGAGACGCAAAGCACAGGAGTCGGATTGAGGAACTGGAACGCGAGGTACACGACTGGCGGGGACGCGCGACGCAATCCGAGGTTGCGCTGGATGTGCTGCGCGGGGTGTTCAATCGGCCAGCCGCGACCAGCGCGGATATCGTGTTGGAAGTCGTCGCGATGAAGGATACGATACAGGAGAGGCGAAATGATGACATCAAACGGTAGACCCTACGCACCCGCTGACCTGCGCGGGCTGATTCAGCAGCACGCGGCAGAGAACGAGACGCCGATCAACCAGCCGACGACGTGGGCTGTAGTCATGTGGTTCAAGAACAACGGAATCGGTGACGACGACCGCCACGACTTGCTCGAAGCGCTGACCGGAAAGAGGTCGGCTAAGGCGCTGACGATGGGCGAGGTCAAGGCCCTGGCCGAGTGGCTGACGACGGAGGGCGCCGCTGACTACGTGCTCGGCGAAGCGGCGGATGTGCTGCGAGAGCGAGCGGTGAAGGCGGGGCAGGTAGACATGTTTGAGGTGCAGCGATGATGACTGACACGGTACGTACCTCACTACGCTCAACTATGGAGGAGCGCCTGGAGAAGCAAGCAAGGGTATTTCATCTGCCCGAATCCATCATCGAGGTGCTGATTCAGCAGTCGGATTCGGAGTCGTCCGGCGACCTGTCCTGGTGGGCGTCGGCGCGCATGGTCGCTGACTACATCACGGAGATGCCGGAGTCAGTCGCGCGGCTGTGGCGGGCGAGCCTGATTCGCGAAGCGGCGGTGTACCGCAAGGTGCAGCCGAGTACCATGCGGGAGGAGGTACACACGGCTGAGGTATTCTCCTCAGCGGTGGAGCAGGATGAGGAACTCGCCATTTTCGGGAAGCAGCACTTCATCCGGGCGGCGCGGACCGGAGACAACGATAAGGCGCTGGCCGTGCTTCGGCACGCGCTGGAGGAGGTTGACCAGTTCGCTGGCCAGTGTCCGCCGGTTGCGCGAATCAATGAGTTGGTCGCGGAGATGAACGGCAACAAGCCACGCATCCGCCGGCGCTGGTCAGCGACGGTGGTACACCTCTACGAAGATGGCTCGTTCAAGGTGCGGCCCGGGCTGGGCGCTGATGAGCGGCGGCCGGCCGTCGGCGCGGCGGTGACGGTGATTGAGTTGCCGCACGACACGGATTTCTGACACCCCCGCGCGAGAAGATGCGCGAGGGCAGGCGGATGCACGGAGCAAAGATGGCATACGTAACGGTGACGATAGCGGGAACGAAGCGAGATGTCGAGGTTGCGGAGAGTGCGATTCGCTCGGCTGTCCACCGGTCGCCCGATGTGAGAGCGGCGCTTGACTCGAAGTATGAGCGGAGGCGCGGCGGTGTGCAGACGGTGTTGCTGTTCGAGGTTCACGGCGCACACAGGAACGGGAAGCAGCGATGAGTGACTGTTACCGTTTCTTCGTTGAGGGCAACCCGATACCGAAGGCGCGCGCCCGAGTCGTCAACGGCCATGCGTACACGCCGCAGACAACAGTGGAGTGGGAGGCGCAGGTCCGGCGGAATTACATCGGGCCGCGCTTCGATGGGCCTGTGTCGATTGAGATGCACTTCTGGCGCAGGAACAAGAGACGCGCCGACCTGGATAATTTAGAAAAAGCGGTGATGGATTCGCTGAACGGCGTCGCATGGCGTGACGACTCGCAAGTGATTGAGAAATATTCACGCAAGGAAGTTGACCCGAACCGACCTGGCGTGACGATTGTCATTGCCGAGGCGATTGAAGAAGAGATCTCCTAAACAAAAGGGTGGCGCGTGTCAGCGCGCCACCCGGCGGGGCGGATAGGACAATTCCCCGCTGGATAGATTCTACCACAAGGGGATAGGACAATGAATATCGAAGGCATGATGATTTCAATGATGAGCATGATTATAGCAGCGGGTTTCGGCGCGGCTCTGGGTGTGTGGCGCTACGGCTGGCCGGCTGCAGGTGAGCGACGTTTCGCGCTGGCGCCGGTGCGGCTGCCGACTCTGGAGCCGGTGCAGCACATGACGGTTGACGTTAAGACATTCACGACCGATGTGTGGTGGCACAGCAACGCCGGCGGCAGACCGACGCATCGCCGGTATGTGTTGTCGGTGGCGGTGGGGATTTAATGAAGCAACTGTTCGCAATTGTCTACGTCCTGATTCTGATTACGCAATTCCCGCACGTGTGGGCGGCATACGCGGCGCACGAGCAGGAGGGTATCGGACATCTCACGGCGGCGGGTGCGGCGCTGGGCTTTGAGTTGTCAACGGCGCTATTCACCTATCGTATCGTCACGGGTTCAACCCGCAAGTGGACACGCTGGGGCGTGCGGTTCTTTATTGCCATGAGCGTCGTTGCAAACTTGCAATACTACGGCGCATTCGGAGGAATGGTTATCGCCATCACCCCATACGTGTTTGCGGTTGCGCTCCCCGTTGCGCTTGTTCTGTACGCTGAGGAGTTCGGCGTAGAGATACGCAAGGAGGAGCGCAAGGCTGCGCAGGCTACGCAGGCTGCGCCGCAGACTACGCAGGCTGCGCCGCAACCTGCGCGCAGCGAACCGCAGCCTGTTGAAGTCAAGTTGCATGACTGCGCTATCTGCGGCGCAGGATTCTCGACTCAGCAAGGTCTTGCGGCGCACATACGCCACAGGCACAGGCCAGCTGCGAAACCTGCGACCAGCGCCAACGGCCATGAATCGCAAGGCGTAGAGGTCTAAGTATGCCGCAAGTGATACTCATCCTCATTCTCGCTTTATCAATCATCGGCGGCGGCGGCTGGCTGTTGAATAGTTGCACATCCACGTTGGCCGATAGCGCAGAGCAGATCGCATTGGTGAACAGTCCGCAGTCGCAGGCAGCCGGCAACACGGCGAAACTGCTCGGAGAAGTGGAAGCAACGGCAGAGGCGATCCGGGTTGAAGTCCTGACGCGCGGACAGGCTGAGTTAGAGTTAGAACGCGCGAAGGCTGAGCAAGCGTATACGCTGCAACAGGCGCATGACGCGCAAGAGGCCGAACACCTGGCGAACCTCGCCGACATCAAAACGGCTGAGGTTGAGGCGACCGTGCGCGCGTCTGTTGCATGGGTCAAACCGTTTGTGGACGGCGCTACCCGGCTGCTGGTGTTCGCTGCGCTGGCTGTTGCGGTGGTCATCGGTGCGTCGGCGGCTCGGCGAGTGGCGGGCGCGTTTGCGACGAAAGTAGAGCATCAATCTAACGTGCCTTTGGTCTTCGACTACAACCCGAACACGCTCACCGCTCCGATCATCCTGGCGCTTGTCGAGGGTAAGCCGACGATCTTCAACCCGAACACCGGCGAAGTGATACCGCTCACTCAGGCGCGCAACGCCGAGGGTGCGCGGCTGCGATATTTGGCGATTCAAAACTCGATCGCGCTACAGACAAGAGGCAACGGCGCGCGCGATGGGTTGATCATCCCGAACGTAGACACGGGGAGCGATGATGAATAACGGATTTGGCAGGATGGGACAACCTGGCGTTCGCGAGGAAAAGAAGGCCACGCCGACCAGCGAGATCACGGTTCCGCTGGCGCAGGGCTTTGCTATCTGGCTTCTTAATTTCATCGCCATCTTCGGCGCGTACGTCGGACTTAAGATGTTCATTACAACGCGCGCCGACTGGACGATGGCCGTGGTCATCGTGTCGGTGCCCGCACTCCTATACGGGATGTACCGCGTGGAGCAATTGGTTGAGTGGCCGGAACACATTGGTAAACGGCTGCTGGTTATTGCGCTGTATATTGCCGCTCTGTCAGTTGCACTATGGTTCTGTGTTGATGTGCTCGTGCCACAAGCAACGTACACGCTCGACCAGCAGGCGCACGTCGTCGCGGCGGTGTGCGCGGGCCTGGCCGGCTATCAGGCGCGCAAGTACACACTCGTCTTCTTTCGTCGCCAGCTAACTGATAGCCTGCGCGACAGCGATAGCAGTTATGCTACGAAGTCATTGGAGTACGAACATGGCGACGCAGTAAAACAACTTTCGATTGAGCGTGACGAGATGGAGGAGATGGTCAAGCAGTTGCAGTCGGAGGTGTCACGGCTGCAAGACCGCCCCGATATCCGAATCGTTCCGAGCAATCACGGCCAGGCGCGGGGTGTCGGGGTAAGTGGCCTGAAATTCAGCACGGACTTATTGAGCAAGTTTATCCTGGATGGATTCGGGGAGCGTGGTGTGGCGCGCGCAGAGTGGGTGGGTCAGCCGGCCATCGACAGACATGGCGACGCGATACGGCAACAGGACTGGACGAATCTTACTCATGCGTTTACGGAGGTTGGTTTGATTGTGGCTGGAAAGCCCGTCATGGATGCCCCTTCAGCGTTTGCCGCGGTGTTCAGAAGGTATCCCGATCCCCCTTCCCTGCTGAGCGACAACGGCGGTGAACCGGCCTAAAACCCGGAGTTTCACCAAACCAAACCGAACCAAACCGAGGAAATTGAGGAGTAGGGGGCTTTATGGTCAACCTGGGGGAGGGATAGAGTGAACCATGTCTTTAATCAACCAAGACCCTGAGCACTACCACGACATCCTGGAAAAGCGTCTTCAAGAAGCAACCCAAAATCTAAAGGCCGGAAAGTTCTGATGGATGAAGAGAATCTCCATCTCACAGATGGACGCGAGTGCTGGTGTCACCCGATCATTATCGTTGTTACTGGTGGGGAGGTCATCGTGCACAATCGTGCATCAAGCCTAATGTGCCCAGTCTGCCGGATGCCTGGTGGTGTGATGTTCAACCTGTTCAACCAGGTGATCCAGTGCCATCGGTGTGGGCATGTCGTGTACTGGCCGGAGGCGTCAGCGGAGGACGTGCAATGAGCCGCGGGGGATAGGACAAGGCCAACAGCATGACAGTTAAGAACGGAACCGACGAGCCGGGGCCAGAGCCACAAACACGGCCATTCCATTGCCAGGAGTGCGGCGCGCAGATAGGCCGGATAATCCGGCGAGACGGCGTAACCACTCTGCTGGTGTTCCGTGTAGCCAATCGCCCTGAATCGGTTGTGTGGGAAGGCTCAGGCAGCGGCGACGTGATGTGTTCTGAATGTCGAGAGGTAACTGAGTGGCACATGCCAGAGAACGCCCTGCGCGAGTTGCTTGAGCGCAGGCGGCGAATGTTGACAAGGCATAGTGAGTAGCGTTATAATGCTCACGTAGACAACTGAATTTTGCACGCATCTCCCGCGCCTGTCGTGGGAGCACCGCTCGGAGATTAGCGCCGACATTCCTTCAAGGAGTGTCGGCGCTTTTTATTTTCAGCGTACAGGGCGAACACACAGGTTCGCCCCAACAGGAGAACCATGACCGCCAGAGCCTTTACCATTGAAGTTGGACACCTCATCAACATCCTCGTCGCAATCGGCGCACTGCTTCAAGCGCTCGCAGGACTCAGTATTGTTCCGCCCAGCGTTGTGCCTTACGTGTTATTGGCGGTCGCGCTCATCAACGTTGTATTGCGTTTCCTTCGCGGCGAGCCGCTTGTGCCGTTCGCTCAACGCTGACACGCGGTACGTACCGCGCGCTTCCGGTGAGCCATGCAGATTGAACACCTCATCGCACTGTTAGGGTTGCTGCTGGGGTCCGGCGGCTTCGTCACTGCCATCGCCGCCTTGCGGACGGTCAACGGACAACGGCGTAAGCTGGAGGCGGAGACGCAGAAGGCAGAGGCTGAAGCGGAGGCTGCCGAGGGCGATGCCGCTGACAGCATCTCGCAGGCCGCACAGCGCGTCATCGGCCTGTCCAGCGAGAAGGTCGAGGAGCTGCTCCGGGATAACGTCTCGCTCAAGGCGGATCGGCGGGGATTAGAGCAACGGATTGACGTGCTCATCGAGCGCGTCAAAGGCTGCGAGGCGTACAAGGTCGCGGCTGAATTTAAGTTCAGCGAATTGAACCAGGACGTCCGCGACCTGACGCAGGCCATGGCCGACCTCCGGCACGAGAAGGACGAACTTGAGCGCAGGCTCAACAACAAGATTGCCGATCTGGAAAAACAGAACGGTGAGCTAAACGCGCAGGTGCAGGGATTCCGAGCGCTGGCGATTCGCCTGCACGCAGAGATTGAGGAACTTCGAAAGGATCTCAAGGAGCGCGTTGATCGCATATCGTACCTAGAACAGAAACTCGTTGAGCGCGATCTGGCGCGCGATGACCTACAAACAGAAGTCTCGAAACTGAGGGCGAAGATCTCGATCATCGAAGAGGCGGTGTCGAACGGTAAGAGCAACGGCCCGCCGACCGAGCTGCAGGCAGGCGGCGCGGCGCACGGGGAGTCAAGCGGCTGATGCCGGCGGCTCGCACCTTAACAAACGAATCAGGATGTGGCGTGGCAAGGCTCGACATGGCCAGGCATGGCATGGCACGGCCAGGCAGGGCAAGGCGCGGCAGGGCAAGGCGCGGCAGGGCAGGGCAAGGCATGGGGGGGGGATACCCGCACTCATCGCACGGCTGGGCGCGGTGGGGCAAGGCAGGACGTGGCAAGGCATGGATTTAACACACACAAGGAGCGAGACACATGAGGAAGGCGAAACCATTGCAGGCATCAGAGCAGCGTGAATTTAAGCGGGTGGTAGTCATCTCCGACTTTCACTGCGGGCACGCGGTCGGACTCACTCACCCGGATTTCAATCCGAAGTACTCCGACGGCTCGCGGGCGGCAGAGGCCAGCGTCATGCGTTCGGTGTACTGGAGCCTGTACGCCGGGACACTCGGCGAGCTTAAGCCGATTGACGTGCTGGTCGTGAACGGCGATTGCATCGATGGAAAGGGTGAGGCGTCGGGCGGCACAGAGTTGTTGACCGCTAATCGAAATGAGCAGGTCGAGATGGCGACCGCTGCCATTCTCGAAGCCGAAGCCAAGACCATCGTCATGGCCTACGGCACGGCCTATCACACTGGCAAGAGCGAGGACTTTGAAGACCAGATCGCCAGAGCGGTGAACGCCGCGAAGATCGGGTCGCACGATTGGATCGATGTGAACGGCCTTGTCTTTGATTACAAGCATCACATCGCCGGCTCACAGATTCCACACGGCAGACACACCGCTGCCGCGCGTGACCGTCTGTGGAATCTTATGTGGTCAGAGTTTGGAGAATACCCGAAGGCCGACGTGATTGTCCGGTCGCACGTGCATTACTTCGACTATGTAGGCGGGTCGAACTGGGTAGCACTGACGACACCGGCCCTGCAGGGGTACGGCACGAAATATGGCAAGCGGCGCATGAGCGGAACGGTGGACTTTGGCCTCCTGTCGTTTGATGTGTGGTCGAAGTCTAAATTCGGATGGAAGGCACACGTATGGAAAGACGTGAGATTTGGTTCGAGCGCATTGAAGGTGTGATTCACCTTCCGTCCGACGAAGAACTGACACGAATCTTCGCCACGTGCGATAGTGAGCGGCGAGAGCGGGAGGCGATTGACCCGGCCTCTCTCATCTCGATGAACACCCAACGGGTCACACCCACACAAGGAGCGAAGCGAGATGGCGTACCAAGAATTGAGGTTCAGGATTACCGGCGTATCACCCCTTCTGCACCACAACGGGCAGCTGGCTGATCCGCTGAACGAGCTCGCGCGGGCGCTGAAAGCAGTAACCGGTAAGCGCGTCAAAACCGATTCGGATTACGAGGAAATGGCACGGCTCGAGTGGTACGGTAGTCTGTACTTGAAAGACGGCAAGCCGTGCATCCCCGGCATGGTCATTGAGGCAATGCTGGTTGAGGCATCCAGGCGTAACAAGCGCGGCAAGCAGGCGCAAGCGGGCATCTTCGTGTCCGATGACGCGCTACTGGAATACGACGGGTCAACCGACCTTGAGGAGTTGTGGAAGAACAAAGACTATCGTCTGACAGTCGGCGTCAAGGTGAAGCAGTCGCGCGTAATGCGGACGCGTCCGAAGTTCGACAAGTGGGCAGCCTTCGTCTCCATCATGTTTGACGATGGATTGATGAACGCGAGCGAGATTGCACAAGCGATAAGAGTCGCCGGCGAGGTTGTCGGTCTGAACGACTGGCGCCCGAAGTTCGGCAGATTCAAGGTTGAGCAGGTGAGTTAGGCGGGGCGTGGCTCGGCATGGCGTTGCTGGGCCGGGCGCGGCAAGGACAGGCACGGCATGGCAGGACATGGCGAGGATACCGCACTCATTGCGCGGCGCGGCCGGGCAGTGTGTGCTTGGCTGGGCAAGGGGTCGGGCTGTCGCGCTCCGGCAGCCCGACCGAGGCAGATAGCACGGCGCGGCATGGCGCGGCCGGGCGCGGCATGGCTAGGCGTGGCGTGGCCAGGCGAGGCGGGGCAAGGCATGGATATATATTACCGCACTCATCGCTCGGCGGGGCATGGCATGACAGTGCTCGGCAGGGCAGGGCATGGCGAGGCAGGGCAAGGGTAAGACAAATGATTGACATTGAACAACTCAAAGACAAACTGGAATCCTGGCGAAAGCGCCTGGCCGCTCGCGTGGCCGACATCGCTGGCATGGAGCAGGACGGCATCGAGATAGTCGGCCTGCTCGATGAGGCGATTAAGACGCTGACGCCAGGCGAGGGCGGTGCATCACCGCTGTTTGCGTGGCCGGCGGACTTCAAGGTTATCACGCAAGGCTGGGGCCAACGGTCTGATCTCTACAAGAAATTTAACATGCGGGGCATCACACATCCGCCACACGACGGCCACGAGGGCATCGACATTCGCACTGGCACGCACGGCCGTATCTATTGCATCGCGCCGGGCACGGTGTACGAGATTGCCGATCGCGGGAACTACGGGTATCACATCCGTGTCGAGCATCAACTATCCAACGGCCTTCGCCTGCGTTCCATCTATGCGCACATGGCGCGTGGCACGGCGATGATTAAGTCAGGCGACCGGGTGACGCCGGGCATGATGCTCGGCTACAGTGGCCGGACCGGGAATATCGACGGTGAGCATCTGCACCTGAGCGTGTACCAGTTGATTGACGGCAAGTGGTTGTTGGTTGATCCGATGCTCTTTCTCAAAGAGCCATTCGAGGCGGCGTAAGGTGTGGCTGCGCAGGCTTGTTGAGTGGATTATATCCATCGTTCTGAGATTGATGAGGCCGGCCAGGTGAACGGTGTCCAAGTGGCGAGAGCGCAGGTTGAGCACGGCGTACATCATGGCGCGGCAGCGGTCGTGCGAGTTGAACAGGCGGGCGGGGTATGTGTCGGCACGCCTGATCCGCAGGCGCCTGCGTCGGCGCATAGCGGAACGGATGAGGCGGTTTTACTAACCGATTCAGGCGCGCGCCTGCTGGCGCTGTCGATTCTGAAGCGAGCACGGCAGGATATGCTTCAGTATTGCAGCGTTCGCCGTGAAGATGTGCATCACAAACAAAGCGGCGTGACGCGCGAGGCGGTCCGGCTCGAGACCGGGTTTGATTCTGTACAGGATGATGTACATGAATTTGTGTATTCGGAATGGTTCGTCGCTCTGACCGACTGTGTCAATGTCGATGCGGTTGCGGCGCGGCGTGCTGTGCTACTGAATACACCGGTAGATGGGTAAAGCATGCAATTCAACGAAAACAGCAAGCGCCGTGTCTACGGCGTAGACCTGGACGGCACTCTCACAAATGGAGAGGCGTTCTGGGAGAGTGAGCCAACACCTAACAAGGATGCTGTTCGCTCTTTGCGAGAATTGTACAAGACCGGGAACATCATCATTATCTGGACGGCTCGGCAGTGGGAATTTGCGCCTGAAACGGTGGGGTGGCTCATTAAGAATCGAATTCCCTTTCACGGAATTTATATGGCGAAGGGTGGCTCTGATTACTACATTGATGACAAGAACATGAACGTTTTGGATTTTGTGTTAGCGCATCCGATCACACCGAAAGAGACAGAGCATGAGAATCCATCGCCCGTTGCCGACGGCGAGTGACTCGGCGCTGCGGCTGGATATTCTCAGCAGCAGTGTAACACCGCCATTGTGGAGATAGCAAATGCCGGATGGTATGAGCAAACCAGCAGTGGCTACGATCCGCCACCTGTTGTCGATGGTGAATGACACAGCGGTACGCCAGGTCCGCGTTGAGCGGCTGCTGTTTGATGGTACACGGACGACGGAGTATCTAGACGCTCTCAGCGCAGCCGTTGAGGCGATTGCGGGTGAGGCGAACGGGCGAACGGTAAGGCAACTGCGAATCGTGTGGGATAGTGTGTTGGACGAATGGACGCGAAGCGCGTGAGAGGATAAGGATATGAGCAAAATCGGAGTGCACATTGTTATCGGCCCGCGAACTGGATACGGCGAATTTCTGCGCCGCATCGCTCCGACGATTCAGCCGTCATCGCCGCTCGTGGTGAAATGCGTCGGTGACTTCGGCGCGGCTCTGGAAGCGAAGCAGATTATCGGCAACGACCGCGTACTAGCCATCGGTCGCAAGGCGGGCGAAGGCTGGGAAGGTCTGGACGTTCACGCGGAAGGCGGAACGCCACCCGCAACCATCGCCGCTGCACATTTCGCGCAGGTCTATGAGCCGGCCGTCAAAGCCAATCCGCACATTGACATCTGGGAGCCGTGCAACGAGTGGAGCGCGCACTGGTCATGGCAGGCGGATTTCTACATTGCGCTTGCGCCGCATTTCGAGGCGCGCGGCAAGCGCATCGGCATGTACGCCTTTTCGACAGGCAATCCACCCGCCGAGGCACACACCGCCATCGCTCGCGCCTGCGCCGCGCTGAAGTCAAAAGGCCACATCCTTACATCGCACGAGTACGGCGGCGTCGGCGTCAGTATCCCGACGCTGCGCGATACGCAACCATTCCACGCGCTGCGATACCGCAGCCTGTACGCCACGCTCAAAGCACAAAACGCCGTGGTTCCGCTCGTCATCTCCGAGACCGGTCAGAACGCCGGCTTCGAGTTCATCGGCGTTGAACCGTTCATCAATGATTTTTCTTGGTACGATGCTGAGCTGAGCAAAGACGCCTACGTCATTGGCGCAACCGCCTGGACTCTCGGCAATTGGGCGCAGGCGAATTTCCAAGAGGCACTGCCCGCGCTGGCGGACTACATCGCTACGCATCCTACGCCGCTGCCAACGGTCGAGGAGCCGCCGCCTGAACCGGCGCTTAGTCGCGGCACACCTCGCACTCAGTACATGCGCATCTACAACGTCATTCCACCGACCGCAACGCTAGAAGAGGCGACACACATCTTTCAAGCCGCCTGGAAGCGCAGCCGCGAGACGGTCGGCGGCTCGTATGATGATGCTGGCGTTGGCGATTTGGATGTCCGGGTTGCCGTGCTTCATGGCATTCCCGAAGCGCAGCGACAGACGTTCATTGAGTGGTTCGCTGAGCACTATCCGGGAGTGAGTGTGGAGTTCGCGTGACCGAACGGGAGTGGCTCAACGAGATTCACGGCGCGCTGGCTATGCTGGTGAGCGTGGCGCGCGCCGAAGCGACGATGAACCCTCAACTTGAGGTGACTTACCGCGCGCTTCGCCAGATGCAGTTGGCGACGAAGCGGCGGATGGAAACACTGAAAGTCGAGACAGATGAGACAGACGAGGTGAAAGCATGGCCTATACCGGATTCAGTAAGTTATCCGCGCAGTTGAAGGGGCGCGGCATCCAGAACCCCGGCGCGCTCGCTGCGTCCATCGGGCGCAAGAAGTATGGGAAGAAGAAATTTCAACAGGCGGCAGCGCGTGGCGAGTCACTGCGTGGTGCGCGTCCTGCGAAGGGCGGGCCGCCGGCGTATCAGGGCAAGAAACGCAAGGGGCCACCTGCGTATCGAGGTAAGTAGGTAGCGATGGCAAACGGCAACGGCGGTAAGGTCGGTAATGGCGGGGCGAAGTTCAAGCCAGAACGTGCGGCGACCATCTTAGTCGAAGCGGCGTTCACGAGTGATGAGCAGGCGGCGAAGCGCTGGGACGTTTCGGTGCGGTCGCTGCTGAACTGGCGCAACCGGCTCGACGATGATCTAGAATTTGCCGCCATCTTCCACCATAAAAAGGATGTGTTCGAGGCGAACTGGTCGCTCGACCTGTTGCCAGCGATGTACTCCGCGATTGATTATCTCAAGCGCGCCTCGACGCAAGACACCTACTCACCGGAGTACATTCACGCCGTCGCCGGCGGACTCAAGATTCTATCCGATGTTCGGGTGACGAAGGAAGTGATTGATGCTCGATTTGCTGGACTCCGTAGACCGGCGGACGAGACGGCTGGAGAAGTGGATACCGAAGACGCCGGCGGTGAAGTCGGGCGTGTCCATCCCATTGCCAAGCACACATCCCGGACAGGATGAGGTTCTGGCGTCACCTGCGCGCTTCTTAGTGCTGAACTGTGGCCGGCGCTGGCGCAAGAGCACGACGGCATTGATTCAGTTGGTGAGGAAGGCAGAGAAGAAGCGGGGCTTGTACTGGTGGATATGGCCGAATTTCACGGTAGGCGAGACCGGTTGGAGTATGTTACGGTCAACGTGTTTTGGTCATGCAGAGTTAAGCGAGTTTCGCCGGCGTGCTGTTCTATCCAACAGGTCTGAGATATGGGTGAAGTCGGCAGACAATGAGGATTCGCTGCGCGCGGCTGGTCTCGACGGTGCGGTGTTCGATGAGTGCCGCGACATCAAGGAGAGGGTTTGGTCAGAGGTTGTACGTCCGGCACTCGTTGACCGTGGAGGCTGGGCGATGTTTTCCAGCACGCCGCGCGGACACAACTGGTTTTACAAACTGTACTGTTACGCCGAGGCTGCACCTGATTGGCAGTGCTGGACACAGACGACCTACGACAACCCGGACATCGACCCGACAGAGATTGATTCGGCGCGATTGGTGATGAGTGAAGCGGAGTTTGACCAGGAGTTCCTTGCGAAGTTCCTCGCCGGCGCGGGTG
>Ga0184637_10000456_pt1 | contig 30489 bp, 27 predicted proteins | sample PLM3_127_b2_FD_133143 | JGI IMG/M metagenome (GOLD analysis project Ga0184637, IMG submission 133143) | Groundwater sediment microbial communities from an aquifer in East River, Colorado, USA - PLM3_127_b2 | ecosystem: Environmental > Terrestrial > Soil > Riparian zone | place: USA: East River... | reverse complement strand
TCCGGCGGAGGTCCTCGCGCTCGCAACGGCGGGAGCGCTCTCGACGCCGGACACGACGATCCAGATCAACCACATCGGCAGCCACTTCCAGCCGCTCAAGATCGACACCTCGCTCGTCCCGCCGCGCGATCTGATGACGGATCTCGACCGCGCGAACCGCAGGCTCCCGAGCACCGGGGCGGTGCCGAACCTCTTCGCGCACTACCCGGCGCTCGAGCTCTGGAACGGCAACGCCCGCAGCCACCAGACCCAGTTCCTGGTGCAGCGGATCGGGATCTGGATGAACCACTTGAACCAGGGCCTGCGCACGACCTTCATCGCCGACACGGATTCGCACACCTTCACGAACCTGAACACCGCGGGGGCGCGCAGCTGGACGGCCTCGCCGACCGACGCTCCGGCGGCGATCGACGGCGCCGACGTGGCCGCGGCGGTCGTCGCCGGCCGCGCGGTGGGCGGGCAGGGCGTGTACGTGCAGACGCGGCTCCTCGCGACCGACGGCTCGGGCGACGTTGCGGATCTCTCGCTCGGCGGCGACACGACCATGAGCGACTCGGGCGGCAACGTGAGCCTCGAGATCCGGGTGCAGTCGCCGGCCTGGGCGCGCTGGGACCGGGTCGAGGTCTACGCCAACGCGGCGACGGCCACGGCGGGCTCGCCGTACCTCTTCGGCGCGATCCCGGCGGTCGTGCTCGACGAGGGCGACTGCAACCCGGCGACCCTCGGCGACGGCGACTTCGACATCACGGTGACGCCCGCCGTCGGCGGCGTGCCCGGCGCGGATCGCCTCTCCGCCACGCTCGTCGTGCCCTTCAACGCGCTCGCGACCGACACCTGGTTCGTCGTGGTGGTGAAGGGCACGGACGGCCAGTGCCCGCCGATGTTCCCGATCTACCCCAACGACATCACGCAGGCGGTGAACACGACGCTGGCGCAGCTCGTGGACGGGAACGTCGGCCAAGGCGGCGTGATGGCGCTCGGCGCGACGAACGCGCTCTACTTCGAGCCTTGAGCGGCCCGCAGAGGCGGCCCCGGAGCGCCGCCGGGGTGGCCCTGGTCGCGGCGCTCGCGCTGGCGGCGGCGGCCGGCGCGGAACGGCCGCGCGCGGCCGGGGGCGTCCGCCTGGTCGAGGCGCTCGAGGCCGCGCCGGCCGCCGTCGTCGCCGTCGTGGCGGAGCCGCGCCAGATCGACGCGCACGGGCACACGGCGCTCCTGCGCGTCGAGAGCGCGCTCGCCGGGCCGGTGCCCGACGGCGCGGAGCTGCGCATCGGCTGGGAGGAGCTCGCAGCCTCGCGGGCGCCCCGCTTCGCGGAGGGCGAGCGCATCCTCGTCGCGCTCGAGCCCGTGCCCGGGGCCTCGATCTGGGCCGCGCGCTTCCCCGATCCGAAGCTGCGCTCGCGGGTCTTCGGCGTGTCGATGGGCGGCGACGCCTTCCTGCGCGCGCCCTCGTCCGCGAGCGTCGAGGGGCTCCGCCACTACCTGAAGCTCGCGGCCCGCGATCGCGACGGAGCGAACGGAGCCGCCCTGCTGGCCGAGCTCGCGGCGCAGGCCGAGCCGCCGCTCGCCGTCGGCGCCGCGGAGCGGCTCGCGCGCCACCCCGGGCTCGCCGAGGAGCTCGATCCGGCGGCCGCGGCCTTCCTGGTCCGGGCCCTGCTGCGCACGGACGCGGGGCCGGCGCTCTCCGCCGCGCTCCTCGATGCGATCGCGCGCGAGCAGCCGCCCGCGCTGCGCGCGCCGCTCGAGGCGCTCGTCGCCCGCGAGGCCCTCGCGCCCGCGGTCGCCTTCGAGGCGCTCGCGGCGCTCGACTCCGGCGTCGCGCCCGCGCGCGCGTCGCGGCTGCTGGCGGCCTCGTCGCCGGCTCATCGCGAGGTGGCCGCGCGGCACGCGAGCGGTCCGGGGGCCCGGGAAGAGCTGACCCGCCTCGCCCGGAGCGATCCGGAGCCCTCGGTGCGCGCCGTCGCCGTCGAGCGCCTCTTCGCGCTCGGCGGCGCGTCGGCGCTCGAGGACGGGCTCTCTGCGCTGCACGACCCGGACGCCTCCGTGCGCGGGGCGGCCGCGCGGGAGCTCGGCTCGCTCGGCGCGAGCGCCGTCGCGGGCCTGCGGCGCACGGCGGATTCGGGCGACCCGGACGCGGCGCGCGCCGCGGTGGTCGCGCTGCATCTGACGGGGACCTCGGAAGCCACCGACGCGCTCGCCGAGATCGCCGAGTCGCACCGCGACGAGAGCGTCCGGGCCCTCGCCGCGATCGCCCTCGGCCGCGAGGTCGGCCACGTGCACGATTAGGTCAGGCCTCGCGAACCTCGCCGAGCGATCGAAGCGTTCCATCACCGCGCGGACGGGTGTTGGCGCGGAGGGCGGAGGGGCGAGCCGGTCCGCTGCAGCCCGCTGTTTGCCGGTTGTAACCTGGTACGTTACGTGTTACGATGCTCCCGTGGCGATCCTGAGATTCAGGCACAAGGGCCTGGAACGCTTCTTCCTCCGTGGAACGACCGCCGGTATCCAGGCCAACCACGCCCGAAGACTCCGCGTGATCCTGGGTCGATTGAACGTTGCGAAAGAGCCACGGGACATGGGCCTGCCGGGCCTGCACCTCCACCCACTCAAGGGAGAGCGGAGAGGAACCTGGGTTGTGAGTGTAAGCGGAAGCTGGCGCATCACGTTCGCCTTCGCAGGTCCGGATGTCATCGATGTCATTTACGAGGATTATCACTGAGGTGTCCCCATGAAGATGCACAATCCCCCTCACCCGGGTGAGGTTCTTCGGGAGCTCTGCTTCGAGCCCCTCGGGCTGACCGTCACGGAGGCTGCCAGCGCCCTCGGCGTCAGCCGCAAGACTCTATCCAGCATCCTGAACTGCCGCGCCGGCATCAGCCCAGAGATGGCCGTCCGTCTGTCGATCGCCTTCGGCACCACTGCCGAAAGCTGGCTCAGCCAGCAGCTCCAGTACGATCTGGCGAAGGCAGAGGCCAGGCGCCGGTCGCTCCGTGTCAAGAAGCTCGCAGCTGCCTGAGGGCTAGAGGCCCGCGGCGACCTGCTGGGCCAGGTGCTCGCTGTGCTCTTCGGCGCTTCCGAAAAGCCCTGCCAGGACCCAGGTTCGTTTCAGGTAGTAGTGGCAGGGCATCTCCCAGGTGTAGCCCATGCCGCCGTGTACCTGGATGCAGGCGCGCGAGTTGGCGAGCGCGGCGTCGCCGGCGACCACCTTGGCGGAGGAGACCGCGCGCGCGGGATCGCCGGCCTCCGGATGGTCGAGGGTGGCGCCGGCCGCGTAGGCGGCGGCGCGCGCAAGCTCCTGACGCACGAAGCTGTCGGCGAGCAGGTGCTTGATGGCCTGGAAGGAGCCGATCGGGCGCCCGAACTGCTCGCGGCCCTTGGCGTAGGCGGTCGCCAGCTCTTGGGTCGCCTCGGCGATTCCAAAGAGCTGGGCGGCGACCAGCGCGCCTCCCTCCAGCCGGAGTCGCTGCGCGGCGTCCGGGCCGGCGATTCGCTCGCCCTCGGGAAGCTCGGGCGCTTCATGGAGCGGCGTGAGGGGATCGAGCGGCGTCGCCACCCGCTCCGCGCGCAGGCTGCGGGGATCCAGGCGATGCACGCCGCTCGGCCGCAGCACCAGCAGGGCGCCCAGCTGGTCGAGGTGCTCAACAAGGATAGGCTCGGAGCTCGCAAGCGTGCGATCGAGCCCGCCGACCACGACCTCGCCGCTGGCGGCGCCGGGAATCAGCTCGGCCGCGAGGTGGCTCCAGACCAGCGGGCCCGGCACCAGCCGTCGGCCCAGCTCCGCGAAGACCAGCACCGCCTCGGACATCCCGAGGCCGACGCCGCCGCGTGCCTCGGGGACGCGCAGCTGGAAGACGCCCATCTCGGCGAGGTCGCGCCAGAGGGCGCGGTCGAGTCCTTGCGAGGCGAGCTCGCCGAGCGCGTCGAGCCGGACCCGCCCCTCGCAGAAGGAGCGGATCCCGTCGCGGAGCGCCTCCTGATCCTCGTCGACCCGGAAGTCCATCAGCGCTCCTTCGGGAGGCCGAGGATGCGCTCGGAGACGATGTTGCGCTGGATCTGGGAGCTCCCGGCCGCGATCGTGAGCGACAAGGACTGGAGCGCCTTGTGCAGCAGCAGCCGGCTGGGAAGGCCGCCGACGTCCTCGCGCGAGAGCGCGGCGCGTCCGAGCAGGCGCATCCCGAGCTCGGCGATCCTCTGGTAGAGCTCCGTGTAGTAGAGCTTGAGCGCCGAGCCCTCCAGCCCGGGCACGCCGGTGCGGCTCGACTTCGAGACCGAGAGCTTCACCATCGCCCAGATCGCGTCGAGCTCCGCGGCGAGGTGGCCGATCTCGCGACGCAGTCCCGCGTCGTCCCAGGCGCGCGCCTCGCCGCGCGTGACCAAGCGCGCGATCCGCGCCAGCTCGGCCAGGAACTGCTGGAGCTGGACCATCTCGCTCGCGAAGGCCGTTCCGCGCTCGAAGCGCAGGGTCACGTTCGTGATCCGCCAGCCGTCGTTCTCCGCCCCCACCCGGTTCGCGACCGGGATCCGCACGTCGTTCAGGAAGACCTCGCTGAACTCGCCCTCGCCCGCGAGGGTCGGCAGCGGCCGGATCTCGATGCCCGGGGCGTCCATCGGCAGGATCAGCCAGGAGATCCCCTTGTGCTTGGGGGCGTTCGGGTCGGTGCGCACGAGCAGCTCGCCGACGTCCGCCACGTGCGCGAAGGAGCACCAGATCTTGTGCCCCGTCACGATGTAGTCGTCGCCGTCGCGCAGCGCGCGCGTCTTGAGCGCAGCCAGGTCCGAGCCGGCGCCCGGCTCGGAGAAGCCCTGGCACCAGATCTCCTCGCCGCGCAGGATCCGCGGGAGATGGGCCGCCTTCTGCTCGGGCGTGCCCTCGGCCACCAGCGTCGGGCCGCCGTGCAGGACGCCGACGAAGTTCACGCCGATGTAGGGTGCGCCGGCGCGCGCCGTCTCCTCGTAGTAGACCAGCTGCTCGCTGGGCGAGGCATCGCGCCCGCCGAACTCGCGCGGCCAGTTGAGGCCGGCATAGCCGGCCTCGAACAGGCGCCGCTGCCACGCGGTGTCGTAGGCGCGGCGCGCCGCCCAGTCATGGGAAGGCGGCGGACGCCCGTGCGCGGGCACCTGCTCGGCGAGCCAGACGCGCAGCTCCGCGCGGAACTTCTCGTCGGATTCGGAGTAGCGCAGGTCCAAGCGGGGCCCTCGTGGCGGCGGCGGAGGCGGAGGCGGAGGCGGAAGCGTGGCGCTCCTTGCGGCTGGCTTCAACTGCCGACGAAGCGCGCGTAGCCGTCGAGCACGGGCATCACCTCGTCGCGCGGCGCGGAGGGGAGGCGCAGCACGGCTTCGGTCACGCCGAGCGACGCGTAGAATTCGAGCTTGGCGGGGTCCGGCAACACGCCCATCGGCACGATCTGAAGCGCGCCGGGATCGCGACCGCGCGCCTCGAAGGCGCGCCGCAGCTCTGGGAGGGTTCGCTGTAGCCCGGCGCCGCCGATCGGAATCCAGCCGTCCGCGTACTCGGCGATCTGCGCGAACAGGATCGGGCCCGCGGCGCCGCCAATAAGGATTGGCGGGCGCGGCATTTGCACCGGCTTCGGCCACTGCCAGCTCGGCGCGAAGCGAACGAACTCGCCGTCGAACTCCGCCACCTCCTTGGCCCAGAGCGCCTGGATCGCGAGCATCTTCTCGCGCACGATCCCTCGCCGGCGGCGCGGGTCGACGCCATGGCTCTCCATCTCCTCCTCGTTCCATCCGTAACCGATGCCAACCACCAGCCTGCCTTGCGACAGGTGGTCGAGGGTGGCGAGCGCCTTCGCGAGCACGATCGGATCGTGCTGCGCGATCAGCGCGATGCCGGTGCCGAGGCGGAGCGTGCGTGTGACGGACGCGGCGGCCCCGAGCGAGACATAGGGATCCAGGATGCGCTTGTACTCCTCGGCGAGCTCGGCTTCGCCGGTGGGCGGCGGCGTGCGGCGACTCACCGGGATGTGGGTGTGCTCGGGGATGTAGAGGCTGTGGAAGCCGCGCGCCTCGGCCTCGCGCGCCACCTCGACGGGACTCATGGAAAGGTCGGTTGCAAAGATCGTGACGCCCAGCTGCATGCTCGGAATCCTCCGGTGGGAGCGCTCGCGTCGGGAAGCCCGACTGGAACACGTTATAATTTTTGTCCTTCGCCTCCCATGCCCGGGGGCGGGGCGAGGAGGCGCGTGGCGGCTTCGGCCCTGTTCGACGCAGAGTACCGGCTCGAGCACCGCTACACGCGGGAGCGCGGGCGCGTCTACCTGACGGGCGTGCAGGCGCTCGTGCGCCTCCCGCTGATGCAGCGCCGCCGCGACCTCGCCGCAGGCCTCTCGACGGCGGGCTTCATCTCCGGCTATCGCGGCTCGCCGCTCGGTACCTACGACCTGGCGCTCTGGCAGGCCAAAGACGAGCTGGAATCCCACCACGTCCGGTTTTCTCCCGGTGTGAACGAGGACCTCGCGGCCACGGCGGTCTGGGGATCCCAGCAGGCGGGCCTGTTCGAGGGGCCGCGCTACGACGGCGTCTTCGCGATCTGGTACGGGAAGGGGCCGGGCGTCGACCGCTCCTGCGACGCGCTCAAGCACGGCAACTACGCCGGAGCCGCGCCCAAGGGCGGGGTGCTGGTGCTCGCCGGCGACGATCCGGGCGCCAAATCGTCTTCGATCGCCCACCAGAGCGAGCCCGCGCTGGTGCACTGCGGGATCCCGATCCTGAATCCCGCCGACGTGCAGGAGTACCTCGACTTCGGGCTGCAAGGCTTCGCGATGTCGCGTTATTCGGGGAGCTGGATCGCGATGAAGTGTCTGACCGACACGGTCGACAGCGCCCGCTCGGTCGCGATCGATCCGGAGCGCGTGAGCATCGTGATGCCGGACGATTTCGAGCGGCCCGAGGGCCTCCACATCGGCTGGCAGAACCTCCCGCTCGCGGTGGAGAAGCGTCTCTACCAGCAGCGGCTGCCGGCCGTGCAGGCCTTCGTGCGGGCGAACAAACTGGACCGCCTGGTCTTCCCGGCGGCTCGGCGCCGGCTCGGGATCGTCACCACGGGCAAGGCCCACCTCGACCTGCTGCAGGCGCTCGCGGAGCTCGGGATCGACGAGGAGCGCGCGCACGAGCTCGGGCTCTCGATCTACAAGGTGGCCGTGAGCTGGCCGCTCGAGCCGGTGGGCGTCCGCCATTTCGCCGAAGGGCTCGAAGACGTGCTGGTGGTCGAGGAGAAGCGGCCGCTGATCGAGGAGCAGCTGGCGCGGCTGCTCTACAACTCGCCCTCGCGGCCGCGGCTCTCGGGGAAGACGGACGAGCGCGGCGCGCCCCTGGTGCCGGCGGAGGGCGTGCTCAGCCCGCAGGCCGTCGAGCTGGCGCTCCGCAGCTGGCTCGAGCGCCGGGTCCCGGAGCTGGCGGCGACCCTCGCCGGGCGCAGCTATGCCTTCGCGGCTCCGCCGACCGCGGGCGCGCTCGCGCGCCTGCCGAGCTTCTGCTCCGGCTGCCCCCACAACACCTCGACGGTGGTTCCCGACGACAGCCTCGCGCTGGGCGGGATCGGCTGTCACGGCATGGCGGTCTGGCTGCCCGACCGTCACACGCTGGCCGTGACCCAGATGGGAGGGGAGGGCGCCAACTGGATCGGCGCCGCACCCTTCACCGAGACGGGCCACATCTTCCAGAATATTGGCGATGGCACCTATTTCCACTCCGGTCTGCTCGCGATCCGCGCCGCGGTCACCGCCGGGGTTCCCATCACCTACAAGGTCCTGGTCAACGGCGCCGTCGCCATGACCGGAGGCCAGCCGATCGAGGGCGAGCCGCTCCAGGGCGAGATCACCGTCCCCGAGATCGCCCGTCAGCTCGACGCCGAGGGCGTGCGCCGGATCGCCGTGGTGAGCGAGGACCCCAAGAAGTATCCGAGCGACGCGCGCTTCCCGCCGGGCGTCACCTTTCATCACCGCGACCAGCTCGACCGCGTCCAGCGCGAGCTCCGGGACTGGCAGGGCGTCTCGGCGCTCGTGTACGACCAGACCTGCGCGGCCGAGGCTCGCCGGCTGCGCAAGCGGGGCAGCTACCCGGACCCCGACCGGCGCGTCGTGATCAACGAGCTGGTGTGCGAGGGCTGCGGCGACTGCGGTGTGCAGTCGAATTGCATTTCGATCGAGCCGGTCGAAACCGAGCTGGGCCGCAAGCGGCGGATCAACCAGTCGTCCTGCAACAAGGACTTCTCGTGTCTCAAGGGCTATTGCCCGAGCTTCGTCACGCTGCGCGGCGCCCGGCTCCGCAAGACGGGTCTCACACCGGGTGCCGGCGAGGGCGACGAGCTGCTGGCCTCGCTGCCGCCGCCGCTCGCGGCGGACGCCTCGCGGCCGGTGAACGTGCTGGTGGTGGGGATCGGCGGATCCGGGGTGGTGACGCTGGGCGCGCTGCTCGGGATGGCCGCCCATCTGGAGGGCAAGGGCTGCTCGGTGCTCGACGTGACCGGGCTCGCGCAGAAGAACGGCCCGGTCACCAGTCACGTGCGGATCGCGAACGATCCCGGGGCGCTCTTCGCCACCCGGATCGGCGCCGGCGCGGCCGATCTCGTGCTGGGCTGCGACATCGTCGTCACCGCCGGCGCCGAGGTGCTCTCGAAGCTCGCCAAGGGACGCAGCCTCGCGATCGTGAACGACCATGTCGCTCCCACCGCCGACTTCGCCTCGCATCCCGACCTCGACCTCTCGGCAGGCGCGATGGAGGACGCGATCGGGCGCAGCGCCGGCGAGGACGGCTGCCGGCTGCTGCCGGCGACCGAGCTCGCGACGGCTCTCTTCGGGGATGCGATCGCCGCGAACCTGTTCCTGCTCGGATACGCGCTGCAGCTCGGGCGCCTTCCGGTTGGTCTGGGCGCGCTGGAGCGGGCGATCGAACTGAACGGACGTGCCGTCCAGACGAACCTGCGAGCGCTCGCCTGGGGAAGGCTCGCCGCGCACGACTTCGCGGCGGTGGAGCGCGCCGCCCGCCCCGCGCTGCGCCCGGCCGAGGCGGCGCCCGCCACCACGCTGGAGGCGATCGTCGCCCGGCGGGTGGAATTCCTGACCGCTTACCAGAACGCGGCCTACGCGCGCCGCTACACCGAGCTGGTCGCGCGCGCGGCAGCCCGCGAGCGCGAGCGCGCGCCCGGACGCACGGGCCTGGCCGAGGCGGTCGCGCGCTACTTCTTCAAGCTGCTCGCCTACAAGGACGAGTACGAAGTCGCGCGGCTGTGGACCGACGGCTCCTTCCGCCGACAGCTCGAACGCGAGTTCGAGAGCTGGGACCGCGTCGAGCTGCATCTCGCACCCCAGATCGCCAACCCGCGCGATCCCGACACCGGACGCGCGCGCAAGTGGATCCTGGGGCCGTGGGTGTTTCGGGGGCTCGGCCTGCTCGCAAAGCTCAAGTTCCTGCGCGGCACGCCCCTGGATCCCTTCGGATGGACCGCGCACCGGCGGCGCGAGCGGGAGCTGATCCGCGAGTACCAGCGCACGCTCGCGGATCTGCTGGCGGGCCTGTCGCCGGAAACCCACCCGCTCGCGGTCGAAATCGCGAGCATTCCGGAGCAGATCCGTGGCTTCGATCTAGTGAAGGATGAGCATCTGCAGGCGGCCAGGGCGAAGGAAGCGGAGCTGCTCGCCGCCTTCCGCCTGCGCGCAGGAAGACCGGCATGAGGTCCGTGCGGCCTCGGCCACGACCCGGTGGGTGATCTTCCCGCGATGCAGGACGATCGGATCCAGCGCGGCGCCGCGTTGCTTGCTGCTCTTGTGCTGCTCGCGAGCGCCGGCCTGGCCGCGGTCGCGTGCGACGCCCCGCCGGGCCTCCCGCCGCGCCTGGTGGTCCTCTACGCGACCTGCACGCTCGCCAAGGGCGAGCTTTCACCCTACGACCCCGCCGTCGTCTGGACGCCCCGACTCGACGCGTTCGCCCGACGGGGTGTCGTCTTCGCCCGGCACCAGACGGAGGCGGGTCTCTCCGGCGTGGATTTCGCGTCGATCTTCTCCGGCCGCCATGCGAACCGGCACGGGGTCTTCACGCATCCGACGCGCCTCGAAGCAGGCGTCCCGCTCATCACCGCGAGCTTCGCGGACGCCGGATTCGACGTCTGGTTCTGGGGCGATCACACGATGGCCTCGCCGGCGCTCGGTTACGCCAGGGGCACGCCTCCCGCGCAGATCGTCTCCGGCGGCGCAGATTTCCGCACGCCCGATCCACGCGCCGCGCACCCCGAGCGCGAGGGCTTCCTACGCGGCGACGATCCCCGCTTCTTGCGCCTGCTCGACGGACTTCGCGAGGAACCCGGCCGCCGCGCGCTCGTCGTCACGAACTTCACGGTCACCCACGCTCCGTACTCCGGCGGCTGGCTCGCGGAGCTCTGCCGCGACGTACCCACTGCCTGCGCCGATCGCGCCAGCCGGTTCGAGGAGACGGCGGAGCTCTTCTGGCGAAACTACGTCGACCTGTCGTGGAACTTCGAGGCCACGGTTTCGCGCCTCGGCCTCTCCCAGGAAGACGTGGCACGCATCGCCCGTCTCGCGGAGCTCCTGTACCGCGCCAACGTGCACCGGCTGGATGGCCTGTTCGGCGGCGTGGTCGATGCCATCGAATCGCGCGGGCTCCTGGAGGAGAGCGTCATCGCCTTCACGGCGGACCACGGAGAGTTGCTCCACCGGGACGGCGCCGACTTCCCCTGGAACCACGGCTTCGCGCTGACGCCGGAGGTGCTGGGTGTGCCGTGGCTGCTGATAGCGCCCGGCGTCGCGCCTCGTCGCTGGAGCGGTGTTACACGTTCGATCGACGTGTTTCCCACGCTCGCCGGCCTGGCCGGAGTGACGATCCCCGATGGCGCGGTCGACGGAGAGGATCTCGCTTCGGCGCTGCGGGGCGAACGCCCGCCGCCCGTCCTCCAGGCGTTCAGCCACTCGGCGCTCGTGCCGCGGGAGCTCGTTCGCACATCGCTCGCGCGCGGCGGCACGCGGCTAGACGCTCTGTACTCCGAGGGAGCGGAAGGGATCTGGGTCGCGCTGCGCGACGGCGACCGGGTCTACAAGATCGTCCGCCCGGGCCCCGGCGTGCGCTTGGAACGCCGCGTGTACGATCTCGACGCGGATCCTGCCGAGACCCGCGATCTCCACGATCCAAGCGACGCCGACCAGGCACGCGTCTTCGAGATGCTGGAGCGGAAGCGACAGGATCTGCTGATGGCCTTCGACGCATCTGCCTCCGCCAAGCCCGAGCCACGCTCACTCGACCTGCTGCGGCGGCTCGGCTACGTGGAATGATCGCGTGCTGGGGTGAGCTAGCTCGTCTTCCGTTTCGGCGGCTTGCGCTGCGCCTCCCGGCGCTTGGCGAAGATCCGCTTGTCGTGGACGCGGCGGAGCTGGCGCTCGACCTTCACGAGCAGCTTCTCGGCCGCCGGCAGCATCTGCGTCGCGGCAGCGTGCGTCGCGACGTCGATCTGCCTCCCGGTCACGTGGCCGTGCGCCGTGAAGCCCACGCCATCCGCCGTGAGCGTGATCTCGATGCGCACGACCTCGTCGAATTCCGAGGCGAGGTGGTGACAGCGTTTCTCGATCGCCTCGCGCACCGCTTCATCCTTCGACAGATCCTTGAAGTTCGTGACCAGAGTCAGGCGCTGTGTCACGTTTTCACCTCCTCGATCGAGCGGCTCGTGCGGGCCGCTGGCGGAAGCGGACGGGAATCGAACCCGCCAAGGGCGTGTCGCCACGTCCTTCACCGGATTTGAAGTCCGAGGCCCGCACCAGCGAGGCAAACGCTTCCGAGGTCGAGTCTACGCCAGCGGTCCGGAGGCCGCATGGCTGCGGCGTGGCGATCTGCGTGCGAAAAAGCCGGGCGCCCGCGCGCGAGCGAGGTAAGCTCCGCACTCGGTGAGCGCATACACGCTTCCCGAGGTCGCTCGCATCTGCCGCGTTTCGCCGGCCCGTCTGCGCTACTGGAGGCGCACCCGGCTGCTCGAGCCCGCGCGCGGTGTGTGGGCCTTCGGCTTCCGGGACCTGGTCTCGGTGCGTACCGTGGTGGAGCTGATCGACCGCGGAGTGCCGCTGCGCCGGATCCGCCGCAGCATCCAGGCGGTGAGCAACCGCATCCCGGAGCTCGAGCTGCCGCTCTCCGCGCTTCGGCACTGGCCGCACGCCGCAGCCAGGGTCGCGGTACACCACCAGGGCGTGTGGATCGAGCCGGACGGTCAGACGCTGCTCGACTTCCCGCCGTCCTCGCTGGCGTCGCAGGGAGTTTCCGCGCCGATCGCGCCCGCCTGGCGCGACTTCGCCCGTCGGCTCGCTGCCGAGTGGTTCGAGCGCGGCTGCCGGCTCGATTCGGAGCGCTCCACCTATGCCGCCGCGATCGCTGCCTATCAGCGCGCGCTCGAGCTGGATCCGGGATGCGCCGACACGCACTGCAACCTAGGCTCGGTCTACTTCAACCAGAACCGCCGCGCGCTCGCGCGCGCCAGCTACGAGCGAGCGCTCGCGCTCGCCCCCAGTCATCTGGAGGCGCATCTCAACCTGGCGACCCTGCTCGAGGAAGACGGCCAGGACGCGGCGGCGCTGCGGCACTACCGCCGCGCGCTCGCGCTGGCCCCGTTCATCCCGGACACGCACGTGTCGCTCGCGCTGCTCTACGAGCGCCTGGGACTGCCGCGCAAGGCACTCGGCTCGTGGCGTCGCTACCTCCAGCTGGCGCCGAACGGCGCCTGGGCCGGGATTGCGCGCGGGCGACTCTGAGCAAGGCCGCGCAGCGGCCGCGCAGCGAGCCGCAGGCGAGCGGAGTTCATTCAGGCCGGCTAGCGCACCTCGAACTGATGGCTGTCGATCACATCGTCGTCGATGCGCGCCTCGACGGTCCAGGTGCCGGCAGGACCCGCGCCCGCGGCATCGAACTCGAGCATCGATCCGACGTAGGGCCTGCGCGGTCGCTCGGCCTTCTCGTCCTGGACCACCTGGCCGTCCGGCGCGAGCCAGCGGACGCGGATCTGGTCGCCGATTGGAACGAAGCGGCTTCCGAGCCGCGCCCACCAGCCGATCCGGGGTGTGCCGGCGGCGAAGGTCGCCCCCGGATGGGGAACCGGGCGCTGATCGGAAGCCAGCGCATCGCCTTCCGAGACGCCGGACTCGGGAACGATCGTGAAGGTCAGCTTCTCCACCTCCCAGTCCGCTCTGCGTTGCAGCACGTTGCCGGGCCCCGCGCGCAGGCTGGCCTGCTCGAAGGCATAGACCGCGCGGTGTCGCTCGCCGATCTGGCGGTAGGAAAGACCCAGCTTGAAGAACACCAGCGCCCGTGTCGGGTCGAGACGCACGGTGCGACGGTAGGCCTCGATCGCGTCGGCATGGCGTCCCTGCTCCGCCAGCAGCTCGCCCACGCGGAAGGGAACGCGGGGGTCGTCGGGCTCGCTGGCCTCGGCGCGCGCGAGCTGGAGCAGCGCGGCGTCGGGCTGCCCCGCGGCGGCGAGACGCTCGGCTTCGGAGAGCAGGGCGTCGCTCAAGACCGGGTCAGGCGACGGCGGGCCGGGGAGGGTGGCGCGCCTGGCATCGACCAGCTGCGCCAGGCGCGTCTGGGCCTCGCGCAGCTCCGCATCACTGCTGGGAGCGTACTCCCCGGTGGGGTGCAGCTTCTCCGCCTGCGCGGTCACCGCGGCGATCCGCGCCTCGACGTCGGGATGCGTGAACAGGTAGGGAGGGATGCGGTCCGGCGTGGTGCGCTGCTCGGCGAGGATGCGCTCGAAGAAGCGCGTGATCGCCGCGGGCATGAACCCCGCGCGCGTCATGAAGATCGTGCCCAGCTCGTCCGCCTCGGCCTCGTACTCGCGGCTGAAGTGCAGCTTCATCGCGACGTTGGCGGCCTGCGTCGCCACCAGGATGCCCGGCTCGCGCGCGGCCACCGCGGCCGCCATCCCCGCGATCCCGGCCAGGATGTCCGGCAGCTGCGAGGCCTTCTGCATGCGGGCGTAGTGGCGGGCCTTCACGTGCGCGATCTCGTGCCCCATCACGCCGGCGAGCTCGTCGACGCTTCCCGCCGCCAGCAGGGTGCCGCTGTGGAAATAGACGTAGCCGCCGGGCACCGCAAAGGCATTCAGCGACGGGTCGTCGATCACGCGGAAGCGGTAGATGAAGGGCTGCGGCTCGATGTTGCGCACGATCCTCTGGCCCAGATCGTTCAGGTAACCGGCCACCACCGGGTCGTAGATCACGCGAACGTGCTTCTGGAGCTCGCGGTCGAAGTCCATGCCGAGCTGTCGCTCATCGTCGTCGCTGACCGAGCCCAGGTCGCGGATCGGGTTGAAGCGGGTGCCGTCGTCCTGCACGCAGCTCGCGAGCGCGACCCCGCAGAGCAGCAGGAGGGGCGCTAGCGGGGTTCTTCCGGCTGCCATCGGAGCACGGGCTGACGGGCGGCCCGCGTCTCGTCGAGGCGCGAGCGGCGCGTGTGGTGCGGGGCCGTGCGCACGAGCTCGGGGTCCTCGCGCGCCTCCTCGGCGATCGCGAGCAGCGCGTCGACGAAGCGGTCGAGGCCTTCCAGGCTCTCGCTCTCCGTTGGCTCGATCATCAGGGCGCCGTGGACGATCAGCGGGAAGTAGACCGTAGGAGGATGGTAGCCGTAGTCGATCAGCCGCTTGGCGATGTCGAGGGTGGTGATGCCGGTGCCCTCGAGGTGACGGTCCGAGAGCACGCACTCGTGCATCACGGGGCGGTCGTACGGCACGTGGTAGACGCCGCGCAGTCGCGCCAGCAGGTAGTTGGCGTTCAGCACCGCCATCTCCGCACAGCGTCGCAGCCCGTCGGGGCCGAGCGAGCGGATGTAGGCGAAGGCTCGCACCAGCATCCCGACGTTGCCGAAGTTTGCGTGCAGGCGGCCGATCGAGTGCGGGAAATCGTAGTCGAGGGTGAATCCCTCCCCCTCCTGCCCGCCGAGCCTGCGCACCACGGGCACCGGAAGGAAGGGCGCCAGCGCATTCTTCACACCGACCGGCCCGGCGCCGGGACCACCGCCTCCGTGCGGCGTCGAGAAGGTCTTGTGCAGGTTGAAGTGCATCACGTCGATCCCCAGGTCGCCGGGCCGCGTGATGCCGAGCAGCGCGTTCAGGTTGGCGCCGTCGCCGTAGATCAGCCCGCCTCCCGCGTGGACGATCTCCGCGATCCGCGCGATGTGCTCCTCGAAGAGCCCGAGCGTGCTCGGATTGGTGATCATCAGCGCCGCGACCTCGGGCGTCATGCGCTTCGCGATCTCCTCGGGATGCAACACGCCGTCCTCGCCCGACGGCACCGGGATCACCTGGTAGCCGTTGAGCGCGGCACTGGCCGGGTTGGTGCCGTGCGCGGTGTCGGGGATCAGGACCTTGCGCCGCTGCTCGCGGCGCTTTTCGTGGTAGGCGCGGATCATCATGATTCCCGCCAGCTCGCCCTGGGCGCCAGCCGCCGGCTGGAGCGTCACGCGGTCCATCCCGCTGATCTCGGCCAGCTGGCGCTCGAGCTCGAAGGCCAGCTGCAGGAAGCCCTGCATCAGGGCCGTGGGCTGCATCGGATGCGCCGACGAAAATCCAGGTAATCTGGCGATCTTCTCGTTGATCTTCGGGTTGTACTTCATGCTGCAGGAGCCGAGCGGATAGAGGCCGAGGTCCACGGAGGCGTTCCAGGTCGAGAGCCGCGTGAAGTGCCGGATCACGTCCACTTCGGAGAGCTCCGGAAGCCCTTCGAGATCCTCGCGCAGCGCCGCGCTTCCCAGCACCGCCGCGGGGTCGCTCTCCGGGACGTCGCACTCGGGAAGCGAGAAGCCGACGCGCCCCGGACGGCTGCGCTCGAAGACCAGCGGCTCCTCGTAGGCGAAGCCGTTGGCCGCGTTCCCGACCCGCAGGCGGCGATCGGCGCTCACCGGCGGCCTCCCGCGAGCGCGGAGACCAGCCGGTCGATCGCGTCGCGCGTCGCGAGCTCCGTCGCGCAGACCAGCACGGTGGGACCGAGCTCGGGAGCGTGGGGCGCCAGATCGAGCCCCCCCACGATGCCGGCCTCGAGCGCGCGCCCGAGCGCGGCTTGGGCGTCGCCCCGCACGCCCACCGTGAATTCGTTGAAGGTCGGAGCCGCGAACGGGAGCGTCAGCCCCGGCGTCGCGCGCACCCGCGCCTTGGCGTACTCGGCCTTGGCGAGGTTGCGCTCGGCCAGTTTTCTGAGCCCGACGCGGCCCAGCAACGAGAGGTAGACGGTCGCCATCAAAAGGCACAGGCCCTGATTGGTGCAGATGTTGGAAGTCGCCCGCTCCCGGCGGATGTGCTGCTCGCGCGTCGAGAGCGTGAGCACGAAGCCGCGTCGCCCCTCGGTATCCACCGTCTGTCCGACCAGGCGGCCGGGCAGGTTGCGAACGAAGGCCGCGCGGGTCGCCATGAAGCCGAGGTTCGGGCCGCCGATGCCGATGGGGACGCCGAAGCTCTGGGCCTCGCCGCACACGATGTCGGCGCCGAGCGCTCCGGGCGGGCGCAGCAGCGCGAGTGAGAGCGCTTCGCTCACGACCACCACCAGCTTCGCGCCGTGCGCACGCGCGGCGTCGGCAGCCGCCGCCACGTCCTCGAGCGAGCCCCAGAAGTTCGGCTGTTGCAGCACCACGCAGGCGGTCTCGGCGTCGACCAGCCCGGCGAGCGGCGCCGTTCTCCCGTCTGGCGCGCGCGGCGCAGCGACGATCTGAGACTCGAGGCCGTCCAGGTAGGTCTGGATCACCTCGCGATAATGGGGATGGACGGAGTCGGCCAGCACCACCTTCGTGCGGCGCGTGATGCGCATCGCCATCAACGCCGCTTCGGCCGCCGCCGAGGCGCCGTCGTACATGGAGGCGTTCGAGACCTCGAGCCCGGTGAGGCCACAGATCATCGTCTGCCACTCGAAGATGGCCTGCAGCGTGCCCTGGCTGATCTCCGCCTGGTACGGCGTGTAGGCGGTGTAGAACTCGGAGCGCGACGCGATCGCATCCACCGCCGAAGGGATGAAGTGGGCGTAGCAGCCCGCGCCCAGGAACCAGTCGTGGCTGGCGTGATGCGTGTTGCGCGCCGCCAGGGCGGAGAGCTCGGCGAGCAGTTCTTGTTCGCTGGCCGCGGCGGGAACGGCGAGCGCGCCCTGCAGCCGGTGCTTGTGCGGAACGCTGGCGAACAGCGCTTCCAGGCTGCCGACGCCGATCGCTTCGAGCATCTGCTCGATCTCGGCCTCGGTGTGGGGGATGTAGCGCAGGGGTGGCTCCGCGATCCGGACCGGATCTAGTCGCTTCGATCGTCGACGTGCTGCCGATAGGCGGGCACATCCATCAGGGACTCGAGCTCATCCTCGCTCGTGATCGCGATCGAGATCATCCAGCCGTCGCCGTAGCAGTCCTCGTTGACGGCTTCCGGGTGCTCCGCGAGGTCGCTGTTCACATCGACCACCTCACCCGACACCGGCGCGTACAGATCGGAGACCGCCTTCACGGACTCGATCACCCCGAAGGGGTCGCCCTTCGAGACCAGGGAGCCGATGGGCGGAAGCTCGACGTACACGATGTCCCCGAGCTGCTGTTGTGCGAAATCCGTGACGCCGACGACCAGGTTGTTCCCCTCGCGCCGCACCCACTCGTCCTCGTGGGTGAACGCGAGATCGTCCGGGATCTCGTAATCGGCCACGACAGCGCCCTCCAAGACTCTTGGCCGCCGGCCCCGGCGGCTAGGGTGTCGTCTTCACGAAGGGAGTTTCTACCACGCGCGCCGCGCAGGCGCGCCCCCGAATCAAGATCTCGAGCTGCGTGCCCACGGCGGCCAGGTCGGGCGGAACGTAGGCCAGACCGATGGATTTCCCGAGGGTAGGGGAGGGTCCGCCCGAGGTGACGCGGCCGACGGTCCGGCCGCCATGGGCCACCCCGTATTCGGCGCGGGCTACCCCGGGGACGAGCAGCTCGAAGCCCACCAGCGTTCGCGGGTCGCCGGCTTTGTTCCGCCGGGCGATCGCCTCGGCGCCGATGAAGCCGCCGCGCGAGAGCTTGACGTAGCGGCCCAGTCCCGCCTCGAACGGCGAGGTGGTGTCGTCGAGCTCGTGGCCATACAAGGCCATCGCGGCCTCGAGGCGAAGCGTGTCGCGCGCGCCGAGCCCCACCGGAACCAGGCCGAGCGACTCTCCCTCGGCGAGCAGAGCCTCGAAGACCGCGACCAGGTCGCCCGAGGCGGTATAGATCTCGAAGCCGTCGGAGCCGGTGTATCCGGTTCGGGAGACCAGGGCCGGCCGGCCTGCGACCTCCAGGCGGGCGAAGGCCCAGCGGGCGAGCGCCGTCGCCAGAGGTGAGGCGACCTTTGCCAGCACGCGCGCGGCGAGCGGCCCCTGGAGCGCGAGCAAACCGGTCTGGTCGCTGCGGTTGCGGGCGCCGGCCTCCGGCGGGGAGTGGCGCGCGATCCAGCGCCAGTCCTTCTCGATGTTGGCCGCGTTCACGCACACCAGCAGCGCGTCCGCTGCGAGACGGTAGAAGGTGACGTCGTCGATCACGCCGCCTTCCGGATTGCACAGCAGGCCGTAGCGGACGCGGCCCGGGGCGAGCGACGCGACCGGTCGCGAGAGCAGGTGCTCGGCCGTCGCGATCGCGGCCGGTCCCTCGAGCTCTATCTGGCCCATGTGGGACACGTCGAAGAGCCCCGCGCGCTGGCGCACGGCGGCGTGCTCCTCGAGGATCGAGCTGTACTGCACCGGCATCTCGAAGCCCGCGAACTCGACCATGCGGGCGCCCAGCCGACGGTGGGTCTCGTAAAGCGGTGTGCGGAGGAGCGCGCTCATGCGCGGCAGCGGGCCCGGTAGGCGGCGAGCGTGTTGTGCAGCAGCATCGTGATCGTGAGCGGCCCGACGCCGCGGCGATGGGGCGTGACGAGCGCCGCGATACCCATCACGCTCTCGGTATCCACGTCGCCCACCAGCTCGCCGTCCACCTCGCTGACGCCGACGTCGATCACGGCGGCCCCCGGTTTCACCCAGTCGCCGCGCACCAGGCGCGGCACGCCCGCGGCGGCCACCAGCACGTCGGCGCGACGGCAGAAATCCGCGAGGTCGCGCGTGCGCGAATGGCACATGGTGACGGTGGCGTTCGCCTGCTGGAGCAGCAGCGAGGCCGGCTTGCCCACGATCGCGCTGCGACCGATCACGACGGCATGCGCGCCGGCGAGCGGAATCTCGAAGCGCTCCAGCAGCTTCAGGATCCCGAGCGGGGTGCAGGGAACCAGACAAGGCTCGCCGAGCAGCAGCCGCCCCGCGTTCAAGGGATGCAGGCCGTCGACGTCCTTTTCGGGGTCGATCGCGGCGGCGACGCGGTTCGGCCGCATGCCCTTGGGCAGCGGCAGCTGCACCAGGATGCCGTCGACTCCCGGGTCGCGGTTCAGCGCTTCGACCCGCTCGATCACCGCAGCCTCACTCCGCTTGGCGGAAAGGGCGTGCTCGACGGAGCCCATGCCCACGCGCTCGCAGGCGCGCCGCTTGCCCTTGATGTAGGAGGCGCTGGCCGGATCGTCGCCCACCAGCACGACGGCGAGACAGGGCGCGCGCCGGCCGTCCGCGCGCAGGCGGGAGATCTCCTCCGCCAGCTCCGCGCGCAGCTGGTTGGCGAGGCCGAGACCGTCGACGACGATCGTTTGGCGGGGCGGCAGGCTCATGCTTGGCGCGACAGGATAGGGCAGGCGGCTAGGCGGCGGCCTTCGAGCCCTTGCTCTTGCCGGGCTTGCCCTCGTGCTTCTTCTTCGGCTTGGGGTCGCTGGGAGGCGAGGCGCCCTCGCTGCTCGCCGGCTGCGCGGGCGCGCTGTCGCTGGCCGCATCGGACTTCGAGGCGGCCGCATCGGGCTTGACGTCTCCGGTCTCCGACTTGGCGTCTCCGGTCTCCGGCTTGGCCTTGGATGCGTAGAGATCCGCGTACCAGCCGCTGCCCTTGAGCACGAACGAGGTATGCGAGATCAGCCGCTTGAGCTTGCGCGCGCGGCAGCGGGGGCAGGTCTTGAGCGGCGGCTCGGTGATCCGCTGCTCGGCCTCGAACTCGTGACCGCACTTGCTGCACGCGTACTCGTAGACGGGCATCGCGCTCTCTCGTCCTCTCGAACGTCCCGGCGCTGCAACGCCGGCCGGACCCGCTGGCTCTGGCTCGGGGGGTGCCAGAGCCTAGTCAGCGGCGCCGGGCTCCGCCAATTCACGGATGCGACGGGCCAGCGCCGGCGCCTCCCCCTCGACCAGCACGCGCTTGCGGCGGCCCTTCGAGTTGGGCGCGAGCCGGACGGCGGCGCGCCGAACCCCGAGCGCCCGGGCCAGCGCCCGTACGCAGGCGGCGTTCGCCTCCCCTTCGACGGGAGGTTCGACGACCGCGACCCGCAGCGCTCCGCCGCGGCATCCGCCCACACTTTCGCGGTGGGCGCGCGGCGTCACGACGATCCAGAAGGCGAGGCCGTCGCGGGTGACGGCAAGGCTGAGATCGGGCCGCGCGGCCGTCAAGACTCCGTCTCGGGCTTGGCCGCCCGCGGCGAGCGCCCGAGGTGCGCGATCCGGCCCTCGAGCTGGGGGTCGTCCTCGCCTCCCTCGGCGAGACCCTCGAGCAGGTCGAGGTGCATCTGGATCGCGGCGCGCACGGCGGCGGCGAGACGCGTGCGAAGCAGTCTCATCTCGCGGATGTCCTCGGCGAGCCGCGCCGCGCGCCGGTGTGCGGCGTCGAGGATCTTCTCGGCCTTGACCTCGGCCTCGCCGACGCGGACCTCGGCCTCCTTCACGGCCGTGCGCTTGAGCTCGTCCGAGAGCCGCTGCGCGGTCGTCAGGGTCTGCTGGAGGATTTCCTCGTTGGAGGCGAGATCCTCGACCCGCGTCTCGAGCTTCAGGATCTGATCGCGCTTCGCCTGCGCGTCGCGCAGCACCGCCTCGTAGTCCTCCGCGATCATGCGCAGGAAGGTGTCCACCTCCTCGCGATCGTAGCCGCCCATTTGCCGGGGGAAGCGGTGGTTGCGGATGTCGAGCGCGGTGATGCGCATGCCGTCCTCGCAAGGCTTCGTGCTCCGGCAAGCGATCGACCGAACCGCCTGTTTTCTTTAGGGGGTCAGCCTGGGTTACAAAGGAGGCGAGCACGCTCGCAGGAAATGGACGCGGCATGACGAGCCGCGCCCACTGAGGAGTCGGGATCGATGCCGATCGACCTACGCGAAGTTCTGGAGCCCGCTCGCACCGCGGTCCTGGTGATCGAGTGCCAGGAGGGAATCGTCGGCGAGGGCTCCTCCCTCCCCGACCTCGCCCGATCGGTTCGCGAGGGCGCGGTGCTGCAGGCCCTGAGCGGGCTGCTCGCAGGCGCGCGCCGGGCCGGCGTGCGCGTCTACCACTGTACGGTCGAGAGCCGGCCCGATGGCCTGGGCCAGCTGGGCCACACGCCCCTCGGCGCCCGCTTGCTGGGAGGGCGTGGCGAAGGGCGATCGTCTCGCGGCTCGGCGGCGAGCGCCATCGTATCCGAGCTCGGACCCGAGCCGCAGGATGTCGTGGCTTCTCGCGACCACGGCCTGACCGTGTTCCACGAGACCGGGCTGGACGGACTGCTGCGCAGCGCGGGAGCAAGGACCGTCGTGGTCACGGGGGTCTCGGTCAACATCGCCATCACCGGAGCGACCATCGACGCCGTGAACCGCGGCTACACCGTCGTCATCCCCACCGATTGTGTGGCGGGGGCGCCTGCTTCCTACGCCCGGGATGCACTGCGCTACACGCTGCGCAACCTGGCCTATCTCTCGACCGCGGAGCAGATCTGCGCGGCGTGGAGGATTCCGCTCGGAGGGTGATCAGATCGCCCTCCTGCCCTACGCCGGCAGCGCCGGCACACCGATGGGTGTAGAACCGATCACCCCCTCGACTTCGAGCGCGGCGATCTCCTCGTCGGAAAGGCCTGCGATCTCGCGCAGGATGGTCTGGTTGCCCGACCCGAAATCCGGCGCCAACCGCCGGACACAGCGCCCGGCGCCCGCGGGCCTCCACTCCCAACCGTGCATGCTCCACTCGCCGCCCGCCGGATGCCGCACCCGCTCGTAGAACCCGCGCGAGCGCAGCTGCGGGTCTTCGAGCAGATCATCATTCGTCCGCTGGACTGGCGCTGCGGGAACGCCCTCGGCCAGGCAGCGCTGGAAGACCTCGGTCTTGCGATGCCGGCGCGTCCACGCCGAAAGCCGTTCATCGAGCTCCGCGCACCGCGCAAAGCGCGCGTCGGCCGTGTCGAGCGCCGGGTCGCGCGCCCATTCAGGGTCCTGCATTGCCCGCCGTAGCCCCCGCCACTGAGCGTCGGTCTCGACGGCGATCGCCACCCAGTGGTCATCGCCGACGCAGGGATACGCACCGTGCGGGGCGCACCCTCGCCGGCGGTTGCCCTCCTGCTGCGGCTCCGAGCCGGTGAGGCTCCACTCGACGAAGGCCTCGCCGATCATCGCGACCAAAACGTCGAACTGCGCGAGGTCGACGTGCTGGCCGCGGCCGGTGCGGCGCCGGTGGTGGAGGGCGGCGAGAGAAGCGGCGGCCGCCGCCGTCGCAGCGACGGGATCGCCGTACGCGTATCCGATCGCGAGCTGCGGGCGTCCGTCCCCCCGGCCCGTCAGACTCGCGAGTCCGGAGAGCTGCTCCATCACGGGCCCGTACCCGGGGCGCGCGTGGTCGGGCCCGGTCTGCCCGAACGCCGCCATGCTCACGAGGATCACGTCCTCTCTTTGCGCGCGAAGCCAGTCGTAGCCGATTCCCAGGTGGTCGAGTACGCCCGCCCGGTAGTTCTCGATCACGACATCGGCGCGGCGGACGAGCGCCGCCAGCACCTCCCGCCCACGCGGGTGCGCGAGCTCCAGGGCGAGGGAGCGCTTGTTGCGGTTGTACTCCTGGAAGTACGCGCAGGTGTTCCACCAGTCCTTCTCGCGGCCCGGCCCGGGCGGCGCCACACACCGGTTCGGGTCCCAGCGGGTCGGCGACTCGATCTTGATCACGTCGGCGCCCTGGTCCGCGAGCAGCATCGCGGCGTAGGGCCCCGCCCAGACCTGGCCCAGATCGAGGACCCGCACACCCTCGAGGGGAAGCCCCTCGGAAGATCTGCGCGGCGTCATGGGCCCCGACGACGCGACGCGTCGCGGGGGGACGTCCAGGAACGCGTCGGCACCGGCGGTCGGCGCGGGCGCCTGGACCCAATCGTGGGCGTCGCTGCGCCAAAGACGTGCGGGCCGAAGCCCCGCGTCCGCCCCCTCGTGCCCGGCCTGCGTGAAGAACTCCCGGTGGGCGAGCTGCGCTGCCGCCGCAACCTCGCGTACCGATCGCACGGCGCTGAGCGGCACTCGCTGCTCGCGGCCGATGGCCTCTACCTCGGCGGAGGTTCGCTTCCGAAACCAGGCGTCGAGCAGGGGTCCGAGGATCGCCTCGTCCTCCTCGTTCCGCAGCATGAACGGCTTCGCGGCGGCGATCTCCGGCACGCCCATCACCTCCGCCACGCGCACCTGGTCGCGCGGCGTGCAGCTCAGGCCCGCCCAGCCGTCCGCTGTCTGGTACAGGCGCCAGAGCGCCCGCGGCGGCTGGCGCGGCAGGTCCACGGGAACCTGGGAATAGCGACTCGTGTGGTGCCCGACCAGCGCCGCGGCAACCTCGAACGCCGCCACCTCGAGAGCGGTGCCGGGGCCCGCCCAGAGCACGGCCAGCGCGGCCCCGAGGGCGTGGAGACCCGCGAGGTGCTCCACCTGGTCGCCCCACTGGACCAGCGGCGGCCGATCCGCGTCACCGACGTGCCACATGAGCCCGGAGAGCGCCGCCAGCGTGTACGGCGTGAACGGAATCTCCGCATACGGACCACTGACGCCAAACGGTGTCACTCGCACCGCCGGCAGGCCAGCCAGGCTGGCCGGGTCGATGTTCCAGCTCCCCGCGCACCAGGCCGTTCCGTCGAGCACGACGTCGGCCCCCGCCAGCAGGGAGGCGAGGCGCATCCGTTCGTCGGCGCTCGTGAGATCCACGACCACGCTGCGCTTGGCCGTGTTGAGGTAGCTGTGGCGGGTTCCGCTCGCCCTCGCGCCAACGCCCCGCGGCATCCGGTCCCGCCAGGCGGGGTCGCCTCCCGCCGGCTCGACGCGGATCACCTCGGCGCCGAGCGCCGCGAGCCACTTACCCGCGAACGCACACGCGACGCCGCCGCCCAGCTCGACGACGCGCACATCACGCAGGGGGCCGCCGTCACCCGGTCGCTTCCCATGCCCTTCGGCCGGTCGCTGCTGGGAGCCCACGGCTGCGGCCGTTACTCGGGACGGAGGGGTTTGAACATGGGCAGGCTGATCTCCTCCGACACGTCCTCGAAGACGACGGTCACGGGCATGCCGATGTGGATGGATTGATTGGGGCAATCGACGAGACTCGAGACGATTCGGATACCCTCTTCGAGCTCGACGAGAACGACGTTGTACGGAATCTGGTCTGTCCAGTACGGATGCAGCAACTGGGTTACGATGGAATAGGTATAGACCGTGCCACGCCCGGACACGGGCGCCCATTCGAAGTTCAGCGAATGACACTCGGGGCACATCGGCCTGGGGTGGTGGCGAAACGCCTTGCATTCCAGGCAGCGCTGGATGACCAATTGGTGATTCCTGAGAGCCTCCCAGTAGCCACTGGTGTCGCGTTCCAGCTTCGGTCGCGGCCTGGACGCCTTGTGCCCACCCGGGGATGTCACGTTGATCACCTCCCTGGGATCAGCTGCTCAGGAACGGCTCAGGATGAGCCCGCTCGTAGGGACACCGTCGGCACTCGTGACCAACACGTGCTGGGCGCCTTCCACCTGGGCGGTCGAAGTGCCACGGGTCTGTCGCACCGCCTCCACGATGTGATTGAACCCGTGGATGTACGCTTCTGCGACCAGGCCGCCATGGGTGTTGATCGGCAGCTCGCCTCCCAGCTCGATGCGCCCGCCTTCCACGAAGGGCCCACCTTCACCGCGCTTGCAGAACCCGAGGTCTTCGATGCTGAGCAGCACCAGCGGACCGAAGTGATCGTAGAGCTCCGCCACGTCGATGTCCTCTCGACGCAGATCGGCCATCTCGAACAGGAAGTCGGCCATGCGCGTCGTCTCTTCCATTCCCGTCAGCCGCTCGCGATTGAAGGCAGTGATCGGGAACAGACCCGGACCGCCGGTGCCCTGGGCCATCGCCCGGATGTAGCACGGTGGATGCTTGAGATCTCTGGCCCTCTCCGCAGTGGTGACGATGACCGCGCAGGCTCCGTCGGTCTCCAGGCAGCAGTCGGGCAGTCGCAGGGGGTCCACCACCATCCGAGAGTTGAGATAGTCGTCCATCGTAATGGGTTGCTTGTAGAATCGCGCGTTGGGATTCCGAGCGGCGTGTTTTCTCGCAGCCACCGCGATCGCCCCGAAATGCTCGTACTTCGTGCCGAACTCGTGCATGTGACGCCTTGCCCACAACGCGGCCCAATGGGCAGGGGTGAAGGAGCCGTAGGGATGCAGGAACGCGTAGAACCAGGGAATCGGCGCGTCGAGGTCTTCCTTCGTGCGCTCCTTGGCGAACTGGCCATAGCGGAACTCGGAGCGAGAGTTCAGGGCGCGCAGACAGAGCGCGGTGTTGGCCATCCCCGTGGCCACGGCGAGCGCTGCATGGCCGACGACTGCACAGGGGGCCCCGCCACCGTGGCCGACGCTACCGAGGTAGGAGAGGTTCTCGATCCCCAGACCGTTGATCAGCTCGGCTTCGTCGACGGTCTCGCTCTGATACGAAGACAGGGTGATGCAATCGATTTCGTGCGGAGAGATTCCTGCATCCCTGCAGGCGGCCACAGCCGCTTCGAGCGCCAGCTGATACTCGCTCCTCCCCGAGTCCCTCGAGAACTCCGTGCAGCCGATGCCGACGATGGCGGCCTTGTTCTGGAGCGCCCTGGCTTTCATCGAGACTCCGGTCCTCGGCCTCCAGGTGCGCGCTGGCCATGGATTTGACGGTCCGTCAGATCATGCTATCCGCTCCGCCGTTGCCTCGCAAAGCCAGCTGGAAGGCCGCGACCCGATGAAGATCGGCATCCCGTTGTTCCGGCTCCGCCACACGCAGATGGTCGACGTGGCCAAGCGCGCCGAGCAGCTCGGCTTCGAGTCGGTGTGGGTGCCCGAGCACCTCGTGCTGCCCACCCGCTTCGAGAGCCGCTACCCCTACTCGGAGGAAGGCCTCCCTCCCATCGAGCCCGGCACTCCCCACCTGGATCCGCTGATTCTGCTCACCCATATCGCGGCGGCGACTTCCCGCATCCGGCTCGGCACGAACATCTTCATCCTCCCGCTGCGCCACCCGCTCGTCACCGCGAGGATGGCGATGAGCCTCGACGTGCTCTCCGGCGGGCGCTTGAGCCTCGGGATCGGCGTGGGCTGGCTCGAAGAGGAGTTCCGCGCCGCCGGGATCGATTTTCGGACCCGAGGCGCACGAACACGCGAGTGCGTGATGGCCTTGAAGGCGCTCTGGACCCAGGCCGAGCCCGAGTTCCACGGGAAGTTCTTCCGGTTCGGCCCGGTGAAGTTCGAGCCGAAACCGATCCAGGCGCCCCATCCGCCGATCCTGTTGGGCGGGGAGACGGAAACAGCGCTCCGGCGCGCCGCCGCTCTCGGAGACGGATGGTACGGCGTCGCGCACGATCCCGAGAGCGCGAAGCAGCAGGTCGCGAAGCTGCGCGCACTCCTGGCGGAGGCCGGGAGGGAAGACGAAGCGTTCGAGGTGACGGTGGGGCACAAGGGCGGACCCCTCGACGAAGACGTCCTACGCAACTACGCCGATGCGGGCGTCGATCGCGTGGCGGTGCTGCCCTGGTGGCGCGGCAGGGATGCCAACCAGAAGCTCGAGGCGCTGGCAGAAACCGTGAGTCGGGCCCGTTGAGGCGATCCACGATCCGCACTGTTCGGCACGGAGGCACCAATGCCGCCGAGCGCGCCGGCCTACGTCTGCCGGTTCGAGTGAACTTCGCTCGCCTCCGGCTCGCTGCGCGCCGGCTTACGCCTGCTTGCCCAGGGCTCTCGACCGGCGTGTGGCGGCTTCCACGGCAGCATCGATGGCCGCCGCGAACCCCAGGGCCTCCAGGCGCTCGAGGCCGGCGAGGGTGGTCCCGCCGGGCGAGCTGACCTGCTTTCTCAGCGCTTCCGGCGACCGGCTGGTTTCGAGTGCGAGCTTGGCGGCGCCGTAGACGGTTTGAAGGGCGAGACGGTCGGCCGCCGCGCGCGGGAGGCCCATGCGCTCGCCCGCCGCGCCGAGCGCCTCGAGCATCGCGAAGACGTAGGCGGGGCCGCTTCCCGACAGCCCGGTGACCGCGTCGAGCTGCTCCTCGCGCGTCGCGAGCCACACCACGCCGACTCCCTCGAAGAGCTCCCGCGCCACGGCGAGGTCGCCCGGACCGACCGCGGCGTTGCCGCAGAGCGCGGTGGCGCCGGCGCGCACCAGCGCCGGCGTGTTCGGCATCGCGCGCACGATCCGCGCCTGCGCCGGGAGCGAGCGCGCGAGCCGCGCGAGCGGGACGCCGGCGGCGATCGAGATCCAGAGCGGGCGCCCCTGCGCGGCGCCGCCGGACGACCCGGCGAGCGCAGCCTCGACCACGCCCGGCTTGACCGCGATCACCACCACGTCGCTCTCGCGCGCGACCCTGGCGTTGTCGTCGGTGGTGCCGACGCCGAGCGCCGAGGCCAGCTGCTCGCGCCGGGCGGCCTCGACGTCGCTCGCCAAGATCAGGCTTGGCGCGACCCCGGCCGCGACCAGCCCGCCGGCGAGCGCCTCCGCCATCGCGCCGCCGCCGATGAAGCCGATCCGCTGATCCGCGAGCGTCATGCTGGGTCTCCTCCTCCGCGTCGTCGCGGGCCGAAGATCGCGGTGCCGATGCGCACGCTGGTGGCGCCTTCTTCGATGGCGACCTCGAAATCAGCCGACATGCCCATCGACAGCTCGCGCAGCGAGCCCCCGCCGGGCTGCCTGCGCAATGCGCGCGCCAGCTCGCGCAGGCGGGCGAAGGCGGCGCGGCTCGCCTCGGGTGTGGCTCGAGGCGCCGGGATCGCCATCAGGCCGGCGACGCACAGGTGCTTCCAGGAGGCGCTCTCCGCCAGCAGCTGGTGCAGCGCCTCGGGCGGGACGCCGCCCTTGCTCGCCTCGCTGTCCGGGTTCACCTGCAGCAGGACCCGGAGCTCGCGGCCGGCCTCGGCTGCGCGGCGCTCGAGCTCCGCTCCCAGCTCGACGCGGTCCACGCTCTCGACCACGTCGAAGTCACGGGCGATCTCGCGGGCCTTGTTGCGCTGCAGCCGACCGACGAAGTGAAGCCGGGGCAGCGGCAGGCCGAACGCCTCGAGCCGGGCGCGCAGCTCGGGCAGCTTGGCGCGGGCCTCCTGATGGTAGTTCTCTCCCACGTGGTCGAGCCCGGCTTCGACCGCCTCCGCGATCCTCTCCGCCGGCACTCCCTTCGCGACCCCGACCAGCGTCACCTCCTCGGGGCTTCGGCCGGCGCGCCGGGCCGCGGCGGCCACGCGCTCGCGCACCGCGGCAAGCCTCTCGGCGAGCGTCTCGCTCACGGGGCGCCGGCCCCGATGCCCGCCGCGCGCAGCAGCGCGAGGGTCTCCTCGAGCGGCAGCCCGATCACGTTCGTCTCGCTGCCCTCGATCTTCTCGATCAGGCGGCGCCCGTTTCCCTGTGCCGCATAGGCCCCCGCCTTGTCGAGGGACTCGCCCATGGCGACGTAGGCGCGCAGCTCGCGCTCGTCCGCGGCGCGCATGCTCACGGAGCTCTCCACCACGGCGTGTCGCTCCTCGAGAGTGTCGCTGGCGACGAGCGCAATTCCGGTGACGACGCGGTGGCAGCGACCGACCAGGCGCCGGAGCAGGACGAGGGCATGCTCCTCGTCGTCGGGTTTGCCGAGCACATCGCCGTCGATCACGACCAGGGTGTCCGCGCCGAGCACCCAGCGGGCCGGCGACGGCCCCAGGCTCCGGGCGACGGCCCGGGCTTTGTCGGAGGCGAGGCGGCGCGCGAGCTGCGCCGGCGCTTCTCCGGGCCGCGCGTGCTCCGGAAGGTTCGAGGGCTTCACCTCGAAGCGAATGCCGGCGCTCGCGAGCAGGTGCCCTCGCCGCGGCGAAGCGCTGGCGAGCACGAGCGGATGGGAAGGCGACACGCCGCGGGAGTACCGGGCCGGCGCGGGCGCGTCAAGGCGCCGGCGCCGAGCGCGGCGGCAGCTGGGTTGCGGTAGCTTCGCCGCCCGATGAGCCGTCTCCGGTTCTTCGTGAGCTCCGCTCGCCCGCGGCTGGCCTCGTGGACTTCGCTCGCCTTCGGCAGGCCTCGTCGACTTTGCTCGCCTGCGGCTCGCGGTGCGCTCCGCTTGCGGCGCGCTCCGCTTGCGGCGCGCTGCGCTTGCCGGGCCGCGCTCGGGCTCACGCTGCTGCTGCCGGCGTGTGCGAGCGATCTGGTCGCGGAGAATGGGGGATGGCGCAGCACGCGAGAGGGCTTTCGGATCGGGGAGCCCGGCGCCGGCTGGGAGCGGTTCGATCTCGAGGGCGCGGATCTCGCCTTCCGTCAGGGCGGATCGGAGACGATGAGCCTGCAGGCGCGCTGTGGACGTCCGGTCGCTTCGCCCGCGATCATGGCGCGTCATCTGATGATCGGGATTCCGGAGCGCACGCTGCGCCAGGCCGGTCCATTTCTGGTTGCGGGCCGGTCCGGCTGGACGCAGACGTTCGATGCGCGGCTCGAGGGGAGAACGGTGCGGATCCAGACGGTGACGCTGGTGACCGCCGGTTGCGCGTACGACTTCCTGGTGGTCGCGGCCGGCGAACCCGAGCCCGCCCAGCGGACCTTCGAGGCGTGGGTCGAAAGCTTCTCGCTGGCCGAGGTCGACACCGCGGGCCGAGCGCCGTGAGCGCCGGGGCGCGGCTGGCGCAGGGGGGGCTGACCCGGCTCGGCGAGCTGGTGCTCGACCGCGTCGACGAGTTCGGCCGTTTCGCGCGGCTGTCGGCGGCGACCGCTCGCGCGCTCGGCAGGCGCCGCTTCCCCGCGCTCGAGACGCTGCGCCAGCTGGAGGCGATCGGGGTGCGTTCGACCACGATCGTGCTGATCACGGCGCTCTTCACGGGCATGGTGCTGGCGCTGCAGACCGGCTTTGCGCTGGCGCGTTTTGGGGCCAAGCCCTACGTGGGGACCGTCGTCGGCCTCTCGCTCGCACGCGAGCTGGGTCCGGTGCTCACCGCCCTGATGGTCGGGGGCCGGGTGGGCGCCGGGATCACGGCCGAGCTGGGCGCCATGCAGGTGACCGAGCAGGTCGACGCGATCCGGTCGCTGGGCGCAAACCCGGTGCAGAAACTGGTGCTGCCGCGCGTGATCGCGGCGACCCTGGCACTGCCCCTGCTCACGGTGCTCGCCAATCTGCTCGGCGTGTTCGGCGGACTCGTGATCTCGGCCTCGCAGTTCCACATCTCGCCGAACTTCTACGTTCAGACGGTCCTCAACATCGT
>Ga0184637_10000454_pt1 | contig 30544 bp, 32 predicted proteins | sample PLM3_127_b2_FD_133143 | JGI IMG/M metagenome (GOLD analysis project Ga0184637, IMG submission 133143) | Groundwater sediment microbial communities from an aquifer in East River, Colorado, USA - PLM3_127_b2 | ecosystem: Environmental > Terrestrial > Soil > Riparian zone | place: USA: East River... | reverse complement strand
TGGTTGGAGCGCTAGTTAATCTATCGATAAGTAACAACGACGAGATACCTTTCAGGTCTTTATCAAGTAGCGATATTAAAGATATCTTGTCGAAAGTGAAAGCCGATATCACTGTAGATAAACTAGTCAAAACAATAAGAGAGATTGACTCCAAGAGATCTATAAGAGTCCGCCATTCTGAAGGTTCTCCAAATCCAAAAGAACAGTCTAGAATAATAAGGAAACGCAAGTTACTACTACAAAGATATTCAAATGATGTTCAGAAAAAGAAAGAAACTATAGATCTTGTAAAAGAGAACATAACAAATACAATAGAGCGTATAATGACACATTCAAATCTTAAGTAGCAGTAAACACGAGCGATGACATAATTTTCACATTGGCAAGTACCAGAAATTATTAGGATTGGTTATTTATCTCAAAGAAAAGTCATGGTCCATTTCTTCTCCGACATCAAATATCAGTAGGAGAGCAAACTTACCAACAGTGATTTTTGAACATGCAATCTATTTTCTGCCTCATCCCAAACAACAGATTTGCTTCCATCTATCACTTCTGATGTTACTTCTTGACCCCTTTTTGCAGGTAAACAGTGCATAAAAATTGCATCATCCTTTGAGTAGCTCATTAATTTGCCGTTTACTTGATATTTTGGAATAAAAGTCGATCTTCTCTTTTCATCTTCTTTTTCCTTCCCGATAGAAACAAAAGTGTCTGTTACCACAATATCAGCATTTTTTACTGCTTCTATGGGATCTCTTAGAATAGTAAAATCTGTTGCCTTTAATTTAGATTCACGTGTTACTATCTTAAGTATCTCTAATGGCGGATCGTATCCTTCTGGAATTGCAGCTTTAATATTCAGTCCCATTTTTGCGCATCCAATTAGTAAATCATTACAAACATTATTCCCATCACCTATCCATGAAAGCGTTAATCCTCTAAAGCTCTTCTTATATTCCAATATTGTCATCAGATCAGCCAGGATTTGGCATGGATGATACAAATCAGATAATCCGTTAATTACTGGAATTTTACAATTTTGTGCCAATTCGACTATTGTTTCATGGGAATAAACTCTTGCCACCAAACAGTCAACGTACAATGATATGGTTTTTGCAGTATCTTGGATTGATTCTCCTCTGGATAGATGAAGATCATTAGAATTCAGATAAATGGTATTACCACCCAATTGAAACATTGCAGTTTCAAAGCTCAAGCGCGTTCTAGTTGAGGGTTTTTCGAACATCAATGCAAGAGTTTTGCCCGCCAGAGATTCCTTATTCACATTATTGTTACCATGATGATGATTCTTTTTTAATTCAATTGCATAAGAAATTAGATTGAGGATCTCTTCCTCACTTAAATCTGCAATGCTGGTTAGATATTTCTTATTTAGTGAGATCATCTATATCATCATCAATTAAATATACTACTTCATCTTCACTTTTGCTTTCAGCGACTTTCTTACCTGTTTCTTTATCTTTTTTTCTTTGTATATCCGCACCTTCATTTTGTTTAACTTTATTGGTATTATCTTGGTCTTCGTCTTGTTTGTCATCTTTCTCTTTAAAAAATCTTAAAAAGGATCCCTTTTTTGCTTTTATTTCATTTTTCTGTTTTACTAATTGATCTTCAATTTTGTCCTTGTTATTACTTGTAATTGGATTCTCGTTCCCAACATTAGTAGATTCACTTCTACCAAACTCCTTGTCATTTTCAATAGGATTAGTTGTCGCTGCTATTGTAGAAGATGGGAGCAGCTGATCAGATTCGACAGTCTTATTGGTATCAGGGATTAAAGTTTCAAGAGTACCTTTATCAGTTTGTGATTCTGTTTTGGGAACATCGTTCAAAGTTTCTTGTTCTAAAATGTCATCTTTTAATTCTTTCAGGTTGTCGCCGCTGGTTTTTTCATATGATCTGTCTTTGAAAATTGAATCAAGAAATGCGTCGTAATCAAATTCAGCCAGGTCATCATATCCCTGTCCTACTCCTAGATATAAAATGGGTTTACGAGTTAAATAAGCAATTGAAATAGCTGCCCCACCCTTGGAATCAGCATCACTTTTAGTCAATATGGAACCATTGTAATTAGTGTACTCAAAGAATTCTCTTGCCTGGTTAACAGTATCGTTACCTGCTAAGGAATCACCAACGAATATTTTCATGTCCGGCTTTATAACTCGTATTATCTTGCTAACTTCTTCCATGAGGTTTTTAGAAGTCTGCATCCTACCAGCTGTATCTATTAATACAGCGTCAATGTAATTCTTTCGAGCGTGCTCCAAAGCATCCCTTGCGACAGCAGATGGATCAGCTCCATATCTTTGTGAGATTACTTTAACATTGAGATTGTTACCATGATGTGTTATCTGTTCGATAGCCCCAGCTCTATGCGTGTCTGCAGCTGCCAGCACGACCGATACACCATGATCTCTCAACAATTTACAGAATTTTGCAACGGTAGTAGTCTTTCCTGTCCCATTGATACCAAGGAAGATAATAGAATATGGTCCTGCTTTGGATCTCTTCTTCTCCAGTATGGATTGAATGATATCTGTCTTATCATTTGTTGATAAAAATAAATCTGATAGAAAAGAATATAATTTTGTTGTTATTACCTGCTCTGAATTTTCTGATCGCTCCAATTTCAAATTCTGTATTTCGGTTTTTATTTTGGATGTCAGCTCGTCTACAATTTCCTGAGCTACATCATTTTCCATTAGACTTAACTGCAATTCGTCAAAGATAGTGTCAAACTCTTTTTTAGAAATTGATTTTTGACCAAGACTCTTTGCGGTTTCAGAGAATATTTTTTTTAACTTTTCAAACAAACGGAGAACAACCTAAATGTAATTAAGCTGGAGGGTGTTGTGATTTTTGAATTTCAGAGTTTATTTCGTTTTGGAGTTGATTCATACGTAACGCTACCTGCTCTTTCTGTGATTGCAGTTGTTTTGATGCAAGATCAAATTCCTTGATTCTTAATTCTACATAATTCTTTGTGTTTTCTTTCGACTTTTCAATAGTAACGCCTGAGCCTACGTTAACAAGAAGATTAGTTACTGCAGGGACAGACACTTTAAGATAAATACCAATTCCAATTGGGACAAGAGATTCTTCCTGCTTAGCTGAAGACGATAATTCTTGAATTGCCTCAGATGCCAGATGGGCTTCTGCAATTAGTCTGTTAACTGTCGATTCTTTTGTTAAAATATCGTTCATATAAGCTTCAAGAATTTTTGATTGTTGAAGCATCTCGTTAACTTTTTGTTCAGCTGAAACTTGGTCTTTAGAATTGTCCGTAGAAGCCATCTTACTATATTCTGTGAGTAAAAAACGGGCATATAACTTTGCCTAAAGTTTACCGTGTTCCATTGCTTTGCTTTGCATTGCGTTCATAATTAGTGTATTTTCGAGCTACGTCTTGCCCTTTTTTGAAATAATATAAAACCCATGAGAAGATATTAAAAATGCTGCAAGCGACATCTTGGTTGCAAATACCAAATTCCAGGGAGTTTGAGGGTTGGGATACGCGATGCTAAGACTGTCCAAATTTATGCTTCCACCAAGCGCATTGATAGTAATAAGTGAACTCCATACAACAAAATTATAAACAAATTCGTATAGCGAAATAACTACGATTGCCAAGACGATAAGCTGGAAGATGGACCGCAAAGCTGGGGATATTTCCTTGACTTTGTCACCACCAAGTTTGGTAACGCAGTACCATGAAACTACAGAAACAATCATCAGGTAGGTAACTAACTTTGAAAGTCCGTTAAAGGGAAATTCTGTTTTTACGAGAATTTCTCCAATCACTATTTTACCTGTGGCAGCAAATTCAATAACACTCTGGTACAGCGCATAGAAGGTAATAGCGGTCATCATAATAGCGGATATGTAAAAAACTATGAGATATACCGTCCTAGCAGTTATTCTTTTTTCAATAGAGTAGTACATGATCCGTAATGTATTATCTGACAGATTCTATTAAATATAAAATTATTCTTATAGCTGTTTTCATCATGAATTTGACCTAATTCGGCGTTAGCGCAACTGTTCTTAACGGTTTATGATTTTCATGGATTACTAGATGCCAAATTGAGATAATGATGAGACACTAAATACATATTCAGTTCAAACTCACTTTGAATAATGCGTGTAATAATATGCTCACATGAAGCCGATATTGACGGCATGTATTCTGCTTCTGTTGCCTTGATAAAATATCCTGGTGCTCATGTTTCTTTCTATAATTACGGTCTAGAATACTTCAAAAGAATGTTTGATTACCTGAAAAGTGAAGCAAAGAAGGCTGTAGGCGGACTTGCGATTATTTCTGATCTTGGCATAAATGATGAGAGAGTATCACAATTATGCATAGATACAATTTGGTATCTGAAAACGAGACGGTGGTCTATAATTTGGGTCGATCATCATCCCTGGCACAGACAAAGCCTTGCGTCAATTCGAAAATTGATTAAATTGTATCACGACTCCACTGGAAAGAAATGTGCAACTGAGATCATGTATGATAGACTCATGAACAAGAACAAAATTGCAAAACAGCTAAAACTGATAGCGCATATCTCTGATTTTATGACGGATGTCAAGAATCATGATTCCAGAATTTCTGAATTAATCCATTTTTACCGAAATAGTTCAAGATCCAGACAAAAACTTGAATCTCTAGTTCGAAAAGCATCGATAGGAGTGTTATGGGACCATGAAATGCAGCTTGATTACATAAAATTCGCCAAATTAAGTGACTTTCAAAAAAGCAAGTCCCTTAATACACTAGTAATTAAGAAAATCAACTCTTTTGACGTGGCATTTGTTTTTACATACCCGCTTGTTCAAGCAAGCCTTTTTGCCAATGAAATATTCTCCAAAATGAAAATTGACCTAGTTATGCTCTTTAACAAAGCGGGAAAAGTAAGCATCAGAAGGAATACACACAAAATTTCATGTAATAAAGTAGCGTCGTTTCTCGTTGAAGGCGGCGGACATGAATTTGCTTCTGGTGGAAGATTGGAAAGTGACCCGAGAAATTTTAATGCCAGCATAAAAGAAATGCAGATGGCAATAAAGAGATCATTGATTTGAGCTGAATCGGCCAAATGTATTGATGGTTCATTCTACTCAAATATAGAACCCATTTGGAAAATCGAGAAAAACAATTAAATTTCAATGAAATAAGAGAGTGATTGTGGCAAGCGAAAATACTGGAGAAGGCGACACTAGCACTATCTCAAATGAAAACTCTGTAGGAAGTGTTATTTACGAATGCATGCGATGCGGTACTCCTGTTTCTAACGAAGAACTATCTAAACTCCCTGAAATAAAGTGTATTTGTGGATTTAGGGTGTTTCGAAAGGCAAGACAGCCTATCGTAAAGCAAGTAAAAGCAATATAACATAATAATTCGGTCAGACGGCCAACGCTTATTTGCCAGTTTTTAGTTAAAGATATTATGAAGATAGTTTGTCCAGATTGCAGGAAACCTGCCGAGCTTTCAGATGATTTTAGCTTTGTAAAGTGTCAATTCTGCAGTCTAGAAATGACTTATGGCGAATATGTAAAGTACATTACCTATAGGGACGTAAGATATAGAGACGTATTAAGTGACTACAAAAAAGAATCCTAATCTAGTTATTTTTGGACACTTGAATTACAATATCAATTACTATCATAATCAAGTTGCAAGATTATTTGATTTGGTACACTGTTTTCTTTTCTATCATTCTTTCATTTCTTTCATTTGTTTTCTCGTCTCTTATTTTTTTATCATCGTTGAAACTATAGACAGTACATCTCTGTCTTTTATTTGATAGTCACCAGGTAATCTTAAACCGTTTCTAACATCGACCGCATAAACAATACCTTTGGATAATTCCGTGTGTATCTCACGTGCAAGATCCTGTACACTGGAACCATTTTTCATAAGAAAGGCATCTGGAAGTACGTTACCCTTTTTATCGGACAACTTGTTTGGATCGGAAACAGGATAAACTACGTTCATGTTTAATAACTTGAAAACAGCAATGTTTAATGCAAACTGTACTCCCGTTCTAAGATACTCACCTAACACATCCTTTCTAATGAAATTGAGTGCCCACTTTTGTTTTTCATTCAGAACTGTATTTTCAAATATATCAAAGATTTCATCTCCAGGAGAATATTTTATCAAACCCCTGTTCTGTGCTCTCCGTAGAGTAAGTTCAGCATCGGCACTCGAAGGAATTACAAACATATGCTTATTGTGTTCACGAAGCCTCTTGAAATTTTCTGCAGCCGGATGAAGATCTATCTTGTTTGCTACGATTAGTGAAGGTTTTGATATTTCCCTAAGGGTAGAAACAAATCTTCGACTTTCTTCGGAATCAAGCTCATGTATATTCTTGTCGCTAAGATTATTTTCAGCTATTGATTTTCTTACGTGCCATTCTTTTACTCCAATACCGCCAAATATTTCAGTAACAGCACGAGCCGTGTCCATACCAGTGTTGGTCATTCTTGATATTTTCTCTCGATTTCCCTCAAATAATTTCAAATACCATAGTACTAGCTCTTCTTCTATATCTGATACATCCGCAATTGGGTCTCCGACGCCAGCTTCAGCGATTTTACCAGATGCGTCAATACTTCCTGATGCATCTACAATGTGCAGTAAGACATCAGATTGTGCGGCAACGGATAAAAACTGGTTACCAAGTCCTTTACCTTCCCAAGCACCTTTTATGAGTCCGGGAAGGTCTATCAGTTCTACAGGAATAAATCGCCATCCGTCTTGACAGAGAGAATTTCTTGGATTGTCAACAACTCCAAATTCCTTATGAACACACAAGGTAATTACGTGGGCATTTCCATGAATTGGTTTTTTTGTTGTAAATGGATAATTTGCTATTTCCTCATTTCCCAAAGTGGCCGAGTTAAAGAAAGTAGTTTTTCCAGTGTTTGTTTTGCCTATTAAACCAACTCTTATCACATATCTATTATTCTACCTTGATTATTTATATCTAGCAAGTAACTTGACTAAAGCTTAGGCAAAAAACAGAGGGGCCAAAAATTAACTATGCTGATGAAGATATCACAAGTTTATGCAAATAGTTCTATATGAACAAAATAGAAATTTCTTTAGTGATTAACTTACGTTTTATTCTATCTCAAGCCTTTAATAATTATATTATGAATCTTTAGTATCAGCAAAAATGCACTCAGAATTAGGATTTCAAATCAATAAAGTTTTGGTTATAGGTCTTGGGCAATTAGGTTTGCCTGTTGCAAAATATGTGAATCAAAGAGGTTTCGAAACATATGGATATGATATGAACTCGGAAAGAATGAAGCAGGCCGAGAAAAATTATGGAATTAAAAGTATTGAACAATTTGATGACATTGATGTTTTTATCTTGTGCGTTTCTACGCACGATCCCGAAGACGAATATACACCATGTGTAGATGGTCTTTTTGAGCTAGCAAGAAAAATCTCTAAAGAAGCAAAGAACGGTTCCCTTGTTTCCATAGAGAGTACTGTACCAAAAGGAACTTCAAAGAAAATTTTTGAAATTCTAAACCACAGACTTCATGTGGCACATGTTCCTCACCGATGGTATGCCCTTGAAGAAGAAATACACGGGGTTAATCAAGTCAGAGTAATTGGTGGAGTAAGTGACTGTTGTCTAAAGACAGCGCTTCAGTTCTACAATAGGAATAATGAAGCACTTGAATTTAGCGACAACACAAATAGTGAAAATACAAGCGAAAGCGCTCAAACCACAGCTGTCGATCTTGGTATTCCTATGCATCCTGTATCTGAAATAGAAATTGCAGAACTGACTAAAATAATCGAAAATGCCGACAGGTATCTGCAAATTGCGTTTTCCGAGGATTTGTATCTCTACTGTCAGGCCAATAATGTTAACTTTGGAGAACTGAGAGATTCCTTAAACACAAAATGGAATGTAAAAATTCTTGAACCTCGCGATGGAGTAGGAGGACATTGTTTACCCAAGGACACAAAGATGTTCCTGCAGTCGTCAAAATCAATAAAAAGCAAGATATTGATGTCCGCAATGGAGGTCGACAAGGAATACCGAAGATTCAGAGAACTGAGAGGTGCCAGGTTGATTCCGCATGCCATTAACAGTTCATAAATAGGAAAACAATCTTGATCTGTTTGTATGGAATCTAAAACAATAATAGCTTTTGGAGCACATCCAGATGACCTTGAAATTGGCATGGGTGGTACTATTGCTAAACTTTCTGCCATGGGCTATAACGTTCAGCCAGTCATAGCTACGTTACCAAATTTTGTAAAGTCAGATACCAAAGAAGGAAGAAAGTCAGAATCAATGTTGTCAGCTAAAGTAATGGGGTGCAAATCTCCAATATTTCTTGACCTGTCTCCGGAACAGATGGTATTTGGTAGAAAATTGGTTACCTTGATTGATTCGTTGATTAAAGAACACAAACCAGATTCAGTTTTCACGCAATGGCACGGTGATTCTCATCAAGATCATCAAATTTTAACTAGCAGTGTGATTTCAGCTTGTAGAAACCAGAATAATTTATTCATGTATGAAACTACGATACCAGGGGGCATTACACAAAATTCATTTAGACCACAATTATTTGTAAACATCACTGAAACAATAGATATAAAGAAAAATGCACTTGAGTGTTTTCAATCTCAATTTAGCCGTTGCGGAGAGATTTGGATACCTGCGGTTATCGGTAGATGTTCTTTTAGAGGATATCAAGTTGACGCCAAATATGCCGAAGCATTCGAAGTTGTAAAAGTCACAAAATGGTAGTGGTCATCTGAAATAGCAAGTGAAATTTGTCTAAATGTTTGATAACAAAACATCATTTTTTTGAAACTGGCGTCCTTTATGCTTAAGGCCAACTTTATAACTAGAACTGGAACCATAAACCTAGTTATTGATAATTCTTTTTGCTCCTGAACTTTTGAACAGTTTATAAGTCAATATTTTATTTCCTTTTTGCAAAGGATTTGCAAATGATGCAATACCTTATGGGCTCGTAGCTCAGCTTGGATAGAGCGCCTGCCTTCTAAGTCTTAACAAAGAGAGCCGGAAGTCGAGGGATCGAAGCCCTCCGGGCCCGTGCCAATAATTCGCAGAATGAACAAATGTTAGTAGCGCCGATCAGTCAAGTGTCTGTCAAATATAGCATTTTACCGTAACATTCAAGATCAATTCGGATCCAAATTTCAACTCACGTTTATAAGAGGCTTAAATTCTAAAAATTTCAACTATGCTAGATGATAATCAGTTAAAGGGCATGATAAAAAATGCTCGTGATGGACTGGAAAAACGTAATTTCACTCAATCCGCAGAATTAACACTGATTTTAAAGGATATTGATGTTAAAAAGGGATTTAGCGTTAACGAGGTGGTAAATCTTCCAAACAAGTCCACAAAGACTTCGACCATATGTGTATTTGCGTCAGGTGATATGGGAACGAGAGCAAGAAAGGCTGAGGTCGATAGAGTAATAGAACCTGACGAGTTGGACAGACTTGGCACTAACAAGAAGGACGCAAGAAAAGTTGTAAAGGCTTATGATTTCTTCCTGGCCGATACTACACTAATGTCCAGCGTAGGTCGCTCGTTAGGACAATTCATGGGACCTAAGGGTAAAATGCCATCTCCGCTGCCATATGGGGCACCTATAGAGAACATTGCAGATAGATTCAGGGGATCAGTTAGGGCAAGAGCAAAGAATCAACTCAATGTATCTGCCAAGATAGGTGACGAAAAAATGCAAGACGAGCAACTTGCGAGCAATGCCCAGGCGATTATATCAGCAGTTGAAAAGAAATTGCCACAGGGCGACAAAAATATTCATAATGCTATCATAAAATTTACAATGAGCAAACCCTCCAAGGCTTCAGCATTAGCTTCGGAGAAAAACAAAAAGAAAGGTTAGATGTGATAATGACTGTCGACAAGCACGCTAGAACAACTTATCCTAAAGGAAAGCAAGAGCTATATCAGAAAATGGTGGAACTTCCAAAGTCTTATAATGTCATAGCACTCTCGAAGGTAAATAAAGTTAGAGCCACGCAGTTAATGATGATAAGGAAAAAGTTTCACAAAGACATCATCATCAAAGTAATAAAAAATAGGGTAACACAAAGGGCATTTGAAAAACTGTCAGATGTACATGGCATTGAGAAATTAAGTTCCCAGTTAGAAGGACAATGCGCTCTAATGTTTACCAACATAAGTCCATTCAAGCTTAACCTAATTTTTGATCAAAATAAGGTATTCCTACCTGCAAAGGGCGGGGATGTTACAAGAACTGAAATAATGATTGCATCTGGTGACACAGGGTTAACCCCGGGACCTGTATTGTCAGAATTCAAAGAAGCAAATGTGCCTACAAAGATAGATCAAGGTACGATATGGGTTAGTAAAGATACTGTCGTCGCAAAGCCTGGCGATGTGATTTCCACAAAGCTTGCATCTCTGCTTTCAAAGCTAAACATAAAACCTATTGAAGCAGGAATTGTAGTAAACTACGCGCTTTCAGACAAATTAGTATTTGAGGAAAAAGATCTAAGAATTAATTTAAATGAATTTAGAAATGAATTAGGCAGAGCACACAACGAATCTATTGCCCTTGCTATTGAATCAAGTTACTTTACAAAAGAATCAATCGGATACTTATTGTCCAGGGCATCCAGAAATGCACAAACGCTTGCAATAGAATCAAACATTTTGACAAACGAGACTGCAGGACTAATAATTTCAAAATCAGCAATGAAAGCTAATAATTTAGCTGCTCAACTAAAAAGCAAGGGTTATACATCAAGCTAGTCTCAATTATTGCCATTCGACAAAAAGTAATCGCTCCCAATTTTTTACATATTTTAGTCCCAGAAAATGATGTTGGTTACTTGAGCATTATGATTATGATACAAAGATAAGAGAATGAATGAAGTCCTATCAATTCTACATTAATGAACAAATCAACGAATAAGTAAAAATAGCATTACGCAATTAATTCTAAAAAATAAAAACTAAGTAAAAAAGGAAATCTAACCGAATAAAGAAGATAATCCTTCCAAGGCTTCTTCTTCCTTCTTTTCATCCTTTTTCTCTTCGGTCTTCTCATCCCTTGCTTGGGACGCTCCAGCATCACCAGCAGCAGCTGCTGTTGCAGGTACGGCCATAGCCATAGGAGTTGCCTTTAGAGATTCTTCAATGTTTACCTCGCTCAAGGCAGCTACGAGAGCCTTTATCTTTACTTCATCAGGACTTGCACCAGTGGCTTTTATGACATTTTTTACATTATCTTCAGTGATATCCTTGTTTAATTTGTGTAGTAATAATGCAGCATATACGTATTCCATTTAAAGAATGCCTATTCATGACCATAATATAAAACTTTCAAAATCAAAGTATTTTCGTACTTCTTGCAACTGCGTACATATGGTCCCTCAGATCTCTTTCATAGAGCGAATTCATTTTTTCTAGCAGAATTGCTCTTGCTTCCATTCTATCCTCCTCTGTCTTAGCCCTTAACACGTTAGCAAAAAGTTCAGCAAGATTTTCTTTTAACCATCCATCCAGTACGTGAAATCGCTCTTCATTTATCCATTTTGCTTTCGACGAATCAATATCGATGTCTTCATCAAAAATGCCAGTTTCAACATAATCAATTAGCATGAATATACAGTTATTTGGATCAGGATCTTGAAGAACAGCTTGTGGTCTGCCCTCACCTCTTCCAGAAGTTACCTTTTCAATAAGCCCTTCAGGAATGATATATGAACCTCTTACCCTTGCAATTGAATCAGCTAATGAAGTAATTCGTCCTATGACCAGTCTTAATTTTCCAGAGTAATCCTGGGAAAGAAATACGTAATCTCCCTCCTTTATCTTGGGCTTTCCAAATAACATATCAATTTGAGTTTTAGTAAATTATTTAATACTTGCGATAAAAGTATTGCCTGTTTTATTGGGTGAAGCACTATAGTAACTTGTTTTTAACCTTCTCGTTCAAATTTTAATATTAGTAAACTCGATATTTTCTTGCTATGCCAAGGGTATTTGTAGCCGCGGATATACATAGAAAAGGTGAACTTGAAAACATTCAAAAGAATCTGATGTCTTGTTTGAAACTGCAAAATATTCATCTAAAACTAGTAAAGCCGGAAAATTTTCATTTTACGCTAGTATTTTTTGGCGAAATAAATGATTCATCACTTGACAAGATAGTTACAAAAATTTCAGAAATAGAATTTCAGTCATTTAGAATAAATTATGGGCCAATAGGAGCTTTTCCAGATATTAAGCGGGCTAAAGTTATATGGATAGGATTGGATGAAGAAACAAAACATACGTTCTCTCAAATGTATGATATTGTCATATCTAAATTAAAGGAACTGGATCTAAAGTTAGAAAATGAGATAGAAAAAGAGATAATACCACACATAACACTATTTAGGGCAAGGCAGGTGCCACTTTGTTTGAATCTACAACAAGTCAAATCAGATAATATAATTGATGATGTAATCGATACAATTTCAGTAAAAAAGAGCCTCATAACCCCTCATGGTCCTATATACGAGAACATAATATCCGCGAAGGGCAAATGAATTCTACAGAAAACGCGATACAAAGAATATCAGAGTCTTCAGTTCCATCAAAATCAGGGCAGAAGAAATTAGCAAAAATATCAAATGATATAGAAAATGAAATTTTGAACTTTAAAGATAAAAGAATTTTAAAAGTTACTTTAGGTGGATCGTTTGCGAAAGGTACCTGGCTTGATAACGATACCGACATTGATTTTTTTGTAATGATAGAACAAACGGTAGATCGAAAGGAATTCGAAGAACTGGGCAAAAAAGTTGGTTTTCATGCTTTAAAAAAATACAAACCTTACTTACGATACTCTGAACATCCATACGTTGAGGGGAAGGTTGACGGCATAAGAGTAAATATCGTACCATGTTACAAAGTTGAAAAAAACAAGTGGAAAAGTGCCGCAGATAGATCCCCGTATCACACTGATTTTATGCAAAAGATGCTAAATGAATTTTTGAAAAGTCAGGTAAGAGTCCTCAAATTATTCTTAAAATCAATAGGAACATATGGTTCGCAAATTTCCATTTCCGGTTTTAGTGGTTACGTAACTGAAGTACTCATCTTAAAATATGGTTCTTTTAGGAATGTTCTGCAAACTTTTGCTGAGCTTAAACCAAACTACATCGTTTCGATAGATACTCCGGATGAAAAAACAATCTCCAAATTTAAGAGCCCGATTATAATAATTGATCCTATTGATATGAATAGGAATCTTGGTGCTGCCATATCAGCTGAGAGTGTTGCAAAATTTGTGCTAGCATCAAGATACTTTTTGAAAGATACTTCTTTTAAATTTTTCAAAGTATCACACAAGCCCAATGCAAAAACTATAAAGCAAATTAAATCAAATTTGCTTGTAGTAGAATTTAAGATTCAAAAAAGGAGTCCTGATATACTGTGGGGCCAGCTAAAAAGAAAACTGGCTAGCATTTCAAAACAGCTTGAAAATGCAAGATTTGAAATAATTAAAACATTTTGCTTTACTGATGAGCAGGAACGCGCAGTATTTATTTTTATGATAGAGCTTGCAATATTGCCAAAATTAACTGTAAATGATGGCCCTGAAATATTTCTAGGAGCAGAATCAGATGCATTTATCAAAAAAAGAAAGAGAAAATCAATTATGATGTGGACGGAAGGTATGAGAATTAAGAGCATTGAAGAAACCAAGAAAAGACCGATTAAGGAACATACAAGTTTAATAATTGAAAAGGACATCAAATCTGGTGCCAAAACTGGAATTGCTTTAGATCTTTCAAAAGGATATTCTATCTATTTGGCAAATGAAAGAGAGTTGAATAGTTTTGTTTCTACCGCCATTACTCACATGGTCCGTGATGGAGAATTTATTAGACACAGATAATAGGAAAAGTCTAGAATTTTTGCTGACTTATCCTTTATTTGATGAAAAGACTTTTGATAGAAGGATAAGAGAATTGTCATCTATGGATATTAACTCAGTATTCTCATTTGGTAATGTACAATTGCAAAAGGCCAACATAATAGGTAAGGGATCTGTTGGCTTGGTAACTCTGGTCAAGCACAAAAATAAACTTCTAGCGTTGAAGATTAGAAGAACTGACGCCAATAGAATGAGTATGTATGATGAAGTACTGTATCAATCACTTGCAAACTCAATCGGGATTGGTTCTTTTCTTGTAAATTTTTCTGAAAATTTCATATTGATGGAGTATATCAAAGGGTCAAACATTGAGAGTTGGTACAATTTGCAAACATCAAACAAAAAGTTGCTATGTTGTACTAATGCAATTCTTCAACAGTGTTTCTTTCTTGACTGCCTAAAACTCGACCACGGCCAACTGAGCAGACTTGACCGGCATATAGTAGTGTCGCCAAATGGTTTGCCAACAATTTTGGATTTTGAAACCTCAAGTACCAAAAGAAGGAGCAGTAATGTGACTAGCGTATCTCAATCAATTTTTCTACATGGACCAATACATGCGAAACTGGAAGATGCAATCAATAAGGAAAGGACTGACATTATCAAAAGTATCAAAGAATATAAAAAACACATGAACCGCGAAAAATTTCAACGAATCCTAAATTTATTAGAATCATAGATTCGGTTTTAGAAATATTGTCCAACCTGATAGTAATTTTCCAAATTTGTGCATTAAGATTCTTAAAGCAGTATTCTTAAGATAAATCAATGTCAAACTCGCAGACATTTGTCATCAAGACTTTAAAGAAAATGAATCTAAAAGGTGGAACAGTGATAGATGGTTTCGCAACGACTGGAATTACAAATACTATTGCATCTGAATGTATACTTCACTCAATCAACACAGAATTGATAGCAACGATAGAATCATCGTACTTTTCTCAGTTATCTGTAGTTAGAAACTCTATCCCCTATTTTCCAGTAAGAATATACGCGAATGAGGAATTAAAGACAGCAATTTTTATCTCGGAGATAAGTATTGAGCCATCACTGTACTATCTTGTCGGAAATACTATGTTAAATTGGGCAAAGGATAATGAATGTGACCTCATCATTAGCTCAAGTAACAGTGTAAATCCTCAACCTACTGACTCTTCTAATCCAACTGAATATTCAATTGCAGCAATTGGCAATACAGTACGATCAAGGAACAGGTTAAAAGATTCAAAAATAGCGTTACTGAAGAATGGTACTATAGGAGGAATTCCGGCAGTATTATTAAATCAGAGCTCAGAGTTGGGTATTGATGTAATCGTCTTGGTGGTAAAAATTATCGAAGGAATTCCAGATTTTAGAGCGGCAGCAGAGTTATCCACAACAATAAGCAATCTTGTTCCGGGTGTATCATGCAATATCCCATTACTATTGCAGGAAGCTGAAAAGATTGAAAAAGAGATTACCAAAATAAAAACACAGGGCACAGAAAGTGAGATGGATGCGTATGGTTAGGGCTAAATCAGACGTCGACAGGCTTGCAAGTGTCAGTCACTCAGTAAGTTAGTCAGACAGTCATTTGATCTGGTTTCTAAATCTCATGGCTAAAACAAAATAATTTGCACTAGTTTGTCTTTGTGGCGATAATTTTTACCAGGCTTTTGACAGTCGCCAAATTCAAGTCAACCTGTTCTGCAATCATTTCTTCAGATATCCCAGAATCGTATAAATTCCTGACACTTTCTTTTTTCTCTTGACTAATATTTTTTACATCAAGCTGTATATCTAACTCTGATTCAGAATTCTTTGTAAAGGACTGTACTTGTTCGAAAACAGAATTAATGTCGATATTCCTATCTGTGGAAATAACTACAATGTGATTTTTTATTGGAATGCTAAACATAATTACCTTATCGTAAACGTAAATAATTGAGTGCAGATTCCCCAATTCAGGTTCAAATATTTTCCTCAGTTCAACTATGTACGCAGATTGTGTATAGCTTATTTCTGGATTTCGTCCTTTAAGGTGCTCGTTTAGCCCCTCTCGGAATACACTGGCGCAAAGATGCCCTGATTTTTCTACCAATCCCGAAAACCTCAAAGATGGGTTAATTGCCAATAGACCATTCAAGAACTCAAGGTCATTCATCGAACAATATCTAATGCTCCAGAACTATATCTGTCTTTATGTGTTAATGTATTACCGTTCATGTTATCAGTCTTGAGATTAAATTTTGAAAAAGACATAAAATATCATTGTGATTACAAAAACAAGATATTTATCTAAATGAAATAATCAGATGAGATTGTATGGCAGAAGATATCTCCTCAACAGCTTCTAATACTATACCATTTCCTACACTAACAATCGTATATCTAGTGACTCAGGCTAAAGATTTGATTGATGAAATTAGTCAAAAATATAATAATATCACTGTAGAAGATTGTAACGGTTTTTTTAGTGATGGAGTCAAGAGAGATTACAAGAAGATAACCATCTGGAGTCAGGGAATTGATAGTCTCTGGTTCAATGCTCTAATAGCTAGGATAAAGGAAATTGCAAATGTGGACTCAGTGCCCATAGTATCTGGCGGCATAATGTATACCGTCTAGTATCTTATCTTATTTTTGCATTATTACATTTTTAGACCTGTTTTGAGTTGCATCTCTAATCTACTAGAGATTTGTCCAAGAAAGTAAAATGGCCATATATGATATCAAATAGTTCTACTTGGTATCGGCCTTGATATCAATGATAATGCTACCGCCCACTCCAGGGCTTCCTATTTTTTCGTATTTTTTCCTTGGCATATTAATCTGAACTAGTGTCTTTGGATAAGTCTTGATGACGGTTTGTGGTTGGGACCGGAGTATAGCTTCAAGGATTGGCTTTATTTGCTTCTTCACCTCGTCATCAGATATCGATCTGTCAATAGCTTCTAACATTAATTGCTGCTGTGATACTGACTCTAATTCGATATCTTCAATTAGGGACAAAGTAATGTTTGTACCATTATCGGAAAGCTGAGTTATTTTGTATCTAAATTGTGTTTCTTCCAACTTGTCGTAAGTACTCTTATTTCCTTATTACTTTTTACTTTTTATTTTTTGTTTTTTGCTTTTTGCTTTTGTTCGTAAGTTTTAGGAGTTCTAAAAAGGCGTCTTGACATCCACAAGACATATTAAAATTGATTGCGTATTCAAAAAGTATAAATCATGAAATACAGGAGCCGCACGGATATCTTTGCCTCAATTTTGCAATCCGCAAATAATCCAAAGGGAGTCGGAATAACAACAATAATGTACAAATCCTTTCTCTCTCATTATCAGCTCAAAAAATATCTTTCCATAATGCTTGAAAATGAATTAATAAAAGTTGAAGAGGATCAACATTTGTATAAGATTACGGAAAAAGGTTTAAAATTTTTACAGCTTTTCACTAATATTAACGAACTTATTGATACTACGAAAGAATATAATGCCTAAATGTCGGTATATCATAAAAGGTAAAGTTTTTTTCGTCAATACCAAAGAGTATGATACGACTTGAAGGACAGACCGTAAAGCTGCCCGAATGCATGTTGACATGCAATAAATGACATATAAAAAATGACATACATTAAGAATATCATCTTATGAGTGATTTAATAAAATTTTATGAGCATACTTTGTCCTGGGTGTGCGGCGACCATTTTTGTATGTATACTGTTACTACTTGTAACTACTAGTATTATTAAAATACGAGAAAAGTAAATTAGCCCGGCCCAGATTCGAACTGGGGTCAAAGGCTCCAAAGGCCTCTATGCTTGACCACTACATTCAGCGAATTATAAATTCTCTACCGGGCTGCCGGACGATTTTTTTATGGAACACCTGATTTATAAAGATACGAATTTACCAACAATTTTTAGCAATTTGTTCGCTGGGTCTTCCATTTGGTTCAGAATATGTTGAGCTCTATTTTTCTGCCTAACTCTAAATGAACTATCAGATTGAATGCGACGTAGTATTTTTACAATCTGGGATGAATTTCCAATTTTATAAATGAGACCGGTTTTTACCAGATAGTCATCTACATAGAATTTTATGGGAGAAATTGAAATAGTTGGTTTTCCAAGGAGTGCTGATTCGGCAGTCATGGTTCCACCACCGCCAATAAAAATATCAGCAACCGATATAAGCTCCAAGCCGTCGACTACATTTTCCAATACCGTGATTTTATCGCCATATTTTTCCTTGAATTGTCTTATTTGGTCCTGATATCTGCATAGGACCAGGATATTTGTTGTATCATGAAAGTTCTGAACTATAGATTTCAAAATATTATTCACATTATTATTAGCCTTGTCGATCAAATATGACGCCTTACTTTCTTCAGGCCTAATCACAAACGTATTAGTTTTTGAAAGTTGATATTTTTTCTTTAACTTACCCGAGTCTATATTTTTTGTTTCCTTCCTTATCCACGCAACCGGATCTAGTGCCCGATAACGAACAACTTGATTTCTCGAGATACCCAAATTGCTCCATGCTGAAAAAGGAATAATCCAAGGACATAAGAGATAATTAACGAACGGAATTGTCAACTTTTGAACGGCCCGTGCATGTGGGGAATCACTAAAGGTGACGTGAGGAATTCCCAAACCAAACGCAACTCTTGCCGCTTCGGGCGAGGAAAAGCTAATGCAAAGTTCGGGATTAAATCGCTCAATCTCTTTTGCCAAATCGAAAATCCTACTAGAACTTGCTCTTAATTTGTCATATTTTGAAGAACCCCCGTACTTTCCCACCAATCTCAGCTCAAATTTCTTTAATCTAGCCAACTTTACACATTCTCGATAGTCTCTTGCCGTACACAGGACTTCGCAATCTCTTTGTTTTAGGAGTTCCACTGCATATTTGAAGAACATAACTTGTTTTGGGGTTAAAACGTCAAACCAGATTCTCAAGCACCATGTATAAGTATCCTCATAGAAAAAACTTTTCTTCAACCAATTTTAATTTTGGTTCAGGAACACACATATGCTAATTGGGGTCGATATTGCCATTGACTGTTGAATCATCGAAGGTAGCTGTCTATGGGTTAAGTACTGAAGGATATAGAATTGCTTCTCATATTTCTAATAAAGGTATACCAGTTTCAATTATCGATGATTCATCTGGAATGGCGATTACCCTTAAACCTGATATCGCCAAGACCTATTCTAGCGTAACCTCATTTATTCAAGACGAAACTCTCTTGGATTTTGAACCTTTTGATGTAGCCATCAATAATGCTTTATTTATTTTTTTTAGCCCAAGAATCAGAAAATCATGGCCTGATGCAAGGAACCATATTGTGTCTAAGTTTCAGGATGTGATAAAACATGTGAGCAAAGATAGTTCAATAATCTACACCGTTCCTGCAGGCTTTGGAGTAAACAATGAAAACATAGCTTTGATAGAACATAGAACAGGTCTGAGTGTTGGAAAAAACATATTCTATCACTATATGCCTATTAGTTCCATTTCGTCAAACTTGTTTGATGCAATAATCGGAACCAAAACTGAGTTGAATTCTAACTTTGCAAGCATGTTAAGTGGACTTTATTCCGACAAAACAATGAAGGTAGTAGATATGGAGTCTGCAGAGTACATTTATTGTATTAGAATTTTGAGACATTATGGCTTGATGTCGCCTATATTTGAAATTTGCAAATTCGCTGATAATAATTTTCAACATCAGAATACTGAAACCGAATCATTTGATGAGATGTATCTTGATGACCTAGTAGGAGGGTTATTTGATTTGAATACGATATTGTCATCTCTGACTGGAATTTCTCCATTGACTCTCTTGCTTAAGGGCAATATTGCCACAGTAGAGAACTACATAAAACACTTGACCGAACAAATCAAGATTATTCTAAAGAAATATGAATTGAAAGCAAGCAAAACAAAAGTGATAATTTCATGGACTTTTGATCCAAATGAAATGAGGGGTGATAGATTGGAAATAATATCCAGATTGGAATCAAGATTGAAAGATTATGTGGGTGATGTTGAAAGACAAGATTCTATGTTTGACTTTTACTCAAGTGAAAAAAAACTCATAATAGTTTCTTGTTCAAAGACAGATTTTCAAAGACTAACTGAAAATAATCCTAATTCAGAGATTATTATTCTCAAGGCAACTCCACTATTAGGACAATCCAACATTCAGGCTTAAACTCCCAAAATATAATAACGAGAATGCGTGAATTAAAGTAGGATTGCTTGACGCAAAATGCCCCAAATGTGATAATAGAGCACAAGTTGATGACGACGTTACAAGAGTTGAGTGTAAAAATTGTGGTTATACAGATAATTATGAAAATTATATAGAAACGATGAAATCAAAGGCTGAAAATATGGCTGATAATTATCAGTTTAAAGGCAGTCTGTAAATTAAAGTAAATCAAATCAATTATTAAAATTATCAAACTGGGTAATCATGAATATGCGTAAGTATGTATTTTTGTATGTATGAATTTCCTCTCACATGGCCAGGTTGCATAAATTGATTGTAATTTTACCAAAAAGATCCTTTGTCAGAACAGGTTAATTCGGATCCGCAATTTTGACATCGCAGATGGCAGCTTTGAATACTAAACATGGAATATCCACATCGTAAGCATCTTCTTTCATTTCCATCTTCTTTTTTTTCCTCGATGTGCACTTTACAGGTAATCGAATTGGCACTTATTAAGGATTTGGCGTTTATTCTGCAAAGATTAATTAAATGTGATATTTGTTTGAATCCATATTGACTCAGTTCAAGATAATAGTTTCTGATAAGAATGGTAAAAGCGTTAGCAAGGAACTAAAGGACAAAGAAGCTCAACCCCTGGTGGGGCTAAGGGTAGGAGAAATTGTAGATGCTTCCGTTGTTGGTATAACTCCTGGAAAGATCCAATTGAAAGGTGGTAGTGATAAATCTGGAACTCCTATCCGAAGTGATGTCCACGGGGGTGTAAAAAAATACGTGCTGTTGTCCAAAGGTGCGTGCATGAGAGATGATCGGGAAGGCATAAGAAAGAGAAAACTGGTCAGGGGAAATATGATTACAGAGGAAATATATCAGATAAATTGTTTACTCACGGAAGGAAACTTGCCAACTCCTGCCGAAACCTCGACGACTGAATCCGAAAAAGCCGAACAATAGTTATTTCCCGCATCTTCTTGGATAATGATAACTTCGAGAGAAATACTTTCAATTAAATTAATATCTCTGTAAAATTTCACTATACTTATTGCATTGGAAAGAAACTTTACCCGACTGGTACGTCAAACAATACGGTTATCAACCTTGCGTTAATATTGGTACATCCGGTCATGTCGACCACGGAAAAACTACACTAGTTGAATCCATAACTGGAGTTTGGACCAGTGGCCATAGTGAGGAACTAAGAAGAGGAATTACAATAAAGGTAGGATATGCTGATGCTGCTTTTTACAAATGTAAGAATTGTCCTCCACCAACATGCTATTCAACAAAACCTGAATGCGCTAATTGTGGCCAGGAATCTGAATTCGAACGCGTAGTAAGCTTTGTAGATTCTCCTGGACATGAAAGTTTAATGGCAAATATGCTTTCAGGAGCTGCTTTGATGGATGGCGCAATCTTGGTGACTGCAGCAAATGAAAAAGTGCCCCAACCTCAAACTAGAGAACATTTATTGGCCCTACAGACTCTTGGCATAATGCAAATTGTAGTAGTTCAAAATAAAGTTGATTTGGTATCATATGAAGAAACAATAGAAAATTATAAACAAATAAAGAACTTTGTTAAAGGAAGTGTTGCAGATGCCGCACCAATTATTCCAGTTTCTGCTCAACACAAATTAAATATTGATGCACTAATTGAGGCTATTGAAACTAATATTAAAACTCCGGAAAGATCCAAGAACTCTGAACCTCTAATGCACGTCCTAAGATCATTTGATATCAATAAACCAGGTCTTCCAATAAGTGATGTTAAAGGAGGAGTTATTGGTGGTTCCTTAATCCAGGGAGATTTTGAGACAGGAGACGAAATTGAGATACGACCCGGAATCCATGATGAGAAAAAGGGTAAATACGAACCTATAATGTCAAAGATCTCCTCATTAGGTACTGGTGCAGGAATCGTAGAAGTCGTAAAACCAGGTGGTCTGGTCGCACTTGGAACGACACTGGATCCATATTTAGTAAAGAGTGACTCGTTAATAGGCTCATTGGTAGGACTTCCAAACTCGCTTCCTCCCGACGTATATGATGTTAGAATTGAACTTAATTTATTTGAAACAGCTGTTGGGACCCAAGAACTGGTAAAAGTTGATCCAATCAAAATTAAAGAATCATTGCGACTAAATATTGGCACTGCTGCAACGCTTGGCACAGTTACTCATATTAAAGATCATGTCGTAGAAATTAAATTGAAGAAACCAGTATGCATGGTTAGTCAAAGTAGAGTTGCAATTAGTAGAAGAATTGCAGACAGATGGAGGCTAATAGGGTCGGGTGTTGCATCGTGACAGTATTCTTCCAATACTCCTTCATGGTATCAAACAAGTAAAGTTTGGTAAATTATCAATCACTGAGGAGATATTTTTTTCCCATTACTGATATGAATACACCGCCATGTCCTTTCGTGACATGTCCTACTTTATGATATTTTAGCTTGTGCTTATCCAATACGTGCGCTACTTTATCTACTCCAGATTTTGAAACTACTATGCAAAACCCAATACCCATGTTAAATGTAGAGTACATTTCCTCATAGGAGATCTTGCCGGTCTTCTGAATGAGCTTGAATATGCCTCTTGGTTGTGGAAGATTATCAAGTTTAAAATCAATTTTACTATTTAGTCTTGATAATTTGCTAAACGAACCTCCGGTTATGTGAGCAAGTCCATGAATTGAGGTTAGTTCTGTTTCAAGTAAATCAAGAATAGGCTTTACGTATATCCTTGTCGGCTTCAGTAGTTCTTCACCGATTGAATGGTCTAGAAATGAGGAAGGATTTTGCAAATCGAATTTGCGGAGTAAGACTTTTCGAGCAAGTGAGTATCCATTTGAGTGCAATCCGTTGCTTTCCAACCCAATAATAATGTCACCTTCTACTATTTTATTGCCCATGATTAATCTTTTTTTATCACACATACCAAAAACAGAACCGACAAGATCAAATGTATTTTCCTCAGTATCATTTAGAAGATCTGGAAGTATCGCAGTCTCGCCACCAACTATTGCAACCCTTGATTCCTTTGCTCCTTTTGTCAATCCTTTCAATAGTTCTCTGACAAGGTAATGATCGGGTTTTTTCAATGCTATATAATCCAGGAAACCTATTGGAACCGCACCCACACATATTATATCATTAACGTTCATGGCAACACAATCAATACCTAAAGTATCGAATTTCTTCATTAATTGGGCAATTATTATTTTAGTACCGACTCCATCAGTATGCAATGCAATGACTTTGGAATCCAATTCAATAAGTCCTGCGTAGTGCCCAAATCCAGATATTATTTTCCAATTCTTACTTTCAAAACCAGAATGAGTTTTTGATACAAGTACGCCGATTTCATCTTGTATTTTACGAATCTTCTTTATGTCAACCCCTGCTTTAGAGTAACTCCACATAGGTGTCTTAGATGTTACAATACGTATTATAAATAAAATATCCTGACTATTATGTGTCGATATTCGAATAGAAAATTAACTTATAAAGATGAACGCAACTGTAATAGACATGGAAGGTACTGAGACTGTCTTTGAAGACTCCGAAAAGACATTCATAGAGTTATCAAACTCTCAAAGACTTCAGATAATAAATGCACTCATAAATTCCAAGATGAACTTGACATTAATAGCAAAACATCTTGGGATAACGATGCAAGAGGCCCATAGAAATTTTAATAGGCTCATGGAAGCAGGTATTGTAAGTAAGGATTCAAATGGCGCCTACTCTCTGACGACATTCGGGAATACAATAGTTACGCAAATACCTTCCATTAATTTTCTATCAAAAAACAAGGCTTATTTCTCAGATCACTATTTCGCGGATCTTCCAATGAAGTTTGTTCAGAGAATAGGATCACTGGATAACAGTACCTTTGTCCAAGGTCTGGTCGCAGTAATTGAGGAAATTAAAGAGATGTATAGACACTCCGAGGAGTTTATTTATGGCATGATCCCCCAAGTCCCTCTAGATCTTATGGAAGTAGCTGCAAAGGTAGTGAAGGATCGAAAGATTAGTTTTAATTATATATTACCAAAAAATGCCGTAATACCAAAAAAAGGTAAAGATTTCCTAAATGAGATAAATTTTCACGATTTGCTGAAAAACGGATTAGTTGAAAGAAAAATGACAGAAGAGGTCAAAGTCTCAGTAGTGCTAAATGAAAAAAAGGCGCTTGTGATGTTTCCATCAATTAAAGGTGAAACAGATATGAATGGTGCTTTTCTCGGTAGCATAAACAGGAACGATGACAATGATGATGATGATAATATGCTTTTTCATGAGTGGTGTTTGGATTACTTTAGATATTGTTGGTTACGATCAAAGCCCTTTGACAATACTAAACTTAGGGAAGTATAACAAATGTAACATGTTTCAATAAATTTAGTAAGAATTGGTAAAGTTACTTGGTAATTATTTTGAATTATTTCTCTTTGCTGCCTGCAGTGCAGAAAATAATGCTCCAGCTTTTTGCTTGGTTTCCAAGTATTCATTAGTAGGAACGGAATCCATAACTATTCCGGCGCCCGATTGAACGTAGGCGTTTTTCCCATTTATGAATAAGGATCTTATGATTATTGCAAAATCGCAGCATCTATTGAAGGAAAAGTATCCCAAGGCCCCTGCATAAGGCCCCCTTGACGTTTTTTCTAGTTCTGATATTACCTCCATCGCTCTGACCTTCGGCGCTCCAGATACTGTTCCAGCAGGAAATAATGACCTAAAAGCATCAAAGCAGTCGTATTTCTTGTAGAGCTCACCAGTTATCTGAGACACTATATGCTGAACATGACTGAATCTCTTTACTATCATCAATTCCTTTGGACGAACCGACCCAAATTTGCATACTCTACCAAGATCGTTTCTTGCTAAATCGACAAGCATGGTATGTTCTGCCAGCTCCTTTTTATCCCTTAAGAGCTCGTTTTTCAATTTTCTATTCTGACTTTCGTTATTGGTAATAGGTCGTGTTCCTGCAATAGGAAATGTATCAATCTTGTTGTCAATCACGCGAAGTAGCATTTCAGGACTGGATCCAATTATTAATCGCTTTTTTCGTTTAAAAAAATACATATATGGTGATGGATTCAATTTTCGTAAATTCTCATATATACACAATGGATCCCCTTTTACGACAAAATTGATTTTTCTCGATATTACTACCTGAAAGACCTCTCCTTGATATACGTAATCCTTTGCCTTCTTAACATTGTCAATAAAATTGCTCCTGGATATTTCCGATACTGGTTTTGAATAGGAAAGCCTATTTGCTCTGGCTTGTTTTTTAGACTTTATGATTTTCTCCAGTTGATTAAATCTAGATTTTTTACCAATGTGGAAATAGTAAGTTTCGTTATCCTTCTTGTCATGGATTAAACCATCAGTGTAGATCCCAAATTCCATTAATGGAAACATTTTGTTAGTTTTCTTAGATTGTAACTGTTCCCAAAATTTGATGGCTTCATAGCTAACGTATCCTACTGCACCACCGATATATCGTAGTTTCTTTTCGTTAATAATTGGCATTATTTTCCTTAATTCTACAAGCGGATCTACTACTTGTTTATCACAAATCATTTTTTCCTTTCGAAAAACTTGAAATCTAGATCTGTCACACTTTACCGTAAATTCCGGATCAAATCCAATTACCGAAAATTCCGAAAGTTCCCTGGGCCCGGTTAAAGATTCTAAAATAAATACATTGTCATAATTCATGTAGATCTGCTTAAAGATCTCAAATGTATTCATGTGAGTGTTGATTTTTTTCTTGTTAAATGTATGTATTTTGGAGAAGTCCTTAAGCATTTATGACAGTTACCATAAAAGGGTGTTCTAAGACATGATTTAAATCTTATGTGATCACTTTATGTATAGATTAAATGAGTTAACTAAAATCTGGTAATTATATCGATTATGAACATAATGGTCTTTTGCGATAGTAACACTATAATACGGACTAGCCGTCTTACTAGCGATCTATAATGTTGGTAGTGGCTAATGGTTTTCTACCCATAAAACCTTCATCCTTTCTATGCCAAAATTTTATTTCATTCTCGCCTTCTTTCCAACAAAGCCACACCTCTTCATCGAATCTTAATGATGGAAAATCTAAGAGACCCTCATCAACGCTTTTTATCATAACTCCCTTGTTCTCCAACTCTGCTATTGTCTCATATAGTTTGAAAACAGCTCTATTAAGCTCCTGTTTTTTGCTTATAAAGGCAACAAACTTTGCACCGTCGATAACCATCTTTTGCAAATCTTCTTGAAGCTTGATTACCTTGTTTTTTTGAAGGGTTATGCTTGAAAATAATTTCTTTGCTTCTGGCAAGATTCTATTAGCATCTTGTGGGGTGAAGTAAACAGGCATACTCTCCAAAAATTATAAAAGCCAATTTAATCATTATTATTATTCCAAACCAGGCTTCTAATACAAGTTTCCTAAAACATTAGAAATTCGTAGAAATGGTTCGTATTTTCCTATTTCTACGTTTGTCTTTTCTTACTTTATTTAAATCTCCCAATCCATGCGGATAGATTTCCCATGAATTGGATCTGCCAAACAGATTGTCCAATTTGTCAGAAGCGTTAACAGAGAATTTATTCAACGCAAGGTGAATTGATTCATGGCTTATAACAGAAGAGGCAACTTCTGCCGTCTTACCCATTGAATCATATTCACGCCAAGATCGATAATTTGAAATAAAGGCCCTTGATTTGCCATAATAAGATACAAACATCAAACCCCTTTTACCCACTGTTCCGCGTAAACGAAGATCCGCAACCATCTTCTGATATTAGGCCCATAATATTCATTAATGTTTAGAGACCTTTTCTCTTCGGGTCGTTTTAAATATCCAAATAAGAATTTAGTCATACGGTTCTGGACCTTAAGAAAATTATCAAGAAATGCTCACGTAATTGAAAAAATTATCACATTTACAAATTGATAAGTGCATTCAAAATATTTATTTATTTGTAATATGTTCCTGGACATAATATTCTTTTAAAACAGGAAGCAATTGTGATTCTATGCCCAATTTGACGGTTAGAAACAAATCGCAGATTCTAAAAAGTAATTACTCTGATTCCCTAAGCATAACCCTGGAGGCCATAGAGGTGGGCCTAAAATCCGTAAACCCCGTATCATTAATGAAAAATTCGGTGAAATTCAGGCATGATTGTCTGAGGATTTTTGATTTCAAAGGAATGAGCGTGGAGTATGATACTAGATTAATTGGCTCAATTTACCTGATTGGAGCCGGCAAAGCAACTGCCGCAATGGCAGATTCCTTCATTAGCATAGTTAACAGTAGGAAAGTCAGGGAAGGTTGCGTTACAGTTCCCTATGGAATAAATATGAAAAGCAAATTGTGTCTGGTGACAAATGCTGCCCATCCAATACCAGATTCCAACGGAGTTGTCGGGACAAAAAGAATTGAAAAACTATTAGAAAAGGCAAACAAAAATGACCTAGTGGTAATGTTCCTATCAGGGGGAGCTTCAGCTCTCATGCCTTTACCCCTAGATATTATGAGTCTTGGAGATAAACAGAAAATAACTACAAGGCTACTATCATCAGGCGCATCAATTGAAGAAATGAATACTGTAAGAAAACACATTTCTAACATCAAAGGCGGCAGACTTGCAGCAATGATTAATAAAAAATTTCCGTTAATAACCCTCATTCTATCCGATGTAGTTGAAGATAAAATTGACGTAATTGCATCAGGCCCTACTGTTCCTGACATGACCACTTTCAGCGATACAAAAAACGTACTGATTAAATACAAACTGTGGAACAATCAAAAAGTGATTTCTAAAAAACTCAAAGATTTAATCACTGCTGGCGCGTTGGGAAGAATCAGTGATACTCCAAAACCTGGAAATACTATATTTACCAATATTCAAAATGTTATTATTGGCAATAACAATATTGCTTGCAATAGCATCAAACTCTTTTTAGAAGGAAAAGGTATAAGAACGATGTATCTGGGTTCAAAGTTTACAGGAAGGTCCAGATCACTAGGAGAGTTTCTATTCAAACTTGTTGATGACTTTCCATCTGTCTCAACCCCATATGCTTTTGTTCTAGGTGGCGAAACGACTGTTGAGTTGAAAAATAGAACCAATGGTGTTGGAGGCAGAAATCAAGAAACAGTACTCTCAGCTGCAGCCCATTTTGAAGACCTAGGCGACAATATGGATTTTACGATTGCTAGTTTTGGAACCGATGGGATTGATGGAAATTCCCTTGCTGCGGGTGCGATATTAAATCGAAAGGTACTATCTAGAATAAGAAAAAAGAAATTGAAAATATTAGACGTTCTCAAAAACCACAATAGTAACGTATTATTTAATAATGTAAACGGGGCCCTGTGCACGAAAATTACGGGCACCAATGTAAATGATGTATGTATTGTGTGTAGATTACGATAAGAATGGAAATGTATAAATTGTTACCAACATACAATCATAATTTATTTTGAATTCAACGGTAAAGTAAAAATAAATGTTGCTCCAGTTCCGTTTTCCTGATTAAATCCGATTATTGTCCCCCCATGGGATTCGATAATATTTTTAGAGATGAAGAGACCCAAGCCAGTCCCCTGTTCTGATCTTGATACAAATTTGTCGAATAATCGACTAATTATCTCATGATCTATTCCCTTACCAGTATCGCTAATTTGAACAGACAGCTCAGTGCTATTGACTTTACCAATTATAGTTATGACTCCTTGGTCTGTGAATTTAATTGCATTATTGATAATATTTGAAATGACTTGTGTGATTCTATATTTATCGGCAAATATTTTTACATGGATCAGTTCATAAAGAATCTTGAGTTTTTTATTTTTCGCAAAATCGCCTTCAATCTGTCTTGAATACTCCGTAACTAATTCTGATAAAATTTCATCAATATCAAAGGAAGCTTTGTTCAGTTTAAGTGATTTTCCTTCAATATTGGTGACATCCAATATGTCTGCTGCCAATCTATCCAGTCTTTTTGCATTGCGAATTATCGAAGAAATTTGTTCTTTGCTAACTCTTGCATAGTCACAGTCGCTGATATCATTTTCTATTAATTCTGCTTCGCCTAAAATTGGCATTATCGGGGTTCTTAACTCGTGTGCTGCGACATTGATAAACTCCTTTTGCATATTATCATGTATCTCTAGTTGTTTATTTGCTGAAGCAAGAAGACTATTTGATTCTGTCAGAGATTCATTTGTTTTCTTTAGCTGCACTGTTCTGGATTCGACAGCCCCCTCTAACCGCTTATTCCAAGATAATATCAAAAATGCAATGCCAAATGCCATAGAACCAACAACGATGATTACAATAGTACTGAAATTCTTTTGTTGCTTTATTAAATAGCCGACATTTGAAGCCAGACTATGTGGTGTACTAATGTACAGTGACCATAGAAATTCACCGTCTAAAGTTATAGGTTGGTAAGCAATTGTAGTCATGTTATCGTTAAAAGAGATATCTCTTAGTCCTGATCCTCCTGTCAGAGAGGTAGCGAGGATATTATTGTACTCATTTTTGATTTCTGGAGGAATGAGATCTTGAAATTCTGGGTTTAGATAATTTTTACCAACTACATTTCTATTTTTTGAATATAAAATCACACCGTTCTTATCTATTAATCCTACATTGCTTGCAAACTCGGGTGAAAGTTCCTTCTGTAAAAAATCGCCTAGTTTCGCTAAATCAATTGTCGTGAACACTATCCCTTCAAACTTTGACGTATTGGATTGAATCGTAATATTACCTTGAGTAACGTTAGTTTCAAGTACTGGGTATGATATGAAGAGTAACGGAAATTGGTTATCAACATCAATGATGCAACTATAATATGTGCTGTTACTCGTTTTGGGTTATAATAATAGTTCTGTTGAATTTGCCCTGATACCAGTATAATCAGCAGCAATAGATTTATTGCTTGTTTTAGAAATAATCTCCCCATTCATATCAAACATATAATATCCATTTGTTAGGTCCTTAGTCGATGTCTGAGCCGAATCAAATAATCTCTGAATATTGTCGTTTTTAATGTCCAATAGTGAAATGGAATTGCTCAAGCTCTGTAAATTGTTAGAAATGGATTCCATGCTCCTGACAAGAATGCGCGATAGTTGGTATACTTCTATTTTCGCATTGGATCTTACATCTTGGGATGAAATGTTGGCAATTTCATTTGCAGTAAAAGAAGAATACTGATATGACAGTATCGAAAGCCCAATACCAATTATCGCAATGATAAGA
>Ga0184637_10000453_pt1 | contig 30552 bp, 25 predicted proteins | sample PLM3_127_b2_FD_133143 | JGI IMG/M metagenome (GOLD analysis project Ga0184637, IMG submission 133143) | Groundwater sediment microbial communities from an aquifer in East River, Colorado, USA - PLM3_127_b2 | ecosystem: Environmental > Terrestrial > Soil > Riparian zone | place: USA: East River... | reverse complement strand
GCTCGTCCGTCCTCCGAGGCCGCCCCGCTCGTCCGTCCCTCCGAGGCCCCGCGCTCGTCCGTCCTCCGAGGCCGCCCCGCTCGTCCGTCCCTCCGAGGCCCCGCGCTCGTCCGTCCTCCGAGGCCGCCCCGCTCGTCCGTCCCTCCGAGGCCCCGCGCTCGTCCGTCCCCGAGACGGCGCCGCTCACGCGCCCGCGCCCGGTGGCCTCCCGCTCACGCGCGCGCAGGCCGCCCGCTCACGCCGCCCTCCGCTTCCGGTCGATGAGCTGCAGGATCATCGGCGTGAAGATGAGCTGCATCGCGAGCGGCATCTTCCCGCCCGGGATGACGATGCTGTTCGGCCGCGACATGAACGAGTCGTGCAGCATGTTGAGCAGGTACGGGAAGTCGATCCCCTTCGGTTCGCGGAAGCGGACCACGAGGAAGCTCTCGTCCGCGGCCGGGATGTCGCGCGCGATGAACGGGTTCGAGGTGTCCACCGTCGGCACGCGCTGGAAGTTCACGTGCGTGCGCGAGAACTGCGGGCAGATGTAGTTCACGTAGTCCGGCATGCGGCGGAGGATGGTGTCCACGACCGCCTCGGTGCTGTAGCCGCGGGTGGCCTTGTCGCGGTGGATCTTCTGGATCCACTCGAGGTTGATGATCGGCACCACGCCGACGAGCAGGTCCACGTGGCGCGCGACGTCCACGCGGTCGGTCGCGACCCCGCCGTGCAGCCCCTCGTAGAAGAGCAGGTCCGTGCCGGGGCGCACGTCGTCCCAGGGCGTGAAGGTGCCCGGCTCCTGCTCGAAGGGCGCCGCCTCCGCGGCGTCGTGCAGGTACTTGCGGACCTTGCCGGCGCCCGTCTCGCCGTAGCCGCGGAAGAGCTGCTCCAGCTCCTCGAAGAGGTTCGCCTCCGGGCCGAAGTGGCTGAGCTGGCGGTTGCCCTGCTCCGCCGCCTCGGCGAGCGCCCTGCGCATGGCGGCCCGGTCGTGGCGGTGGAACGCGTCCCCCTCGACGATGACGGCGTCGATCTTCTCGCGGAAGAACACGTGCGAGAAGACCCGGGTGACCGAGGTGGTGCCCGCGCCGGAGGAGCCGGTCACGGCGATGATCGGGTGTCGAACCGACATGGCGTCCTCCCTGCGACTCAGCCCTGCGAGAAGAGCGAGCGGGCCCCGAACAGCGGCGAGTGGAACGGCCGGTCCGCGCCGCGCGCGTGCTCGTCGTGGTAGCGGACGAGCCGCTCCACCTCCTCGCGCGAGCCGAAGATGAACGGCACCCGCTGGTGCAGCTCGGACGGGACCACGTGGAGCAGCGGCTCGCGCCCGGTGCTCGCCGCGCCCCCGGCCTGCTCCACGAGGAAGGCGACCGGCGCGGCCTCGTAGAGGAGCCGCAGCCGCCCCGCGCGGGCGGGCTCCTTGCTGTCCTTCGGGTAGAGGAACACGCCCCCGCGGATCAGGATGCGGTGCAGCTCGGCGACGAGCGACGCGACCCAGCGCATGTTGTAGTCCGCCTGGCGCGGCCCGGCGCGGCCGGCCAGGCACTCCTCGACGTACCGCTTCACCGGCGGCTCCCAGAACCGCTCGTTCGACGCGTTGATCGCGAACTCGCGCGCCGAGGGCGGGATGCGCAGGTCCGGGTGGCTGAGCACGAAGTGCCCGAGCTCGCGGTCGAGCGTGAACCCGTGCACGCCCTTCCCGAGCGTGATGACGAGCACGGTGCTCGGCCCGTAGAGCGCGTACCCGGCGCAGACCTGGCGGATGCCGGGCTGGAGGAAGTCCGCCGCGGTCGCGTCGCCGGCGCCGTCCGGGCGCCGCAGGATCGAGAAGATCGTCCCCACCGGGTGGTTCACGTCCACGTTGGACGAGCCGTCGAGCGGATCGAAGGCGAGCAGGTACTTGCCGCGCGGGTGCGCCGCCGGGATCGGGATCACCCCCTCGACCTCCTCGGACACCATGCCGGCGAGGTGACCGCCCCACTCGCACGCACGCACGAAGAGGTCGTTCGCGAGGAGGTCGAGCTGCTGCTGCGGCTCGCCCTGCACGTTCACGGTGCCGGCCGGGCCGTGGTGGCCGGCGACCGCCCCGTGCGCCACCGCGGCGGCGATCCCCTTCACCGCCGTCGCGACGTCGTGCAGGAGCTGCGAGAGGTCTCCCGTCGCCTCCGGCGCGCGCCGCTGCTCCTCGATGACGAACTGGGCGAAGCTGGTCTTGCCGATCATGGCGCCTGCGCTCCCGCCGCGAAGACGCGGCTCTGGCGGATGTCCTCTTCCTCGAGCGTGACGAGCGCGTCGCGGCCGGCGAGGCCGCCGCGGGCGAACAGCCGGCTCGCCTGACGCAGCCGCGCGCGGTCGAGGGCGTTGCGCACCGAGCGGGCGTTCGCGAAGCGGGGCTGCCGCATGCGCAGCGCGAGGTACTCCTCGAAGGCGGCGCGCGCGGTGGGCGAGAGGCGGTACTCGAGCCGCGCGAGCATCCGCTCGCCGACCGCGAGGAGCTCGGCGAGCGCGTAGTCCGGGAACTCGACGTGGTGGGCGATGCGCGACGCCATGCCCGGGTTCGACTCGAAGAACCGCTCCATCCGGTCGCCGTAGCCGGCGAGGACCACGACGAGGTCGTCGCGCTGGCTCTCCATGACCTGCAGCAGGATGTCGATCGCCTCCACGCCGTAGTCGCGCTCGTTCTCCGGACGGTAGAGCGCGTAGGCCTCGTCGATGAAGAGCACCCCGCCCATGGCGCGCTTCAGGACCTCCTTGGTCTTCGGCGCGGTGTGGCCCACGAACTGGCCGACGAGGTCGTCGCGGGTGACGGAGACGAGGTGGCCGCGCCGCAGGTAGCCGAGCCGGTGGAGGATCTCGGCCATGCGCAGCGCGACGGTGGTCTTGCCGGTGCCCGGGTTCCCGGTGAAGCACATGTGGAGCGAAGGGGGGCCGCCGGCGATCCCGAGCTGCCGCCGCGCTCGATCGACGAGCAGCAGCGCCGCGAGCTCGCGCACGCGCCGCTTCACGGGGGCGAGGCCGACGAGGTCGCGATCGAGCCCGTCGATCACGTCGCCCGCGCTCGACCCGGCGAGGAGCGCGCCGAGGTCCACGGCGGCGTCCGCGCCCGGGGCGGCGGTCGTCGCCGGGCCGGTCACGGGCGGCCCCCGCCGTACCGGCGGCCGGCCGGCTCGCGGGCGGCATAGCCCCGCAGGCCGTAGCGCTGGGTGCGGCCCGGCCCCTCCTGGCGGGTGAGCTCGAAGCCGGGCTCGTCGGCGGGGCGCTGCACGATGAACGAGAGCCGCAGCGCCTCCCAGCCGCTCGTCGCGTCGAGGGCGTTCACCTTCACGTAGCGGCCGGGGAACGCCCGGCGGCAGGCCGCGAGCTGCTCCATGAACGGACCCGCGTCGGCGAGGTCGAACATCGGCTGGCCCCACATGTCCCAGTAGACGTTGCGCGGGTGTGGATCGTCGGTGGTCTCGAGTGAGAGCGCCCACCCCTTCCGGCGCGCGTACTCGACTTGCCGGGCGATCTGCTCATCGCTGAGCTCCGGGAGGAAGGAGAACGTCCCCTGCGTGATCCTCATGGCTCGCTCCTCGCCCGGCTAGGCGAAAGTCGGGGTTGCGACGAAGTCGGCGGTGTCCGTGGACGCGTAGTCGAAGGTCACGTCCTTCCAGGTCTCGAGCGCGGCGCGCAGCGGCGCGCAGCCCCGCGCGGCCTCGTCCAGGATGGCGGGCCCCTCGTTCCAGATGTCCCGCCCCTCGTTGCGGGCGAGCACCATCGCCTCGAGCGCGACCCGGTTGGCGGTGGCGCCCGCGGCGATGCCCCCCGGGTGGCCGATGGTCCCCCCGCCGAACTGCAGCACCACGTCCTCGCCGAGGTAGGTGAGGAGCTGGTGCATCTGGCCCGCGTGGATCCCGCCGGACGCGACGGGCATCACACCGCGCAGGTCGGCCCAGTCCTGGTCGAAGAAGAGGCCGTGCTCGAGGCTCTCCTTCGTGCGCGGCTCGCGGAGCGTGTCGTAGATGCCGCGGACGATGTTCGGGTCGCCCTCGAGCTTGCCCACCACCGTGCCCGCGTGGATGTGGTCAACCCCGGCCATCCGCATCCACTTCGCGATCACGCGGAACGACACGCCGTGGGTCTTCTGGCGGGTGTACGTGCCGTGGCCGGCGCGGTGCAGGTGCAGCAGCACGTCGTGCTTCCGGGCCCAGGCCGACATGCTCTGGATGGCCGTGTACCCGACGACGAGGTCGATCATGACGACGATCGACCCGAGCTCCTTCGCGAGCTCGGCCCGCTCGTACATGGCCTCCATCGTGCCGGCGGTGACGTTGAGGTAGTGCCCCTTCACCTCGCCCGTCTCCGCCTGGGCGCGGTTCACGCCCTCCATCGCGAAGAGGAACCGGTCGCGCCAGTGCATGAACGGCTGCGAGTTGATGTTCTCGTCGTCCTTCACGAAGTCGAGGCCTCCGCGGAGCGCCTCGTAGACCACCCGGCCGTAGCTCTTGCCGGACAGGCCGAGCTTCGGCTTCACCGTGGCGCCGAGCAGCGGGCGCCCGAACTTGTCCATCCGCTCGCGCTCCACGACGATGCCGGCCGGCGGGCCGCGGAAGGTCTTGAGGTACGCGACCGGCAGCCGCATGTCCTCGAGCCGGAGCGCCTTCACCGCCTTGAAGCCGAAGACGTTGCCGATGATCGACGCGGCGAGGTTCGCGATCGACCCCTCCTCGAAGAGCACGAGATCGTAGGCGATCCGGGCGAACCACTGCTGCGGCGTGCTCGTGCCGGGCCCCGTGCCGGGCACCGGATCCACCTGGTACGCCTTGGCGCGGTAGCGATCGCAGGCGGTGAGCCGGTCCGTCCAGACGACCGTCCACGTCGCGGTGGACGACTCCCCCGCGACGGCCGCGGCGGCCTCCTCCGGATCGACGCCCTCCTGGGGCGTGATGCGGAACAGGGCGAGGACGTCGGTGTCCTTCGGGGCGTACTCGGAGTCCCAGTAGCCCATCTTCTTGTAGGGGATGACGCCCGCGCGGTACCGCTCCGCGAGGGCCTCGGCGGGCGTCGAGGGGATCGTCGTCGTGGCGGTCATGGCCCAGAGATGGCGATCGGCCGTCATCAGCGCCAATCAGCGCAGGTGGCACGCATGATAAGTCGCCCTTATGCATCGTCCGGTGCGCGACGCCACCATCCGCCAGCTCCGGATCTTCGCCGCCGTGGCGAGGCACCGCTCGTTCACGCGGGCCGCGGAGGCGCTCCGGCTGACGCAGCCCGCGGTCTCGATGGCGGTGAAGGCGCTCGAGGCGCTCGCCGGCGTGCCGCTGCTCGAGCGCGCCGGGCGCGGCGTCGCGCTCACCTCGGGCGGCGAGGAGCTGCTCCGCCACGCGACCGCCGTGCTGCGCACGCTCGACGAGGCCCACGAGGCGTTCGCCGCGCTCCGCGGCGTCGAGCGCGGCCGGATCGCGATCGCGGTGGTGAGCACGGCGAAGTACTTCTCCCCGAAGCTCCTCGCGCTCTTCTCCCGCGCGCGCCCCGGCGTGGAGCTTCGCCTCGCCGTCCACAACCGCGAGGCGGTGATCGAGCTGCTCGTGGCGAACGAGGTGGACCTCGCCATCATGGGCACCCCGCCGCCCCACCTCGAGACGACCGCCTTCCCGTTCGCGAAGCACCCGCTGGTCATGATCGCCGCGCCCGATCACCCGCTCGCCGGCGTGCGGCGGGTCCCCGTGAAGACGCTCGCCAGGGAGAGCTTCCTCGTGCGCGAGCCCGGCTCGGGCACGCGCGCGGCGCTGGAGCGGTTCCTCGCGCAGCACGCGGTGCGACCCGCGGCGACCACCGAGATCTCCTCGAACGAGACCATCAAGCAGGCCGTGATGGCCGGCATGGGGATCGCGTTCATCTCGCAGCACGCGATCGGCCTCGAGCTCGCGGCGGGCGAGCTCGCCGTGCTTCCGATCGACGGGCTTCCCATCGTGCGCGACTGGAACATCGTGCACCGCACCGAGAAGCGGCTCTCGCCGGCGGCGCTCGCGTTCAAGAAGTTCGTGCTGAAGGAGGGGCGCGCCTTCCTCGCCGCGTGGCCCGGCGCCGCCGCGCGCTGACCGCCGTGGGCGCGCGGCGGCGTGGTGGCGCGGTGGCCCCGCGCCGCGCTCAGCGAGACGGCAGCGCGCCGCGCGGAGGCGGGACCGGCTTCGCGCGCGGCTCGGGCAGGTCGGTCGTCCAGTACCTGCCGAGGTACTCGGTGAGCACGGCCGCCTCGTCGTCGGTCATCGGCGCGCCGAAGCGGCGCATCTTCGCGACGGTCCCCTTCCACTGGGCGGGCGTGAGCCGGTTGTTGCTCACGTAGTCGACGCTGTGGCAGATGCCGCACTTGCCGAGCATCACGCTCTTGCCGGGCGCGTCAGGGAACTTCCCCTCGAGGAGGACCGCCCGGACGGCCTCCGGCGCCGGCGCGGCCGCGGCCTCCGGGGCCCGAGCGGGGTCGACGGCGGCGCCGCCGGGGTCGGACGCGACCAGCGCCGCGAGGATCATCGGGGCGATCATCCGCGCACCTCCACTTCCAGGCGATCGACGGCGTTGTAGAGGTAGCCCGAGGGGTTCCAGACGGGCTGATCCGGCTGCGTCGCGCCCGTCGTGTCGATCGCGCGCGACACCACGGTGTAGCGCCCGGGCGCCGCCTTCCACCCGCGGCGGAACACGCGGAAGCCGTAGGGCGTCGACGGGCCGTCGAGGGCGGCCGGCTCCCAGCTCGCGCCGCCGTCGAAGGAGACTTCGTGCCCCTCGCGCGCGCCGCGTCACGTGCGCGCCGGAGCCGACGTCGGGTTCACTGGAGGTACGCAGCCTAGCGCGGGCCGCGCACGGTTCAACCCTCGGTGCGGTCAACCCGGATGGCGCCGCCGTCCGGGCGCACCCGGACGCCGTCCAGCAGCGCGCGCGGCCTCGCGGTATGACTTCCCCGACCCTAGAGAGGAGACCCATGAGCCCACCGAGCCTCCAGGAGCGCTACGCACCCCACAACGCCTGCTTCGGCTGCGGTCCCGCCAACGACAAGGGGCTGCGGATCCGCAGCTTCCGCGAGGGCGACCTCTTCGTCGCCGAGTGGCGCGCCGAGAAGCACCACGAGGCCTTCGACGGGATGCTGTCGGGCGGGATCACCGGCACGCTCCTCGACTGCCACTCCAACTGGGCGGCCGCGATCCACCTCATGGAGCGCGCCGGCGCGGACGCGCCGCCGTGCACCGTCACCGCCGACTACGCGGTGAAGCTCCTGCGCCCCACCCCGACGGACAGCCCCATCCGGCTCGAGGCGCGGGTGGTCGAGTCGTCGGACGACCGGGCCGTGGTGGAGGCGACGCTCACCGCCGCCGGGAAGCCGCGCGCCACCTGCCGCGGCACGTTCGTCGCCGTGAAGGAGGGGCACCCGGCCTTCCATCGCTGGTAGGCGCCCAAGCGAGCGCCCGCATTACGTTTGCGAATCGACTTGCGCGGCCCGAGAACGAGTGCTACATCGCCGCGAATGGTGATTCGCAGTTCCGATGCCCGGAGGGAACGCGCGCGGGAGCACACCCGGCGCGACATCCTGCTCGCGGCCGCGGAGGTCTTCGCGGCCCGGGGCTACGCCGCGGCCACGTTGGCCGAGCTGGCGGAGGCCTCCGGGTTCGCCGCCCCCTCGCTCTACCGCTACTTCGCGAGCAAGGAAGAGATCTTCCGCAGCCTCGTCGAGCTGCTCGTCGAGGAGATGCAGGCGACGTTCGACGAGCCGATCGACCGCTCCCTCCCCCTTTCGGTCCGCATCGAGACCCTGCTTCGCGTCCAGGCCCGGCTCGCCGAGAGCCGGCGCGCCGCCTTCCGGCTCGTGCACGACGCCGGGACCGATGCGCCGCTGCCCCCCGTGCTCAAGCCCGGCCCGCGCGCCGGGCTCGCGTTCTTCGAGTCGCGTCTCCTCGAGTGGCTGCGCCGGAACACCGCGCCGTCCGAGCTGCGCGTCCCGGTCGAGCTCGCCGCGCGAACCCTCGCCGGCGTCGCCTACGCCTTCCACAGCTGCGACGACTCGGACCTCTCCCCGGTGGACAGCGCCCGGACCGTCGTCGACCTCGCCCTCAACGGAATCGCCGCGCCGAACGACGGCCGGCGTGGAGCCTGAACCCATGACCCGCACGCACCTCCTCGCCGCGTCCGCCGCGGCGCTCCTCACCCTCGCCGGCTGCAGCGCCCGCGCCGACAAGGCGGCCCTCCCCGTCCCCGGCGCGGCGCCGCCGCGCGCCGTGCGCGTCGCGAAGCCCGCGACCCGCATCGAGACCGGCCTCGCCCGCGCCACCGGCACCATCCGCGCCCGGGAGGACGCCACCCTCGCCGCCCGGGCCACCGGGCAGATCAAGCGGGTCCGCGTCGAGGTGGGCGACAAGGTGAAGGCGGGCGCCCCGCTCGTCGAGATGGACGCCGCCAACCAGCGCATCGCCCTCGACAACGCGAAGGCGCTGGAGCGGCTCGCGGCCGCGAACGTCGCCGAGGCGGAGCGCGAGCTCGCCCGCGCGAAGGAGCTCCTGCAGCAGCAGGCGCTGCCGCAGTCCGGGTTCGACAAGGTGACCACCGGGCGCGAGATCGCCGCCGCCCAGCTCGACCAGGCGCGCGCCGCGGTCCGCGCCGCCGAGCAGCAGCTCGCCGACACCGTCATCACCGCGCCCTTCCCCGGCATCGTCACCGCGAAGCGCCAGAACGCGGGGGACACCGTCACGATGATGCCGGTGACGCCCATCATCGGGCTCACCAACGTGGACCTCCTCGAGGTGCGGCTCGCGGTGCCCGAGGCGATCGAGGGCTTCGCGGTGCCCGGCCGGACGGTGAAGGGCCTCACCACCCCCGGCGGCCAGCCGTTCGAGGCGCGGGTGCGCGTGAAGAACGCGGTCGTGGACGCGGCGAGCCGGACCATCGAGGTGCTCGCGGACGTGAAGGGCGCGGCCCTCCGCCCCGGCACCCTCGTCACGGTGGACTTCGGCGCCGTCGGCGAGAAGGCCGGGCTCTTCCTCCCCGCGAACGCGATCCAGAGCGACGGGACGTCGAGCTTCGTGTTCGTGCTCGCGAGCGGCAAGGCCGAGAAGCGCGCGGTCACCGCGACCGCCGTGCACCCCGGCACCTTCCAGGTGGAGTCCGGCCTCGCCGCGGGCGACGCCGTGATCCTCGACCCGGGCACCCTCGCCACCGGCGACGCCGTCGTCGCTCTCGCGAACTAGCCGCCCCGGAGCCCACACGTGAGCCCGATCAAAACCTTCATCACGCGCCCGGTCTTCACCGGGATGCTCATCTTCGCCGTGCTCGTCTTCGGGATCGTCGCCTACCCGAAGATCGGCGTGGACCAGTACCCCGAGGTCGAGTTCCCGATCGTGACGGTCCTCACCGTCCTGCCGGGCGCAGACCCCGAGACGATCGAGGAGACCGTCACGAAGCCGCTCGAGGAGGCGCTCAACACGCTCCCCGGCCTCGACACCCTCCGCTCCGTCAACGTCGAGAACGTCTCGCAGATCATCGTCCGCTTCGACCTCGAGCGGGACGTGGACGTCGCCGCCCAGGACGTGCGCGACCGCGTCCAGGCCACGCTCTCCAAGCTGCCCGACGAGGCGCAGGCGCCCGTGGTGGAGAAGTTCGACATCGGGGCGGCGCCGGTCGCGACGCTCGCCTTCTCCGCGCCCGTGCCGATCGCCGAGCTGACCCAGCTCGCCGAGGACGTGGTGAAGCCCGCCGTGCAGCAGCTGTCCGGCGTCGGCGCGGTGGATCTGTTCGGCGGTCGCCGCCGCGAGATCACCATCGTCGCCGATCCGCGCGTGCTGAAGGGCTACGGCCTCACCCCCGCCGACGTCGTCGCGGCGGTCCGCGCGCAGAGCGTGGACGTGCCGGGCGGCCGGACCCTCGAGCCGGGCGTCGAGCGGACCGTGAAGCTCAAGGCGGAGGCCGAGTCGGTCGAGGCGCTCCGGGCGGTCATCCTGACGAGCGCCGGCGGCGCGCCGGTCCGGCTCGGCGAGGTGGCCCAGCTCCTCGACGCTCCGGCCGAGGCCCGCTCGGCGTCCGCGCTCGACGGCGCGAGCGCCATCGCGGTGGTGGTGAAGAAGCAGTCCGGGTCCAACACCGTCGAGGTGGCCGAGCAGGTGAAGGAGAGCCTCGCGCGGATCGAGAAGCTCCTGCCCGAGGGCGGCAAGGTGGCGATCGTGGTGGACGGGGCGCGCTTCATCCGCTCGTCCATCCACTCGGTCCAGGAGGACATGATCATCGGCGGCGTCCTCGCCGTCGTGGTGGTGCTCCTGTTCCTAAGGAACTTCCGCTCGACGCTCGTGACGGCGGTGGCCCTCCCCACCTCCATCGTCGGCACCTTCGCGGTGATGCAGGCGCTCGGCTTCACCTTCAACATGATCACGATGCTGGCGCTGACGCTCTCGATCGGCCTGCTCATCGACGACGCCATCGTCGTGATCGAGAACATCATCCGGCACGTCGAGCACGGCGAGTCGCCCTGGGAGGCGGCGCGCAAGGGCACCGGCGAGATCGCCCTGGCCGTGCTCGCGGTGACGATGTCCGTGGTCGCGGTGTTCGTGCCCGTCGCCTTCATGGAAGGGCTGATGGGCCGGTTCTTCTACCAGTTCGGCGTGACGGTCGCGGTGGCGGTGCTCATCTCGTACGCGGTCTCGATGACGCTCACGCCGATGCTCTCGGCCCGCGTCCTCAAGGAGCACCAGGCGCACGGCCCGATCTTCCGCGCCATCGAGCGCGCCCTCGGCGCGGTCGAGGCGGTCTACCGGCGCGCGCTCCGCTGGGTGCTCGACCACCGCCTGCTCACGATGGGCGGCGCCTCGCTCGTGCTCGTCGGCACGATCTTCATGGCCGGGCTGCTCAAGTTCACCTTCCTGCCGCAGCAGGACATGAGCCAGGCCAAGGTGACGCTCGAGCTGCCCTCCGGGACCACGCTCGAGGAGACCCGCCAGCAGCTCGACGCGCTCTCCCGGCAGGTGCGCGCCATCCCCGGTGTGGTGAACACGCTCGAGCTGGCCGGCGGCGGCGCGCTCGAGGAGGTGAACAAGGGGGAGATCACCGTCTCGCTCGTGCCGATCGGCGAGCGCGGCTACGGCCAGACGGCGTTCAAGGACCACGTCCGCCGCTCGGTCCGCGTGAGCCCGGCCGCGAAGCTCACCGTCCAGGACTACAGCCCCATGGCCGGCGGCGGGAACCGGACGCAGGTCGTCCAGCTGAACCTCCGCTCGAGCGACATGGACGCGCTCCTCTCCGCCGTCGAGAAGACGCGCGCCCACATGCTCGCGAACCCGGGGCTCGTGGACGTGGACTCCACCTGGCGGAGCGGCAAGCCGCAGCTCGACGTGGTGGTGGACCGCGAGCGGGCGGCCGCCCTCGGCATCCCCGCGGCGCTCGTGGGCCAGAACGTCCGCGCGATGATGGGCGGCGACAAGGTCGCGGACTTCCGCGACCGCGGCGAGGTCTACGACATCAAGGTGAAGCTCCCCCCCGACGTGCTCGCCGACCCCGGCGCCCTCGGCGCCGTCCCGGTGCGCGCGCCGAACGGGCAGCTCGTCGAGCTGCGCAACGTCGCCGACATCCGGCCGGCGCTCGGCCCCTCCCAGCTCGAGCACCAGGCGCTGCTGCGGCAGGTCACGCTCCTCGCGGACCTCAAGGACTACTCGCTCGGCGAGGCGATGGGCTACCTCTCGGCGTTCGCGTCGGAGGAGCTGCCGAAGAACGTGACCTTCGACTTCGAGGGGCAGGGGCGCGAGCTCGGCAAGGCGGGGCGGTCGTTCGGCCTCGCCCTGCTGCTCGGGGTGGTGCTCGTCTACATCATCCTCGCGGCCCAGTTCGAGAGCCTCGTCCACCCCTTCACGATCATGATGTCCCTGCCGTTCGCGGTGATCGGCGGCATCGCCGGGCTGCTCGTCACCGGGCAGTACCTCTCGATGATGGCGATGATCGGCTTCATCATGCTGATGGGGCTCGTGACCAAGAACGGCATCCTCCTCGTGGAGTTCACGAACCAGCTCCGCGAGGCGGGGAAGTCGACGCGCGAGGCGCTGCTCGAGGCGGGCCCGGTCCGGCTCCGGCCGATCCTCATGACGTCGATCGCGATGATCGCCGGCATGATCCCGGTCGCGCTCGCGCGGGGCGACGGCGCGGAGACCCGCGTGCCGATGGCGGTCACCATCATCGGCGGCCTCATCACCTCGACCGTGCTGACGCTCGGCATCGTGCCCGTCGTGTACTCGCTCCTCGACAGCCTCCGGGCGAAGCTCTGGAAGCCCGCGCAGGCGGCGCCCCTCGAGGCGCACGGGGGCCCGCGCGGCCTCGTGCTCGCCGAGGACGACGAGGCGCCCGCGGAGCGCCTCGCCGCGAAGTAGGCCGCTCGGCTCGCGGCGCGCCCCCGCGCCGCCGCGAGCCCCTCGCGGGGAGCCTCGACACGCCCCTCGACGCCGACGGGGCGCGGGGCTACACGGACCGGACCGCTCGGAGGTCCGCCCATGACGCCCCGCCTCTCCGCGAAGCTGCTCCTCCCCCTGCTCGCCGCGGCCGCCCTGGCCTGCGCGGGCCCGAAGGCGCCGGCGGCCGGCGCCGTGGGCGCGCCCGCGACGGCGATGCCCGTTTCGGCAGCGCCCGCGCCGGCTGCTCCCCCGCCCGCCGTGAAGGCCGCGGTCCCGGCGCCGCTCCCGCCGCTCATCGACCGCGAGCTCATCTTCGGTGACCCGGAGATCTCCGCCGCCCAGCTCTCGCCCGACGGCACCTTCGTCGCGTTTCTCCGGCCGCTCGACGGCACGCGCAACCTGTGGGTGAAGCGCGTGGACGAGCCCTCGGAGAAGGCGCGCCCCATCACCGCGGACACGAAGCGGCCGATCCCGCCCTTCTTCAGGTGGACCTGGGACTCGCGGTACGTCCTCTTCATCCAGGACCAGGGCGGCGACGAGAACTACAACGTCTACGCGGTCGAGCCGCGCGCCGCGCCCGCGCCGGGCGCGAAGGTCCCGGTCGCGCGCGGCCTCACCGCCGCGAAGAACGTCCGGGCGGAGATCTACGCGCTGCCGAAGACCAGGCCCGGCCTCTTCTACGTCGGGCTCAACGATCGCGATCCGGCCTGGCACGACCTCTACGAGGTGCAGATCGCCAGCGGCAGGCGGAGGCTGCTCCGGAAGAACGACCAGCGGTTCACGAGCTACGAGTTCGACCTGGCCGGCAACTTCCGGCTCGCGACGCGCACCACCGAGAAGGGCGACACCGAGATCCTGCGCGTCGGCCCGGGCAAGGCCGCCAGGATCTTCGGCTGCGGCGCGCTCGAGGAGTGCAGCGCGGTCCGCTTCCACCCCGACGGGAAGCGCTTCTACGCCCTCACCAACGCCGGCGAGGGGGACCTCATCCGGCTCGCGCTGGTGGACGCGGCGACCGGCAAGGAGGCGCCCGTCGAGGAGGATCCGCAGGGCAAGGTGGACCTCCAGCAGCCGATCTTCTCGGAGGCGACCGACCAGCTCGTCGGGACCGTCTACACCGACGAGCGGCTCCGCTTCCACTGGCGCGACCCGGCCTACGCGGCGGATCACGCCGCGCTCCAGGCCCGCTTCCCGGATCGCGACGTGCTCATCACCTCGGCGACGCGCGACGACCGGCTCTGGCTCGTCTCGGTCACCGCCGACGTGGAACCCGGCGAGGTCTACCTCTTCGACCGGAAGACGAAGGACGTCGCGAAGCAGTACACGCTCCGTGAGCGGCTGCCGCGCGAGGCGCTCGCGCCGATGAAGGCGATCCGCTACCCGTCCTCCGACGGCCTCGAGATCCCCGCCTACCTCACGCTGCCGAAGGGGCCCGAGCCGAGGAAGCTGCCGCTCGTGGTCTTCCCGCACGGCGGCCCCTGGTCGCGCGACGCGTGGCGCTACCACACGTTCGCCCAGTTCCTCGCCAACCGCGGCTACGCGGTGCTCCAGCCCAACTTCCGTGGATCGACCGGCTACGGCCAGAAGTTCCTCGACGCCGGCAACCGGGAGTGGGGCGACAAGATGCAGGACGACCTGACCTGGGGCGTGAAGCACCTCGTCGACCAGGGCGTCGTCGATCCGGCGCGCGTCGGGATCATGGGCGGCTCCTACGGCGGCTACGCGACGCTCGCGGGGGTGACCTTCACGCCCGACCGCTACGCGGCGGCCGTCGCCATCGTCGCGCCGTCGTCGCTCGTCACGCTCCTCGAGACCATCCCGCCATACTGGGAGGCCGGGCGCGTGGTCTTCTACACGCGCATGGGCGACCCCAACACGCCCGAGGGCAAGGCGCAGCTCGACCGCCAGTCGCCGCTCCACCACATCGAGAGGATCCGGACGCCCCTGCTGATCGTCCAGGGCGCGAACGACCCGCGCGTGAAGAAGTCGGAGTCGGACCAGATCGTCGTGGCGCTGCGCGAGCGCGGCTTCCCGGTGGAGTACCTGGTCGCCCCGGACGAGGGGCACGGCTTCCAGCGGCCGGTGAACAACATGGCCGCGTTCGCCTCGGCGGAGCGGTTCCTCGCGAAGCACCTCGGCGGCCGCTTCCAGGAGGACATGCCGCCGGAAGTCGCCCGCCGGCTCGAGGAGATCACGGTGGACGTCTCGACGGTGGAGCGGCCGGCGCGGGTCGCCGCGGCCGCCGCGCCGCCGGCGACCGCCGTCCCGCTCGCGCCCGGGAGCTGGGCCTACGACGTGACCCTCGAGGCCGGGTCGCAGCGGATGGAGATGGCGGTGACCACCACGGTCGAGAAGATCCCCGGCGGCTTCCGGGTGAGGGACGTGGTGACGACGCCGCAGGGGGACGCGACTGACGAGGTGACGCTCGATCCCGCGACGCTCGCCCTGCGTCACCGCCTCGGCGCGCAGGGGCCGGTCACGTTCGAGATCTCCGTGAAGGAGCTGAAGGTCACCGGCGAGCTGAAGATGGGCGCGAGCGCCGTGCCCATCGCCGCCGACCTCGAGGGGGAGCTCTTCGCGGACGGCGCGGGCGCCGCCCAGGTGATCGCCACCCTGCCGCTCGCCGAGGGCTACGAGACGTCGTTCCGGATCTTCGAGCTCCAGACGCGCACGGTCCAGAACATCGCCCTCGCCGTCGCCGGCGCGGAGAAGGTCACCGTGCCCGCCGGGACGTTCGACACGTGGAAGGTGGTGCTCACCTCTCCGGAGGACGGGACCGAGACCCACGTGTTCGTGGACCGGACGAGCCGCGTGGTCGCGAAGACCTGGACCAAGGCGCCGTCGATGGGCGGGGCGGTCATCACGTCGGTGCTGACGGGGCGCTGACGGGTGGCGCCGGCCCGGCGGCGCTCGAGGCTCCGTTCGCGCCGCGGCGCCTGCCGCGGGACGGAGCGTCCGCTACGTAGCGGTCGGCCCCGCCGCTGCTCCGCCGCCCGGGGAGGACCCCGAGAGCCGTCCGCGCCACCGTCGCCTCGTCGCGGCGGAGAAGCTCGCGATCAGGGGAGGACGACCGCGTACGTGTGCGAGCGCGCGCCTCCGCCGGCTGCCCCGCGATCGCCGCGGAGAAGCTCGCCGCGCAGATCGCGCCGGCGCGGCTGTATCATTGGATCCCTACTCCGCCATCCGCTGCGCGAGGGAAGGCCGGCTAGGTGAGGATGGATCCGCCGATGGAACTACGGTCGGGGCGTTTTACCGTGAGCGGAGGCGCTTCAAAGCGGCGAGGCACCGGGCGAGGCTCGCGCTCGCATTTGCGGCCACCCGCGGATCCCAGGCTGCTTCGGCAAACTCGTTCAGCCGGGCGGCGTAGTTCGGACCTACCCGCGCAAGGCTGCCTGGCCGCGGCGCCATGTCCTGGCGGATATCACGCCGCCGCGATCTCGCGGCAAGCCCGACGAGCACTTGCTTCGGGTTGAGCTCACGGTCCGGCTCGGCGGGCAGCAGCGCAGCCGAAAGGTCAAGAAACGCTGCCAGATGCTTCCGGTCCGCCAGGAGCCAGGACTCGACCGATCGCACCGCGATCCGTAGGCATAACTTCACCGGGCGCGCCGGTGCGAGCCTCGCGACGAGTTCACCGGCGCAGGGGGCGTCCCTGTCGAGGTCTCGCAGCACGAACCACGGCGCGAGCTCAGCGGCCTTCGCGTACGCCGGGACCCGCCGGTCGAGGGCCGCCTTGCCGTTCATCAGGTATGGCTGGTCCGCCGGGACGAGACCGGCCGACCGCAAGAGTGCGCGGGCGACCCCGACGTCCGTCGGTCCCTCGACGGCGAAGTTCACGACCGGCGGCGTCATGCGCGGTCGAAGAGTCCGAGCTGCGCTGCGTTCGGCGGTGCCGACTTCGGAAGGACGGCCTCGCCGATGGTCATCCCGCCCTCGAGCAGCTTTCGAATCTGTTTGTTCTCGCTCGCGGCGACGACATCCGTCCCCTCGTGCGTAGGCACGAGCAATAGCACCGACTCGGCGCCGATCCCCTCGTCGAACAGCATCTCGGCGGAGTGCGTGCTGACGATCGTCTGCCGGTCCACCTTGCGGCCGACCCGCTCCATTATCGAAGGGATGTGGCGCACGACCGCGGCGTGCAGTGACAGCTCGGGCTCTTCCAGCAGGAGCGGAGCGCTTCCGTCGAGGAGCGCCCAGAGCAGCCCGAGGAGGCGCAGCGTACCGTCCGAGAACTGATCTTCGAGCTGCCAGCCTGCGTTCTTCCGCCAGTGCTCGTAGAGGCCCCGGAGGTGCGGGACGCCGCGCTCGTCCGGCTCGAGGACGAGATCCCGAAGCTGAGGGACCGCGATCTTGAGCGCGTCCTTGATCTTACGGAGCCGCGAGTCGAACTGCCGCTGGTTGGTCTTCTTCATCCGCGCGAGCTGCGCGAGGAAGTCGCCGCCATACGGATCGCGGACCCGTCCCGCGGAGCGATCGGGCTCGCGTACGAGCTGTGGGACGAGGTGTAGGTAACGAACCTGTGCGAGGAACTGTGCGACCGGCCGGAACTCCTTGTTCGCGTTGACCTGCTCGAGATGCGTCTGCGTGAGCCGGTTCGGATCGGCTTTATCCTGGTCGTCAGGTCGTTTCAGGACGACCTCGTTCCCCCGGCGAACGAGCTCCTTCTTGACGATTGGCTGACGCTGGTTGTCCTGCGTGAACTCGACGCGGTAGGTCCACAGGTTCGGTTCGCCAAGATCGATCTCGGCCTCCAGCGCGACATTGGGGTACCGGCGAGCGTGGAGCGATCGAATCTTAGATACGCTCCCGCGGCTGTCCTTCACTGCGCGCTGAAAGCCGCCCTGCGGGTCGGCGATGTCGCGCAGGAACCGGAACGCGTCCAGGAAGTTCGACTTCCCGGAGGCGTTTGCGCCCACGATGAACACGCGCCGATCGAGCGCGATGTCGACGGAGAGGAAGTTGCGCCAGTTCTCGAGCTTCAGGTGCGTGAAGCGCATGCGGGGCTCCCAGTCGCAGCTTTTATCACGCGAATAGCGCGGCGTCCGCTCTAGACGTGGCGTTGATCCAAGCCCCCCAAGCCGAGCCATGCGTGTTCGGTTTAGGCACGCACTGCCGGTTGCGTGAGGGTCATAGTGCGGCTCCGCGGTCCGAGACCGCGCCTGGTCCTGTAGTCTGCCCGCGCTAGCATCGTCGCTTGTCGAGCGAAGACGGGCGGGGGCGGACCAACGCCGCTCGGGTGGCGGGGGAGCGAGGACGACGGTGGCGATGGTCAACCCTGCTTCGCGGTCCTCGGCGGACCTCTTGGTCGTAGCGATAACGTGTTTCGCGGCAGTTCTCGCCTTCCGTCCCATAGGGGAGCAGTTGGCGCGCGCGCCGGCGAGCATGCGTGTCTACGCCCTGCTCGCGATGCAGTTCGCGGCAGCGGGCGCGGCCCCCGCGGCGCTCGTGGCGCTCCGCGCAGAGCCGCTGTCGGCGTACGGGCTCACCTGCGTGCGGCTCGTGCAGTCGCTCGCGCTCGGGGTGGCGCTGGCCAGCGCCTACCTCACAGCGCTGTCCCTGACGACCGGGACGGTTCTCCTTGTCCCCTTCGGCCGGCACGGTGTCCTTCGTCTCGCCCTCGCTCTCCCGGGAGCCGGCGGAGTCATCGCGCCCGTCCTCGTCGTCGCCGTGTGGGGCGTGGCCGAGGGGCTCTTCGGCGTCTACTTCAGCGCGAAGGCAGCGGAAGTCGCCGCGGCGCTCGGCTTGCGTGGCGCTCCGCTCGTGGGCGCGCTCGCCTTCGGAACCTTCAACGGGCTGCTCCACGTTGCGGTCGGGCAGGGGCCGCACGGGTTCTGGACGAGCGGTCTCTCGGGCACGTTCGTCGGCCTCATCCCGGCGCTCACCGGCAACGCTTGGGGCGGCGTGCTCGTGCAGGTCCTGACGAATGCAGCCGGACCCATCGCTAACCGTTGACCTCGGGTAGGCGACGGTTCCGGCGCGGGGTGCGCCGCTCGCGAGATCCTCGGGCTCGTCGGATGACGTCCGCGCGGGCGGCCGAGACGCCGGGCCGGGCGCGCCGAGGTGACCGTTCGTGGACGGTCGGCCCGCTCGGAGGGATGACGCGGGGTCAGGCCGGCAGCTCCGCGTCCGGCCGCGCGTAGAACCACCAGACGATGACGAGGCAGGACAGGTACGCCACCACGAACGTCCACAGCGCGGCGCCCGGCGAGCCGGTGAGCCGGAGCGAGGTCCCGAAGGCCTTCGGCACGAGGAAGGCGCCGTAGGCGGCGACGGCCGAGACGAAGCCCACCACCGCGCCCGTCTCCTGCAGCGCGCGCTTCTGCGCGAAGGCGACCGCCTCCGGGGCGCCGCCCGCCCGGCGGGCGTGCCAGGACGAGAAGACCACCGGGATCATCCGGTAGACCGAGCCGTTGCCGATCCCGCTCGCCAGGAACAGGACGATGAAGGCCCAGAGAAAGGCCGGGAAGGAGCCCGAGCGCCCCGGGCCCGGGAGCGCCGCCATGGCGCCGAGCGCCCCCGCGACCATGACGAGGAAGGCGGCGAGCGTCACCCGCGCGCCGCCCAGCCGGTCCGCCAGCCAGCCGCCCACCGGGCGCGCGAGCGCGCCCACGAGCGGCCCGATCCAGACGTAGGCCGCCGCGTTCACGGTCGGGAACGACGCCTGCGTGAGGAGCGCCAGGCCCGCCGAGTAGCCGATGAACGAGCCGAAGGTGCCGGTGTACAGCCACGCGATGAGCCAGGTGTGCCCGCGCCGGAAGATCACCGACTGCTCCCGGAACGAGGCCTTCGCGCCCGCGACGTCGTTCATTCCGAACCAGGCCGCGACCGCGGAGACGATGATGAGCGGCACCCACAGGAACGAGGCGTTCTGGAGCCAGAGCTGCTTCACCTGCCCGCCCTGCTGCACCACCTGGGGGGCGCCCCCCAGCGCGCCGAAGAGGCCGACCGCGACGACGAGCGGCGCGAGGAGCTGGACCGCCGAGACGCCCAGGTTGCCCAGCCCGGCGTTGAGCCCGAGGGCCGTCCCCTTGCGCGCCTTCGGGTAGAAGAAGCTGATGTTGGTCATGCTGGACGCGAAGTTCGCGCCGCCGAGCCCGGAGAGCGCAGCGAGCCCCGCGAGCACCCAGAACGGCGTCGTCGGGTCCTGGACCTGCACGCCGATGCCGATCGCGGGCAGGAGGAGCGACGCGGTCGCGAGGGCGGTGAGGCGGCGCCCCCCGAACACCGGGACCATGAACCCGTAGAAGATCCGGAGCGTCGCCCCGGTGAGGCCGGGGAGCGCCGCGAGCCAGAAGAGCTGCTCGGTCGTGAGCCTGAAGCCGGCGCGGGGGAGCTGCGCGGCCACCACGCTCCAGACCATCCAGACCGCGAACGCGAGGAAGAGGGCGAGCACCGACAGGACGAGGTTCCGGCGCGCGACGCGCTGGCCGGTCTCGGTCCAGAAGGCGGGGTCCTCGGGGCGCCAGTCGTGGAGGACGCGCGTGGGGCGCGGCGGCGGCGCGGCGGGCGCAGGGAAGCGCGCGGGGGCTGGAGCCGCGGGCGGACGGGTGACGGGGCTCATCGGACCACCTCCCCGGCGCCGCGCGGGCGCCGCCAGAGCACGAGCTGCGGGGCCCGCCACAGGTAGCCGACGGGCCAGACGAAGGCGTGGACGAGGCGCGTGAACGGGACGAGCGCGAGCAGGACGAACGCGCCGACCGCGTGGAGCTTCACGACGAGCGGCAGGACGAGCATCGGCTCGAGCTGCGGGTCGAGCCGGGCGAGCGAGGCGAGCCACGGGGCCGCGGTGTGGAGGAACCAGCCCGATCCCCAGCGGAGCGTGAAGGCGATCCAGACGCCGGTCCCCGCCTGCGCCGCGAGCAGCGCGAGCACGAGCCAGTCCTGGGCGGAGGTCGCGACGCGGAGGCGCAGGCGGCGCACCGCGAGCAGCCCGAGCCCGAAGAGCGCGAGCAGGCCGAGCGCGAGCCCCGTCACCTCGAGCACGTAGAGGCGGACCGGCGAGGCGAGGAGCCGCCCGAAGGCGCCGGGGGCGAGGGCCGCGACGAGGTGGGCGACCAGCACGGCGAGGATCGCCCAGTGCCACGAGAGGGAGCCGAGCCGCTGGAGCCGCCCCTCCATGAGCTGGGACGAGCGGGCGCTCACCGTGTCGGGCCGGTGGCGCCAGCGGGCGAACGTGCCGGCGACGGCGACGACCACCGCCAGGTACGGGAAGACGCCGAGGAAGAACCGGTCGAGGATCATGGCCGCACCTCCACCCGCCGCCGCGCCGGCTCGGCCGCCGGGCGCTCCGCGCCGGGATCAGCGCGCAGCACCACCCCGGCCGCGAGGAGCAGGTCGCGGTGCGGGTCCGCGCGATCGATCGCCTCGAGCATCCGCTCCACCGCGACGAGCGCGCCGTCGCGCAGGAGCTCGTCCCGCTCCTGGCCGTCGGCCTCGGCGAGGAAGCGCAGCACCTCGGCGAGGTGGTCGGGCAGCTCGCCGCCGCCGCGGAAGCCGTACAGGGCGTAGACCTGCGCGAGCCGCGCGAGGAAGGCGCCGCGCAGCGCCGACTCGCCGCAGAGCTGGTGCCCGACGTAGGGCGGCGCCTTCGGGGCGAGGTCGAACGTCGCCGAGTAGGCCTCCTCGCGCGCCGCCGCGGACGTGTCCCCGACCCACGCCGAGAACCGGGCGAGCGGGGGGAGCGCGCCGTCGGGGGCGTCGCGGAGCGCGCGCGCGAGGGCTGCGCCGGTCGCCGGCCCCGGGTAGGCGAGGAGCTCGCCGAGCGCGGCGAGCGCGCTGCGGAGCCGCGTCCGGGCCGGGCTCATCGCCCACCTCCGAGCACGCGCAAGAGCCCGAGCCCGTCGGCGTGGTGCGCCTGCGGCTCGAGGACCGGCTCGGTCGCGCCCTCGCGCGCGAGCGGCGGGACGACGATCCGCTCCGACATGTCGGCGAGGGCGGTGAGCCGGTGGATGGCGTCGGCCTGCGGCGCGGTGAGGCCGGCCCGGGCGAGCGCCGCGGCGGCGTCGGCGGCGGTCACGTCGCCCACCTGGCTCGCCCGGCGGTGGAGCCGCACCGCCGAGAGCTTCAGGTACGCGGCCCGGACCGGCGCCTCGTTGCCCGCGCCGAAGAGGCCGGCGAGGTAGCGCATCGAGAGGCGGGCCTGGCCGAGCTCCCCGAAGAGCCCCCGCTCCAGCGCGGGCTCGCCGAGCACCGGCAGGAGGGGCGGCACGTAGAAGAGCGCCGGCAGCGTCCGGTACTCCGCGTGGAGCGGCAGGGCGAGCCCCCAGTCCTTCACGAAGCGGAGGACCGGCGAGCGGCGCGCGGCGTCGATCATCTGCTCGGGGATCCCGTCGGCCCGCGCCTGCTTCGCGACGGCCGGATCGCGCGGGTCGAGCAGGAGCGCGCGCTGCGCGTCCACGAGCTCGTCGTCGGGACGCGAGGCCGCCCAGGGGATCCGGTCGGCGTCGTAGAGCAGGACGCCGAGGTAGCGGATCCGGCCCACGCACGTGTGGAAGCAGGCCGGCGCCTCGCCGTTCTCGAGCCGCGGGTAGCAGAGGATGCACTTCTCGGACTTGCCGGTCTCCCAGTTGGCGTAGACCTTCTTGTACGGGCAGGCGGAGATGCACATCCGCCAGCCCTTGCAGCGGTCCTGCGAGACGAGCACCACCCCGTCCTCGCCGCGCTTGTAGATGGCGCCCGAGGGGCACGCCGCCACGCACGCGGCGTTCAGGCAGTGGTTGCACATCCGCGGCAGGAAGAAGTAGGTGAGTCGCTTCACCTCGAGGAGCGCCGCCCGCTCGGACTCCGTCGCGCCCTCGAGCCCGGGATCGCCGCGCGCGTAGACCTCGGAGCCGCCGAGCGCGTCGTCCCAGTTCGGCCCGGCGCGGACGTCGAGCGGGCGGCCGTCGAGGAGCGAGACCGGGCGCGCGGTGGGCTGGTCCGTGCCCGCCGGCGCCGTGAAGAGGTGCTCGTACTCGTAGGTCCACGGCTCGTAGTAGTCGTCCAGCACGGGGAGCGCGGGGTTGTGGAAGAGCCGGCCGAGGGTCGCGGCCCGGCCGCCCTGGCGGAGCTTCACGCCCTCCCCGTCCTTCACCCAGCCGCCCCGGCGCTCCGCCTGGTCCTCCCAGCGGACCGGGTAGCCGGCGCCGGGCTTCGTCTCCACGTTGTTCCACCACGCGTACTCGACGCCCTTCCGGTCGGTCCACTGGTTCTTGCAGGCGACGGAGCACGTGTGGCAGCCGATGCACTTGTCGAGGTGGAACACCATCGACACCTGGGCGCGGACGTTCACGGTCGGTCTCCCTACCAGCTCGGCGCGCGGTCGAGCCTGCGCACGAGGACGGTGGTGTCGCGGTTGTTTCCGGTCGGCCCCCAGTAGTTGGAGGCCCAGGTGAACTGCCCGTACCCGCCGAACATGAGGGTGGGCTTCAGCCGGACGCGGGTGAGGCTGTTGTGCATGCCGCCGCGCTTGCCGCGCGACGGCGCCTTCGGCACGCCGACGGTCCGCTCCGGCGAGTGGTAGACGAGCGCGATGCCGGCCGGGATGCGCGCGCTCACCACCGCGCGCGTCACCATCGCGCCGTTGTCGTTCTTCACCTCGACCCAGTCGTGGTCGGCGATGCCGGCGCGCGCGGCGTCGGCCGGCGCGAGCCAGATCGGGTGGACGCCGCGCGAGAGCGTCAGCATCCGCAGGTTGTCGCCGTACGTCGAGTGGATGCTCCACTTGCCGTGGGGCGTGAGGAAGCCGAGCCGGATCTCGCCCGGCCCGTCCTGCGTGGTCCGCAGGTCGTGCGAGCCGTCGAGCCCGGGGCGCGGCTTGTAGGTCGGCAGCCCCTCGCCGAACGCGAGGAAGCCCGGGTGATCGAGGTAGAGCTGCTGGCGCCCGGTGAGCGTTCGCCAGGGCACGCCCCGCTCGACGTTGAGCACGTAGGCCGAGTAGGTGCGGCCCCCGCCGGTGAGGCCGGTCCAGCACGGGCTGTCGAGGAGCCGGCGCGGCTGGCGCGCCAGGTCCGCGAAGGTGGTGCGGACGCCGCGGTTCGGCTCCGCGAGGTCCACGAGCCTCTTGCCGACCTTCTCCTCCTCCGCCTTCCACGCGCGCCAGGCGCTCTCGCCGTTGGTCTCGGGCGCGAGCCGGAGGATCAGGTTCGCCGCGTCCTTCGGCTCGGAGATCGAGGGGTAGCGGGTTCCGCCCCACTCCACGCTCGGCCCGTCGCGGACCGCGTCGTCGAGCAGGTCGTCCACCTTCCAGCTGATCCCGTGCGCGCCGATGCCGGCCTTGCGCGCCACCGGGCCGAACGAGCCGAAGCGGTCGTGCAGGTGGACGTAGTCGCGCTCCACCACCGCGAGCCCTTGCATGGTCTTGCCGGGCACCGCCGGGCACTCCCCCTTCGACCAGTCGAGCACCTCCCGCTGCGCCATCTCGGCGGGCGTGTCGTGCATGAGCGGCGTCGCGACGAGGTCCCGCACGAGGCCCGGCAGGTGCGCGCCGGAGAGCGCGCTCACGCGCCGCGCGAGGTCCTCGAAGATGTGCCAGTCCGTCCTCGACTCCCAGCAGGGCGGCACGGCCGCCTGCAGGGGGTGGATGAACGAGTGCATGTCGGTGGTGTTGAGGTCGTCCTTCTCGTACCAGGTGGCCGCCGGCAGGAGCACGTCCGAGTAGAGCGCGGAGGTGTCCATGCGGAAGTTCAGGTCCACCACGAGGTCGAGCTTGCCCTCGGGCGCGTCGCGCCAGACGGCGTCCCGCACCGCGCCCTCCGCCGCCTCGGGCGCGATCGACCCGTGGTGCGTGCCGAGGTAGTGGCGCAGGAAGTACTCGTGCCCCTTCGCCGAGGAGGCGAGCGCGTTCGCCCGCCAGATGAACCAGAGCCGGGGCCAGCTCTCCTCGGCGTCCGGGTCCTCCACCGCGAAGCGGAGCCGCCGCTCCGCGATCTCCTTCGCCGCCCAGGCCACCACCTCGGCGTCGGTCCGGGCGCCGGCGGCCTCGGCCTGGCGCACCACCTCGGCCGGGCTGCGGTCGAACTGCGGGTAGAACGGGAGCCAGCCGAGCCGCACCGCCCGGACCTGGTGGTCCATCGTGTGGCCGGCGGCGAGCTTGCCCGTGCGCGCCGGGTCGAAGCGGAGGTCCTCCTCCGGCGACTCGTAGCGCCACTGGTCCGTGTGGACGTAGTGGAACGAGGGCGCGTTCTGCAGGCGCGGCGGTCGCGCCCAGTCGAGGCCGAAGGCGATCTGCGACCACGGCGCGACCGGCGCGAGCTTCTCCTGGCCGACGTAGTGGTTCAGCCCGCCGCCGTTCTTCCCCACGCAGCCGGTGAGGACGAGCGCCGTGATGGCGGCGCGGTAGGCGAGGTCGGCGTGGTACCACTGGTTCACGCCGGCGCCGATGATGATGGAGCACTTGCCGCCCGTGCGCTCGGCGGTGCCCGCCCACTCGCGGGCGATGCGGACGACGTCGCGGCGGTCCACGCCCGTGAACGGCTCCTGCCACGCCGGCGTGTACGCGCCGGGGGCGTCCTCGCTCGCGGGGTAGTCGCCGGCGAGCCCGCGGCCGACGCCGTAGCGCGCGAAGAGCAGGTCCATCACCGTCGTGACCTGCACGGGGCCGCGGTCGGTCGCGACGACCCGTACCGGCACGCCGCGCAGCGCGACCTCCCCGGTCGCGTGATCGGGGAAGGCCACCTGGACCACCGCGTCGTGCTGCTCGAGGAAGCTCGTGACCGGCGCGATCTCGCCGCCGTCGGTCGCCTCGACGAGGTCGAGGTTCCACTGGCCCTTCCTCGCCTGCCAGCGGTGGCCGAGCGTGCCCTGCGGCGCGCGGGGGCCGTCGGTGGTCCGGTCCCAGACGAGGAACTTGAACGCCGCGTTCTCCTCCCCGGCGAGCCGCGGGAGGCTCGCCGCGGGCAGGAGGCGGCCGGGCGCGAGCGCCCTCCCCTTCGCCTCGAGCTCGACGAGGAACGGAGCGTCGCTGAAGCGGGTCACGTAGTCCTGGAACGAGGGGACCTGCCGCTGGTGGTGGAACTCCGAGAGGAGGACGTGGCCGACGGCGAGCCAGAAGGCGCCGTCCTGGCCGGCGTGGATGGGGACCCACTCGTCGGCGTACTTGGCGGAGTCGGAGCAGTCCGGCGAGAGGACCACGAGCTTCGCGCCGTCGTGGCGGGCCTCGGCGAGGAAGTGGACGTCGGGCGTGCGCGTGGTGGCGACGTTGGAGCCCATCGCGACGACGTACTTCGAGTGATACCAGTCGGCGCTCTCGGCGACGTCCGTCTGCTCGCCCCAGACCTCCGGCGAGGCGTTGGGCAGGTCGCAGTACCAGTCGTAGAAGGAGAGCGAGACGCCCCCGAGGAGCTGCAGGAAGCGCGTGCCGCCCGCGAAGGAGAGCATCGACATCGCCGGGATCGGCGAGAACCCGACCACCCGGTCCGCCCCGTGCCGCTTCACGGTGTGCACGGTGGAGGCCGCCACGAGCTCGAGCGCCTCGTCCCAGCTCGCCCTGCGGAGGCCCCCCTTGCCGCGCGCCTGCTGGTAGGCCCGGCGCTTCACGGGGTCGCCCACGATCGACGCCCAGGCGTCCACCGGATCCGCGTGCTCGGCGCGCGCCGCGCGCCAGAGGTCGAGGAGGGTGCCGCGCAGGTACGGGTACTTCACCCGCAGCGGAGAGTAGAGGTACCAGGAGAAGGAGATCCCGCGCTGGCAACCGCGCGGCTCGTAGCCCGGGACGTCGGGGCACAGGCGCGGGTAGTCGGTCGCCTGCGTCTCGAGGGCGACCACGCCGTTCTTCACGTGGACGTTCCAGGAGCAGCCGCCCGTGCAGTTCACGCCGTGCGTCGAGCGGACCACCCGGTCGTGCTGGTGGCGCGTCCGGTACAGCTCCTCCCAGTCCTGCGCGCGGGGGCGGATGACGTCCTCGATCCAGCTCATGGGCGATCTCCCGGGGTGGCGGGGGTGGCGGCGCCGCGGCGGCGGGCGCCCTGGACGAGCCGGTCGCGCGCGGAGCCCGCGTGCCCCCGGCCGGTGAGGAAGAGGACGAGCGCGAGCGCCGCGAACGCGAGCCCGGCGTGCAGCACGATGGCCCCGTCTCCGCCGGCCGGCGCGCGGCCGCCGGCGGCGACGAGGAAGGCCGTCAGGTCGTTCCGTTCACCTGTGGTGAGCGCGCGCCCGGCGTAGAGCGGCTCCATGCTCGGGAAGGGCAGCGACTCGAGCATGCCGTCGAGCGCCTCCGGCCCGCCGAGCGCCTCGACCGTGCCGGAGAGATCGGGTCCGAAGCGGGCGGCGAGGCCCCCGCCCTCGCCGCCGATGCCGTGGCACGCTCCGCAAGGTGGGCCACCTGCCTCGAAGGCGCGGGCGCCGACGAACAGCGCGCGTCCCGCCGCGGGATCTCCCGCCGGCAGGCCCGCGGCGCCGAGGGGCGCCACCAGCGCGGCGATGAGGACGACGAACCACCTCGACCGCTCCATCGGAACCTCCCGGCGCGCTTCCGCTCGCGAGCCGCGACGGATGGCTCAGCAAGGGACCGGCCGAGGATGAACCTGGCGGAACGGGTGAATTTTTGTTTTTCGGGGGGTGAGCCCGCACCGAGCCGTCGGTTACGGGGGACCCAAATCGCGTTGTCGCGATGGTTTCCTGATGGCCCGAGGGGGTGAGCCCGCCGTCACTTCCGGACGGACAGCGCCCGCCTCCAGTCCTCGGGCGTGTCGACGTCGACCTCCCCGTCGGGGAGCGGGACCGACGCGACGCGGCCGGGCTCGCGGGCGATGACCCGGCGCGCGCCGGCGTCGCCGGGGAGCTTCAGGAGCTCGGGGAAGATCGACGCTGCGAAGAGGGCGGGCACGCCGAGGGTGCCGCCGTAGGCGGACGCGGCGATCGGCTTGTCGCCGGCCAGGGCCGCCTGGGCGAGCGCGCCGAGGTGAGCGGGCTCGACGAGCGGCTGGTCGCAGGCGAGGAACACCGCCCCCTTCACGTCGGGTGCGCAGACGCGGAGCCGGTGCAGGCCGACGCGGATCGAGCCGCCGAGCCCCTCGGCGAAGGCGGGGTTGGTCACCGTCGCGAGCGGCATCCCGGCGAGGACGGCGCGCACCTCGTCGGCGCGGGCGCCGAGCACCACCACCACCGGCCAGAGGCCGGCGTCCATGGCGAGCCGGGCGCAGCGCCGGACGAGCGGCTCGCCGTGCCACGAGAGGAGCTGCTTCAGCGCGCCGAGGCGGCGCGAGGCGCCGGCGGCGAGGATCACCGCGCCGTAGCCGCAGGTATCCGCGTGCGAACTCACCGCGCTACCCCGCGCCCCGCGGCGGGCTCGTGGAGCGGCCCGGCCCGGTCGCGCAGCGGCCCGCCCGCGCGCCCGGCGAGGGCGGCCTGGATCTCCGACACGATCGAGAGGGCGATCTCCTCGGGCCCCTCCGCCCCCACGTCGAGGCCCACCGGGGCGTGGAGCGACGTCCGCCAGAAGGCCTTCTTGAGGACGTCGCCCTCGAGGCAGCCCCCGGAGATCCCGCCCGCCAGCCAGCGCTCCTCGGAGCAGAGGAGCCGCGCACCGGGGCGGCGGTACGTGGACCCGCCGACGGACACGACGGTCGCGAGCACGAGGGGCGTCCCCTCCCGCTCCGCCGCCTGCCACGCCTCGATGACCCGGTGCAGCTCGATCACGCGACCTCGCCTCCCCCGCCGCCCGCCACGTCGCCGCCGCCGGCTCGAGCCTCGACCGCGACCTCGCTCCCCACCGCTCCGCCCGCCAGCCCGAGCGGGGCGCTCTCGTAACACATCCGGCCCGGCCGGCAGTCCTGCGCGTGCACGAGCCCGTCGTCCGGCCCCACCGGCTCCTGCGTGGCGAGGCACCAGTAGCCCTCGAGCAGCGACGTCCCGCTCCGGAAGTCGCTGCCGTCCGCCGAGCGTCCGTAGGCGCCGCGCGAGCGGAGCCGGCGGCAGCAGGCCGGGCTCTCCGCGGCGGGCCTCATGCGATCCCCGCCGCCGACCGGATCGCCCGCCGCACCGCGGCCATGAGGATCGGGATCCGGTAGCCGTTCTCGGAGAGCGGCCTCGCCCGCGCGAGCGCGGCGCGGGCCGCGTCGTCCGCGGCGCCCGCGTCGACCCGCCGCCCCACGAGCGTGCGCTCCGCCTCGCGCGCGCGCCACGGCACCGGCGCCGCCGCCCCGAGCACCACCGAGGCGCGCCGGCAGGTCCCGCCGTCCAGCTCGAGCGCCACCGCCGCCGAGGCGAGCGGCCAGTCGGCGGAGTCGCGCTCGCCGATCTTCACGTAGGCGGAGCGCACGCCGGCGCCGGGCACCGGGACGCGCAGCGCGGTCAGGAGCTCGCCCGCGGCGAGCCGGTGCTCGCGGGTCGGGTCCTCGTCGGGCAGGACGAACAGCTCCTCGAGCGGTGCCGTGCGCCGCCCGCCGGGCCCTGCGATCTCGGCGCGCGCGCCGTAGGCCACGAGGGCGGTCGCGGCGTCGGAGGGGTGGACGATGGCGCAGACGTCGTTCGCGAGGACCGCGTGGTAGGCGTTGCGCCCCTGGATCGCGAAGCAGGTGTCCCCGCCCTTGCGCAGGCACGGGAAGGCCTCCTGCCGGAAGTACCAGCAGCGCGGCCGCTGCAGGACGTTCCCGCCGAGCGTCGCCTGGTTGCGGACGTTGGGCGTCGCCGCGCGGAGGGCGGTGTCGGCGAGGGCGGGCAGCCGCGCGCGGACGAGCGGGTCCTCCGCGAGGCGCGCGAGGGAGAGGAGCGGCCCGAGGACGAGCTCGCCGCCCTCCTCGCGCACCCCGTCGAGCCCGGGCAGGCGGCGCAGGCTCACGAGGCGCGCCGGCGCGTCGAGCCGCTCCTTCAGCCGGTCCATCACGTCCACGCCGCCCGCCTTGGCGAGCGCACCCGGCCGCGCGAGCGCTGCGATCGCGTCCTCGAGCGTCGTGGGCTCGCTCCACTCGAACCCGGTCATCCGCTCATCCCCCCGCGGGCCAGCGCGGCGAGCACGCGCGCGGGCGTCATCGGCAGGTCCCGCAGCCGGACGCCGATGGCGTTGTAGACCGCGTTCGCGATCGCCGCCGCGGTGGCGACGTTGGCCGGCTCGCCGATGCCGCTCGCGTCGGTCGCGCTCCGGCCGCGGTACTCCTCCAGGAAGACCACCTCGATGCGCGGCACCTCGCGGGCGCCCGCGATCTTGTACTGCTCGAGGTTCGGATTCACCATCCGTCCGGTCGTCGGATCGAGGATCCGGTCCTCGAGCAGGGCCCAGGAGAGGCCCTGGATGATCCCGCCGTTCACCTGGCTCTCGAGCGCGAGCGGGTTGATGGGCCGGCCGCAGTCGTGCACCGCGACCACCCGCTCCACCCGCACGATGCCGGTCTCGACGTCGACCGCCACCTCCGCGAGCTGCACGCCCCCGATGCTGCTCGAGGCCTTCCCGCCGTAATCGGCGTCCCGCTCGCGCACGACCGCGAGCTCGCCCTTTCCGGCGCGGACCAGCTCCGAGAGGCCGAGGCGCTTCGCCGGGGCGTCGCGCCGCGCGACGAACCCGCCCGCGACGACGAGCGCCCCGGGCTCGGCGCCGAGCCGCTTTGCGGCCCGCGTGCGCAGCTCGCGCGCGACGTCGTGGGCGGCGGCGCGGGCGACCGGCGTGATCGTGCCGGTCACGTTGGAGCCGCCCGAGTGCGGGCCCGGCGGGTGGACCGAGTCGCCGATCCGGACCCCCACGTCCTCGGCCCGGAGCCCCAGCTCCTCCGCCACGGTCTGGGCGAGCACCGTGCGCGTGCCGGTGCCGAGATCCTGCGTCGCGGAGCGGACCTCCACCCGCCCCTCCCGCGTCACCGCCACCTCGCAGCGCGCGCCCTGCACCACGACGCGCGGCCAGATCGACTGGGCGAAGCCCATGCCCCGCTTCACGGGCCCGCGCTCCGCGCCCGGGGCGTGGCGCCGCGACCAGCCGATCCGCTCCGCCCCGATGCGCCGCTCGACGCGCCGCGCCCGCGCGCCCGACGCCTCGACGACGTCGATCCGGTCGCGCAGCACGAGCGGATCCAGGCCGATCGCCTCGGCGAGCTCGTCCACGAGCTGCTCGAGCGCGAAGATCCCCTGCGGCATGCCCGGCGCCCGGAACGCCGTGCCCGGCCCGGCGTGGATGAAGACGTCCGACTGCGCGCCCGCGAAGTTCGGGCAGGCGTAGAGCCACTGCGCGGCCGAGCCGACCCCCGCGCCGGTGCCGACGCCCGCCGTGCCGAACGCCTCGAGCCGGACG
>Ga0184637_10000452_pt1 | contig 30552 bp, 33 predicted proteins | sample PLM3_127_b2_FD_133143 | JGI IMG/M metagenome (GOLD analysis project Ga0184637, IMG submission 133143) | Groundwater sediment microbial communities from an aquifer in East River, Colorado, USA - PLM3_127_b2 | ecosystem: Environmental > Terrestrial > Soil > Riparian zone | place: USA: East River... | reverse complement strand
GTTCCTGAACCCGGGCGGCTCGGTGAAGGACCGCGCCGCGAAGTACATGATCCTCGACGCCGAGGCGCGCGGCGACCTCCAGCCCGGAGGCGTCGTGGTCGAGGGCACCGCCGGCAACACCGGCATCGGCCTCGCGCTGGTCGGCAACGCCCGCGGCTACCGGACGGTGATCCTGATGCCCGAGACGCAGAGCCAGGAGAAGAAAGACATGCTGCTGCTCTGCGGTGCCCTGCTGCGCTGCGTGCCGGCCGTCTCGTTCAAGGACCCGAACCACTACGTGCACCAGGCCGAGCGCCTGGCGGTGGAGCTGGCGAAGAGCGAGCCGAACGGCGTCCTGTATGCGAACCAGTGGGACAACCCGAGCAACCGCAACGGTCACCTCCGTTCGACGGGCCCCGAGATCTGGGCGCAGACCGACGGCAGGGTCGACGGCTTCACCTGCGCGATCGGCACCGGCGGCACGCTGGCGGGCGTCGGCGAGTTCCTGAAGTCGAAGAACCCGAACGTCCGGATCGTCGCCGCCGACCCGATGGGCGCCGCGATGTATCACTGGATCAAGCACGGCGTGCTCGAGGCGGAGGGCAGCTCGATCAGCGAGGGGATCGGCCAGGGCCGCGTCACCGGCAACGTCGCCGGCGCCGCGATCGACGACGCCTACCAGATCCCCGACCCCGAGTGGCTCCCGATCGTCTTCGACCTGCTGAAGGACGAGGGCCTCTGCGTCGGCGGCTCGAGCGGCATCAACGTGGCCGGAGCGATTCGACTGGCGACGGACCTCGGCCCCGGCCACACCGTCGTGACGATCCTCGCCGACTACGGAACCCGCTACCTGAGCAAGCTGTTCAACCCGGTGTTCCTGCGCGCGAAAGGGTTGCCGGTTCCGAGCTGGCTGGACGAATAGCGGGCGACGGGCTCGTAGCGATCAGTACTCCGGAACGTAGATCTCGCACGCCAGCTTGTGCCCGCCGGCCATCACGAGCAGGCGCCCGAGGGCGATGTACTGCTGGATCATCATTCCCAGCTCGGCGATTTCGGCGTCGCTGAACTGCGAGCGGAGCTCGGCCTTGAACGCCGCATCGACGCTGCGGAAGTCGAGCGCCGACCGCTCGGCGAAGCGCACCGCCAGCGCCTCGCGCGGCGAGAGGACGCGCAGTGCCTCGGGGCGGTGGATCTGGCGGATCGTCTCCTCGTCTAGCCCTTCACGCGTCGCCGACGCGTAGCGTGCAAACAGTCAGGTATCACACTGGTTGATCGCGGCGACCTTGAGCCGCGCCAGTTCCTTGATGCGCGACGGAACGATCCCCTCGGTGTGGCCGGGCCGAAAGAACGCGAAGAAGCGCGCGAAGTGCTCGGGGATCAGCTTCGTGAGGTTGAGCGGTTCGTCGGCTCGGTCGGGGTCGGCTTCCATGGGTTCCGCCATTCTAGCGCCCCTTGAACACCGGCTTGCGTTTCTCGAGGAACGCGCGCGGGCCCTCGGCAGCGTCCTCCGACGCCATCGCGACCATCCCGTGCCTCATCTCGATCGCGAACGCTTCGGCCTCGGGCAGCGTCGCGGTCTCGCGGATCGTGGCCATGATCGCTTTCACCGCGAGCGGGCCGTTCAGGGCGATCCGCTGCGCGATCTCGCGCGCCTTGGCGAGCGCCTGGCCGTCGGGTACCACGTGGCCGACCAGGCCGAGCTCGTAGGCGCGGCGCGCGGTGATCGACGTGCCGGCGACGAGCATCTCGACCGCGACGGTGTAGGGGAGCTGGCGCGGCAGTCGGACCGTCGAGCCCGCCATCGGGAACAGGCCCCGCTGCACCTCGGTGACGCCGAACTCCGCGCCCTCGGCCGCGACGCGGATGTCGGTGCCCTGGAGGATCTCGGTGCCGCCCGCGAGCGCGTAGCCCTCGACGGCGGCGATCACCGGCTTCTTCGGCCGGTAGGTCTTGAGCCAGCCGTCGAAGATCAAAGCACCTTCCTTCAGCAGCCGCTCCTCGTACTCATCGTCGGCCTTGCCGGCGCGCAGCTTCGGGATCACCGACAGGTCCATCCCGGCGCAAAACACCGGGCCGTTGCCAGTGAGGATCGCGACGCGCAGCTCGTCGTCTTCGTCGAGCCGGTGCTAAGCGTCCGAGAGGCCGCATAGCACCTCGGCGTTGACGGCGTTCTTCTTCTCGGGGCGGTTCAGCGTGATGATGAGGACGTGGCCGTCCTTCTCGGTGAGCAGCGCGGGCATCGGGGGATGATCCTCTGTAGGGGAAGAGAGCGCGCACACTACCGCGCGTGCAGCGGCCCCTCCAAGGGCCGGGGCGGGAGCCTCGCTGCCCGCTCGCCGAGCGCCTCCCCTGCGGGGCCGAGCGGCTTTCGCACACGCTGAGATTCTTCTTCCAAACCCGGCGTTTGCGGTGGCGTTTCGCCTCCGGACGGGGTCTTCTGACGGAACTTTTCCGCAACCTCCCGCTCGCCAGAGGCAACTCCTTTCCAGGTGCCGCGTGCGCTCTTCGCACGGTCGCGAAAGGAACGCCCGCGTGTTGGGATCCTCGAGGCTTTGATGGAAGGAGAACGGCTCCACGGCGGACGTATTCGACTACGATCAGCAGATCGTGGGTCTCTTGCTCAACGCCACATTCGCGAGGGCCTTATGACGATGCGCAACACGGCAGCCTGGATCCTCGCTACCGGGCTGGCGGCTACTGGGTCGGCCGCCGATCCGTCGGGCGCAGCGCTCGCCGCGCCGGGCGACTGCGCGCAGCCGAGCCCCGAGCTGGTGACCCCGCCGGTGTTCGGGGTGCGGGCGGGGGTCGCCGGTTCGGCAACGAGCCACTTCGTGCCGGTCGATGCCGCGAGCGACGTGGGCAGCCTGCTGCCGCTCGATCTCACGCACGTCTCGTTGGAAAGCGGGCTGGCCGCGTTGGCGGCGGAGCCGACCCGTCTGATCGACACGCTCGGTGGCGGCGGTCCCAATCTGGTCCCCGACATCGCTGACTTGCCGTTCCCGGAGCCGTCCAGCCCGACGCTACTGCCTCTGGAGCCGCTCTCCGACCTGCCGCTCGAGCCGCTTCCGCCGCTGGATCCCGTGCTTGCGCCGATCGACGCCGCCGTCGGAGGCATCCTGTGACGCAGCTCCGTGTCGTTCATGGCGGCCTGACGAGCGCGTCCGCTGCCGACCCCGCCCGAGACGCCGAAGCGGATTCGGACCGCGCCATGCTGGCGCGCGTGGTCGAGCGCGACCAGGCCGCGCATCGCGTGATCTTCGAGCGCTACTACAAGCGGGTGCTCGCGTTCGTGCGCCGGCGCCTCTCCGACGATGGGCTCGCCGAGGAGATCACCACCGACGTGTTTTTCGAGGTGTGGCGCAATGCCGCCGCGTACCGCGGTGAGTCGCCGCTGACGACGTGGATCTTCGGCATCGCCAACCTGAAGACGCTGTCGGCGCGGCGCTACTACGCGCAGCCCCGGCGTGCGTCGGTGCGGTTGGCGTCCGACGAGGCGCTCGCGCGCTTCTCCGAACCGGGCAATCAGATCGAGTCGATCACCGCGCGCCAGGAGCTCTTCCGCGTGATGCGCGCGATCGAGCGCCTCCCGGAGGGGCAGCGCGACGTGTTGCGCCTCGCGTTCCTCGAAGGCCGCTCCTACCCGGAGATCGCCCTGCAGCTCGAGATCTCCGAGGCCAACGTCAAGACGCGAGTCAATCGGGCCCGCTCGCGCCTGCGCAATTTCACCCGGCCCACGGAGGAATAACGCGATGCCCACGGCACCTTCTTGTCCTGAAGCGATCCTGGCGTCGATCCCCTGGTATCCCGATGGGCTCACCCCTGAAGAGTGCGGCGCGGTCGAAGCGCACGCGGCCGATTGCCGCGCGTGCCGCGACGAGCTCGCCTTCCTGCGTGGCGAGGAAGAGCCCGCGATCGAGCTGCCGGACGCCGAGCAGATCTACGCCCGCGTCCTCGAGCGCATCACCGCACCGTCCGACGAGGACTCCGCACCGGACGGCGCGTGGCTCAGCGCTGCGAGCGTGCGGCATCTCGGCCGGGCCGCGCGGCCCGTGTCGATCGCGGCGGGGCTTCTGGTGGCCCTGATCTCGGGAATGATGACCACCGGCGCGATCTGGGTGGTGCGTGTGGCACCCACCTACGAGACCGCGGCAGCGGCTCCGGACGCCGCCTTCGCGGGCGGCCCACAGCTCGAGGTCGTGTTCCGGGCGGACGCGACCGCCAGCGCGATCCAGTCCACGCTGCTCGAAGCGGGAGCGATCGTGGTCTCCGGTCCGACCGAGCGGGGTGTCTACCGGCTGCGACTCGCACCGGGCGTCGACGTGGAGGCCGCGCGCGAACAGCTGAGAGGAGCGGGACGCGGTGTTGCGACGTTCGCGGAACCCGCGCGCGGCTGAACGTTCGGCCGCCAGCGATCCGCGGCGTACTCGTCGGTGGTGGGCGTGGGCGCGATCGATGCAGAGGGGGCTCGCTATGTCCGGAGCAACGGCGGTCCGTCGGCCGAGATCTGGGCGCCTGGTGCCGAAGTGCTCTCCACGGTTCCGGGCGGTGCGTTTGCGTTCGCGAGCGGCACGAGCTTCGCGGCCGCACACGTGAGCGGCGCGCTGGCAGTACTGATCGGAAGCGGTGCCGCGCCCGGAGAGGCAAGACTCGCGCTATTCCAGGCCGCCCGCGCCGGGAGAGACGGAGGCGCGTCGGCGCCGGCGATCGCTCCGCTGTGCGGCGCATTGGAGCGGTTGGGTCGCCCCTGTCCGAGCCCGTGAGTCGGCCGAATCAGCTCGCCCTGTCGCGCAGTGTGCGCCGTCTGACCCGATTCTCTCGCGGATCATTTCGCGCGGCGCCTGCGCCGGGTGTCGCGCCCGCGCTCCGACCGGGGCAACCTCCGGGGAGTGTGATTTCGGGTCACTAGTCCCCGCGGCGGTCGGCCGATGCGGATTCTGAGCCGTGTTCCGATCCGGCCATCCGTAGGGTCCGTCGCCTGCTGAGGGGGAGTGCTGGAGGATGGGTCGAAGGCTGGGGGCGATTCGGCGGCATGCGTCCTGCACGCTGCGCCCGAGGTCGATCGCCGCGCTGGCCGGCGCGGCCCTCGCGATCGGCGCCGCGTGCGGCGGCCGCGACAGCGGCGACGACGAAGAGATCGACCCCGGCCCGCCGTTCACCGTCTCGGGCACGATGCTGGCGGCGGCCGGCAGCGCGATCGACTCCGACACGAACGACTCCTCCGCCCCGTTCCTCCCCAACGGCTCCGCGGCCCAGGCGCAGGAGATCGCGAATCCGGTGACACTCGGCGGCCACACGAACGTGGCCGGCGCCGGCCCACCCGGCGCACCGGTCGGACGCACCACCGTAAGCGGCGACACCGAGGACTGGTTCCGCGTCTCGCTCGCGGCGGGACAGACCGTCCGGCTGCAGATCGCCGAGGACGGCGCCACCAACGACCTCGACCTGGAGCTGCGCGCGCTGGACGAGTCGCTCGTCGACAGCGGCGCGACGGCGAGCCGGACCGAGGAGGTCCTGGTCTCCGCTTCTGGCGACTATTACATCGTCGTCGTCGCGAGCGCGGGATTCTCGAACTACACGCTCACGATCGGCCAGATGCCCACGGACGCAGGAGCGGGTCCGACGCGCGACCCCGAATTCGTCCCCGGACAGATCGTCGTGCGCTATCGGGACGACCTCGGGAGCGCTGCCGGTGCGGCGAGCGCCTCTGAGCGCGCCAACCGCGTCGGCATGCGGCACGTGTCCGGCGCTCCCGACGGCCCGATGCTCTTCGCTGCCGAGACGCTGGACGAGCGCCGCGCGGCGTTCCGCGCGCTGGGTCTCAGGAGGCTTGCCGTCGCCGGTGACGAGCGGAGCCTGCGCGCCGACACCCAGCGCCTGGTACTCGCGCTGCGCCGCCGGCCGGACGTGCAGAGCGCCGATCTCAACTACCTGCGCCACCCGACCGCCGTACCGGCCGACGTCTTCTATCCATACCAGTGGCACTACGACCAGATCAACCTGCCCCCGGCCTGGGACATCGCCGATCCTGACAGCGGTGTGATCGTCGCGCTGGTCGACACGGGCGTGAAGCAGGGCCACCCCGATCTCTCCGGCCAGCTGGTGGCCGGCTACGACTTCGTCACCAGCGTCGACAGCGCGAACGACGGCAACGGGTGCGACGCCGATCCCGACGATCCCGGCGACGACGCGCCGGGCGGGAGCAGCTATCACGGCACGCACGTCGCCGGCACGCTGGCGGCTCGCACCTCGTTCTCGTCCGGGAACACCGAAGGGGTGGCGGGCGTGGCGTGGAACGCGCGCATCATGCCGCTGCGGGTGCTCGGCGTCGGCGGCGGAACGGACGCCGACATCATGGCAGCGCTCCGTTATGCAGCAGGACGCGCGAACGCCTGCGGAGCCGGCGCGGCGGCGCCGGCGCGGATCGCCAACATGAGTCTGGGCGGTCCCGGGTTCAGCCAGACCTTCCAGGACCTCTTGACCGACCTGCGCACCAACGCCGGCATGATCTTCGTCGCGGCCGCGGGCAACGGGGCCTCGTCGCAGCCCTTCTATCCCGCCGCCTTCGACGGCGTGATCTCGGTGTCGGCCGTCGGGTCGACCCGGACGCTGGCGCCCTACTCCAACTTCGGCGGGACGATCGACATCGCGGCGCCCGGCGGCGACTTCTCGCGCGACGTCGACGGCGACGGCTTCCCCGACGGCGTGCTGAGCACCTTCTTCCAGGACGGCGGCGGATTCGGGTACGCCTTCTACCAGGGAACCTCGATGGCCACGCCGCACGTGGCCGGCGTGCTCGCGCTGATGCTCGGGATCAACCCCTCGCTGACGCCCTTCGACATCGACAACGCGCTCAACGCCGGGGAGATCACCGAGGACATCGGTAGCTCCCAGTTCTTCGGCAACGGCCTGATCGACGCGGTGAAGGCGGTGAACAAGGCGGCCACAGGCGGCGGTGGCGCGACCGTGCTCGACGCGGTGCTCCGCATCGACCCCGACGGCCTGAGCTACGGCTTCCTCGCGAACGAGTTCCGCGTATCCGCGAGCAACGGCGGCAACGACCAGCAGCTGCTCACCGTTACCGGGATCACGTTCACGAGCGATGACGGCGCGCCGTGGCTCACGGTGACACCCGAAGCGGTCGACGCCGAGGGCCTCGGCACCTATCGGGCAACAGTCGATCGCAGCGGGCTCGCCGACGGGCTCTACACCGGGACGCTCAGCTTCGGATCCGACCGGAACGACGTGGACGTCGCGGTGATCATGTCGGTGGGCGACGCGACGAGCGCCCAGGCGAGCGCCGGGCACCACTACGTCCTGCTGGTCGATCCGGGCACGTTCGACACGATCGATGCGCACGAGGCCGATGCCGCCAACGGTCGCTACGCTTTCAAGTTCGATGCCGTCGACCCGGGCGACTACCTGATCATCGCCGGTACCGATTCCGACAACGACGACTTCATCTGCGACCCAGGCGAAGCGTGTGGCGCCTATCCCACCACCGAGACGATCGTGCCGATCACCGTCGAGAGCCACCGGACCGGCCTCTTCTTCACCACCGGCTTCGGGTTGGACGTCGGCACGACGGCCGCGGGTGTGACCCCGAGTGCGCGCGGCTACTCGCGGGAGGTCGGCGGATCGCCGGCTGAGTAGCCGAGCGGGGCGGTTCGGGGTAACCCTCCGGGATGGATCCCCGCTACGTGAGCGAGCGCAACCGGGGCGTGCCGCCGGCGCGTTCGGGCGAGTTCCCGCCGCTGCGCATCGGACCGCTCGCGCTCGACGCGCCGGTGGTGCTGGCGCCGATGGCGGGCATCACCAACCCGCCGTTCCGCACGCTGTGCCGGAGCTTCGGCGCCGGCCTCTACGTCAGCGAGATGATCACCGCGCGCGCGCTGGTGGAACGCAACGCGAAGACGCTGCGTCTGGCGGGCTTCGACCCGAGCGAGAAGCCGCGCAGCCTCCAGCTCTACGGTGTCGACGAGCACTACACCGGTGAGGCGGTGCGCTGGCTCACCGGCGAAGGCCTGGTCGACCACATCGACCTGAACTTCGGCTGCCCGGTGCGCAAGGTGACAAGGCGCGGCGGCGGCGCGGCGATCCCGCTGAAGCCGAACCTGCTGCGCGCGATCGTGCGCGCGGCGGTCCGCGCCGCGGGCGCGGTGCCGATCACGATCAAGTTTCGGATCGGCGTCGACGCCGGCCTCGAGACGTTCCGCGACTCCGGCCGGATCGGCGAGGGCGAGGGCTGTGCTGCGGTCGCGATGCACGCGCGGACGGCGTCCCAGCTCTACGCCGGCGAGGCGCGCTGGGAGGCGATCGCGGCGCTGGTCGAAGAGGTGCGCAGCATCCCGGTGCTCGGCAACGGCGACATCTGGGAGGCGTGGGATGCGCTGCGCATGATGCGCGAGACCGGCTGCGCCGGCGTCGTGGTAGGCCGCGGCTGCCTCGGGCGCCCGTGGCTGTTCCGCGACCTCGCCGACGTCTTCGCCGGGCGCGAGCCCGACGATCCGCCGGGCTTCGGCGAGGTGGCGCGCATCATGCTCGAACACGCCGAACGCCTCGCCGGCTGGATGGGCGAGCACCTCGGCGTGCGCAACTTCCGCAAGCACGCCACCTGGTACACCAAGGGCTTCCCCGACAGCACGCGGCTGCGCGACGCGCTGATCCGGATCGAGAGCCTGGACGGGCTGCGCGCGATCCTCGACGGTGTCGACGCGAGCGTCCCGTTCCCGGCCCACGCGATGCGACTCCCCCGCGGCAAGCGCGGCGGCACGCAGCGCGTAGCACTTCCCGAGGGCTACCTCGACGACCTCGCCGACGCGACGCCGCCGGCCGCGGAGCTCGCGGTCGCCGAGGCGGTCTCCGGAGGCTGATTCCGATGCGCTTCGCGCTCCGGTGGATTCAAGTCGCCGGGCTCGCGCTGCTCGCTTGCGGCGAACCCGGGGAGCCGCAGCCGGTGGCCGATCCGACCTCCGAGCGCAGCCTCGCTGCGGGGCGTGTCGTGGGCTTCATCAACTGTTCTTGCTGTTCACCGACGACGCCGTCACGCGCCTGTTCGGCTTTCCGCGCTGGCTCTCCGACGAGCGTCGCTACGAGCTGATGGCGGACTATCAGAGCCGGATGTGGAAGGCGACGGGGGTCGACGAGCCGGCCCAGGCGATGAGCCGCTGGGGCGACGTGTTCGCCTATCGCTTCGACTGGGACGAGCAGCCCCGGGTGCTGTTCGCCGACTTCGACCCGGAAGGCGGTTGAGCATGGGCGTCGAGCGGTTTTCGCACCTCGGGCTGTGCGTCTCCGACCTCGCCCGCTCGCTGCGCTTCTACTGCGAGGGGCTCGGCTTCCGCGAGACGTCGCGGCTCGCGGTGTCGGGAAAGGCGACCGACACACTGCTCGAGCTCGAAGCCGTTCGGCTGGAGGCCGTCTACCTGCTGCGCGATGGCCTCTGCCTCGAGCTCCTCCACTACGCCGCGCCGCCCGCGTTCGGCGACGGCGCACCGCGGGCGATGAACGCGCAGGGCCTCACGCACCTCTCGCTGCGGGTCGAGGCCCTGGACGAGGTGGTGTCGCAGCTCGCGTCGGTCGGAGGACGCGCGCTCGCCCACACCCGGATCGACAACCCGGCTCTCGGGGCGCGCGCAATCTTCGTGCTCGACCCGGACGGCACGCGGATCGAGCTGGTGGAGTCTTCCGACTAACGCACCGGCCGCCGCACGCCGAGCTTCTTCATCCGGCTGCGCAGCGTGCTCGCGGAGAGGCCCAGCGCGTTCGCTGTGCCGCGCTCGCCCTCGATCACCCAGTCGGTGCGTTCGAGCGTCTCTTCGATGTGTCGCCGCTCGATCTCTTCGAGCGTTCCTCCGTCGGAACGTGCGAGCGCAGCGGCCTGCGCGGAATCGGCGGTCTTCGGCAGCAGCTCGGGCGCGACGTCGAGCAGCGGGCCGCTGGCCAGCACGACGGCGCGCTCGATCACGTTCGAGAGCTCGCGCACGTTTCCCGGCCACGGGTATGCGAGCAGGCGCCGCAGCGCGTCGGGGTCGATCCGCTCGATCCGCTTGCCGAGCTCGCGCGCGAAGCGATCGGCGAAGAACTCCGCCAGCAGTGCTACGTCCCCCTGCCGCTCGCGCAGCGTCGGCATCCGGATCGGAAACACATTCAGGCGGAAGTAGAGATCGGCGCGGAAGCGGCCGGCGGCTACCTCCTGCTCGAGGTCGCGGTTGGTGGCCGTGATCACCCGCACGTCCACCTTGCGCGTCTTGGAGCTGCCGACCGGCTCGATCTCGCGCTCCTGCAGCACGCGCAAGAGCTTCACCTGCGTCTCGAGCGGTAGATCGCCGATCTCGTCGAGGAAGATCGTGCCGCCGTCGGCCACCTCGAAGCGGCCGGTGCGGGCGTTCGTCGCGCCAGTGAAGGCGCCGCGCACGTGCCCGAACAGCTCGCTCTCGACCAGCCCCGCCGAGATCGCCGAGCAGTTGACCTTCACCAGCGGGCGGTCGCGGCGCGGGCTGCGATCGTGGATCGCGCGCGCGACGAGCTCCTTGCCGGTGCCGGTCTCGCCGAGGATCAGCACGGTGGAGGGCGCCGGCGCGACGGTCTCGACCAGCGCGAGCACCTTCGACAGCTCCGGGCTCTGGCCGACGATCTCGGCGAAGTTGTGCTCCTGCTGGATCTCCTCCTTCAGGTATACGTTCTCGGCGCGCAGCCGGTCGCGCAGCTGCTGGAGCTCCTCGTACGCGAAGCAGTGATCGACCGAGACGGCGACTGCGCTCGCGACGCGATCGATCAGCTTCGCCGGAATCTCGCGATAGGCGCCGCGCTGCGTCGACATGAAGAAGAGCGCGCCGAAGCTCTTCTCCTCGCGCAGGAGCGGCAGCGCGCACAGCGACTCCATGTTCTCGCGCTCCATCACCAGATGCGTCATCGGGAAACGCTCGCGCAGGTCTTCGCGCGAGTCCGCGACGTAGCGCTGGCGGTTCTCCTGCGCCCACCGGCAGGCGGTGCCGGCGGACGGGAAGTCCTCGATCATCGGGCCCCGGGTGGGTTGGTCGAGCGCGAGCACGTGCACGCGCAGCGACTCCGGCCCGGTCGGCACCTCGATGCCGAAGCGCTCGCAGTGGAGCAGCGGCTTCACGCTGTTCGCGAGCTCGTTGAAGAGGTTGGGCCGGCGCAGATGGCGGGCGGACGACTGGTTGATCTCGACGAGCGCCTGGAGCTCGTTGTAGGCGAGGTCGAGGTCGTGCTGCGTGTGCGCGAGGTCCTGGCGCGTGCCCTCCAGGCGCACCTCGAGCTCGCTGAACGCGCGGTTCAGCAGCATCTCGGCGTGCAGCCGCTCGATTTCCACCCGCGCGCGGTTCGCGAACACCTCGAAGACCGCGACCCCGCGCGGGTCGCCCTGCATCGGGCGCGTGTCGAGCGCCGCCAGGTGCCCGAGTGTCTGGCCGTTCGCGCCGCGCAGCGGCACGCCGAGGTAGCTGCGCGCTGCGAGGGAGACCAGATCGGAGTCTTTCGGAAACAGATTCTGAACGTCGTCTTTGTAGAGACAGAGCTCGCCGGCGACCACCCGCTCGCACGGGGTTCCCGACAGCGGATACTCGACGTTCGCGCGCCAGTCGCCGCCGCTCCAGAACGCGATCGTCTTGACCCGGTTCTCGCTGCCGGCGAACTCGGCGACGAACGCGTGGTCGACGCGCAGCGACAGCGCGAGGTTCTTGACCAGGTGGCGCATGAAGTCGAGGCCCGCCTTGTCGGCGGTGGCCTCGAACACCGAGCGGAACGCGAGCTCCGCGTTCCACTTCTCGAGGGTCGGATCGGAGCTCATCCCGTCGCATCTTGCCATAACGGGATTTCGCTCGCGCCGGGCGGAGCCCTCAGCGTGCGGAGGGCTGATGCTACCCGCGGGGGGAGTCAAGGACAGCGCTGCGCGAGCAGCGCCTGCGCGCTGCGCGCGCCGTCGATCGCGGCGCTCATGATCCCGCCCGCGTAGCCGGCTCCCTCGCCTACCGGGAACAGGTTCGCGAAGCCCGACGCGAGCCGGTGTGCTGCGTCGCGCGGCAGCCGGACGGCCCCCGAGCTGCGCGACTCGATCCCGACGAACTGTCCCTCGGCGCCGAAGCCGGGAATCTCGCGCTCGAAGCGCACGAGCGCGCCTCGCAGCGCCTCGCTGATCCATTCCGGAAGCAGCGCGTCGATCCGCGCGGACGCGATGCCGAGCTTGTAGCTGGTCGGCAACAGCGTGCGGCTCTCGCGGCCGGCGCGGAAGTCGGCGACGCGCTGCGCCGGCGCGCGATACCCGCCGCCGCCCGCATCGAAGAAGCGGCGCTCGAGCTGCTCCTGGAGCTCGACGCCGGCAAAGGGCCCACCGCTCGCGCCGCAGGAGTCCACCGTCACCACCAGGCCTGCGTTGGCGTAGCGGGAAGAGTGCCGCGAGTTGCTCATCCCGTTCGTGCACAGGAGCCCCGGCTCGGACACCGAGGCCACGATCTGCCCGCCCGGACACATGCAGAAGCTGTGCACCGCCGCTCGGCCCTGTCCGCTGCGACACACGAGCGCGTAGTAGGACGGGCCGAGACGCGCCGCGACGGCCGGGTCCGGGCCGTAGCGGCCGCGATCGACGATCGACTGCGGATGCTCGACGCGAACGCCGAGCTGAAAGGGCTTCGCCTGCACGACAACGCCCTGCGCAGCCAGCGCGCGCAGCGTGTCGCGCGCGCTGTGACCCGGCGCGAGCACGACGGCGTCGGCGCGCAGCTCGCCGGCTGACGTGCGCACCGCGCGAACGCGGCGCGTCGCCGCCCCATCGGTCACCAGCGACAGAAGGCGCGTCCCGAAGTGGAAGCGGACGCCTTGCGATTCGAGCTGCTCGCGCAGCCGCGGCAGCACGCGGTGCAGGCGGTCGGTGCCGATGTGAGCGCGCGCGTCGTAGGCGATCGCTTCCGGTGCGCCGCACGCGACGAGCGCGACCAGGATCGGCTCCTCGAGCGCGTGCTGCGTCCGGGTGTAGAGCTTGCCGTCGGAGTAGGTCCCGGCCCCGCCCTCACCAAACAGCAGGTTGCGCTCGGGGTCGAGCTCGCGCTCGCGGACGAAGCGCGCGACCGCCCGGCCCCGCTCGCGCAGGCCGGGGCCCCGATCGAGCAGATCGACCCGCACGCCGTGCAGCGCCAGCACGTGCGCCGCGAACAGGCCGGCCGGCCCGGCGCCGACCACGACGACCGCGCGCCCTCGCCAGCTCCGATCCGAGGATGCGAGCTCGAAGCGCGCCGGGGGCGGGAGCTCGCGCGCGCGCCCCGCAGCGAGCGCGCGGTCGAGCGTCTGCCCGCGCGCCGCCGGATCGATCACGAGATCGACGTGCACGACGAAGCGGGGCAGAGAGCGGTGACGTCCGTCGAGCGCCCGGCGCGCGACGCGCAGACCCCGGATCGACTCGGGCGTGAGCCCCAGCACCTGGCCTGCCCGATCGCGCAACACCCGTTCGGGCTCGTCGAGCCCGAGCCCGAGTCCGAGCACGCGTATCCGTCGCCCCCGGTCGTCCCCTCGTCGGTCGGTCGGATCCACGGCGGGCTGAGCATACAGCGCTAGCCTCGGCGCATTCGGAGGAGCCGTCGCGCATGGCGAATCGGATCGTTCGCGCCGCCGACGTCGGGCGCTGGGACGAAGAGGCGGACGTGGTGGTGGTGGGGCTCGGTGCCGCGGGCGCCGCGACGGCGCTCGAGGCCGTCGCGGCGGGGGCCGAGACGCTGGTGCTGGAGCGCGCGGGTGGGGGAGGAGGCACGTCGGCAATGAGCGGCGGCGTGCTCTACCTCGGCGGTGGCACCGACCTCCAGAAGGCCTGCGGCTTCGAGGATTCTCCCGACGAGATGTTCCGGTATCTGATGGCGTCCGTCGGTCACTGTCCCGACGAGCCGAAGATCCGCCTGTACTGCGATGGTTCCGTCGAGCACTACGCGTGGATCGCCGCGCAGGGCGTCCCGTTCAAGCCGGTCTTCTACGACGGCTGCAGCGGCGAGCCCCCGACCGACGACGGCCTGGTCTGGTCGGGCTCGGAGCAGTGCCACCCGTATCGCGACCTCGCGGTGCCGGCGCCGCGCGGTCACGTGCCGCGGATGAAGCACCAGACGGGACCCCTGCTGATGCGCGTGCTGGTGGCGGCGGTCGAGGCGAGCCCCGCGCGCGCCGTCGCGAATCACCGCGTGCGCGCGCTGGTGACGGACGACGGCGGGAGCGTCGTCGGCGTGGAGGCCGAGACCTTCGGTGAACGGCGCGCGTTACGCGCCCGGCGCGGTGTCGTGCTCACCACGGGCGGCTTCATCCACAACGACCGCATGCTCGAGGCGCACACTCCGCAAGCACTCCGCTGCAGCGTGCGCGTCGGCGCCGAGGGCGACGACGGCTCGGGCATCCAGCTCGGCGTCGCCGCGGGCGCGGCCACGCTGCACATGGATGCCGTCTCGATCTCGCTGCCCGCGACGCAGCCCTGGGGCCTCAAGCGCGGTGTCCTCGTCGACGCGCAGGGTCAGCGCTTCGTGAACGAGGACGCCTACTACGGACGGCTCGGCGAGCTCGCGTTGCTCCACCGCGGTGGACGCGCCTGGCTCGTGGTGGACGAAGCGGTGTTCGAGCAGCCCACCTACGAGCGCCGAGTCGCCGCGGTCGGCGAGACGCCAGGCGAGCTCGAGCGCGAGCTCGGTCTGCCCGAGGGCAGCCTCGCAGCGACGCTCGCGCTCTACAACCGCCACGCCGCTGCCGGCTCCGATCCGGTGTTCCACAAGGATCCCGGCTACGTGACGCCGCTCGTGGAGCCGCCCTACGGCGCGTTCGACTGCACCACTGAGAGCTCGATCTATGCCGCCTTCACGCTGGGTGGGCTCCACACCGACACCGAGGGGCGCGTGCTCGACACCGAAGGCGACGCGATCCCCGGGCTCTTCGCGGCCGGGCGCGCCACCTCGGGGATCTCCGTGGGTGGCTACAGCAGCGGGCTGTCGCTCGGCGACGGCACCTTCTTCGGACGCCGTGCGGGCCGCTGCGCCGCGGACAACTAGTGTCGGCGTCCGGCGCGTGGCCGCTCGTGCTGCTCGCTGTCTTCGCCACGCATCTGCCTTTCTTCGCCTGGCGCTGGCGGGTGACGCGCGAGCGGCGCTACGGCGCCACGACGCTCACCTTCGCGCTGCTCGTCGCGTGCTACGGCCTGCGCGTCTTTGCTCCGGAGTTGCGCGCCGGAGAGGCGCCGCTGCACGAAGTCGTGCGCGTGTTCGCCTGGCTGTCGGCCGCGGTCAGCATCGGATGGTTCGTTCACCATCAGGTTGTCGCCCGGCGGCGCCGCTGAAGCGGCGAGTGCGCGATTCGAGCGCATAGCCAACCGCGCGATCCAGATAGCGATCACTGTTGCGCGTTCTTTATGGCCATCGGTGTTATGCAACGAGTGCGCAACACGCAAAGCGAGAGGTCTGATCAAAACTCGCGTCACCAGAAGCGGAGTAGGAGCCACTCACTGCCAGTCCCGGCGCTGTGCGACGGGTACCCTCGAGAGGACCGCATCATGCGTCGACGTCTACTGCCCTTCCTGTTGATGGCCCTTACCGCGTGCCTGGGTTCGGAGTGCAGCGGCGGAGGAAGCGGCGGAAATAGCTCCGCGGCTGGATCGCCCGACGTTTTTGCTGCCGCGACCGCGAACGGCGACGAGGGCACCTTCGTGGCGCCGGTTCCGGAGCCCAGCGCCGCGCTGGTGTTCAGCGTCGGCCTGTTGATCGCCGGCGCGTTGGCTCGGCGCAGCCGCCAGTAGCCGTTCCGATCCGCCTACGGATGGATCGAGTAGGCGAACACACCCGCATCGACGCGGCGTCCGACGCGGATCGTGCGGCCGGCAACGCGCTCCGCGAAGTTCGTCCGACCGGAGCGATCGGCCACGGCGCGCTCGGCGAGCGCCACCATCTGCTGGGTCACGGCATCGGCCTTCGCGGCGAAGATCGCGCTGTTGACGCGCTGGATCGCCAGGCGCGCCGACGCCGGCAGCTCCCCGCGTGACGCCGACAGGTAGACGGTGAACGCGACGCGCCCGTCGGCCACCTCGTACTGCGTTCGGCCGACCTTCGCGGTGTAGGCGAGCACGCCGCCCTGCAGGCGCGACTCGCGCCAGTCGGGCACGCCGGGATCGGCAGCGGTGAGCGGTGAGCGCATGCGCGCGACGATCTCGGAGGCGTCGAATCCGCCGATATAAGCGCCGCTCGGCGCGATCGCCGCGGGTCCCGGGGAGCGCGGCTTGCTCCGCGCGATCCGGGTTCGGGCGCGGCGCGCGTTGCCCTGGGCGCGCCGCTGCTCGGTGGCGCGCCGCGTCTCGATCTGTTCGCGCGTCTGCTTCGGAAGCAGCTTCAGCAGGCTCCCGGGAATGCGGCCGAGCTCGGTCACCTGACTGCCCTCGATCAGGATCCGCTCGAACATCGCCGCGCTGTCCGTCTTCGTGTAGAAGAAGTAGAGCTTCTCGCGATCGACGATGTAGAAATAGTCGGGCCGGCCGTGCTCGGCGACGTAGGCGGCAATCGTCTTGTCGAGCGCCACCTCGGCCCGGAAACGCTGCGCACCGCGGCCGCTCTGCGGCGACAGCGGCTCGCCCGCATACTGCTTCGCCTGGTAGCCGTGCTCGATCGCCGCGCACCCGAGCGCGAGCCCGATCAGCAGCACGCACAGCGCGCGCGGGAAGGCGCTGCTCGAGTGGGCGGTCTGGAGGCGGTGGCGCAAAGCGGGCTCCGGCCCGGACGCCGGTCGCCCGGGCGTTCCACCGTCATCGACCTTCCGGCGGGGGCGCCTGAGCCGAGCTGGGAAGGAGCCACTGCGCCCGGCTTGCGTCTCATTCAGTGACGCTTCAACTCGCTGCGATCCGCACCGGGAGGTGCTTGAGCCCGAACAGGCGATTGTCCCGCGTCCAGACCGGCGCGCCGGCGATCTCGACCTCGCATCCGGACGCGAGCAGCTCCTCCAGCATCACACGGATCTCGAGGCGCGCGAGGTTCGCGCCCAGGCAGTAGTGCACGCCGTGTCCGAAGCCCAGGTGCGGGTTGGGATCGCGTCCGATGTCGAAGCGGAACGGCTCGGTGAACACCGACTCGTCGCGATTTGCCGACATCTCCCAGAACGTGAGCTTCTCACCCGCGTGGAGCAGGCGTCCGCCGAGCTCGATGTCACGCGTGAGGGTGCGGCGCTTGTACACCGAAGGTGTCGTCCAGCGCACGATCTCCTCCACCGCGGTCGGTAACAGGTCCGGGTTCCGCTGCAGTCGCTCCCACTCGCCGGTCTCGATCAGCGCCAGCAGGCCGCCGGCGATCGCCTTGCGCGTGGTCTCGCTGCCGGCGACGAAGAGCAGGAAGAAGAACATCAAGAGCTCCCCGTCGGTCAGGCCCGGCGGGTCTTCGCCCGGCAGCTCCGCGTGGATCACGACCGAGAGGATGTCGTCGGCCGGCTCGCGCCGTTTGCGCGCGATCAGCTCTGCACCGTGACTGCGAACGCCTTCAGAGGCCTCGCGCACCGCATCGGTGGTCTCGTACAGCTCGCGACCCGCGTGCTCGAGAGTAGTGTCGATCCAATCGCAGAGCTGGGTGCGCGCCTGCTGGGGAACTCCCAACAGCATGCAGATCGCCTGGAGCGGCAGCTCACGGGCGATATCGATCACGAAGTCGCAGGAACCGCGCAGAGCGGCCTCGGCCAGGATCGCCTGCGAGCGCCGGCGCAGCTCCGGCTCGAGGTTGGCGATTCGCCGCGGCGTGAAGCCCTTGTTGACCAGCGCCCGGATCCGGTCGTGTCGCGGCGGGTCCATCATGTTGAGCATCACGCCCGCGAACGGCGTGTCTTGCAGGAAGGATCCGCCTTGCGGGCGCGACCCGCCGGTCACCGAGGAGAAGGTGGCGAGGCCCTGCAGCACACGCAGCGCATCGGCGTGGCGGCTCACCACCCAGAAGCCCTCGCCGTCCGGCGTGTGCGACGTGGGCTCGTGCCAGTACACCGGTGCTTCGCGGCGCAGCCACGTGAACACGTGCTGCGGAAAGCCCTTCTCGAACAGATCGAGATCGGTCAGGTCGAAATCCAAGGGTCACTCCCGATGGCCTCCGCTCGCCTGCGGCTCGCTGCGCGCGACTTGCGGGCGCTCGAGACCGCCTAGTATAGACCCGGACGATGGCAGGAGGACGAGCGATGGCGGGTCCGATCACAGAGCTCTCCGAGGAGGAGCGGATCTTCCGCGACACGGTGCGGGAGTTCGCTCGAGCGCGGATCCACCCGCGCGTGGCCGAGATGGAGCGCGAGCGCTGCCAGCCCCCCGACCTGATGGTCGAGCTCTTCGAGCTGGGACTGATGGGTATCGAGATCCCCGAGTCCTACGGCGGTGCGGGGGCGAGCTTCTTCATGTCGATCCTTGCGATCGAGGAGGTAGCGCGCGTCGACCCGGCGCTGGCGATTCCGGTCGACGTCCAGAACACACTCGTCGCGAACCTGCTCCTGCGCTGGGGGAATGCCGATCAGAAGCAGCGCTTCCTCACCCGTCTCGCGGCCGACACGGTCGGCTCGTACGCGCTGTCCGAAGCGAGCTCGGGCAGCGATGCGTTCGCGCTAGAGACGCGCGCCGAGCGCAGCGGCGACGGCTGGCGACTGTCCGGCCGCAAGCTGTGGATCTCGAACGCGGCGGAAGCGGGGATCTTCATCGTGTTCGCCAACGCCAACCCGGCTGCCGGCTACCGGGGGATCACCGCCTTCCTCGTCGAGCGCGGGATGCGCGGGTTCCGCGTCGGCAAGAAGGAGGCAAAGCTCGGCGTGCGCGCGTCGAGCACCTGCGAGCTGCTGCTCGACGGCGTCGAGGTTCCCGAGGCCAACGTGCTCGGCGACGTGGGTCAGGGCTACAAGCTCGCGATCGAGACGCTGAACGAGGGCCGGATCGGGATCGGCGCGCAGATGCTCGGCCTCGCCGAGGGAGCGCTCGCCGGCGCCGTCGCCTACGCCGCAGAGCGCGAGGCCTTCGGGCGGAAGATCGCCGAGTTCCAGGCGCTCCAGCACCTGCTGGCCGAGTGCGCCACCGACGTCGAGACGATGCGTCTGCACGTCTACAACGCCGCGCGCATGCGCGAGGCCGGGCTGGATCTGGCGCGTGCCGGAGCGATGGCCAAGCTCGTGGCCAGCCGTGCCGCCGAGTCGGTCGCGAGCCGCTGCGTGGACGTGTACGGCGGTATCGGCGTTACCGAAGAGTGTCGTGCCGAGAAATACCTGCGCGACGCGAAGGTCGCGCAGATCTACGAGGGCACCACGTTCATGCAGCTCAACACGATCGCGCGCAGCGTGCTGCGCGAAGGCGCATAGGAGGCCGACTCGAGAGTCGGCCTCCGCGCAGTGAGCCGAAGGCCTGCGAAATCGAACGGGACTAGCCACGCCCATCGCGCTGCGGGGATCAGCCCGTCGGCGCGGCCAGGTGGAAGAACCAGACGCCGGCCGAGCCCGGCGGCGCCGTGTACTTCGCGCGCACCGTCTCCGCGAGCCGCTGCTCGAGCGCCGGGTCGTCGACCTTGACCAGGCGTCGGCGGTAGCGCTTGCCCGCCACCCGCACGACGGCTTCGGCTTCGGGGTTCGCGAGCGCCTCGTGGTGCCAGGTCTTGCCGGGCGGGAACGAGAGGCTGCACGGCACGTACGCCTCGCCGTCCACCACCAGGATCCAGGTGGTGCGCGACCGGGCTGGATCGCCGCTCTGCAGCTCGATCTCCTCGAGGCCGGCAGCGGAGGTCCAGTCGACCTGCGCGTCCGGGACCCACTCTCCGCTCTCGAACGGACCGCCCGGGAAGATCGCGACTGGTCCGTCGGCGAAGCGCGCGCCGAACGCGACGAGCGCGATCGACGCGACGACCACTACGAGTGCGATGACGAGCCAACGGAGCACCTTCATCGGGCACCTCCTCTCGTGCGGGGCATTCTATCCCGACTTCGAACGGAGGCCGGGATTCGACTTCCGGGCTCGCAGGGGATGTTGACAACGTCTACGTATCGGTAGACACTGTCTACATGCCCACTGATGCCCCGCTGGAGAGCCTGTCCGGGCGCCTGGTCGATATCGCGCGGGACGTGCTGATCCACGAGGGCCTCGACCATCTGACCCTCCGCCACATCGCCCGGACGGCCGGCGTCTCCCACGGCGCGCCGCTGCGCCATTTCCGCAGCCTGGCTGACCTGTTGTCCGAGGTGGCTGCACGCGGCTTTCGGATGCTCTCGGAGGCGATCGAGAAGTCGGGGGCGCAGCTTGCGCCGGGCGCGGGGCCGCTGGCTCGCCTGCGCGAGGGCGCCCGCGCCTACGTCGAATCCGCGGTCGCGAACCCGGCGCTGTTCGCGCTGATGTTCCGCCCCGAGCTGCTCGATACCGCCAACCCGAGCTACCGGCGGCACGGCACCGCGGCCTTCGAGCAGGTCGTGCTCCAGGTACGCGCGGCGCAGGACGCCGGCTGGCACGCCCATCGCAACACGCGCGTGCTCGCCGGTGCGGTCTGGGCGTCCCTGCACGGCCTCGCGACGCTGTGGGCGCAGGGAGCGCTCAGCGGTCCCGTTCCGCAAGCGTCGCTCGAGGACGCTCTCACCACGTTGCTGGAGCTCCTGTTGAGCGACCAGCCCGGAGGCACACGATGACCGAGAACCTCTACCTGTCCGGGAACTTCGCACCGGTCGCCGAAGAGCTCACCGCTTGCGACCTCCCCGTCACCGGCCGCATCCCCGAAGAGCTCGAGGGGCGCCTGCTGCGGATCGGGCCGAACCCGATCGCCGCCGACCCGGCGAGCTATCACTGGTTCCTCGGCAACGGCATGGTGCACGGCGTAGCGCTCCGCGGCGGGCGCGCCGCGTGGTATCGCAACCGCTTCGTGCGCGACGACGAGCTGGTGGCGGCAAAGGGCTGGCCTGCCGTGTCGGGGCCCGAGCGCGCGGCTGCGCTCGGTGGCGGTCTGGCCAACACCAACGTGATCGCCCACGCGGGCAGGACGTACGCGATCGTCGAGGGCGGCAACCTCCCGGTCGAGCTCAGCGACGACCTCGAAACGGTGAGGCGGAGCGACTTCGAGGCGACACTTCCCGGTGGCTTCAGCGCCCACCCCAAGCGCGACCCCGACACCGGTGAGCTGCACGCGGCGGTCTACGCGATCGGAGCGGAGGAGATCCAATACGTCGTCGTTGGCCGCGACGGGCGCGTGCGCAAGACGGTGAACGTGCCGGTTCCGGGATCGCCGATGGTCCACGACTGCGCGCTCACCCCGAACTACTTCGTGCTGCTCGACCTGCCGGTGATCCTCGACCCCGGCGTGATCGAGCAGCAAGGAGGCCGACTCGAGAGTCGGCCGACGCGCAGCGAGCCGCAGGCTAGCGAAGGCGGGCCCCTGCACGCGGGGGATGGCCAGCTCCCCTACGCCTGGCACCCGGAGTACGGCGCGCGCGTGGGTCTCTTGCCGCGCGACGGCAGCGCGCAGGATGTGCTCTGGCGCGAGGTCGAGCCCTGCTACGTCTTCCACCCGATGAACGCGTTCGAAGATGCCGACGGCCGGGTCGTGCTCGACGTGATCCGCCACCCGCAAACGTTCGCGAGCGCGCGCTATCGCTCGACCGAGGGCCCCCCGACGCTCGACCGCTGGATCCTCGATCCGCGCGGCGGCCCGGTGAAGGAGGCGCGTCTCGACGACCGGCCGCAGGAGTTTCCGCGCCACGACGAGCGCCGCATCGGCAAACCCTATCGCTACGGATACACGATCCAAGTCGGCGCGGGCTTCACGTTCGAAGCGCTCCTCAAGCACGATCTGCGCGACGGCACGACCGAGCGGCACCAGCAGGGGCCGACGCGCCTGTTCATGGAGCCGGTATTCGTGCCGAAAGCAGAGGATGCCGGCGAGGACGACGGCTGGGTGCTGGCCTACACCTACGATACGGCGACGAACCGGAGCGACGTCGTGATCCTGCACGCGCAGGACTTCGGCGGCGCGCCGGTCGCCACGATCCATCTGCCGGCGCGCGTACCGTTCGGTTTCCACGGCAACTGGATTCCAGACGTGTTGTAGTTTTGGCACGGCGCGCCGTGCCGCCCTACCGTCCGGGCCGCATGCGCTGGGGGCCGAGAGCGATCACCGCATTTTCTGCGTTCGCCTACGCAGTGGGAGCTGCGTGCGGCGGCGGTGGTCACGACACCGACACCATCACCAGCTTGGGAAGCGGGTTTCCGCAGGGGTTCCTCCCGGTGCTGCTTCCCGCGTCGGGAGGCTCCGGCGACGTGGCATTCCGCGCAGATGGCGATCTCTACGCGGTGGCCGGAACGGCAGACGTGACGGTGGTGTCGCGCAGCGACGGCAGCGTCTCGACGTTCGCTGTTGTAGACGCCATCCCCTCCCCCGCGCTGCGCTCGATCGTGGTCGGTCCGGATGGAAGGCTCTTCGCCGGCGACGACGACGGAATGATCTGGGCAATCGCGGCCGACGGCACCTCCTCGACGCTGCTCGAAGACACGCTCACCGGCGCCCCGATCACCGGAATGGCGATCGCGCCGACCGGCTTCGGTGAGCTCGCGGGATCGATCATCGCCGCCGCGGGTGCGTCGGGCATCCTCGTGATCACCACCGGCGAGTTGCCGGCGGCCTCGGAGCTCGTCCCTCCCGGCCAGACCTACGTCGACGTCGCGTTCTCGGGCACGACCCTGTTTGCGCTCGACGCTACCAGTGAAGAGATCGACACAGTGAGCGCTACCCCCGGAACCATCCCCACGTCGTTCCAGGGCGGCTTCGACAACCCGGTGGGCATCGTGGTCGACGACGGCCAATCCGAGATTCTGGTCGCCGATGCCGGCGGCGACGTGTTGCGCGCGCTGCCGGTCTCTGGGGGCACTCCCACCGACCGCGCCCCGTACGACTTCGACCCCACCGCGCCGAGCGGCATCGCCTACGACGGCGTCGGCGCGATCGCGTTCGTCGCGAGCGGGACGATCTACGGCTCGGCGGTGCCCCGGATCGACCCGGCGAACACGAACTTTGGCCTCGTATTCATCGGGCCCACGGTCGGCTACGGCGATCTCGAGCTCGCCCGCGACGGCGCGTTCATCCTGGACGCGAACGACGAGGGCACCCCGAACAACTTCCTGTTCCGCGTGCCTCGCGACGGCAGCACGGTCACGACCCTGGCGTCGGGGATCGGCGCCGCCGCCGGCGGCGAGGCTCTGCTGAGCCTGGCGATCGATCCCGCGGACGAGACGATCTTCATCGGAACCAGCCTTGGCAACGTCTACCGGCGGAGCTCCGACGGGACGGTCTCGCTGTTGGTCTCCGCCACCGCCGAGGCGGTGCTCGGCCTCGAGCTAGCGCCCGCCGGATTCAGCGGCTTCGCCGGCGACCTCGTCGCCACCACCGCCGACGGACGGGTGTTTGCGATCGATCCTCAGAGCCCGACGCCACCGGCGGAGATCACACTCAGCCAGGCCGTCTCGCGCCTGAGCGACCTGGTGTTCGCGGCGGACGGCACTCTCTACGTGGTCGACAACGACCCGGCGACGTCGCGGATCCTGAAGGTCGTGCCGAATGGGACGGTGACCGACCTGGCAGCGCCCCCGGCGCAGCTCTTCCGGCCCGACGGAATCGAGTTCGACGAAGGCGGGCAGCGGCTGCTCGTCACCACCTCCACCAACGCTGGAGATCAGTTGCTCGAGGTGGGTATCGCGATCCCGGCCGCGGTGACTGCCCTCGCGAACATCGCTATCGACGACGGATTCTTCCCGACCGGTATCGTCTACGACCGGCTCGGAACCGCGATCGTGCGCCGCGGAGACGGCTTCACCGCGCTCGACGCCGTCTCCGTGTTTCCCTGACTACTCGATCGACAGCCACAGGCGCAGCAGGTGGCGCTTGCGCTCGGGCTCGGGGTGATCCTGGTAGGCCGTGCGCGCGTGCAGGATCGTGTGATTCGAGAGCCACTGGATGTCGCCGGGGGCGAGATCCATGTCGAGGTAGAACTCCGGCTGGCCAGCGATCGCCTCGTAGAGGTCGAGCAGCTCGCGCTCGGTGGCGGTGAAGGCGGCGACGTCGGCGTGGCGCACCACCGAGCGGAAGTAGTCGCTGTGGAAGAACGTGCGCAGACGCCCGCCGGCGAACCGGCACGGCGGGATCGGCAGATAGCGCAGCGCGCCCGAGACGTCCTCATTGCGGATGTCGAGCAGGAACGGCTCGTAGAGCCGCGCGACGAGGTCCGGTCGACGCCGGGCGACCTCGTCGTAGACGGCGACCGAGCTGACGATCCGGCTCGCGCCGCCGCTCCGGGCCGCGTGCAGACACAAGAGGCCCACGACGTCGGCGGCGTCGCAGTGATAGGCGATGTCGGCGGCGGTGCGATAGAGGCGCACGAACGGGTCGCTGGCGTCGGCCCCTGTGTCGCGCACGTGACCGAGCAGGTCGCCCTGCGGATTCTGCGCGCCCGGACGTCCCATGTGGAGCCCGAGACACCAGAAGCAGAGGCTCGCGTCGGCCTCGCTCCACTCGCCAACCGGCACGCCCGCGACGACTTGGAAGCCGCGGCCGGTCTGGATCTCGTCGCGCCAGCGCGCGACCTCCCGGGCGAGCGAAGTCAGCGGGAAGTCCGCGGCCCGCAGATCGCCGAGCGCGCGGCCGGTGGCGCACGCGTTCGCGACGGCTCGGCGCAGCTCTTCCTTCTGATCGGGAGTGAGCGTTGTGCGCCACGCCGCTCGATCGACGACGTCCGCGCGCCGCCACGCCGCGGCGCCCCCGACCGGGCCCGGCGCGAGCCGCTCGTGCGGGCGCGCGAAGTAGTGTCGCGACTGCTCGGCGTAGGAGAAGTACAGGCCCATGCGCGAGCGGATGCCTCCCTCGGATCTCGTTCGTTTGACTTCGCTCGGCTCCGCCTCGCTGCGCGCGCCCTGCGGGTGCTTGCGGGTAGACTCTACCGCGGTGGCCGAGATTCCCGACGACGTGCGGGCGCGCCTGCTGCAGGAGTACCCCGGTGAGACGCACTTCGAGGCGACGCGTCTCGTCGACGCGCTGCGCTGCAGCCCGCGCGTCCTGCGCTCGATCGTGTTCCTGGCGGGAGGCGATTTCTTGTCGCTCGAGCGCTTCGCGCGCAGCGCCGAGCTCGACTGGCGCGACGTCGTGTTCTGGGCCGAGTACGAGGAGCACGACGCCCCGCAGCCTCGGAAGGTCCGGTCGATGGAGGATCCGCTTCCGTAACGGCCGAGTTCGTGTGATCTTCGCTCGGCTTCGCCTCGCTGCGCGCCGGTCGGCTTGCTGATCTAGGCTCTGGCCCGAGGAGCCATCGATGCACCACCTCTCGCTCGCGGTTGCGCTCGTCGTTCTCGTCTCGACGACTCTTGCCGGGCCGGTGGCCGCGGAGCTGCCCGAAGTGCACGTGTACAAGTCGCCCACCTGCGGCTGCTGTGAGAAGTGGATCGAGCACCTGCGCAGCAACGGCTTGCGCGTGCGCGCCACCGACGTTCCCGACGTCACGCCGATCAAGCTCGAGAACGGCGTCTCACCGGCGCTGTCCGCGTGTCACACCGCGTTCGTCGGCGGCTACGTCGTCGAAGGTCACGTCCCCGCAGCCGATGTCCACCGCCTGCTCGCGGAGCGCCCGGACGTAGCGGGGCTCGCCGTTCCGGGCATGCCGATCGGCTCGCCGGGGATGGAAGGACCGAACCCTGAGCGCTACGAAGTGCTCTCGTTCGGCGCGCACGGTGTCCGCGTCTTTTCGACGCACGGGCCAGACGACCATTGACGCCGATCTACCGCCGCCCGCTCGACCTGGCGCTGGTGCTGTTCTTCTCGATCTCGGTGCTCTACGGCTTCCTGTTCAGCCTTCCCGAAGGCCTCGGTGTTCCCGTCGCGCCGGACAGCCCGTGGCCGCCACTGCGCTCTCTCCACACCTGGGCGGTGGCGGAGGAGCCGGCCCACCTCGATCCGCCGCCGAACCTGATCGCGGCGTGCCTGTTCGATGGCTTCTTCCAGGCGCCTGCGCTGCTATTCGTGATGCTGGGGCTCGTCCGTCTCCGGCCGTGGCTCGTGCCGCTCGGTCTCGTCTACTCCGGAGCCGCCGTCACCAACATGTTCTTCTACTTCGCGCAGACCTTCCTGGGTCCGGATCCACCGCTGAACACACTCTACTACCTGGTGTTCAACCTGCCGTGGCTCTTCGCGCCCGCGGTCCTCGGCGTGCGCGCCTTCTTCGGGAAGGATCTGCGAGCGGCAGGTGGCTGACGCGACGGCTGCGGCGGGGAGCGCATCCGGTGCATCCGCGCCGCGTCGCTCGATCGAGGTCGAGTTCTTCCGCATGCTCAACCGCGTCGTCGAGCCGGTCGTGCGGCGCGGCATCGGGTCTCCGCGGCTCGCCCCGGGCGGGTTCATCGTGCTCGAGACCGTGGGTCGCAAGAGCGGGGAGCGCCGGCGCAGCCCGCTCGCCGCCACGCGAATCGGAAGGCACGTGATCGTCGGAACCTTCCGCGGCGACCGCTCGCAGTGGGTGCACAACCTCGCCGCACAACCTCGCGTGCGCTATTGGGCGGGCGGATTGCCGCACGACGCACAGGCGTTCGTGATGCGCGAAGGCAAGCGGTTCCGGATTCCCGCTTCGTTGCCCGCACCGCTGCAACGCGTTGCGCGCTTCCTGGCCCCCTACACGAGGGCGGGCTGGGCGTTCGCGGTGCTCTCCCCGCGCTCTCGCGAGCGGCGGAAGGGCACGCGCTCCATGCGGAGGAGGCCGACATGCCCGTAACGAGCTTCGATCACGTTGCGCTGCCCACCGGCAAGCCCGAGGAGATGATCGCGTTCTATGGAGCGCTCGGTTTCTCGGTGCCCGACCTCGACGCGTGGCGCACCTCCGGCGTTCCGTTCTTCTCGATCCACTTTGGGAACCAGAAGATCAACCTGCACGCGTCCGAGCTGTGGCAGCGCGAGGATTTCACTCTGCGCGGCCCCACCGCTCGGCCCGGCTGCGGCGACCTCTGCTTCGTCTGGGAGGGAGGGGCCGAGCGGCTGCGCGCGACGCTGACAACCGCCGGCGCCGAGATCGTCGCCGGGCCGATCGAGCTGGCGGGCGCGCGCGGAAAGGGCGTGAGCGTCTACGTCCGGGACCCCGACGCGAATCTGCTCGAGTTCATCGTGTACGAATAGGGCGATCAGCGCGCCTCTAGGCGGAACAGGATCGCGTCCGCGCGCTGCTCCTCTTCGGGCTCGAACTGATACTTTCGGTGGGCTGCCTCGAGGAACGCTTCGCGCTCGGCGGGATCGTCGGTCCGCACGGCGCGGAGCTCGTAGAGATCGCCGCCCACGCGCAGACGAACGCGCGGATCCGCGGCGATGTGCTTCGCCCAGGTGGCCGACTCGCCGCGACCCGAAGCGACGTAGAAGGCGCCTCTCGCCGCGACGCCCCACACGTTTACCGAGTAGGGATCATCCGGGTGCGTCTCGATCTGCACGGTTTCGACGGAGTCGGCGAAGGACCAGTCGCTCGGCGGGGTCTTCAGCGTTCCGGACAGCTCGCCGCCCGGCAGCATCACGACCGGGTCGCAGCCCAATGCGAACAGGAGCGCGAGTACGGGCCAGTGGGTTCTCATCCGATCCCTCCATGGGCGCTTTCGAGAGCCCTCAGCGTGCCATAATGCACGCGCCCCGCGCACACCGGAGGACCCCCGTGCCGATCAGCCCGATGGACGAGTACCTCGCCCATCAGACCACCGACACCTTCGACTACGTGTTCACCAGCGATCGCAACTTCTACGACCGCTACTACTTCAACTGTCATCCGTCGAGCGACGAGCTGTTCCTGATCGCCGGCCTGGGTCAGTATCCAAACCTGGGCGTCACCGATGCGTTCGTCACGATCTCGCACGGCACCCGCCAGTACACGGTGCGCGCCTCGCGCGAGCTGGGGAGCGACCGGCTCGACACGAGCGTCGGCCCGCTCTCGGTCGAGGTGGTGGAGGGGCTGCGCGCGCTGCGCGTGCGCTGCGCGCCGAACGAGTGGGGGGTCGCGTTCGACCTGCTCTTCGAGGGCACAGTGCCGGCGCTCGAGGAGCCGAAGTCGAGGAATCGCAGCCGCGCGCGCATCACCCAGGACGTGAGCCGCTATGCCCAGGTCGGGACGTGGAGCGGAACGCTCGAGGTGGCCGGGCAGCGCTACGACGTGGATCCCGGCGCGTGGCAGGGCGCGCGCGACCACTCGTGGGGCGTGCGCCCGGTCGGCGAGCCCGAGGCCCCCGGCATCCGGCTCCTGGACATGCAGAACCGAACGGTCGGCTTCCGACACGATTGGCTGCCGATGCAGTTTGCCGACGCGATGATCAAGGTCTCGCTCGACTCGGACTGCGACGGCCACGTGATGCAGCAGGAGTCGGTCAAGGTGTGGCGGATCGGGATCGACAAGCCGAACGAGGACATGGGCCGGCCGGAGGTCGCGATCACCTACATCCCGGGCACGCGCGAGATCGCGACGTCGTCGGTGACGCTCCACCCGCCCGGCGGCCGTCCGCTGCGCAGCACCAACACGCCGCTGCGCACGGTGTACCTGGCCGCCGGCTCGGGCTACCGCCCCGACGCCCACTGGGGTCACGGCACCTGGCGCGGCGAGCACGTCGTGCAGGGCCTCGTGCACGACATGAGCACCCAGGCGCTGCGCACGCCGTGGGCGTTCCTGAACGAGACGCTGTGCCGCTTCGAGCTCGACACCGGCGAGGTCGGCTACGGGATGCACGAGAACATGTGCATCGGCATCCACCGCCCGAGCGGCTTCGATACGCCGGACGCGGTGGCGCCTTAGCCTGGTAGCAGCTCACTCGCGCATTGGCGGAGGGCCGCGGTGGAATGGGTAAGCGTATCTCGGCGACTCTGCGCAGCGCTCTCGCTGCTCGGCTCGCTGCTCGGCGGCTGCGATCCGACGGTGGCCGACACTGGGAGTCGAGCGACCGAGGCCGCCAGTGGACGTCTCAACGTGCTGCTGATCACGGTCGACGACATGAACTGGGACTCGCTGGGCGTCACCGGTGTCAGGCTCCGGGGCATCTCTCCGAACATCGACCGGTTGGCGCGCGAGGGCATCCTCTTCAAGCAAGCGCACGTGACGGTCGCAACCTGTTACCCGAGCCGCAACGTCTGGATGACCGGACGCTATCCGCAGAATCATGGCGCGCTCGGTTTCGAGGACATCGGCGCGGACGTCCCGACGCTAGTCGAGGCCCTGGCCGCCGCGGGGTACTACACGGGGCTGATGGCGAAGCGGATGCACGTGGTGCCGTCGCGCGTTGCCGCCTGGAATCAAGTGCTTGTGTCCAAGGATTTGAAGGGCGGTCGGAGCCCACAGCTCTATTTCGAGCATGCGCGGGAATTCTTCGAGCGAGCCAAGGCGGCGGGAAAGCCGTTCTTCCTGATGGGCAACTCGCTGGATCCGCACCGGCCTTTCGCAGCCAGCGACCAGGAGGCCAGGGCCAACCATGGGAGCAGCGGAGGGCGTTACCCGGAGGCCAAACTGGCGTACTTGCCGAGCGAAATCCCGGTCCCGCGCTTCCTTCCAGACCTTCCCGAGATCCGGCGAGAACTCGCCGAATACTACACCTCCGTGCGCCGTGCCGACGAGACCACGGGCGCGTTGCTTCGTGCGCTCGACGAGTCTGGCCTCGCCGACCGGACGGTGGTGATGTGGCTCTCCGACAACGGCATATCGCTACCTTTCGCGAAGGCGAATGTATGGCTGAATTCGACGCGGACGCCTTGGATCGTCCGCTGGCCGCACGTCGTAACGCCCGGCAGGATCGACGACCGGCACTTCGTCAGTGGTGTCGATCTGGCGCCGACCATCCTCGACGCGGCCGGCCTTCAGAATCTGAACGGTGCGGACGGGCGTTCTTTCGTACCGCTGCTGCGGGGCGAGTCACAGACCGGCCGCGACCGCGTGTTCACGCAGATCGACGAGGTTCACTCCGGCGCATCGTACCCGATGCGTGCCGTGACCGACGGGAGCTACGGCTACATCTTCAACGCCTGGGCGGACGGAAAGACCGAGTTTCGCATCGAGTCGATGGCCGGCCGGACGTTCGCTGCCATGCAGAAAGCGGCCGTGACGGATCCCGCGATCGCGAGCCGCGTCAGGCATTTCGTCTATCGAACAAGAGAGGAGTTGTACGACTACAGGAGCGATCCCGATGCACTCCACAATCTCATCGACGATCCCAGGTATCGAGATGTCGCGACGAAGTACCGGCAGATATTGCGGCGCCACTTGAAAGAAGCCGCTGATCCAGAGCTCTCGGCGTTCGATCGGTGGATGGCCGAAAGACGATCGCCAGCACGGGTAGCGCAGCCCGATTAGCCCGGTCAGGCGAGCGCATCCCGCACGAACACGCCGTCGCGCACGATCGCGACGATCCGGTCGCGCAGACACGAGATGTCGCTGGCCGGGTTCCCATCGACGACGATCAGATCGGCGAGCTGACCGGCGGCGATCGTGCCGTGCCCCGGGCCCTCACCCAGCGGGGCGGCCATCAGCCGGGCTCCGTTGGTGGACGCCCAGGCGAGCACCTCGAGCGGGGCGATCCCGATCTGCTTGGTGTAGACC